>Ga0065721_10048834_pt1 | contig 73731 bp, 63 predicted proteins | sample Mesricmetagenome_FD_59108 | JGI IMG/M metagenome (GOLD analysis project Ga0065721, IMG submission 59108) | Mesophilic microbial community from rice straw/compost enrichment Sample: eDNA_1 v2 (version 2) | ecosystem: Engineered > Solid waste > Grass > Composting > Bioreactor | place: USA: Davis...
TGCCCGGTCCGGCGAAGACCGTTGTTTCGATTTAATTCGCGTATTTGTCCCAGCGGCGATCGCCCGGCAGCGGACACGCCTTTGCCTTCAGCTTGGCGCTGATGCGGACGTAACAGCCGCATACCAGGCAAGTTTCTCCATCCTGAAGCTTCGGGCAACCGGCGCAAGCGGCAATCCGGCTGCGGTATACGCTGTCCGGCACGCACACGTCCGGCGAGTGGAACATCGCCGCTTCCAGCATCCGGTCGATGTCGGCGCTTGCGGGGCGGAGTCCGCCGCGGCAGCCTTTGCAGCCGCGGCGTTCCTCATCCACAATCGCCTCTAAGCGCGCGCTCATCTCTGCGCCTCTTCCCGATTAAGAGACGAGCTCGAGCACCGTCACGGACATCGGCGACAGCTTGACGCGCAATTCTCCGCCTTCTACCGTAAATCCGGCGAACGGCTGAGGCTTCACGTTGTCCGGCTGCTCAAACGTGTTGTGAGCGTCCATCGCGCTTGCCGTCAGCTCCGTCCCCGTTATCTTGACGTTTGCTCCGGCCAATCCGCGAAGCTCGATTACCGTTTCCGCTGCCGCATCCGGGTTGGTGTTGCAAAGGCTGATATGAATTCGGCCTTCCGCGTCTCTGGAAGCCGACGCCGACACTTGCGGAATGCTTTCGCCGTCATGGGAGTACTCGACGCTCGTCAGCTTCAGATCCAGCAGCTCGGCGTCATGATGCACCTTGTACATATCGAAGACATGATACGTAGGGGTCAGAATCATGCGCTCGCCTTCGGTCAATATGACGGATTGCAGCACGTTGATCACTTGCGCGATATTGGTCATTTTGACGCGGTCGCTGTGATTGTGGAAAATATGGAAGTTGAGGCCCGCCACCAGCGCGTCGCGAATCGTATTTTGCTGATACAGGAAACCTGGATTCGTGCCCGGCTCCACGTTGTACCAAGTGCCCCACTCGTCCACCACCAGACCGACGCGCTTCTGTGGATCGTACTGGTCCATAATGGCGGAATGACGGGTAATCAGTTCATCCATCCAAAGCGTCTTCTTCAGCGTAGAGAACCATTCTTTCTCGCCGAAGCCTGTGGCGGCCCCTTTGTCATGCCAGTTGCCCGTCGGAATGGTGTAATAATGCAACGACAGCGAATCCATGAACCGGTGCGCTTCGCGCATCAGCACTTCCGTCCAGCGGTAATCGTCGACATTAGGTCCGCAAGCGATCTTATGGATGCGGTTGTCGCCGTAATTGCGCACGTACGTCTGATAACGTCTGTACAGGTCGGCGTAATATTCCGGCCTCATATTGCCGCCGCAGCCCCAATTCTCGTTGCCGACGCCGAAATAAGTCAGCTTCCACGGCTTCTCGCGTCCGTTCTGCTTACGCAGCTCGGCCATCGGAGATACGCCGTCGAAGGTCATATATTCGACCCATTCGGACATCTCCTGAACGGTGCCGCTGCCGACGTTGCCGCAAATAATCGGCTCGCACTCCAGCATTTCGCAAAGCATCATAAATTCGTGCGTGCCGAAATGATTGTTCTCCACCACGCCGCCCCAGTGCGTGTTAATCATCCGTTTGCGCTGCTCCTTCGGTCCGATGCCGTCTTTCCAATGGTATTCGTCCGCAAAGCAGCCGCCCGGCCAGCGAAGGCCAGGAATCCGGATTTGTTTCAGTGCCTGCACGACATCGTTGCGGATGCCGTTTGTATTCGGGATCGGAGAATCTTCTCCGACCCAGATGCCCTCGTAAATGCAGCGCCCAAGGTGCTCGGAAAAGTGAGAATAAATGTTTTTGTTAATTGTACCAATCTTCACGTCAGCGTTCAAAATCGCTTTGTTGCTCAATTTTCCGCCTTCTTTCTATAATGAAATAGTATATTTGACGATTTCTCGCCAAGAATTAATAAAAACATTAATTAAAATTATGTATTTATTAATCCTATACCCATCATAAAGCCAAGCGGTCTTTTTTGCAACCCCTTCCAAACGATTTTCGTCCTAATTTTGCGCCTGCCCGAGAAAATGATTGCAATCCGGCGCGGGCAAGCTTATCTTCAAAGGAGATTCCATTTCTGGTGAAACGAGGAGGATGCGAGGATGAACGTTATGCCATTGCAACAAAGGGGCATCGGCGCCAGCCGAATCGTGCTCGGATGTATGGGGCTGGGCGGCGATTGGAGCCATGCGCCGTACGGCGCCGAGCATGTCCGGCAGGCCGAAGCGGCCGTCGAAGCCGCGCTGTCTATCGGCATTACGATGTACGATCATGCGGATATTTATACAAGGGGAAAAGCGGAGCAAGTATTCGGCCAGGTGCTGAAAGGACAACCGGGCTTGCGCGAACGGCTGGTCATTCAATCCAAATGCGGCATTCAGCTGGAGGAGCCGGGCAAGCCGCCGAGGTTCAACTTTTCCAAAGCCCATATCTTGAGCTCGGTGGACGGAACGCTGGAAAGGCTGGGCATTGATTATTTGGACATCTTGCTGCTGCATCGTCCCGATCCGCTGATGGAGCCCGACGAAATTGCCGAGGCGTTCGCCGTATTGAAGCAAAGCGGCAAGGTGCGCCACTTCGGCGTGTCCAATATGAACAGCGGACAAATCCGATTTTTGCAGCGCGCGCTGCCCGATCCGCTCGTGGTGAACCAGCTGGAAATGAGTCTCGCGCGGCATGACTGGATCGATCAAGGCGTGTACGTCAATCAGAAAAAAGGCGTGTCGGTTCATTTTGAAGAAGGCTTGATGGAATATATGCAAATGGAAAACATTCAAATTCAAGCATGGGGACCGCTTGCGCAGGGGCGTTTCTCGGGCAAGCCGAGAGAAGACGCGACGGAAGCCGAACGATATGCCGCCGAGCTTGTTCTGAAGCTTGCCAACGAGCGGGACACGACGCCGGAGGCGATCGTGCTGGCGTGGCTGATGAGGCATCCGGCCCGCATTCAGCCCGTTATCGGCACCGTTAATCCGGAGCGCATATTGGCTTGCCGGGATGCCGAGCGTCAAAGCGGGCTGATGTCGCGGGACGAATGGTGGCTTCTCTATTCGGCCGCCAGAGGCGACAAAAGAAGCTGACGCGTTGGATTAATATTTTTTTATCCAATTCTCATAATGTTCCTTCTTCCCTCATCATTGCTGCCCGCTCGCTCTCATTCGGCCAAAACCGCGTTTGAGGCTTGTGTTATAGTAAACGACAGCAGAACATCCAAGAGAGGGAATGATGACAGCATGAGAAGCAGCCTGTTGAAACGAATCGCACAAATCGGCGTATGCGGCGCGATCGCCTGGTCGGCCGTCACATTCGGAGGAGCTGCCGGCAAAGCCGAAGCCGCGACGGCCCAATCGCTTGCCTTGATCGAAACCGGCAAAGACTACATAGGAGTGCCTTATTTATACGGCGCACCGGCCGGCGCCACTTACGCCTTCGATTGTTCGTCCTTTACGCAATATATATTCAAAGCGTTCGACGTGGAGCTTCCGCGCACCTCGTCCGCCCAGGCCAAAGCAGGAGAAAAGGTGAGCAAGGCGTACTTGAGCGTCGGCGATCTTGTGTTTTTCAACACGAACGGCAAATCGATCAGCCACGTCGCCATTTACGCGGGCAACAACAAAATGATTCACAGCTCCAGCAGCAAAGGCGTTACGGTGTCCGACATGAATTCAAGCTATTGGAAAAGCAAATACGTAACCGCGCGGCGGGTGCTTTAATCGGCTTGAACGACGGGCCGCACCTCATGGAGCCCGGGAGACGGCAGCGGGATCTTCAGCCAGCCGTCCCCCGGGCCTTCCTCATATCGGCTGTCCTTTCGTTTGCACGCTATCCCTTCCAGCCCGGCCCGCTCCGCCAGCCGGCACATCTTCCGTCCTTCGCGCTCTGCGTAGCCGAGCACCTTAAAATGGGCGTTATCGTCCAAGATGCGGCGAAGCAGCATTTTGCGGAACGCCAACGGCTTGTCCCGAAGATCGATATTATTGTATCGCAGCATATCGAATACGAAATACGTAACGGGGAATTCCTTTTTACCGTCGAGGATTTGCGAAAATCTGGTCATTCTGTACCGCCTTTGCAGCGTATCGAATTCGGCCCTTCCCGTGGCCGGATTCACATAGGCGACCTCGCCGTCCAGCACCGCGTCGACAGGCTTTCGCAAAGGAACGCGATGCAGCTCGGGATATTGCCTCGTCACATCGTAGCCGTGCCGCGACAGCAGCCTCGTCCGTCCGCCCTCGACCGTCAGCAGCAGACGGTGCCCGTCGATTAACGGTTCGTACAAGTAGCGGCCGTCGTCGAACGGCTCGGCCCGTTCCGCAAACAACATCGGCTTCATCAGCATAATCGTCCCTCCCCCCATTCCATCATACCATGGCATTATTCATTCATTTCGCGGTAATTTCAGGTGCGTTTAGCGAATAATACTTTCCTTGGCGATGCATAATAGGCTCAGAAGGAGGCTGATTATGATGGCAAACAACCGAAACTCTAACCAGCTGGTCGTGCCGCAAGCCCGCACCGCTCTCGAGCAAATGAAATTCGAAGTCGCCCAAGAGCTCGGCATCCAACTTCCGCAGGACGGATACTACGGCAATATGACGACTCGGGATATGGGTTCCATCGGCGGATATATTACCCGCCGCTTAGTCCAAATGGCCGAACAGCAGCTTGCCGGACGCCGTTAATGCAGAGCTGAAACAAGAGAGCGCACCATGCGCTCTCTTTTTATTTGTCCTTCCCTTTGCCTGCAAAAATCGGTAAAATGGGATAGAGTTGTTCCCAATCAGCCAAGCCTACATAGCGATTATAGGAAAGAAAGGATAATCAGATATGATCATTCAACCGAAAACCCGCGGATTTATTTGCACGACGGCTCACCCGGAGGGCTGCGCGCTTCAGGTCAAGCGTCAAATCGATTACGTCAAAAGCCAGCCGGCCGTAAAAGGTCCGCGCAACGTTCTGGTCGTCGGCGCTTCGACCGGCTACGGGCTCGCCTCGCGCATCGTCTCCGCCTTCGGCGCCGGCGCCAACACGATCGGCGTCTATTTCGACAAAGCCGCCGAAGGCGCCCGGACGGCTACCGCCGGCTGGTACAACTCGGCGGCCTTCGAAGCCGCCGCCGCCGAAGCGGGCGTGAAATCGTACAGCATCGTGGGCGACGCGTTTTCCGACGAAATCAAAGCGAAGACGATCGAGCTGATCCGTTCGGAGCTGGGCCAAGTCGACCTCGTCGTTTACAGCGTTGCGTCTCCGCGCCGCATTCATCCGAAGACCGGCGAAGTGTTCTCCTCCGTCATCAAGCCGCTTGGAGAAACGTATACGAACAAAACGGTCAACTTCCATACGGGAGAAGTAACGACCGCTTCCATCGAGCCGGCGACGGAAGACGAGCTCCGTCAGACGATCGCCGTCATGGGCGGCGAGGACTGGCAAATGTGGATCGACGAGCTGCGCGCCGCGGGCGTGCTGGCGGACGGCGCAACGACGGTGGCGTACTCCTATATCGGACCGGAAATTACGCATGCCGTATACCGCGAAGGTACGATCGGCGCCGCCAAAAACGATCTCGAAGCGACGGCGCACCGGCTGAACGAGCAGCTTGGCGCGGCATCGGGTGGCCGCGCATTCGTTTCCGTCAACAAAGCGCTCGTAACCCAATCCAGCTCCGCGATCCCGGTCGTGCCGCTCTATATTTCCGTCCTGTATAAGGTGATGAAGGAAAAAGGGCTGCACGAAGGCTGCATCGAGCAAATGTACCGCCTGTTCGCGACAAGATTGTACGGGGAAGGCGCGACTCCGGTAGACGAGAAAGGGCTTATCCGCGTAGACGATTGGGAGATGAAACCCGACATTCAGGCGGAAGTCGAGAAACTGTGGGCGGAGCTGACGTCGGACAACGTATACGAGTTGTCCGATCTGGAAGGTTATCGCCGCGAGTTTTTCCAATTGTTCGGATTTGAGACGGAAGGTGTCGATTATGAAGCCGAAACCGATCCGAACGTGGCGATTCCGAACTTGAAATAAATTGAAAAGGACAGCCGCCGCCGGCTGTCCTTTGTTTTTTGCGCGTGCCGCCATCATTTGGTATGATGATGACAATACGGACGATTTACGTTAACGGAGGAGCTTTTATGCCCAATATCAAAATATTTGCCGGTTCGTCGAACCGCCCGCTCGCCCGCAAGCTGTGCGAGCAGTTGAACGTCCCGCTGGGGCAGTTGACGATTTCCCGCTTGCAAAGCGGCGAAATTCACGCCTCCTACGACGAGTCGCTGCGCAACTGCGACGTGTTTCTCGTTCAATCCCTGTCGCATCCCGTCAACGAGCATCTCGTCGAGCTGCTCGTCCTGGTCGATGCCGCCAAGAGGGCGTCGGCCCGCACTATCAATATCGTCATGCCTTATTACGGCTATGCCCGCCAAGAGCGCAAATCGGCGCCTCGCGAGCCGATTTCGGCCAAGATGGTCGCCGATATATTGACGACGGTCGGCGCGAACCGGATCATCACCGTCGATTTGCACGCCGACCCGATTCAAGGCTTTTTCGAAATTCCGGTCGATCATTTGACGGCTCTCGATACGATCATCGACTATTTGCGGAGCAAAAACATTCCTAACCCCGTCGTCGTCTCCCCCGACGCCGGCCGGGCGACGACCGCCGAGAAGCTTGCGGGCCTGATTGACTGCCCGTTTGCGATCATGATCAAAAACAGGCCGGCGCACAACCAGTCGGAAATTACCCATATTATCGGCGAAGTCGAAGGGATGACGCCGATCATTATCGAGGATTTGATCGATACGGGCAGCACGATCGTCAACGTCGTCGAAGCCTTGAAGAAAAAAGGCGCCTTTGACGCCTACATCTGCGCGACGCACGGCGTATTTTCGGCCAATGCGGTCGAAAAGCTGTCGCATCCGAACATTAAGGAAGTCGTCATTACGGATACGATCGCGCTTGAGAAGGAGCATTCCGACAAATTTGTCGTGCTTCCGATGTCGCCGCTGATCGGAACGGCCATTCGTATCATTACGAGCGGCGGCTCGATCGCGACGCTGTTTAAATCTTAGCCGCCGTATCGGACAAGTCGAGCCAAGCCAGCTCTTCCTTCGTCAGCTTGATTCGTGCCCCTTCGTCGCAGGAATGAAGCTCCTCCGCCGTCTGGGCGCCGATAAGCGCGCACGTCGGAAACGGCTGATTCAGCACATAGGCCAAAGCAATTTGAATCGCGCTTGCCCCTTTTTGCTCGCCCAGCCGCTTCGCCCGGTCCAGCCGCTCCCAGTTGGCGTCGTTGTAAAACACGCGCACCAGATCCGCGTTGTCTCTAACCTCGGGCGAGAAGCGGCCGGTGAAGAAACCTCTCGCTTGCGACGACCACGACAGCAGCGGGAACCCTTCCCGTTCGTGCCAAGCGCATGTTTCCTCGTCGGCGGACACGCAGCCTTTCCAGAACGGCTCGTTGGGCTTGGCCAGACTCAGGTTCGGACTGCTGAACGTGAAGCCGGTCAGCCCGTTAGCCGCCGCATATTCGTTCGCTTCCTGAATGCGCTGCCACGTCCAGTTGGAGACGCCGATCGCTCCGATGCTGCCTGCCCGGATGTGCTCGTTAAGCGCCTCGACGATGACGCCGGCCGGCGTTGCCGGATCATCCCGATGAAGCGCGTACATGTCGATATAATCGGTGCCCAGCCTTTGCAAGCTTTGCGACAGATCGGAGGCGATCGCCTCCGGATGGACCCGCGGACCGTTCTGATCGTGATGGGCGCCCTTCGTCAAAATAACGAGCCGGTCCCGATTGCCGCGTTCCTTCATGTATCGTCCGATCACTTCCTCGCTCTGTCCGCCGCAATAAATATGGGCCGTATCGAGCGCGTTGCCGCCGATCGAAAGAAACGCGTCCAAGTTGGCCGCCGCCTTCTCGTAACGGTCATGAAAAAAATAATCCGTCCCTTTCACCAGCCGGGATACCGGCTTGTCGCAGCCCTTGACCTGAATATATTCCATTGCTCCATAACCCCTCTCTGTTCCCATGATCCGCCAGTGTCTTCCCTGTTCTCGAATAACCGGCCGATATTTCTTCAAATTGCGTTGGCGTCCGCAGCGGTGCTACAGCACAACTCTCGTCCGCGTTTCCGCCGATTGCAGGCAAGCGTCGATCGCTCTCATGTTGTTCACGGCATCCTGCGGGCTGAATCGGAGAGGCTCTTCGCCGGTCACCGCCCTCGCAAGCGCGTCCGCCTGCGCGGAATAAGCGTTGACGTCCGGAACCTCCACGGTACGGCGCTCGCCGCGGGCGTGCACATAGAAATTGCCGCTGCCGGGGTCCGGAGTGATGAAGGCGGATGGAACCTCGATGACGCCGTCGGAGCCGAGCACCTCGAGCGGATTGCGGAAAGCCGACCACATGCCGCAATCAAACGTCAGCGACACGCCTCCCTCGAACTCGAGCAGGCCGGACGCCATCATATCGACGTTGTCATGCTCCTGCGAAAATTGCGCCTGCACCGTAACCGCTTCCGGCTCCTTGCCCAGCAGCAGCCTTGCCGCGCTGATCGGATAGCAGCCGACGTCGTAAATGGAGCCGCCGCCCCAGGCTTTGCGGAAGCGGACATTGCCGGCAGCCTTGGCGTTGTTGAACGTAAACGCGCTGCGGATGCCCCTCACCTCGCCGATTTCGCCGGACGCGATAATGTCGCGGATCTTGTCGTAGCGGGGATGGCAGCGGTACATAAACGCCTCGGCCATCGTGACGCCCGCTTTCGCGCAAGCTTCCGCCATTTCCTCCGCCTCGCGGGCGTTCAGGGCAAGCGGCTTCTCGCACAAAATATGCTTGCCCGCCTCCGCCGCCCGTATCGTCCACTCCCGATGCAAATGATTCGGCAGCGGGATGTAGACGACGTCGATGGACGGGTCCTCCAGCAGCTCTTCATAGCTGCCGTATACCGTCGGAATATCCAGCTGCTCGGCCGTTTCCTTCGCTTTGCCGTAGTCGCGGCTGGCGATGGCCGCCACCTCGTTCAGTTCGGAACCTTTCACTCCGGGAATGACCGCACGCTTGGCGATATTTGCGGCTCCCATAATGCCCCATTTCAATTTTCCGTTTGCCACGCTACTCAACTCCATCATCAGGATATAATACTATATTGTGATTATAGTTCGACTGATTTAAAATGAAAATGACATTATTTTGAGACTATATATAACAATATTGTCCTCGGGAGTAGATGTTGAATGAACCGCCAAAGCATGCTTCTGACATTGCCTCACTGCCCCTACTTTTGCTTTCCGGAATCGGTCGGCCATTACGTCCGGCACGCCGGACACGACGTTTCCCGCAAAGCGAATGCGCTGAACAACTTCAACATCCATTACGTCGTATCCGGCAAAGGGCATGTCGAGATCGACGGCGAGGCGCATGAGCTCGGTCCCGGCGACGCGGTACTGTATTTCCCTCTTCAGAGGCAGCGCTACTACAGCAGCGGCGACGACCCGTGGGACGTTCGCTGGGTCCACTTTTACGGAGACGGGCTGCAGGAATATATGATCCGCCGGGGCATGCACCGAAGCCAGCTATGGTCGCTCCGGCCGTCCGCCGAGTGGGAGCAGGCGCACGAAAAGCTGCTTGCCGAAGCGGAAGCTTGGCGCATGCTGCGCCCGCACCGCCTGTCGGCGCTGACCTATTCCTTGCTCGCCATTTTCGCGGAACAAGCGGTTCCTTGGACCGGCAATCCGTCCTCCGCCGCGGCCGGCCGCATACGGGAGCTGCTGCCCCTCATGCAGGCGGAGGCGGTTCAGCCGTTCTCCCTGGACAGATGGGCGAAGCTGGCCGGCGTCAGCACGCATCATTTTTGCAAGCTGTTCCGCCGGACGATGGAAATGACGCCGATGGATTTCGTTACCCGCTGCCGCCTGCAAACGGCAAAGCAATGGCTGCTGGAAAGGCGTTCCGACACGATCGGCCGAATCGCCGCGGAAGCGGGCTACCCGAGCGTCAGTTATTTTAATAAACGGTTTATGGAGCACGAGGGGATGACGCCGACGGAATACAGGCAGTTGTTCGGCAAAGCGGCCGACGGGGAGAATTAGAGAGGACAGTCGGGAGAAATAAGCCGGCCAAACGCCGACGGAGCCGGCCGGCTCCGGGCTTAGTCGCGCCGCTCCGGATATTTCTCCCGCAAAAACGCGACCGATTGCGCGATCATCCGCTTCAGCACATCCAGGTCGATGTCCGCCGCCTTGCTGACATAAACGCAGGCCGCACCCGTCGTATGCTTGCCCAATTGCCGAAGCAGCTCGTCCCGTCCGGGATCTCCGGGAGCAAAGTAAAGGCTGATCTTGGCTTTCCGGGGCGAAAGCCGACCAGCGGCGCGTCGCCTTCGTGGCCGGACGCATACCGGTAATGATACGAGCCGAAGCCGATAATGCTCGTCCCCCACATCTTCGGCTCGTACCCCGTCGTTTCTTCAAACAGCGCAAGCAGCCGGTAGGCGTCCTCCTTCTTGCGGGCGTTGTCGATGTCCTCGATAAAGGCGATGACGCTTTCGTCCGTTTCTTTCGTTTTTTGCTCGTATGCCATCGGAATACCTCCTGTTCGCTTCGGCTGCGCAGGCCGCAGCAGCCGTCTGCAGAAAGTATTATACCATCAAGTGCGCGCCTTTCGTTGAAAGAACGACAGCTTCTTCTTTTCCCTATGCTTGTCCGCCGTTTTGTCCGCTTTGGGGCTTGCGGAGCGGCCGGCCCTGTCGCGTTCGGCATGGAACGACTTCAGCAAGCCGATCGTCATGACGATCAGAATGAGACCGAGCGGCAAAGCGCTGACGATAATCGCGGTCTGAAAGCCCGGAAGTCCTCCCGACGCCAGCAATACGGCCGCTGAGGCCGATAGGATAATTCCCCAAATAAATATGACGGCGGTGGACGGCTGCAGGCTTCCGTTCGTCGTTTGCATGCCCAGAACAAACGTTGCGGAATCCGCCGACGTAATAAAAAACATCGCAATCAAAAATAACGTTACGATCGTAAGCAGCAGCGTGAGAGGCAAGTGCTCGTAGACATAGAACAACGCCGTCTCCAGGCTTTGCCCCGAGACATTCAGGCCAAGGTTGTATTCCATATGGATGGCCGTGCCGCCAAAGACGGCAAACCATATTGCGCAGACAACAGTTGGAATAATCAGAACCGCGACGACAAACTCCCGTACGGTTCTCCCTTTCGATACGCGCGCGATAAACGTGCCGACAAAAGGAGCCCAGGCGATCCACCATGCCCAGTAAAAAATCGTCCAAGCCTGCAGCCACGCCGCGGTTTGCGGATTGAAAGGAGCGAGCCGGGTGCCCATTACAATCATGTTTTGCACGTATTCGCCAAAGGTCGTCGTCAGCAAATCGAGCAAAAATACCGTAGGCGCCAGAACAAACATCAGGATCAGCAGCAGTACCGCCAAGCCCATGTTGGCATTGCTTAAATATTTGATGCCGCGTTTTACGCCGGTGCCCGCCGATGCGATAAACAGCACGGTAACGATCGCGATAATGATCATTTGAACGCCCAGATTGTTCGGCAAGCCGGTCAAATACTGCAGCCCGCTGTTGATTTGCGAGGCGCCCAGTCCGAGCGAGGCGGCTACCCCGAACAGCGTGGCCATAACGGCCACCGTGTCGATTACCGTCCCGAGCGGACCTTTGATCCGGTCGCCCAACAGCGGATACAGCGTGACGCTGATCAGTCCCGGAAGCCCCTTGCGGAATTTGTAGTAGGCCAGCGACAGCGCAATGACCGCATAGATGGCCCAGGCATGAAATCCCCAATGCAAATAAGTATACCGAAGGGCGGTTCTGGCCGCTTCCCCCGTCCCTCCTTCGCCGACCGGCGGGCTCGCAAAGTGGGAAATGGGCTCGGATACGCCGAAAAACATCAGCCCGATCCCCATCCCTGCGCTGAACAGCATCGCAAACCAGGTCGGACGATTGAAATCGGGCTTGTCCTCCTCTTTGCCCAGCTTGATATTGCCGTAACGGCTGAAGACAAGGAACAATGCGAAGAAAAGAAAATACGTCGCCGACAATTGAAAAAACCAGCCGAAGTTTTGAAGGAAAAACGACTGCAGTACGTTCATCGTCGCTTTAAGCCCTTCCGGCCAAACGGCCCCCCACAGCACGAAAATTCCGGATAAGACCAAAGAAATCCAAAATACGCGCGTCACATTTTTCATACCGGACTCAGCCTCCTCTTCATCCAGTTTTTTCACATTGCGCGCGAATTATGTACGCCAAGCCATAAACTTCGCCGCGCGGCGAAGTTTATGGCTTGGCGTTTATTTCTCTACATCAAGCTTTGAACATATTCGATTTCCCGCTTCAATCCTTCGTCCAGCCCGGTCTTCGGCGAATAGCCGAGCAGCTTCCGGGCTTTGGATATATCTGCCCACGTATGCATCGGCTCCCCCTTCAGCCCCCCGGCCCGGATCGTATGCGCCCGCAAGCCGGTCAGCTTCTCCAGCTTGGCGATCACGTCCCGGATCGTCGCCCGTTCCGTTCCGCCAATGTTGATCGTCTCCCCAACCAGGTCCGGTTGGTCCCCGGCCGCAAACGTCGCCGCCACGCAATCGTCCACATAGGTAAAATCTCTGGACTGCCGCCCGTCGCCGTAAAGGGTGATCGGACGGCCGTTCAGCAGCTGCCGGATAAACCGGTGGAACGCCATGTCCTCCCGCTGACGCGGCCCGTATACGGTAAAATACCGCAATACGACGACGGGAACGCCTTCGTTGCGCCGATACACATGACACAGCTGCTCTCCCGTGAACTTCGTCACGCCGTACGGCGACAGCGGCGAAGGAACGGCCTCCTCGGAAACCATCCCGGCCTGATCGCCGTAAACGGACGAAGTCGAAGCGTAGATCAGCCTTCGAATGCGCGTCCCCTTGCACGCCTCCAGCAGCCGCTGCGTAGCGCCGATGTTGCTGCGCATGTAAGCTTCAAAATCGGAGCCCCAGCTGCTTCTTACTCCCGGTATGCCGGCCAAATGATATACGACGTCCGCTCCTTCCAGCAACGCGCTCCAATCCATATCCGCCATGTCGCGCTCTACGAGCGAGAACCGGGGATGGGCGAGCGCTTCCGTCAAATGTCTCGTCTGAATCCGCCGCAGCTCTTCCCTCACCAGCGCGTCTACGCCGGCAACTTCATGGCCGGCCTCCAGCAGCCTGTCGCATAAATGCGAGCCGATAAATCCGGCCGCTCCCGTGACGACGATTCTCATGGCCGACCGACTCCCGCATAACGAAGTCCCGCCTGCTCCACCATTCTCCGGTCCAACACGTTGCGTCCATCCAATATCGTTATGCCGCGCATCCGCGCCTTCACTTCCTTCCAATCGCTTTCAACAAATTGCCGCCATCCCGTCGCAATGACGAGAGCGTCGGCTCCCTCCGCCGCCTCCAGCGCCGACCCGCGCCAAGCAACGCCCTCTATCCGGGGCGAGACGAGCGGATCGAACGCCTGTACGGCGCAGCCCGTACGTCTTAGCCGGCCGATGAGGGCGATAGCTTGCGATTCCCGGATGTCGTCCGTATTTTCCTTGAACGAGGCTCCCCATACGGCTATGACCGACACCGGAGAAAGCGGCCCGATCGATTGCTCCAGCTTCGCGACGTAGACATCGGGCTGCGTGGCGTTGACGCGTTCCGCCGAACGGAGCAGCTCCATGTCAATGCCCCGCACAGAGGCGGCTCCGATCAGCGCGCTCACGTCCTTGGGCAGGCACGAGCCGCCGTAACCGATGCCCGCCTGCAAAAATTTGCCGCCGATTCTGCCGTCCATGCCAACGCCTTCGGCAACCTTGACGATATCGGCGCCAAACGCTTCGCAAGCCCTCGCCAATTCGTTCACGAACGACAGCTTGACGGCAAGAAACGCGTTGGAGCCGTATTTGATCAGTTCGGCGTCCGTTCTCCCCGTTACCAGCACCGGCGCCTCGATGCCGTTGTACAATTCGCGCACGCGTCCGGCGGCTTCGGCATTGGACGCTCCGATGACGATCCGGTCGGGGTGAAAGGAATCGTGCAGCGCCGTGCCTTCCCGCAAAAATTCCGGGTTGGACACGACGTCGAAACGGTCTGCCGGCACTCCGTTTTCGAGCATAAACGATTCGGCCCAGTCCCCGGTGCCGGGCGGAACCGTGCTTTTGATTACGATCGTTTTGCGATCGCCTATCTCCGAGCATATATCGAGCAATACGTTTCTAACATGCGACAAATCGGCGCTGCCGTCCTCGGCCGGAGGCGTGCCGACGGCGATCATGACCAGCTCGTGTCCGGCGATGCCGGCCATAACGTCCGTGCCGAACGACAACGTGCCGCCCAGCCTGTGACGGGCGACCAGCTCCTCCAGCCCCGGCTCGTAGATCGGAACGGTTCCGTCATTTAATGCGTCGATCTTCCGTTGATCGAGGTCGACGCATCGGACCTTATGGCCGAGCTCCGCCAGGACCGCCGCCGTCGTCAGTCCTACATATCCCGCTCCCGCAATGCAAATGTTCATGTAGCCGCATCCTCTCCTGACAACATGCTGTAAACTATCATGTGCGGAGCGGTCGCAAGAAGAAACGGCGTTTATCGGGGTGCCCTTTACAAAACATTAGGAAAATCGCCTCGGTCGAGCCCGATTGCGGGGGGGACAAAGCAGCCGCGAATGCTTTATGGTAGAATGGCTGTAAACGTACAACTATCCCGGGCGGCCCGCTCCGCTCTTGCGCAAGGAGAAGAGGCATGAAATCTGTCATCCGTACCGGAATCGTATTGGCTCTCGTCTGTTTGACGGCCGCAGGCTGCGGCAAAGGCGGCGCTCCCGCTCCAAGCGATGCGCCCCAAGGAAACCCGAACGCCGGCATTGGGCAGCCCTCCCGCGAACCGGACGAAGCGCCCGCCCCTTCCCCGACGGAAGCCGCCGATCCGATCGCGCGGCAAATCGACGGCATGACCGATGAACAGAAGATAGGCCAGCTGCTGATCGTCGGGCTGGAAGGCACGAAGATGGACGCCGATACCCGCAAAATGATTGAGGAGCACCGCGTCGGCGGGTTCATTCTGTACCGCGACAATATCGATTCGGCGGACCAGACCGTGCAGCTGCTCAACCAATTGAAGGCCGCCAACGGAGCGGAAGGCATCCCGCTGTGGCTAAGCGTCGACCAGGAGGGCGGACGCGTCAGCCGCATGCCGGCGGAGGTGGCGAAGACGCCTTCCGCCGGCGCGATCGGACAATACGGCGATCCGCAGCTGACTTACGACCTCGCCCTCGCCACGGGCGAGGCTCTCGCGGAGCTCGGCTTCAACCTGAACTTCGCGCCGGTGCTCGATATCGACAGCAATCCCGACAATCCGGTCATCGGGGACCGGTCGTTCGGGTCGGACGCCGAAACGGTCATCCTGCATGGACTGGAAACGATGAACGGACTGCGAGCGGCGGGCGTCGCCCCGGTCGTCAAACATTTTCCCGGACATGGCGATACGGACGTCGATTCGCACAAGGCGCTGCCCGTCGTCCGCAAATCGGTCGAACAGCTGCGCGAGCTTGAGCTTCAGCCGTTTGCCGAAGCGATCCGCGAAGGGGCGGACGCCGTCATGGTGGCCCATCTGCTTATACCCGCTCTGGACGAGCGTTACCCCGCATCCTTGTCGGAAGCGACGATTACCGGGCTGCTGCGCGGAGAGCTCGGCTTTGACGGCGTCGTCATGACGGACGATATGACGATGGGCGGCATCGTCAACGACTACGAGATCGGGGAGGCGGCGGTCTTGTCCGTTCTGGCGGGGACGGATATCGTATTGGTCGGACATGGGAACAAACGCCAGGAGGCCGTGCTGAACGCCTTGAAGGAAGCGGTCGACGACGGACGCATCAGCGAAGAACGGCTCGACGAAAGCGTCGCCCGCGTGTTGAGGTTCAAAAAAAGCAACGGACTCGGCAGCGAGCCCGTTGCTTCGGCGGATGTGGACTCCATCAACGAAACGATTCGTTTCGCCACGGAGAAGATGTTGCGCTAGCCATCCAATTGACGGCATCAATGACAAACGGGCCGCCTTCGACATGCTCGTCATGCCGGAGGCGGCCCGCGCGGCCGTTATACGGTTAATTCGATTCGCGAAGAGCCCGCAAGCCAAGCGCCAACGCCCCGCTTAATCCCGCATTGTCGCCGAGTCCCGGCGGCACGATGTAATGATCGATGCCTTCCTTGACCGGCAGGGCCTGCACATAACCGTTCAGAATCGTTTGGACCTGCTCCCGGATCATCGGAAACAGCTGCAGCTGATGCATAACCCCGCCGCCCAAAATAATTTTTTTCGGCGACAGCAGCAGGATCGTGTTGGATACCGCTTGAGCAATGTAATAGGCTTCCAGCTTCCAGGCGGGATGATCCGGCGCCAGCTCGCTGCCTTTCATTCCCCATCTCCGTTCGATGGCGGGTCCCGCCGCTATCCCTTCCAGGCAATCTCCGTGATACGGGCAAAATCCTTCATACTTGTCATCGGGATGCTTGCGTACGTACACATGGCCGCCCTCCGGATGCAGCATGCCGTGAATAAGCTTGCCTTCCGCATAGACGCCGACTCCGACTCCCGTCCCGATCGTATAATAGACGCAGCTGTCGAGACCTTGGGCGCTGCCCCACGTCGCCTCGCCGAGCGCGGCGGCGTTGACGTCCGTGTCCCAGCCGAACGGCACGTCAAACCGCCGCTTCATCTCGCCCAAAAAGTCAAAGTTCGACCAGCCCGGCTTGGGCGTCGTCGTGACATGCCCGTACTGCGGGCTCGACGGATCGATATCGATCGGGCCGAACGTGCCGATGCCGATCGCTTCCGGCTGCTTGTCCTTGAAATAGTCCGCCATCCGCTCGATCGCCTCCGCCGGCTGCCCCGTCGGAAAGCTGATGCGGTCTGCAATGTCACCGTTTTCGTTGCCGATGCCGCAAACGATCTTCGTTCCGCCGGCTTCGATAGCCCCAATTCTCATTATGCCGTTTTCCCCCTCTGTAACAGGCGATGCCTATGACGATTCACGGCCCATTATACCATAACCGAATGCCGGCATATAGAAGTTTTAACGAGCATTCGGCTAGGTCCGGTCCGGCACGAGGCGTTCCGCCAAATAATCGACGATATGCATCGCCTCCATCTTGAACGGCGGCTTATGCTTCTCGATGCCCAGCTTCATCTGCAGCAGGCAGCCCGGATTGCTGGTCAGCATATAGCGGGCGTTCGTGCGGGACGCATGCTCCATCTTGTGCTCCAACAGCTGCCCCGCCATCTCCGGCTGCGTGACATTGTAGATGCCGGCCGATCCGCAGCAGCGGTCGGCTTCCTTCATCTCGACGAAGCGCGCGCCCCGAACGGCGGACATGAGCTGCCGCGGCGCGCCCGAGCTTTTCATCACATTGCGCAAGTGGCACGAGTCCTGATACGTAATGTCGCATTCGCCGGCCGCCGCAGCTGCCGGTTCCGCGAACGCGGGCACGCGCCCCTTCTCGACGATCAGGCGGCTCACGTCGACGACCCGGTCCGCAAACCAGACGGCGTCTTCGCGAAGCCCTTCATCGGCCTCTCCATGCATCAGATGACCGTATTCCACGAGCAGCGCGCCGCAGCCGCCCGCGTTGGAGGCGATATAATCGATTCCGGCCTCCTTGAACGCGCGGATATTGGCTCGGGCCAGCTCTCTCGCCTGGTCCATCTCCCCGGAATGCGCATGCAGCGCCCCGCAGCAAACTTGCGAATTCGGAATGACAACGTCAAATCCCGCTTCCGACAGCAGCTTGACCGTATTGACGTTCGTCTCCGCGAACATGACGTCCATGATGCAGCCTCTGAACAGGGCGACCCGCGCAATCGGCTCGCCTTTGGCCGGATAATATTCGCCCAGCCGCTCGACCACGCCTTTGGAGGACGCTTCCGGCAAAATCGCCTCCATCTCCCGCAGATGGCGGGGGAACAGCTTCATCATACCCGTCCCTCTGGCCAGCCGCTGCAAGCCGGATTTCTGGTAAAAGCGGAGCGAACCTCCGAGCGCTTTCATGGCTCCCCGTTTCGGGAACAATCCTTTGAAAGCCGCCGCCCGCAGCCCCTTCACCGGCAAACTGTGCTCCGCATGGTCCTCGATGGCGTCCCGCGCCTGCTCGATCAGCTGGCCGTATTTGACGTCGGCCGGACAGACCGGCTCGCACGCCCGGCAGCCGAGGCAATGATTCATCTGATCCTGAAACGCCTGGTCCGGATCCATCAACCCGTCGGCGACCGCCTTCATCAAGGCAATCCGGCCTCGGGGAGATTCCGGCTCCAGCCCCGTCTCCCGGAAGGTCGGACAGGCCGGCAGGCAAAATCCGCAGCGCATGCAATTCGTCAACTGGTCGTAGTCCAGCTTGTTCAACAAGCTCTGAGCCATCGGATTCGCATGCCGGATATCCGGTTTCTTGATTGCGTTCGACTCAGCCATGTTGAAGCACCACCCTTTTTCTCGTTTGTTTGGCGAACATCTTGCCGGGATTGAGCAAGCCGTGCGGGTCGAAGGCCGCCTTAATGCCGCGCATCACCTCGATGCCGGCTTCGCCCGCTTTCCATTCCAAATACGGCGCTTTGACGAGACCTACGCCATGCTCGCCCGTAATCGTTCCCCCCAGCTCGATGGACGCTTCGAATATTTCGGCAAACGCCTCCTCCACGCGGTGAACCTCTTCCTTGTCCCGCGCATCGGTCGTCGCCGTCGGATGCAGATTGCCGTCCCCCGCGTGGCCGAACGTGGCGATCGTGACGTTGTATTTCGCGGCGATTTCGTTAATGCGCAGCACCATGTCCGCAATGCGCGAGCGGGGAACCGTCGCATCCTCCAATATCGTCGTCGGGCGGAGCCGGGCCAGCGCCGTAAACGCGCTGCGGCGGGCGGTCAGCAGCTTTTCCGCTTCCTCGCGGCTGCCGGCCACCTCCACCCGGTCCGCGGCTTCCGATTCGCATATTTCCCTGATCCGTTCGATATCGCGTTCCACCGTCTCCGGATCGCCGTCCTGCTCGATCAGCAATATCGCCTCCATGTCGCGCGGCAGCCCCAGCTTCGCAAAGTCGTCCACGACTCTGATCGTCGGATTGTCCATAAATTCGAGCGTCGCCGGAATAATCCGGGATTCGATAATGCGGGAGACGGTTCTGGCCGCGCCGTACAAATCCCGGTACATGGCCAGCATCGTTTTTTTCGCTTTCGGCGGAGGGATCAGCTTCAAGATCGCTTCGGTTACGATGCCCAGCGTGCCTTCCGAGCCGACCAGCAGCTTGGTCAGATCATAGCCCGCCACGTCTTTCATCAGCTTGCCGCCCGTGCGGAGGATGCGCCCGTCCGCCAGCACGGCTTCCAGCCCGATGACGTAATCTTTGGTCGTGCCGTATTTCAGTCCGCGCAGCCCTCCCGAGCATTCCGCAATGTTGCCGCCGATCGTGCTGATGCGCATGCTGCTCGGGTCCGGGGGATAAAAGAGGCCGAGCGACTCGACATGGGCAATCAGATCCGCCGTGATGAGCCCCGGCTGCACCGTCACCGTCAAGTTTTCCAAATCGGTGTCCAGGATGCGGTTCATCCGGTGCATGACCATGACGATCCCGCCTTGAACGGGAACCGTCCCTCCGCACAGATTAGAGCCGGACCCCCGGCTGACGACGGGAATGCGGTTCTCGTGCAGCACCTTCATAATGTCGGAAACTTCCTGTGTCGACGACGGGTAAATGACGCCGTCCGGCAGCGACTGCAGCATCGGCGTGCCGTCGTAAGAATGCGCCACGAGCGCTTCCTTGTCGTCCCTGTAATGGGCTTCGCCCACGATCGCCCGCAGCTTTGCGGCCGTTTCTGGTGTGATCATGTTGTGCCTCCCGAATTTAAAATGATAGTCTTGCGCACTTTTGCATTGCATTATAGATCAGGTCATCTGATGACTTTTCTTTGATTATAGCTTATGCTTAAATTTATGTATAGACTAAGATGACAAAGCGGAGGAAGCGGCGTGCGCAACGAAAAGGTGGAAACGGAAAAAGGGCATGAAATCGTCGGCAGGCTGCTGCTCGAGCGGATCCGCTCGGGAGAGCTGAAGCCGGGCCAGAAGCTGCCTTCGGTCGTTCAGCTGTCGGAATCGTTCGGGGTCGGACGCTCCACGATGCGGGAGGCGTTAAGCGCGCTGAAAGCGATGGGCTGGCTCGATATTCGCCATGGCGGAGGAACGTTCGTCAAGCGCGAGCTGCCAAGCGACAAACCGCGGGGCGCGGCCGATTTGTTTCGGGAGGCGGAATCGGTTCGCGAGCTGCTGGAGGTCCGCAAGGTCATTGAGACCGGAACGGCCTCCCTGGCGGCGATGCGCCGCTCCGGCGAGCAGCTGGTTCGGCTGGAATCGATTCTTGCCCGCATGGAGCGGGCGCTGGAAGAAGACGATACGTCGAGCGGGGAACGGGCGGACGTCGATTTTCACGTGTCGCTGGCTTCGGCGTCGGGCAACTCGCTGCTCATCCAGCTTATGGATCAGTTGACGCAGCGCATGTCCGAAACGATCGGGCAGACGAGGGAGTTGTGGTTTTATCAGGAACGGTCGACCGCGGCGCGACTCCTCGACGAGCACCGGGCGATCTTCGAAGCGGTCCGGGACCGGGAAGCGGACCGGGCGGCCGCCCTCATGAACGAGCATTTGAACAAGGTCGGCAAAGTGCTGAACGGCGCTTCGCCGGCTTGAAGACTAAAGAAAGGGCGGTTCCGGCTATCGGTTAGCCGGAACCGCCCTTTGGCAACAGGCGAGTTAAGCGCAGACATCGCCCTTTGCCTTGCAAAGCGATTCAGCCGGATTCGTCATTGCTCAATGTGGTTCGGCTCCATAAACAGCACTTCCCAAATATGCCCGTCCGGATCCTGGAAGCTGCGGCTGTACATAAAGCCGTGGTCCTGCGGGTCGTTAGCCGGAGAGCCTCCCGACGCCAGCGCTTTGTCGGCGATTTCGTCGACTTGTCCTCGGCTGTCCGCGGACAGGGCGATGAGCACTTCCGTCGTACGCGACGCGTCCGCGATTTCTTTGCGGATGAACGTCCGGAAGTAGTCCTCGACCAGCAGCATCGCGAATATGTTCGGCCCGATTAATAGGCAGGCAGCGTTGTCGTCCGTAAATTGCGGATTGAATTCAAAGCCTAACGCCGCAAAAAATTGCTTCGTTCTGTTCAAATCTTTGACCGGCAAATTGACAAAAATATTGCTCGCTTGCAGTGCCATCGTTATTCACCTCGTCTAATAGTCGTCCTTCGACAACTACTATACTCGAAACGCAGGCCTCTCATTTCTTACGGATTGCTCACTTCGGCCGCCTTGGCCGCACGCTTGTCCGAATGCTGCGCCGACATTCGTCCCATCCATGCAGAACCGGCGAGCAAGATAAGAAACAAAACCATAAATCCGGCAGAAAAACGGTACATTTGCGCATAATCGGTCGCCGCCGAAATGAGACCGAGCAGGACGGCGCCCGCGGCGATTCCGATATCAGTCGAGTTGTAAAACATGCCGTTGGCCGCGCCGTAGCCCTCCGGACCGGACGCCCTCAGCATCCATGCCTGAAGCGTAGGCTGGATGGCGCCGAAGCCGAGTCCGTACAGCAAAGCGGATACGATCAGCGATCCGATCGTCGACGTATAGGACAGCACGATCATGCTGGCCGCGACCGACAGAGCCGCAGGCACGAGCACGGCTGCGGGACCACGGCGGTCGAACAGCTTGCCCGCGGCCGGTCTGACCAGCAGGATCGTCACGACATTAAACAGGAAAAACAAACCGATCTGGGTCAGGCCGACAAAATCGCCGAACAAGGCAATAAAGCTGAGCAGCCCGCTGTAGGTGACGGAGAGCAGCATATTCAACGCCGCCGGCAGCAGCAGCTTGCGTTGAAATGCGGGCCGTTTGCCGTCATGGCGGGGCGTCGATGCCGGACGAGCCGGCTTTGGAGAAGCGCCGGCCGCACGGCCGGACAGCAGCATCGGAAACATCAGCAGAATGGCCGCCGTGCCCGCCGCCGTCAAAGCGCCGAAGCCGAAGCCGCTCATGACGTTCATGCCGATCATCGGCCCGATCGACATCGCCAGGCTGGAGGCCAGCCCGTAATACCCGATGCCTTCCCCCATGCGGCGGGGAGGGATCATCGCGGATACGACGGTCGGCAGGATGGTGCTGGCCATGCCGAAGCCGATGCCGTATGCGATGCGCATGATCAGCAGCGTGTCGAGCGAATCGGCCAGCGAATAGATGGAGGTCGACACGGCCGTCAAGACAAGTCCCGCCGCCAGCAGCGGGCCGCGGGGCAGCCTTGTCAGCAGCGCGGCCGTCATAAAGCGCGCCGCAACGGCGGAAAGGGCAAATACGCTCGTGACGAGGCTGACCCCGAAATCGCCGACGTGCATGTCGTTTTTAATATAAGTGGATAGAGAAGACAGCAGCATTTGCAAATTCAGAAACAGCAGCAAAGAGCATATCGTGAGCGAAATAAACGCCCCGGTCCATAATCGTTCTTCTGACTGTACTTGTTGCGTCACGGGAAGTTTCGCTCCTTTTTTATTCGAGTTCCAATCGTTCGGTTGCATAGTTGTTGATGCGCTGCAGCAAGGCGATCATCAGGTTGTATTGCTCCTCGGTCAACAGCCGCTTCACTTCCTCGGTCAAGCCTTCCTCGACGGGGATCGTCTCGCGAATGGTCGCACGGCCCCGCTCGGTGCAATAAACCAGATACGACCGGCGGTCTTGCACGCCCGCTTCTTTATAGATCAACCCCTTGCTTTCCAAATGGTCCAAAATGCGCGTCGTCGCCGGTTTGTCCTTGTACGTCTTGTCCGCAATTTCCTTCTGGATCATGCCGGGCGAACGGTCGATATGGTACAGCACGGACCACTGTTCCGGCGTTATATCGTAAGCTTTCAGCCGGAGCTGCAGCAATGCCGCCATTTTGCGGTAGGTCACCCCCATCAAAAAGCCAAGCGACATCCCTTCCAGCGGTTCTTTCATCGGTACACGTCCTTTCGTGATTCATGATTGTCGAAGCATTTAGTTGCTTATGCAATTATATATCAGACAACTAATAGGCGCAACCAACATTTCCGGACATGCAAACGGCTCCCGCCGGCGGAACCATCTTCCGCCATGACAAGAGCCGTCAGCTTAGTGGATTTCATAGTGCGCCGCTTCAGGACGCCGCGCGTTTCGGCTCCATCCGTCCGGCCGGACGAAACCGCAATCCGTACAACAAAAGAATGCATACATGCAGCAGGGCCAATACGAAATAGATGTTGCTGAACGTTCCGCTTTCCGGATGGCCGTGCAGCGGATTCCACGACGACGCAGCCGGCAGCTCCGCCGCGAGCCCGTAAATGCCGGCCGCCATGCCGTGGGTCATAAAGTTGAACATGGAGAACATGCCCATGCCGACGCCCGCCTGTTCCTTCGGCAGGGTGGACGATATCGTGTTCGAAAGGGCGATAAGCATAAACGATTGGCCCATATTGCCAAATACGAGAAATAACGCAATGAGCCACGGCGAAGCGGCCGCGAACGTCGACATCAGCGCAAAACAAACAATGAGGGAACTGCCGGCGACAGCGTATAAATGCAAATTCCCTTTCCGGTCGGCCAGCTTGCCGGCTTTGCGGCCCAGCAGCGCGGATGCGGCCGCCGCAGGCACCATCACGAAGCCGATCCAGTGCGAAGGCAGCTCCTGCACGCGAGACAGCAATACGGGAGTCAGAAAATAGAGCGATACCCCGATCCCGTTCACCATGACCGCGATGGCAATGCCGGCCGTGTAGCGTCCGTTGCGGAACAACTCGGGCCGGACGAACGGCTCGGAAGCCGCATGAATGCGGATCGCGAACAGCGCCCCGAAGGCTAAGCCGGCGGCGGCCAATATCCAGGACTTCTCCGTGACGCCGGTCAGCACAAGCCCGGCCGCCGCTGCCAGCAGCAAGCCGCCCGCCCAGTCGAATTTCGGCTTGGCCGCCGGATCGGGCTCGTCGATCAGATGTTTGCGATACATCGGCAGCGTAATCAAAATGAGAACCGGCACGGCGAACAGCCATCTCCAGTGCGCAAAGCTGACCAGCGCGGCGGATACGACCGGACCGAGCGCGCCTCCCAGCGCCAGCCCGACCGCCGCCATGCCGAGGGCCGCTCCCCGGCGCCCGGCGTCGAAATAGCGGATCGGAATCAGCATCGCGACGGCCGGGATGGCCGCGGCTCCCGCCGACTGCAGGCAGCGGGCGGCAAGCGCCATCCAGAACGTCTGCGAGACAAGGCCGAATACCGATCCGGCCGCAAACAGCAGCAAGCCGAACGTAATGACATTTTTCAGCTTGAACCGGTCGGCCAGCTTCCCGTACGTAACCGTGCCTACGGCGTAGATTAGCGAATAAGCCGACGAGATCCAGCTTACCTGTGCCAAACTGAGACCAAACTCCTCGCTCATGTCCGGCAGCACGATATTAAACATCATGGCGCTCATCGAAGACAACATTAACGTAAACAGCAACGCTTTAAGCAGCTTCTGCCCCGCCGCTTCCCTTGCATCGCCGTGACTGACGTTTTGACTCATAACATCGCTCCCCACCCGTTATTTTGTAAGCATGTACTTACTTGCATATAGATTAAAAAAAATCTTTTTCTCCATCTCTCGATACGCTGCCGATCTCTTCCCGAGCATACGGATGCCTCATGCCGTTTTCGCACGGTTAAGCAGTTCGGAGCTTCCTATCGGTCGAAGAAAGTGTGTCGATTCATCGAGCGGCGAAGTCATCCACCATTAGAAGAAACTTCGTAAAAAGTGTTTTACAAAGGGCTGTTCTGCAGCGTTGATATAAACGACTTTTCGTTCATAACCGTGGTATCGAGCGTGACAGTTCGTTTAAATTCGGCGCGTTACCGATCTTTCAAGCAACCATGCGGCCGCCTCTTCGCCAATGAGTGCAGCCGTTACGGCGACACGCCTCTTATGAACGTAGCCACGCTTTCCCGAATGTAGTCATCCAGTCTGGAGCTGTCCAGGATCGGCTCGTGACCGCCATGGAGTAGGCTCATAAACGCTCCATGGTTCATCCACATAAACGTGAGAGCCTGCAGCTCCGAGTTTGTTCGAATCATTTTGCCTTCCGCCTGCATCCTGTCGAAATATTCGGTCAGAAGCTCTTTCAGCACGCGGGGATGTTTGTTGGCCTTCTCCTGAAACTGTTTCATGACTTGCATTTCTTTTTGTGCGATAAGAAAAATTTTCCGGTTGCGGTTCATCAATTCATGATACTTTCTCGCTAACATCGGCAAGTCGGTCTGCAAATCCCCTGCAATATGCTCCTGGAAAAGCTTCGTCATCTCTTCGGCGTAGTGATAGCGGTGGAACGCCTGCTCCAGCAGCTGCTGCTTGCTGCCGAAATGACGGAACAACGTCACTTCGTTAACGCCTGCTTCGGCCGCGATTTCTTTGGTCGATACGGCATGGTAGCCTCGCTCGGATACGAGATCGATCACCGCCTTCATCAGCTTTTCGGCGCTGCTCCGCTTCCCGGACGGCTTGCGGCCTCCGGTTTCCGGCTTCCGGCCGGCAGCTTCGCCCGGCCGCGCCGCTTTTCCGTTCATGGCGCTCCCTGTATCGCCGCCTTCAATGTTCATCGGAACGGCCATCCCCTCCTTTCAAAGATTGTGTGCAAGTGGTTGCTTGCATTTATTATAATGCGACTTCCATCCGTTGGCAAGAATAAAGTTCCAGCACCTCGTTGCCGTCCTTTTTGCTGCAACAGCAGTTGTTCACGCCATGCGCCCGCTTTCTAGGACTTGGATCTTACCCGGCTCCTTGCCCGATGAGGAGGAAAGGGCCGGCGATGGCCCTTTCCTTTCACGGTTGCCCCATATTCGATCAGTCGTTTTCCGAGTCCAGCAAGGCGGCGTTGACGGCGTTCAAATACGCAAGCGCGCTGGCTTTAACAATATCCGTATCCATCGCCCGGCCGGTGTAAGCCTTGCCTTTGCATTCGATTCTGACATTGACCCGGCCGACCGCTTGCGTGCCCCGCGACAAGCTGTTGATTTTGTAATCTTTCAGCTCGGCCTCAAGTCCCGTCAACGCTTGTATGACGCCGTACAACGCGTCGATCGGCCCTTCCCCGGCGCCGCTGCCGCACAGCAGCTCGCCGTCTTTGCGCAAGGCGGCTTTCGCTGTCGCTCGCTCTCCTCCGCTGACGGCTTCGAAGCTTTCCAGCCCGTACAGCGTCTTGCCCCGCTCGCCCGCCGGCCGAATCTGCTCCAGCAAGTGATAGACATCGTGGTCGTACACTTCTTTTTTGGCATCGGCCAATATGAGAAATTGTTGGAACAAAGCTTCAAATTCGTCGTCGCTGCCCGGATCGAAACCAAGCTTTTGAACCGAATTGCGAAAGGCGTGGCGTCCGGAACGGGCCGTCAGTATCAGCTCCATGCTGTCGGCGCCCACCGCTTCCGGAGACATAATTTCGTAAACGTTTTTGTCCTTGAGCAAGCCGTCCTGATGGATGCCGGAGGAGTGGGCGAAGGCGTTCTCGCCCGTAATCGCTTTGTTCACCTGCACGTCCAGCCCGGTCAATTGGCTGACCAGCCGGGACGTTTCCAGCAGCTCCTGCGTACGGATGCGGGTCGCCGCCTGGAAGTAGGCTTCTCTTACCTTAAGGGCCATCGCCACTTCCTCCAGCGAAGCGTTGCCTGCCCGCTCACCCAAGCCGTTGACGGTGCATTCGATTTTGTCCGCGCCGTTCTTGACCGCGGCCAGCGTATTGGCCGTCGCGAGCCCCAGATCGTTATGGCAATGAACGCTGAGCGTGACGCCGGGATCCAAATTTTTGAGCCGATCGTTTATTTGGCGGATAAGCTCGCCGAATTGCTCGGGGACTGCATAGCCGACCGTGTCGGGAATGTTGATCATCGTCGCGCCGGCCCGTACGACCGCTTCGATCGTTTTCCACAAATATTCGAAATCCGACCGCGAAGCGTCTTCGGTCGAATATTGCACGTGCGGCAGCAGCGTTTTGGCGTATTTGACCGCATCGACGCCCATCTGCAGCACCGCCTCCTTGGAGCGGTTGAATTTCTTTTCGACGTGAATGTTGGACGTGCCGAGCACAATATGGATGAGCGGGCTTTCGGCCGATTTCACGCTTTCGTATACGGCGTCGATATCGCTGCGCACAGCTCTCGCCAGTGCCGTTACGGAGACGCCGCCGCCGACTGCGCGCGCGATGGCCCGCACCGCTTCGAAGTCCCCCTGCGAAGAAGCGGGGAATCCCGCTTCGATAATATCGACGTTCAGTCTCTGAAGCTGCCGGGCAACCTCGAGCTTTTGCTCTTTATTCAGTTTTGCGCCCGGAACCTGTTCCCCGTCCCGCAGCGTCGTATCCAGCACTATAATATTTCTCATGTTGTTTTCCTCCTGAAAGGTTTGCGGAGCAAACCTTGCTTCGTAAGGGTTGGCTTAGGTTTGCGGAGCAAACCTTGCTTCGTAAGCATCTATGTCAAGCGGGGGCGGCCGGACCCGGGCTCCGACCGACGCAAAAAAACCCCGTCTCTGTATAGAGACGGGGTTGTATCCCGCGGTACCACTCTAATTCATTTTCAAACGAACGAATGCATGAAAATGATCTCTTTCGACGGCCATCACCATCTATCCCTGTAACGGTGGAATTCCGGCTTACCCTACATTGTCAGGCAGCTGTTCATAGACGAGTTCGCGACGATTCACGCTGCCGTTTCGCACCAGCCAACGGCTCTCTGAAAGGTATCCTCATCGCTACTATTTCTAATCGGCACATTTGGATATGAAATTAATGGCTATTATATGCCGGAAACGACCGTTTGTCAAACGGTTGTTTCCCCGTCCGTCACGGCGCCTTTGGCAGCCGATGAAACCAGCCTTGCATACTTCGCCAAAGCGCCTCTCGCCGCCTTAAGGGGAGGCGCGCTCCATAATCGCAGCCGCTCGGCAAGCTCCTCCTCCGATACGTCGAAGCTGAGCTCCTGCGTCTCGCTGTCGATGGTGACGATATCGCCGTCACGCAATACCGCGATCGGCCCGCCGACTTGCGCTTCGGGCGCCGCATGGCCGACGACGAATCCGTGCGAACCTCCCGAAAAACGGCCGTCGGTCAGCAGAGCGACTTCGCCGCCCAAACCTTTGCCTACGATCATTGCCGTTACCGACAGCATTTCCGGCATGCCCGGCCCGCCCTTCGGCCCGCAATACCGGATGACCAGCACATCGCCTTTCGTTATCCGATTATTCAGGATGGCTTCGGTTGCCGCTTCCTCGCTGTCGAAAACTTTGGCAGGGCCGACGAAACGAAGCTTGGCCATCCCGGACATCTTGGCAATCGCCCCTTCCGGCGCCAGATTGCCCTTGAGCACAACCAGCGGCCCCGTCGGCTTCAGCGGCTGCTCGAACGGTCTGATAATATCCTGGGAAACCGGCAGCGGCGGGATATCCGCCAAATTTTCGGCCAACGTCCGGCCGGTTACGGTCAAGCAATCGCCATGCAGCAATCCCCGATCCAACAATAGCTTCATGACGGCGGTAACGCCGCCGATTTCGCTGAGATCCTGCATCGCGTATTTCCCGCTCGGCTTCAAATTCGCCAGATGCGGCACCCGGACGCGGATCCGTTCAAAATCGCCGTAGTCCAACTCTACCCCGACGGAATACGCGATGGCAATCAAGTGCAAAAAAGCGTTTGTGGAGCCGCCAAGCGCCATAACGACGACTATCGCGTTCTCGAATGCTTTTTTCGTCATAATATCGCGGGGACGGATATCCCGTTTCAGCAATTCGACGACAGTTCGTCCGGCTTCCTCGCACTCCAGCGCTTTATGGGGCGAAATCGCAGGGGTCGAGGATGTGCCGGGCAAGCTCATGCCCATCGCTTCCGCAGCTGCGGCCATCGTATTGGCCGTATACATGCCGCCGCAAGCTCCCGGACCGGGACAAGCGCTGCATTCGATACGGTGAAGCTCCTCTTCCGTCATCCGCCCGTCGTGATACTGTCCGACCGCCTCAAACGCGGATACGATATCCACCTTGCGCCCATCCAGAACTCCCGGCTGAATCGTGCCCCCGTATACATATACGGCCGGAATGTTCATGCGTCCGATCGCCATGAGGCAAGCAGGCGTATTTTTGTCGCAGCCCCCGATGGCCGCGATCCCGTCGAACCGCTCGGCTCCAGCCACGATCTCGATGGAATCGGCAATCGTCTCGCGGCTCGGCAACGAGAAGTTCATGCCGGCATGCCCCATCGAGATGCCGTCCGACACGGTTATCGTGTTGAAGATAAGAGGCGCTCCACCGTTTTCCTTCGCCCCTTTTTTCGCGTGAAGGGCCAACTTGTCGATATGCATGTTGCACGGCGTAACCTCGCTCCAAGTGCTCGCAACGCCAATCATCGGCTTCTGAAAGTCGCCGTCCTCGAAACCGACCGCCCTCAGCATCGCGCGGTTCGGCCCCCGGCTGGCTCCCTCGCTGATAACTTTGCTGTGAATGCGAAGCTCCTTTTGTCCGTCCATGGTTATGCTCGCTCCTCTCTGCCGATCCACTCGTAAAGCTCGCGCATCGGTCTTAACAAGTTTTGCTTCATCGCATGGGAAGCCTGTTCGGCATCGCGCGCTTCAAACGCGTCTATGATCGAAGCGTGCTCCTCGACGGATTGGCTCGTACCCGTAATGGGCTGCTTAAGGAAAACATATTTGAATCTTCGGATATGCATCTGAAGCGAAGCGCCGAACGTCGCGATATACGCGTTGTCGGAAGCATCGACGATCAAATGGTGAAACTGTTCGTCCAGCTCCATCGCCCGATAGGCTTGGCCTTCGGCGATCGCCTGGCCGAATTGCGCATTCAGCGCTTTTAATTGTTCGATTTGCTGCTCCGTGACCGTCCGGGCCGACAATTCCGCCGCAAGCGCGTGCAGCGATGCCAATACGGGGTACAGGTTCAAAATGTCGTTTTTATCGATGTCCGTAACGCGCGTTTCTTTGCCGGGGTGCATGGAAACGAGCCCTTGCATTTCCAGCAGCTGCAGCGCTTCGCGGATCGGCGTCCTGCTGACGGCCAGCGTTTCCGCCAACTCGGCGTCAATCAGCTTTTCGCCCGGACTTAAAGTTCCGTCGATGATCCACCTTTGCATTTGCGCAAATGCCCGTTCCTTGGCCGACATGCGCACCGGCGACACAAAATTTTTCGGTATCGGCAATGTAATCACCCACTTCAAATTGTTATATGCAATATATCGCATATATATATTAATTGCAACCTTTGTTTTTTTATCGGCGGCCGCGTGCCGGAATTCGAGCTCCCGAGACGAAATTTGATATATGCAAATTCGCTATTTTTGTGTATTCTAGTTATAAAAGGTAATAATAGCCACATTCTTGTCGATTGTCCTTCATTCTGCCGGGACATCGTCAGCTTGCAGGGAGGTGAAAGGTACATAACCGGAGGAAAGACCTATATCAGAGATTAGGATAGGAGAATGAGATGATAAGAAAAGTCGAAACCGAATACGATCGCCAGCTGTTCAACGGCATTTGGATGAAGGCCTGGGAGGAGAAGGGATTCGAATACGAGTTTTGCCCGGGAGACTGTTATCTCGTCTTTCACGGCGGACAAGCTGCCGGAACGGTGCAATTTACGTTGTACGTGCCCGAGGAAGCGGATCAGCTTCACGAAGCCTGCAGGTTCGATGCCATTCCGGCGCTGCGCGAGCCTGCCGTCAATGGCAAAGTGTCCATCATCGACAAATTTGCGATCAAAAAGGAATTTCGTTCCACGCAAGCGCTCGATACGCTTATGTTTTGCTTGTTCCAGTATGCGGAGCGGCACGACAAGACGTACTGCATCGCGCTGCTCGATCCGCTCGTCTACAGGCTTGTCCGCTTTCATTACCAGTTTCCGGTCGCGAAAGCCGGAAACCGCGCTTATTACAAAGGTGCCGATGTCATTCCCGTCATCATCGATTGCCGATATTTTTTGGACCGCAAGCTGCATTACGACTGGTACGTCCGGGTTGCTGCCTTGCTTCAGCCCGGCTATTCCGCTGCCGCGTCCGCACGGTTCGCCTAACCGCACCCGGCGACGGATGAACCGGCCCTGGCGTCCGCCCGCGCTAACGGCTAGACGGGCGAACCAGCATACGGCGGCTGAGCGTGCGGCGGCTGAGCATGCAGCGGCTGAGCATGCAGCGGCTGAGCATGCAGCGGCTGATAAACGAACCGCCCGGCAATCGGCTGCCGGGCGGTTCGTTTTTATTTGGCGGAAAGCGTAATGTCCAGCTTCTCGCCGTAGTGTACGATCGTATATTCCTTGCCGTCCTTCGTAACGCGCAAATTTTTGCCGCGAATGTCGAGCGGTACGGGCGAATACAGCTTCAAGTCCTGCATCCCTTTGGCCGTCAGCGTCAGCTTGATCGAACGGCCGTCCGCCTCCGCCTCCACCGGGCTGTTGGTAAGGATGATGCGGATAAATCCATCTTCGTCCGACTCCTTCGTCCATTTCAGCGACGTCAAGCCATGCTCGAGTCCGGCATAGAAGGCGTCCTCGCCTTTCCACTCGAAGCTGCTGGACGTGTCCAGACGGTAGCCCTCGTACTTCTCGCCGGGCTCAATGCGCAAGCCCAGCGTGCCCGCGTATTCCTTCACCTGCTCCGGCACGTTATCGCTATTGACGCGAATGACCGCCTCATCGCCTTCCCAGCTTACTTCCAATTCCGCATAAAACGTATTCAGCAGCGAGCGGGCGATCTGATCTTCCGTCATCGCGCTGTAATTATGCTCCTTGCGGAACGAATCGATCGTTTCGATCTGGCGGATCAAGTTATCGTATACGCTCGTAAACGGCTTCATGCCGTGCTCGATATGCTCGAACTGAATGAGCGGGATATCGTACCGGGCCAAGCCGTCCCACGCTTTCGAGAAATTGACCGCGTGAGGCGCCGGCGAGAACAACAGAAACGGAGAGGCATTCTCTCCGGACGTGTCGTTTGCGGCTCCAGGCTCCGTGCCGGGCAGCATAAACGGCATCACCATCAGAAACTCCTTGCCGTCCCGCGGCGCGCTCGACACGTTCGGCGGGTTGAAGCCGAAGTTCCACCAGATGCCCGTTGCCTTCTGATTGCGGAACGTCTGCAGCGCATTTTCATTAATCCGCCACGTATGATGGTTCACGCCCATATCGTCGTCGTCCCACGGAATGCCCAGGCTGCGGAAGGCTTCCTTGTGGGCGTCCATCTCGCGCCGCTCCTGGGCGTCGTCCATATATTCATGCAAATACATATGGGGAATAAGCGATAAATAACGGTCCTTCGCGTACCGGATCGTATTTTGCAGCTCCTCCTTATAAGGGAAATCCGGACTGTCGATCGAATACGTGTTGCCGTATTCCAGATGCCCCGTCAGCAAATCTTTGTTCCCGTCGCCGTTCCAGTCGGTGACGACCGGAACGGAATAGTGGCCGGCCTTGATCGTTTCCGTGCCGAAAAAGTTGGCGTGATGGCCCGTCAGCAGCCCTTCGTCGATCCACCCGCCGGCGCCGTCTCCCAAAAACAGCCGGATTTCGCCTTCGTATCCGCCGACAAGCAAATCTGTCAGGCCGTCGTCATTCCAATCCGCAGCAAACGGGGCGGCATACGTCATTTCGGTCCGGATCGGCAGCGCGCCCGCCGCCTTGAACGACATGCCTTCCCCTTCTCCGGTTCCGATATACGCGTAAACCTGGCCGGCGCTGTCGCCGACGAGCAAATCGGCGATTCCGTCGCCGTCAATATCCGCGACATGAGGAGCCGCGTACGCCTCGACCCGGATTTCCTCTCCGTCCGCCGTTACATACCCCTTGTCGGCATACCGGCTTCCATCCCGCATGAACAGCTTGACGCGGCCGCTTTCATCGCCGACAAGCAAGTCCAGCTTCCCGTCTCCGTTCCAGTCGACGGCCGCCGGAGCGGAATACCGCTTCGCAAACGATCCGCCTTCTGCGTTCAGCTTTTCTTTCGTAACCGCGGAGCCGTCCGCGCCATTTTTCTTGATGCCGTACACCTGGCCGTCCGCCGAGCCGACGACGAGGTCGTATTCGGAATCGACGCTTTCCGGGACGAGGGACGGATAGGCCCGGTACGGATCCGGAATCGGCGATAAGAACGTATTGTAGCCGGGGTATGCGTCAAACCATAACGCGTCTTCCTCCGTTTGCAAGATGCGGCCGGACGAGAAAAACGAGTTCAGCTCCGCCCCTTCGAAATCCGGCTGCGCATTCGTGCCGAGGTTGTCATGGAAGCGGATCGCCTCATGCCATTTGCCGCCGTTGTAGCTTCCGCGAACGAGAGAGTAGGTCGGAATCTGCTCGTAGGTTTGCAGCAGCTCGGTCCACTTCATCAAATCCCGCAGCACGAAGGAATACAGTGCCTCGTAATGCGCCTGCCAAGCGACGCCCGGACGGCCGTAAGGGCCGTACGCCTTTTTGATCGAGAAGCCGTATTTGTCTTTGGATGCCAGGTTGACCAGCTCGCTCTTCAGCAGCATGCTGGCGGTCGCCCAGCCGAAATGAAAATATTTGCCCCCGTCCTCGGGACTGAGATCGAGCCGGGTTATAAACACGTCGGGCGCCAGGAAGCGGTTGGACCAGATGACCTTCCCCCGCTCCCATTCGTTGACGGTCAAATAAGCCAGTCCGTCCCGTTCGACAAGCGCGGTCGCCGATGCCGGAACGGCCGCCTTCTGGAAGGAGATATGATGTCTGACGTCCAGGCCCAAATAACTGCCGTATATGTCCGAGAACGTACGCCAAACCTGCTGCAGCCCCTTCAGGTTGGAGCGCACCGGCGGGTATTGGAAGCTCAGGCTGGCGTCCTCCACCGCGCTGAAGCCGGAGACGCCGACGAATTCGGCCGGGAACGCCTCGCCGTAATCATGCGGCAAATACAGCGTGCCGCCCCCGGCGGCATAGGCCGTCAATTGGCCGGCCGCCTCTTCCCAGCCGGGTTCGTTGGTCAGCCCGTCGTCCAGGTAGACCAGATCAAAGCCTTCGGCCAGCTTGCCGGACAGCTCCCCCAGCTTGGCCGTTTGGATATCGGCGCCTGCATACAGCGTCTGATTGAACTGCTGCGGCACGGCTTCCGAACGGAAACCGTCCTCGCCGTGCACCAGCAGCACCTTCAACTCGTAGGACTGACTCATCTCCCGCTCGCCGGCAGGCGGCTTCCAATACGCGTTCAAATCTGTGCCGGACGACGAGCAGCCTGCCGTCAGCACCGCAGCGCACAGTAAAACCGTCGTCGCCGTCGACAGGGCGGCGGACCGGGTGCGGCGCACCGGCAGGACGGCTCGGCGCAGCAGCTGGCCGAGCGTCGCCGCGACGTACGGCAGCAAGGTCAACGCGAACACCGGCCATATCGACAGATGCGGAAAGAACGTCTCGATCACCGGGATCGGCAAATGAAAAATATAATAAAAATAAATGGCATGGAGCGCAAGCTCGTAAAACGCATACACCGGAAGCGCAGCCAAAGCGGCCAGCAACAGCACCGCGTTGGACAGCAGCGCTCCGCGCAGCCCGCCGGCCGGACGCAGCGCAAAGCCGCTCAGGGCGGACAGCAGCAGCGCAGCCAGTGTCGAATACAGCAAATAGTCCGAAATTCGGCCGTCGGAATTCCAGGCCAGGTAACCGCCCGTTATAAAGGCCGCGCCCGCGATCCCGTGATACAACGTGCTTAACAGATTGTTTCTGAACATGATTTCCTCCATTTGCAAATCTTCTGCTAGATAACAAAGGCGGCTACTGGCGTTTCTCCAGTTCGATTTCCTCATTCCGCATGTTTCGTGCGGCTCTCTAGCGCAATTTATGTAAAACTTTAATTCTCTCAAATTATAATCGCTTTAGCAGGAAAATAACAACAATCCCCTGTCGCATGGACAGGGGATGTTCTGGTGAACGGCAAGCCGCCGCCAAGCGCCGCGACGGCCGTGCGCCTTATTCGTCTTATTGCCGCTTGATCAGATTGACCGCGCTGAACAGCGCCTTGACCGAAGAGGTCATAATGTCGGGATCGATGCCGCAGCCCCAATAGACGGAGCCCTTGTCGTCCGTCACGCCGATGTAGGAAACAGCCTGAGATTTGGAGCCGGCCTCGAGCGCATGCTCCTTGTAGATCAAATTGTTGTACGCCAGGCCGAGATTGGACTGCAGCGCCTGGTTGATCGCGTCCAGCCTGCCGTTGCCCGAGCCGCTCCATTCCAGCGTTTCGCCGCCGATGCGCACCGTCACGACGGTATCGTAATTGTCTTGGCCCGCTTCGCGGTAACGGACGAATTCGATCGGGGACGAAATGTTGACGTATTTCTCCTTGAACAGCTCATAAATTTCGTTGGGCTGCAACTCCTTATGCAAGCGGTCGGACACGTTTTTGACGTGATAGCCGAAGCTTTCGCGCATCCCTTGCGGCAGGTCGAGCCCGTAATTCATCTGCAGCACGTAGCCGATGCCGCCTTTGCCCGACTGGCTGTTGATGCGAATAATGTCCCCTTCGTATTCGCGCCCGATATCTTTCGGATCGATCGGCAAATACGGCACGGACCACGGCTCGCTCTCATGCTCCTCGCGCCATTTCATGCCTTTGGCGATGGCATCCTGATGAGAACCGGAAAATGCGGTAAATACGAGCTCGCCGGCATACGGGTGTCTTTCCCCGACCCTCATCCGCGTCAATCGCTCGTAAATCTCTATGATTTCGCGGATGTTGTCGAATCTCAGCTTCGGATCGACGCCGTGCGAATACAGATTGAGCGCCAGCGTGACGATGTCGACGTTGCCCGTCCTCTCCCCGTTGCCGAACAGCGTTCCCTCGATGCGCTGGCCGCCCGCCAGCATGGCCAGCTCCGCGTCCGCTACGCCCGTTCCCCGGTCGTTGTGCGGATGAATGGACAATATGACGTTGTCTCGGAATTTCAAGTTTTCGCTCATATATTCAATCTGGCTCGCATAGACGTGCGGCATCGACATCGATACGGTCGCCGGAAGGTTAATGATCACTTTGTTGTCCGCCGTCGGCTGCCACACGTCCAGCACGCGGTTGCAAATGTCAAGCGCAAACTCGATTTCCGTGCCCGTGAAGCTTTCCGGCGAATATTGGAATTGGAAGTTGCCTTCGGTTTCCTCCGCGCATTGCTTCAGAAGCTTCGCGCCGGAAACGGCGATCTCGATAATGTCTTCCTTGGACTTGCGGAACACTTGCTCCCGCTGCGCGACGGACGTGGAATTGTACAGATGGACAACCGCTTTGTTGGCGCCCTTGAGCGATTCGAACGTCTTCCGAATAATATGCTCCCGGGACTGGGTCAGCACTTGAATCGTCACGTCGTCCGGAATCAAATTTTGTTCGATCAGCGTGCGCAAAAACGTAAATTCCGTCTCCGAAGCGGCGGGAAAGCCGACCTCGATTTCCTTGAAGCCGATCTTCAGCAGCAGCTGAAAATATTCCAGCTTCTCCTCCAGGCTCATCGGCACGATGAGCGCCTGGTTGCCGTCGCGAAGATCGACGCTGCACCAGATTGGCGCCTCCGTAATATATTCCTTCTGCGCCCACTTCAAGCTTGTCGCCGGCGGCATGAAATAACCCCGCGTATATTTCGTGTAATTGTTCATGCTGCTTCCTTCCTTTCGTCCTTATACTTGCTTGTATGGCAACAAAAAAGGTCCCCCGCCTCTATTCACAACAGAGACGAGAGACCATTGTCTCACGCGGTACCACTCCCATTCATGCCCGCAGGCATGCACTCGCGGATCAGGCGGCGTTCGCCGGCCCGTATCCTCCTGTTGTAACGGTCAGGACTCCGTCTCCGCCTACTTGAGATGTTCAGCGGGCTGCTCCGAGGCGAGTTCGGACATTCGTTGCGGCTGTTTCGCACCTTCCAACAGCTCTCTGATCGCGCGGAATTTCGTACTATTCCTCTTCATCGCATTTGAATATTAATGCTCATTATACTGCACCATGCTGAAGTGCGCAAGGCGGATTTGTCCCGATCTTCATATTTTTCGTCCGGTATTGCCCCGGCGACATTCCCGTCCACTTTTTGAAGGCGTTCTGAAAAGCGCTCGGCTCCGAAAAGTGAAGCGCGGAAGCAACGTCGCCGACGGTGAACCTCTCCTGGCCCAAGCACGCCATCGCGATTTCCTTGCGGACCCGGTTAGCCGCGTCGCTGTACGTCGTTCCTTCCTGCTTTAACCGGTTCTGTAGCGTGCGGGCGCTCATCCCGAAATGGTCCGCCGTCTGCCGCAGCGTCGGGTAATGAACGGGCATGCAGGCGCGGATCCATTGCTCCACCCGCTCCGTCATCCGCCCGCCTTCGGGCTCCGTCCGCCGCAAACCGTTCTGCGTCTCCCTCGCCAGCTCCTCGAAGATCGACAGCAGCTTCGGATCGGAATACAGGACCGGATAATCGAGCGTCTCCTCGTCGACGTACAGCGCATGCTCCCGCTCGCCGAACGTTGGCCGGATGCCGAATACGGGCAAATACGGAGCGGTATCGCCGGGCTCCCCGTGCATGAACCCCGCCTTTCGCAGCGGGATGGGGCGGTTGGCCAGCTTGCCGATCAGCCGGAGCAGCGATCCGGCCATATCCTCCGCGCAATGCCGCGACAACGGAGAGCCGTCCGGCCGGTACAGCCGAATCGCGGCCCTGCCTCCGCCGGTTTCCCAGTCGAGATTAAAGCCGCTGCACAATATATCGTTATATCTCCGGTAGGCGTCAAGCGCGTCGGCGATCGTGCGGGAATGCATCATCACGTATCCGAGAACGCCCATATCGGCAAATTCCATCAACTGTCCCTGATGCAAGCCAAAAAACTCGTCCCCGGAAAAACGGGCCGCCGCATTCGTCAAACGTTCGAGTTCGTCCCCCGGAATGCGCGCATCCGCCGACGCAAGCACGCTTGCGTCAAAGTCGGCGTATCGGCAAAACTCATCCGTATCCAGCCCTTTGTTCACCAGCGTTTTCATGACGGGATAGATCATCGTAACGGATATCGTCCGTCCGCTCATGCCGTTCCCTCCTTTGCGCCAAAAGTCACCTGCACTTGCGCCTCCGATCATTTCTTGCCTGTCGGCGATCCTATATGCTGAAATTGACCGGCAAACCTATTATAACGCAGCGCATGCATAAGGAGGAAGCTTATGGGAACCAAAATCGTCGTCATTACCGGACATCCCGACGCCGAAAGCTATTGCTCGGCTTTGTCCAGAGCTTATATGGAAGGAGCCGTTCGCCAAGGCGCGGAAGTGCGCCATATCGATTTGAGCCGGCTTGCCTTCAACCCGATCCTGCAATACGGGTACCGCAAAAGAACCGAGCTGGAAGACGGGCTGAAGCAGGCTCAGGAGCTGATTTCCCGGGCGGACCATCTCGTGATCGTTTATCCGACCTGGTGGGGCACGATGCCCGCCATTTTGAAAGGCTTTTTCGACCGGGTTTTTCTGCCTGGCTTCGCCTTCAAATACCGCGACAATTCCCAGCTTTGGGATAAGCTCCTGACGGGAAAAACGGCGCATCTGATCGTAACGTCGGATACGCCGTCCTGGTACAACCGGCTCGTATACAATCAAGCGGGACATAAACTGATGAAACGCAATATTCTAGGCTTCTGCGGCATTAAGACCGTCCGGGTGACGGAGATCGGACCGGTCAAGCCGTCGACGGAACAAAGCCGCGCCCAATGGCTGGAGCGGGTTCGGCGGCTCGGCGGGAAGCTGGCCTAAGCGCGCGGTCCGGCGAAATGGCGTCCGATGCCTTAAATTTTTGAAGCATGACGTTTAGTTTGTCAGGTACCAATTTTTCTCCTATTTGATATGATTGAGAGTGAGCTGTCCCATCTTATCCTATCGATCTCAAGGAGGACTCGATCTGACATGGCCAAGCCCAACGTTCCGCTAGTGAAACATATGTATACCGCCGATCCGTCGGCCCACGTATTCGAAGGCAAGCTGTACATTTATCCTTCCCACGATCTGGACCACGACAACCAGTCCAACGACAACGGCGATCAATACGATATGGAGGATTATCATGTCCTGTCGCTGGACGATATGGACGCCGACTGCGTCGATCACGGCGAAGCGCTTCATCTGAAGAACATCCCTTGGGCCAGCGCCCAGCTGTGGGCGCCCGACGCGGCCTTTAAGAACGATACGTATTACCTGTACTTTCCCGCGCGCGACCGCGACGGCGTCTTCCGCATCGGCGTTGCGACGTCCGCATCGCCGGCCGGCCCGTTTGCGCCTCAGCCGGACTATATCCAAGGCAGCTTCAGCATCGACCCCGCCGTCTTCGTCGACGACGACGGAAAGGCGTACATGTTCTTCGGAGGATTATGGGGCGGGCAGCTGGAGAAATGGCAGACCGGCACGTTTGTACCCGACGCCGAAGGTCCTGCGGCCGATCAGCCGGCGCTCGGGCCGAGAGCGGCGCTATTGAGCGACGATATGCTGAGCCTGGCGGAAACGCCGAAGGAAATTTCCATCGTGGATGAAGCCGGCAGCCCGATTCCGGCCGGCGACGAGGAACGCCGTTATTTCGAAGGTCCTTGGGTGCACAAATACAACGGCCTCTATTATTTGTCCTATTCGACCGGCACGACGCACCGGATTGTTTATGCCGTCAGCGACAAGCCGATGGGCCCGTACACGTACAAAGGCGTCATTCTCCATCCGGTTATCGGCTGGACGACGCATCATTCCATTGTGCAGTTCAAGGACAAATGGTATTTGTTTTACCACGACAGCTCCTTGTCCGGCGGCGCCGACAACAAGCGGAGCGTCAAATATTGCGAGCTGACCTACAACGAGGACGGAACGATCGCCGCCATCGATCCTTACGGGGACTCGCAGTAGCTCGGCTATTGACTCTTAACCGATACGGACTTATGACAAAACCAGAACGCCCCGCCCCCATTCGACCGGAATGGGGGCGGGGCGTTTTCATTTAGATTTTCACCGCTTGCCCGCATCGTGCTGCTCCTCGGCCGCCCGTCCCCGTTCGTGATCCACGCCGAAGCTGAATACGACCTTCAGCATAAACAACAAGCTGACGGCGAGCATGAACGGCTCCATGGCCGGAAGCATCGGCACCCAAGCGCATGCGAAGGCAAGCATCGCCCCGGCAGCCGTCAGCTGGCGGCGGCTGCGCATCGCATTCACCGCCAATGCGCCGACGGCCGTCGCCAGCCATACGAGAACGGCCTCCCGCACATGGATGCCCAGCAGCGCCGCAACAAGCGGAAGATGGATATGGACCGCTATAAAGATAAGCCGCAGCCGAGGGCGGGTGCGATAATAAGCATTGGTCGATACGGTAAAATTGGCCAGGCAGCCCGCGGCAATGTCGAAAACGAGAACAAACGCCGACGCGACGCGCCATAACGGAACGCCTTCCGTTATTCCGGGAAATCTTATAAACAGGGCGGACGCGATCAGCAATCCGGCTGCGACGATAGCCGCAATGGCCCGCAAGCTTTGCTCTTCCCCAAACAATTCATGCAGGTACGAAGGAAGTTGACGTTTTTTTGCCCCCATAGCAATTCGCCTCCTTTTATTTTATATCAATTTCATGTTTATACTCTAAAACTATAATTCAATCCCCTGTTGGCGGCAATAGTTTTATATCAGATTTATTGATTCACACTAAAACTTACTTTAAAATGAGACGTGACGGGCGGGCGAGCCAATCGGCCGTGCAGAAAAATGCGGATTCCATCCCGATTAACGCAAATGGCTGACCGCGGCAAGAAAATAAGAGTGCGAGGTGAGCGGGAATTGAACGGCTACGATCGAAGAAAACATAAAAAGACGGCCCAAATCTTCGAGGCGGCTTTGCAACTGACGGAAAAATACGGCTTCGGCAAAGTTAGCGTCAACGAAATAGCCGCAGCGGCGGGCGTGTCGCCCGCGACCATTTTTAATTATTTCGGAACGAAAGAAAATTTGTATACGCAGATGCTGGAAAATTGGGCGGACGAACAAATCGGGGAATATGAACGGATTCTCGGGTCGGACCTCCCGTTTCCGGATAAGATCAAGTCAATATGGACGGCGGAAGCGGGAAATTTGAAACGGCTGTACGGCGGAATGAACGAGATCGGGGAAACGGGTGTCTGGCGGGCTGCGGAGCAGGGCATGGCCCGCAAAATCGAGGCATTTTATGTCAAGCTGATCGAGCGGGGCAAGGCGGAAGGATTTATTCCTCCCGCCTATTCGGACGAAACGATGCTGAGGTACTTCGGCATGTATATGAACGAGCTGAAACAAACGTACGATCACCGGCAAACCGACGAGCTGCTGACGATGTTTTTTTACGGACTGTCGAAACCGACCGCGGCAGCGGATTAAGGGCTGCCGGCAAAGTCAACCTCGATATGAACGATTTCCGAGCGAGAGCCGATCCGAAGCGGAGGTCCCCAGAAGCCGAAGCCCGATGACACAATCGTATGGAGCTGCTCCTTGCGCAAATATCCCCAATCGTTCTCGAACAGCATTCCCGTAATGAGATTGCCGGGCGCGATTTGCCCGTAATGGGTATGGCCGGATACGACAAGGTCGACGCCTAAATGTTGGGCGACGTCGAACTGGACGGGCTGATGCTCCAGCAGAAATACCGCGTTTTCCGGAGAGACGCCCACCATCAGCTCCTTCAGCTCTGCGCGGGAACCGTCGCTGTAGTCTTTTCTCCCAATTAGCGTCAGCCAGCCTCCGATCTCGACGGTTTCGTCGTACAGCACGTCCATGCCGCTCTCTTCCAGAAGCGCGATCAACTCCTCCATCCCGCCCCTGAACCGGTCATGGTTGCCCAATGCGGCATAAACGCCGTAAGGGGCTTCGATTTGCGCAAGGACGTCTCCGATTCCTTTGTCCCGGTAAGGCGCGATATCGTCGTCGATAATGTCGCCGGGGAACAGCACGAGATCCGGCTTCAGCGCGTTGATTTCCTTCACCATTCGAATCGCGTGGCTTTTGCCCGACAAATAGCTGAAATGCATATCAGAAGCCATGACGACGCTCAATTTGCCGCTTTCGGGTCCGGGCTTGTCTATGCTGATCTGATACGAACGGACCGTCGGACTGAACGCGTTGAAGCTGCCGAAGCCGAGCAATAAGACAAGCGCGGCCAGCGCCAGCGTGCCCGCCCATTTGTGGACGCGATGCCGCGGCAGCGGCGTCAGCTTCGACAGCCACACGATCAGGTGAACCGGCGGCACGATCATGACCAGCAAGCTGAACAGCGCCAGCCAATACGAGCCGATGACGCTCAAGATCACAGAACCTTCGAATACGCGCGCAAGCAGGAAGGAGCTGGCCAAAAAAACGAACGCCGCGGCGTACAGCAGCCGGAACCGGCGAGACAGCCCCGGCTTCATCCACGACCAGCCGCTCCTTCCGATATAGTAGACAATTAAGGCATAGATGACCAAAAAGAGAATTCCAGCCAAGACAATCATGTTGACCTCCAATGTTCAGCCATTCAGCACGGCCTCCGCAAAAGCGGCCGTTGCCAGCATGGAGGACCGTTCCTCCTCGCCCGCGCCGTCTTCCGCGCTCCAGCAAAGCCCCATAACAGTTTCCACATAGAGGCATTGTTTCAATGTTTCGAGCGGAATACGGAGCCTCCGTTCCAGGACGGCCAGGATGCCGGTTATTTTGCCGTACAGCTCGTCCGTGATGTCATCGCCAAACTCGTTCAGCACGAAACGCGGCACGTCGAATACCGGATCGCCGACGACCCCCTTCGGGTCGATGATGACGTAGCGCCCTCCCTCACCCAGCAGCATGTTGTCATGATGGAGATCGCCGTGCAGCAGCATTTTCCTCGAATAAACGGCGGACAAGGACAAGCAGATTTGTTCGGCCCGCTTCATATGCGCATACAGCTTGGCCCATTCCGGACGACGGCTCATTTCGTCCGTTATTCTCGTTGCCCATCCATCGTAGGTCGGATATCGGTCCGGGTCCGAGGATGGAATATGAAGCCCTTCGTACAGGGAGCAAAAGACGGACAGCCTCGTGTCGAGCGAGCTTTCGTCTCTCAGCGGACGGCCCGGCCGTATTCGCTCCAGAAGAAGCGCATTCCCTTCGGAATCGGCCTCGTATACTTGGCAATACCGCCCGCCCCCGTATTCCCGCAAGGCGCCGTACTCCGCAGCCATCGTGCCGAACGCGGGATTGGCGAGCTTCAGAACGGATGGACCGTGCGCTTTCGACATGCATGTAAATACAAGGTTAGCGGAGTAGGATGGAATAAATGCCAGGGAAGACAGCGCCCACTTCTCCGCATATTGCTGCAAACGGCTAATCGATTCCTTGTAAAAGGCCTCGCCGAAACGGGCCTTTATTTGCTCCGTCTCGCGGGGCAAAAATGAAAATGTTGCGTCCATCGTTTTTATTCGTCCCCCTTTCCGTCATGTTTGGCGGCCATCCTTTTTTTGTCGCGTTTGCCTAAAGACGTATAGTCGATTCGTTCGACGCACACGATTTCCTTGGGCATCTGAAACCGGGCCGCCCGCGGCCGCAGCCATTCGCGCAGTTCCTTAACCGTCAACTCCGCGCCGCAGGCCGGCTGCACGACCGCCTTGAGCCGCTGTCCGAACGCGTCGTCGGGAATGCCGAATGCCGCGGCGTCTTCCACCTGCGGATGTTGCAGGAGCAGCCGCTCCAGCTCATAGGGATATACGTTTTCGCCGCCCGAAACGATTCGGTCGTCCAGTCTGCCGCACAAAAAATAATGTCCCAAGCGGTCACGAAAACCGAGGTCCCCGGTCCGAATCCAGCGGACGCCCGCTTCATCGTTAGAACGCCCCGCCATCACGCATAGTTCGCCGACATCGCCCTCCCGAACGTCGCGTCCCCGCTCGTCGAGCAAATGCAGCTTGACGCCTTCAATGACGCTTCCGATCGTCCCCGGCGCTGCCCGCAATTGCTCCGGCGTAGCAATCGCGCACAATCCCGCTTCCGACGTGCCGTACAAATTGTACAATACGCGGCCGAGCCGGCTTTCGACGGCTTCGGCCAGCCGCGTACTAAGCTCGGCTCCGCCGGATGCGATGCAGACCAGCGACCTCAAGCTGTCGGCGCGGTGCTTGAGCATCCGGTCAACCATCAGCGGCACGACCGACACGAATTCGACCCGATGCTCCTCGATGAGGCGGCACGCCTTGTCGGCTTCGAAGCGGGCAGTCAGCACCGTCCGGACGCCAAGCGCGACGTTGAGCAGCAGGATGGCAATGCCGTATCCGTGATAAATCGGCGTAGCGATATAGGACGTGCGGCAGCGCTTCAGCGGCATTCGGCGCAGCATGGCGGCAAGCGGGGGCAAGTAATGGAACAGGGAAGGCCGGTGCGGCGCCTGCTTCGCCTTCCCCGTCGTCCCCCCCGTCTGCAGCATGATCCGGCCCGGCTTGAACTTGGAGCGAAGTCGAACATGTCCGCTTCTGCCGCCGGCCTCGGAGCCGCGAATAAGTTTCTCGACCGACATCGATCCGTCGCCGGCGCTGACCGGCAGCTTGGCTGCGGCCCGCACGCCGTCATCGGCGACGGACGTACGGCCGGCGTCGTAAATGAGCAAATCCGGGCTGTGCTCTGCCGCCCATTCGCGCAATTGTCCGTCGCTCATGTCGGCATTCAGCAAATAGAGATCCGCGCCCAGAAACGAGGCGGCAAACAGCGACTTGACGAGCGACGCATGATTGGAACACAAAAAGGCGGCCTTATGACCGCCGGAAAGACCAAACTGCCGGCGCAGCCCTTCGGCCAGCCGTTCGCTGTCGGACAGCAGCTGCCGGAACCCGATCGTCTCGCGGTCGTCCGTCAGGGCGGGCCGGTCCCCGTAAGTCCTCTCCGCGATTCGAAGCAGAGCCTTCAAGCTGGGGCCGCAACGGACAACCGCCGCAAGCAGCCTCCATAGGCCGAACGGAGTAAGCATACCCAGCCTGCCCATGACAACGATCAAATAAACGAACCGCACCGTTATTCCTCCCTTTTGCGCCGCCGCAGCCGACGGGTCATGAACCGCTCCCAGACGCCGCGGAACAGCACCGAGCCCAGCTGCCCCCAGACGAGCCACCACGGCCGTACGATCGGGCGGCGAGCATAAATCGAACGCGCGACCAGCCGGGCCGCCTGCTCCGCGCTCATGGCCGGCGCGTTTCGATAAGCGGGCGTCGGCTCGATCATCGGCGTACGCACGAGCGGCAAATAAACGTTTGTCACCGCGATGCCGGCCGCGTTCAATTCGGGAGCGGCGGATCTCAGCCATACGTCGAACGCCGTCTTGGATGCTTGATAAGCGGCCCAATTCGGGAACGGAACGATAGACGCATTAATCGTAGATACGTTAATAATGTGACCCTGTCTGCGCTGCAGCAGCGGAATGGCCGACAACAGCAGACGGACCGGCGCGAAATAATTGATCGCCATCGTCCGCGTAAAGTCGTGAAAGCGGTCCAGCGACTGCAGCACCGGCCGGCGGATGGACAGGCCGGCGTTGCTGACGACGATATCGAGACCGTCCGGCTGCCGCTGGAGCGTCTCAATCAACGAGGTCAGCTGTTCGTCGTTTCGCAAGTCGGCCGCCAAGACCGTCACCCGGGCCGGGCCCCGCTCGATATCGGCTTTGATGCTTGCGAGCTTGTCCCCTCTTCTGGCGGCCAATATAAGCCGCACCGGCCAGCGGCCCAACAGCCGGGCCGTCTGTTCGCCGATGCCGGAGCTCGCTCCCGTTATGAGAATCGTCTTGCCTCGAAGCGCGCGTTCCAGACGCCGTTCGTCCAGACGAACGGCGCCGTAAAGCAGCTTCTCCAGTACAGCAGATGTTCGCATCGCTAGCATTCCTTAAGGGAAATATTGAAATCTCTGTCTACTCTATTTTGCTCTACTTGATTCCAGGAAACAAGAGCCTCTCTTTTTATGCCTTATTCCATTCGCGTGCCCAACGCCTGCCACAAATGCTCCGCCACCAGACGAACGTGGCGGTATAAGGTCGTGCGGCTCATATGATAGTGTTCCGCCAATTCGTTCAAATTCCGGTCCTTCAGCAAGTAACGGTCCTTCAGCAGTTGCTGCTCCTGCCGGGTGAGCGGCGGCGGCGGCGTGCCGGCCGTTAAAATATGCATTACTTCTTCGCGCAAATCTTGCCCCTTCCGTAGGAGGCGCCGGGCGGCCGGCAGCTGCCGCAGCCGTTCCGGTTCGAAGAGCAGCTCCAATACCCGCTTTCCTTCCTCCGCTGCGGATATTGGCGGCATGCCGCCGGCGCTGCGCGCCGTTTCCGTCTGGCTTATAATCGTCCGCATCCATCGCTCGAACGCCACATGGCGAAAATCAATTTCCCATCTTGACAATCCGGGCACGCCATAGCCGCGCAACTCTCCTTCCTTCCGAAACCCCAGTACGGACAGCAGCGCGTTCAAATGCGGATCGCCCGAAACGATGCACCCTTTGAAACCGCAAGCCATTTCGGCCAGCCACCGCCGCATCAGCAAGGCTCCCAATTCCTCCGGGCGATAAAGCGATTGCCGCACGTCGACGGCCGCTAGCAGCACGAAGATCGTATCCGCCGCTTCGGACGGCGAACATTCGGCGTCAGCGTCATCGCCTTCAAAGCCCCATACTTGCCGGAAAGCCGGCGCATAACGTTCCAGCAGCCGCAGCGACGGCTCGTGCAGCCATACGCCGGCGCAAAAGGCAACCGGCCGACCTTGCTCGTCCCGCACAACGAAGATGCCTTCGGGCCCGTGCATGGCGATATCCTCCAACAGACGGGGGTAATTTTCCGCCAGCACGAGCTCCGACTGCCAGTCGGACTGGGCGGCGGACACGGCCAGCATGCGCTGCAAATGCGGCAAATCGGAAGGCTGGTACGGCAGGCTTTCACCCGGTTTGAGCGCCGTGGCGAAATCGGCGTAGGCCATCGCCTGCGGCAGCCGTTCGCGGTAAAGCTCCAGCACATGCGCCGCTATCATCATCTGCCCTTGCTTGTCCTCCCTGCGAAACCGTTCCGCCAGCAGTCGAAACGCCCGCAGACGCCGCTCGTCGAATTCCTCCGGATTTCGCCGGACGTATTCCTGCCGGAGCAGGCTCGACACGACGCTGTGCAAGACGAGGCCGCGGTCCGTCCGGTTGACGAACGACAGCCGGCCAAGCGCAAAATAATCGGCGGCGTCCGCTTCGCCGTCCAGCAGCGAGCCCAGCAGCGGCTGATCGGCATACGGCAGCAAAGACATAGCGGTCAACTTTTCGTACATATCCGGCGCCGCGGCTTCCTTCAGCCACTCCGCGCTAATATGGCCCGACACGTCTTTAGGCACGCTATCCCCGCGGTCCGGCAACAACAGATCCGCCGTCAATGCCAATTGCAGCGGATGGCCCTCGGATTGCCGGGCAATGGCCGCTTGCAGGTCCGGCGGCAGTCCGGTCCGGTTCAAATAGTCCAGCACCTGCTCGCGCGTAAACGGCTTTAACGGAAAGGCGCGCATCCGGCGCTTCATGTCCGGACGTGCATGCCATTGCGGCGGAAGCCCTTTGCGGGAAGCGATGACGATCAGCACCTGGGAAGCTTCAAGCGGAGGCAGAAAAACGGACAGAAACCACCCTTCCATCCGATCGAACCGTTCGCCGTTGTCGATCAGCAGAACGGTTTTCTCGTTCGACAGTTCCTTGACAATATGCGCCAGCAGCGGAGCGCCCGCAGCCCGCGTTCTTCCCGTCTCGCTTTCGAGCCCCGTTTCCAGATTTGTCAACAGAGCGCCCGAGGCCGTCATTTCGCCCAGACCGTCCGCCCACAACGCCAGGACGGAATGCCGTTTGGCCGTCTTCGCCATTTCCATCAGCAGCGTCGTCTTGCCGATCCCTCCGATGCCGGACACCGACCACAGCTCCGTCACAGCCTTCGGATCCGTCAACCAATGCTCGAAACGGCCCAGTTCGTCGGACAAGCCGATCGTTTTCCGCTCAAAGACTCTTTCTGTCTCAAGTATCGACACGTCCGCACGCCCCTTTTTTATAAAAATATGAAACAAATCTGAAACACTAGTCCGGTTGATAATATCGTATTATATTTAGCGCAATGAATAAATAGAATCGACTTCATTTTTCGACAAGAGGAGACTCCTGATGAAGACACGACAAAGATTAGCTTCCTTGCTGTCATTTCTCATCCTGGCGGCATGGATTGGACCGTCCGGGTTGACGGCATCCCGCGTCAGCGCCGCCGATGACGCATCCGCCCCTCCGGAAATCGGCGGCTGGGTTGAAATTTCGACCGCGGAGCAGCTCGCTTACGTGAGCGCCAATCATGCGCCGTATCTGGACCGGAACATTCGGCTCATGAACGACATCGATATGTCAAACTACGATCATTGGACGCCGATCGGGGGCAACGATTTTCCCGGCTTCAGCGGGACATTCGACGGACGCGGCTACGACATCACCGGCATCACCTTGCAGGACGGCACTCTGGAGAACGCCGGCTTTATGGGAGAGGTCTCGGGTACCATCGAAAATCTTGGCGTATACGCAAACATCGTCGGCGGACAGCAGGCCGGCGCCATGGCGGGATGGCTGAACGGCGGCACCATTCGCTATTCCCATTCGGGGGGCAGCGTGACCGGGGACAGAGCCGGCGTTTCCTATAATGCGACCGGAGGTTTAATCGGCAATTCGAACAACTCCTCCATTCTTCATTCGTACTCCACCGCATCCGCCGCCAGCGGAGCTTCTCCTAATATGTATGCCGGTGGGTTGATCGGCTCTCAGGGGCGCGGATCGATTCTTCATTCCTATGCGATCGGCAGCGTGACCAACTCGGGCGGGTACAGCGTCTGGGCTTCCATTCGCAACGGAGGGCTGAGCGGCGACCTCTTGTTCGGCACGGCGCGGGACAGCTATGCCGCCGGACCGGTGTCGACCGTCGATGAAGGAGTCATCACGAACTTTATAATCGCGGGCGGCTTGCTCGCCAGCACAGGCTTTGATGCCAAAAGCTTCAATTCTTATTACGACAGAGAAGCAACCGGCCAAGCCGAAGGCATCCACGCCGCGAGCGGCACCGTGAATGAAGCTTTCGGGCGCACCACCGCCGAAATGAAGAGCCCGGCCGCCTATGCAGACTGGGACTTTGAGAACGTCTGGAACATTCATCCCTCCGTCAACAACGGTTATCCTTACTTAAGACCTGCCGTGCTGACGGCCGAACTGCCGGACGCCGTCGCGGGGGAGCCATACGCTGCGCCTTTATCTCTCTTTGACGGGACGGAGCAAGGCTTGACGCTGCAGACGGCCGGTCTGCCCGATGGCTTGGAGGCGGGCAATGACCGCGTGCTGCGCGGCGTGCCCGTCCATCCGGGTATATATACGATATCCATCACGGTGACGGATGCGGCCGGCGCTTCCGCCGCTGCCGACCTCGCGCTGACGGTGGGCGAGCGAGCGCCGCTGCCGGACGGCTTCGCCGCCGGTCCCGGCGGCAGCCCCGGATCTACGGCCGTCTCGGCAATTCCGGCCCAGGATCAACATGCATGGGCTTATCGCCTGAGCGGCGAAGAGCCTGTCCGGCCGCTTGTCGGAACTACGCTGCCGGAGGACGCCATAGCGTACGAAATCGGCGGCGATATTGCCGGCGTCGCGGCCGGTCTATATGTGGAGCTGTTCGAAATTGACGGCTCGATGAGCGTGCAAGCCTGGGCCGCCGTTCGATTGGAGGCGTCTCATATACGGGAGCTGGCTCAGACCGGCACCGTGGTCGGGGCCGTTTACGGCAGCGGCAACGCGCCGCTCGCCGGAGCGACGGTGACGCTGGGAGAAGCCGCAGCGACGACGGGCAGCGACGGCACGTTTACATTGAGCGCATTGCTTCCGGGACCCGGCACATTGCGAATATCCGCTCCCGGCTACTATACGAAGCAAGCGGCGGTAGACGTTATTGCAGGAACAACGGTTGACGCCGGTACGATTGCGCTGTCGCGCATATTTGCCGCTCCCGTCATCGTCCCGAAGCCGGGGACCGATACGAACACGGTCTATCTCAACGGCAAGCCGATTCAAGCCGCCTATTTGAAGGAAACCGCCGCCGACGGCCGCCCGGCGGCGCGAATTGTTCTCGATGCGGCATCGCTTGCATCGGTATATGAAGACGGCTCGGAAGCGGAGCTCGACGTTGACGTCGAAGAACCGGTCGTGCGGGTGGACTTGCCGGCGGAGACCGTAAGAAGCGTCTTGAAGGATCGTTCCGACGCCGCGTTTGCCGTTCGCACGGCTTTCGCCTCATACCGGATGCCGCTGAAGTTATGGGTCGGAACGGAGGGCGACGTCTTTACGACGGGGCTCGCCGAAGCATCCGAAGCTTACATGCGCAAGCTTTCCGCCGAGACGGCGGAGCAAGGCATCCGCCTGACCGGCACGGCTGCAGACTTTGCCCTGTTCGCGGACGGCCGCGAGCTCACGCTTCGCAATGCTATATATACGGAACGGACCATAACGATCGATGCCGCCGCCCTTCCGGATTTGACGGCCGTCGTTTGGGTGGACGCGGAAGGCGGGCTTCATTACGTTCCATCCGTCTTCCGGGACAACGGCGAGCATGCAGAAGCCGCCTTTTATTCGCCGCATAACAGCATGTATGCCGTCATCGGTTATGAAGCATCCTTTGCCGATTTGCAGGGGCATTGGGCCAAGAGCGATGCCGAATGGCTCGCCGGCAAGCTGATTGTCCAAGGCGTCGACGGCGATACGTTCGCTCCCGACCGTCCCGTCACCCGCGCCGAATTTGCCGTCATGCTGGCGCGTTCGCTCGGCTTGGCGGAATCGGCCGGCGCGGCTCTCTTTACGGACGCGAACGTCGATGCCTGGCATGCCGGGGCGCTTCGCGCCGCCGTCGAAGCCGGATTGATCGACGGCTTTCCGGACGGATCGTTCCGGCCCGACGAAGCGGTCACCCGCGAGCAAATATTCGCCATGATCGCCCGCGCCATCGATTATGCCGGTACGCTGCCGTCTGCAACAGCCGCCGAATTGGAGCGGTTTGCCGACCGGGAATCGTTGGCCGAATGGGCTCGTCAGCCGGCGGAACGGCTGCTGGCGGCCGAACTGATCCATGGTATGGGCGATACGTCGCTGGCGCCGAAGGAGCCGGCAACGAGAGCCCAATGCGCCGTCTTGCTGAAGCGGATGCTGCGCTATCTGGCCTTCGCCGAGTAGCCGGCCGCGCTTTGAAACCATCGACAGTGCAAATATCGTTTCAATCATTCTCGCTTCGGATGCGCCGGCTCCGAAGCGAGTTTTTTATACAGAAGCATTGTAGCCGTTACTAAAATGGTATAAAATACTGCTAACTCGCGTTAGAGAGGGAGTTTGCATGAGAAGCGAAGATATTGCCAGGCTGGCCGGCGTTTCCAGAAGCACCGTGTCTCGCGTTCTTAACAATTATTCGGACATCCCCCAAAGGACGAAAGACAAGGTTATGCGGATTATCCAGCAGCATCATTACGAGCCGCATACTTCGGCACGCGTATTGGCAGGCAAGGGAACCGATACGATCGGGCTGTTCGTCGTCAGCATGGCCGAGCGGAAAGCCGGCAACCGCATCTACCAGAATCACTATTTTGCCCCCATTGTCGACACCGTGATCGATACGGCCAACGCCGCAGGCTATTACGTCCTTGTGCACACGGTATATTCGGAAGACGACTACTTGAAAATTAAACAAGCGTATCTGCAGCGCCGCATCGATGCCGGCATCATCGTCGGAACTCAGAAAGATATCGAACGCGTCGCCGATATTTGCCGCGTCGACAAACCTTTGGTGCTGGTGGATTACGACACCGAAGAGCTGATCGGTCAGGAGCTGCACCGCGACGGCCTGTTCGTCGTCAATTCCGACGATTACGAGGGCGCATGCCAAGCCATGCGATATTTGATCGGACTGGGTCATCGAACCATCGGCCATATCCAGGGAAGAATGAATACATACTCCGGCCGACAACGTTTTATGGCTTACGAGGATATGATGACCGAACACGGACTGCCTATCGACGAATCGGTCATTGTGCCCGGCGAATTTCTAAAAGAGAAGGCGTATGAGGAAACCGCCCGCATGCTGAAGAGGCGCACGGCCCCCTCCGCACTGTTTGCCGCCAACGACGATATGGCTCTGGCTGCCATGCAGGCCTTGAAGGATAACGGGCTTCAGGTTCCCGAGCACGTTTCCGTCGTCGGGTTCGACGATATTCCGATCGTTTCGCAGCTGCAGCCGGCTTTGACCTCCGTTCGCCTCCCCATCATCGATATGTCCCAAAGAGCGGTCAAGCAGCTTATCGCCATTTGCGCCGGCAGCGCCTGCTCCTTTGCCCATGTTACGCTTCCGACCCGGCTTGTCGTTCGCGACTCGTGCCGGCCGTATGAACCTTGATCTAATTTTGTCGGGATTGGAATAAGGTTCATCCTTTTTTTGCCGCTTCACTAACGCGCGTTAGCCCTTGTACGACGTGACTTCATCCGCCGAGTCATTCAACATGTCTTGCTTCATGTCTTGCTTCATGTCTTGCTTCATGTCTTGCTTCATGTCTTGCTTCATGTCTTGCTTCATGTCGAACTCCTTGCCTAGCTTCTCGTCAGTCCCCTTGTGCCAATCAATCCGTTTCTCCGGACTTCTTGTCAGACTCTTTTGCCAGATTCCATTGCCAGACTCAATTTGTCAGACCTCAGCCTGTTTTCACTTTCCAGTCATCTCCAGTCAGTCCCTCGCACTCACTACTTCTTATTATCGAAAGGAGATTGCCGCTTTATGAAATTCGGATATTTTGACGACGCGAACAAAGAATACGTTATCCAGACTCCGCAAACGCCTTATCCATGGATCAATTATTTGGGCAACGAGCAGTTTTTCGGTTTGATCTCGAATACCGCAGGCGGATATTGCTTTTACAGAGACGCCCGGCTGCGCCGTCTAACTCGTTACCGCTACAACAACATCCCGCTCGACACCGGCGGGCGGTATTTCTATGTCTTCGACGAAGGGGACGTATGGACGCCGGGCTGGATGCCGGTCAAGCGGGAACTGGACCGGTACGAATGCCGCCATGGTCTCGGGTATACGTCGATTACGGGTGAACGGGGCGGCTTGAGCGTGACGCAGCTGGCGCTTGTGCCGCTCGGTTTTAACGGCGAGGTCTACCAAATTACGCTGAACAACCGCAGCCAGGCCGCAAAATCTGTCCGGCTGTTCTCGTTTATCGAGTTTTGCCTGTGGAACGCGCACGACGACATGACGAATTTCCAACGGAATTTGAGCATCGGCGAAGTCGAAATCGAAAACTCGGTCATCTATCATAAGACCGAATACCGGGAACGGCGCGACCACTATGCCTTCTTCTCCGTCAACGCTCCGATCGACGGCTTCGACACGGACCGGGAATCGTTTCTTGGCCCGTACAACGGCCTGGACAGCCCGCAGGCGGTGTTTGCGGGAGAAGCGACAGGCTCCGTCGCCAGCGGCTGGTCGCCGATCGGCTCGCATCAGCTGAACGTGGAGCTTGAGCCGGGCGAAGAAAAAACGTTTGTGTTCGTGCTCGGATATGTCGAGAATCCGGAGGATCAGAAGTGGGAGGCGCCCGGCGTCATTCATAAAGCGAGAGCTTACGACATGATCGGCCGCTTCGCGGACAAATCGGACGTCGACCAAGCGATGGCCGACCTGCGGGCGTACTGGGAGCGGCTGCTCGGCAAATACGCCGTCGCCAGCGGGGACGAGAAGCTGGATAGGATGGTCAACATCTGGAATCCGTATCAGTGCATGGTGACGTTCAACATGTCCCGCTCCGCCTCTTATTTCGAATCCGGCATCGGCCGCGGCATGGGCTTCCGCGATTCCAACCAGGATCTGCTCGGCTTCGTCCACCAAATCCCCGAACGGGCGCGGGAGAGAATTCTCGACATCGCCTCGACCCAGTTCGAGGACGGATCGGCCTATCACCAATACCAGCCGCTTACGAAAAAAGGGAACCATGAGGTCGGCGGCGGCTTCAACGACGATCCGCTCTGGCTCATTCTCGGCACATCGGCTTATATTAAGGAAACCGGCGACTTTGCCATATTGGACGAACAGGTGCCGTTCGACTGCAATCCGGACAATACCGCCACGCTGTTCGAGCATTTGAAGCGTTCCTTTTATCATGTCATCCACAATCTCGGCCCGCATGGATTGCCGCTCATCGGTCGCGCCGATTGGAACGACTGCCTGAATTTGAACTGCTTCTCCAAGGAGCCGGGAGAGTCGTTCCAGACGACCCAAAACATCGAAGGACGCATCGCCGAATCCGTCTTTATCGCCGGCCTGTTCGTATACGTCGGTCCCGACTTCGTCGAGCTGTGCAAACGGCGCGGGCTCGAATCCGAGGCGGCCGAGGCGCAAGCCCACATCGAGCGGATGCGCGAGACGACGCTTCGTCACGGCTACGACGGCGACTGGTTTCTGCGCGCCTACGATCATTTCGGCAACCCGATCGGCAGCCGTTCGAATGAGGAAGGCCAAATTTTCATCGAACCTCAAGGCTTCTGCGTCATGGCCGGCATCGGGGTCGAGGAAGGTCTGGCGCTTCGCGCGCTCGATTCCGTGAAGCAGCATTTGGAGACCGAATACGGCATCGTCCTGCAGCAGCCGGCGTATTCGCAATATTATTTGAATCTAGGGGAAATTTCCTCGTATCCTCCGGGCTACAAAGAAAATGCGGGCATCTTTTGCCACAACAATCCATGGATCATGATTGCCGAAACGGTCATCGGCCGCGGCGACCGCGCATTCGATCTATACAAAAAAATCGCGCCGGCCTATTTGGAGGACATCAGCGAGATTCATCGGATGGAGCCTTACGTATATGCCCAAATGATCGCGGGCCGCGACGCGGTACGGCACGGCGAAGCCAAAAATTCCTGGCTGACGGGAACGGCCGCCTGGAATTATGTCGCGATTACGCAGGCGATTCTCGGCATTCAGCCGGACTTTGACGGCTTGCGCATCGATCCGTGCATTCCGCAATATTGGGACCGCCTCGAGATCACGAGGGAGTTCCGGGGCGACACGTACCGGATTGTCATCACCAATCCGCGCCATGTCAGCAAAGGCGTCAAGTCGACAACGCTTGACGGCCGCCCGCTGGACCGCGCGGTTATCCCGCCGGCCGGGGACGGACGGGAGCATCTCGTCGAGATCGTGCTCGGGTAACCTCTTGCCCTCGGACCGGGCCATAACGATGACGGGACTGTTCCGTCGTTTCAGAAATACGGATTTGGAAACTTCAGCCGCGGCGAACAGATCCCATCGGTCGTGAAGCATGCGCCGCTCCGGTACTTATTGTATCGGAGCGGTTTTTTATCGAGTTTGCGGATGCGCAGCCTGGAGCAGCCAAACGTGGACAAAAAAACGCAGACTCAACCCCCTGCACCTGTTTATCACATTACTTTGGACAATTTTTCGTCCGCAACAGCGTTTGCGGAACGGTCGAAGCGATAGCTTAAAACGAAATAGCGTACACTTCACCCCTCGTACCTGATCTAACCAGTAATTTAGACGATATATCGTACATTTCACCTACATGCACCTTTCCTATCCAGCAACTTAGACGATATATCGTACATTTCACTCCCTCGCACCTGTTCTATCCAGCAACTTAGACGATTAATCGTCCACAACCACGTTGCGGAACGGCCGAAGCCATAGCTTTGAACGAAAAATCGTCTATCTTGGATAGCCCTATCGGCGGTACCGCAGGCTACTTTTCGCCAAACGGCGGCGCTGCCCCTCACGCCGTATGCTGCATTCGTTTGCGGCTGCCGGCGCGGTCCGCTTTCATGCCGGAAAAGTGAAGGAGCAAGCACGCCGCGGCAAATACGGCCATCAGCATGAAAGCTGCGGCGTAATGGGCGGTCGCTTCTTTGATAAAGCCAAGCGCGATGGGAGGAAAAAATCCGCCCAAGCCGCCGGCCGCGCCGACAAATCCGGTTACCGCTCCCGTATGGCCCGATGAAACTTCCGGCACCCTTTTGAACACGGCTCCGTTGCCCATGCCGAGCAGCATCGAGAGCAGCAAGCAGCAAATCGGAACGGAACCCATCGGTCAAGCGAGAACGACAGCATAAACGCGCCGGCCAATATGCCGACTATAACGAGCGTCAGCACCTTCCGGCTGCCGTACCGGTCGGCCAAATAACCGCCGGCCGGGCGAATCAGCGTAGCCAGCAGCACGAACCCGGCGGTCGTAACGGTCCGTCAAGATGCCCATCGCAATGCGCAATACCGAACCGAGCAAGACGGGTGCCGCGAGCAGCACGCTCTTTTGGACGACGGTCAAGCCAAACGTCTGTTGGATTTGCCCGGCTATGGGCGAAAACACCGACCAGACGACAAACGATATCGTCATCGCCGCTGTCGATAAGAACAGCGCTTTAACAGGTTTCATCGCAAAATCCCCAATACTTTATGTCATATTATATTACATATCCCAATCCATATAGCAGGAGCGGCCAGGCAACGGGAAAACAAAAAAGACGTTCCCCTTGTGGTGGAGGAAACGCCGTTGTTTCAGTCCCATTCGCGACAAGTATGAAGTTGGTTCGCAGCGCGGCAATTCGGATCGGTCCGGCCCAAGTCCTCTTCTCCAAGAGGTCCTTATGCCAGAGCCGCTCTCCAGTAGCGCTCGTTGCCCGCGAAAGCGTCGTTGACTTTGGTCGCGCAATCGTCCCCGGGTTTGCTTGCATTGGAAGCAGACAGCATGCCGGCAATCATAAACAGAAATTTCATCCATCATCTCTCCCTGTTTAATTATTGAAAGCAAGCACGCTACTGATGTTACGTAGCATGACATGCTATCCGGTTGCTGGCCGACTCAACTGCTATATGTCATATAATATGACGCAAAAGAATTTTTGTCAATTGCATTTGCGGAAATCGTGCCGTCGGATCAAGTGGATCAGTCGTTATCGCAGCAGCCGTCCTCCTCGGGCAGATGGCCCGAGCGCTCCCGTTTCGTTTTCAGGTATTTCTCGTTGTATTCGGACACGTCTCCCCACAGCTGCACTCTTCCTTCCGCCGGCATGCCGGCCCGCTGCAACGCTTCAAGCTTCTTCGGATTGTTCGTAATAAGCGTAACCGGCTTAGCGCGAAGAGCCTTCAGCACCGCTATGGCGTCGCCGTAATCGCGGGAGTCGTCGGCAAATCCGAGCATATGGTTCGCATCTACCGTATCGTAGCCGTTTTCCTGCAAAATATAGGCCAGCGCTTTGCTGAACAGACCGATGCCCCGGCCTTCGTGATTGGCCAAATAAAACAAGGCGCCGTGGCCGTGCTCAACGATATGCTTCATCGACTGCTTCAGCTGATAGCCGCAATCGCAGCGTTTGCTTCCGAAGATGTCCCCGGTATGACAGATGGAATGGAACCGGATCAGCGCCTGCTCCGCATGTTCGAAATCCCCGTAGGCCAGGACGCTCGATTGCTGCATTTCGGCCAGATTGACCGACGAAAGCTTGTCGATGATGCGTTGCATATCGTCGGTTACTTCCCCGCAATTCAACCAGCAATACCATTTGAATTCGACGGTTTGCCCGTCGAGATTGACCGGGAGCCGAATCGGGCCGACCAAATAAACGGCCCCTTTCTCGGCATCGATCCGTTTGATTTTGTCTCCGACAATCGATAATACTTTGGAGTCCAGCTTATAAGCAGCAGACATCGATCATTCTCCTCCGGTTGGCGTCTTATGGCCCCTGCAAAAACGGCCGCTGCCGTTTCTCCAGTTCGATTTCTTTCTTCCGCTTTTCGTGTATGAATCTCTATTTCAACTGACATAGTTTGGCCGATTGTACCAAATTTATTGCGTAACGGTTTCTCTGTTCCGTCCTCGCTCAAAACTGAAAGCACAAATTGCTCATCGTGCCGAACTCGTACGAGCGGTGAAGGACGGTCGGCGTCCGTTCGGCGCCGCCGCTGCCCATCGCGATAAACAACGGTACAATATGCTCCGCTCTTGGCACCGCCAGCCGGGCATGCGGCGCCAGCTCGAGATACCGGTCCAGCGTGTCGATATCCCGCTTCGTCACATGGTCGATGATCCAGTCGTCGAATTGCAGCGCCTCCGGCTTCGGCTCCTTCGCCTCCGGAAAAAACCAGCGCAAATTATGCACCGTGGTGCCGCTGCCGATCACCATAACGTCATCCTCGCCCAGCCCTTGCAGCGCCTGGCCGATCTTGAACTGCTCCCGTGGGGACAGGAACGGATGAACGGACAGCTGCACGATCGGAATATCCGCCTCCGGGTACATATGCTTGAGCGCTACCCAGGAACCGTGGTCCAGCCCTCGCCGCTCCTCGCGTCTCGCCGCCAGTCCCGCCGCGGCCAACCGCCGCTCCAGCAGCTGCGCCGTCTCCGCTGAGCCTTGGGCCGGGTAAACGATACGATACATCTCGTCCGGAAAGCCGTAGTAATCGTACACCGTCTCCAGCGTCCCGTCCGTATACGTCATGGCGATCGTTTCGCTTTCCCAATGGGCGCTAAAGATCGCAATCGCCTTGGGCCGCCATCTGCGGCCAAGCTCTTGAAGAAATTGCGAGTATTCGTTGCGCTGCACCGCCAAATATGGCGAGCCGTGACCGATAAACAATGACGGTACCATCTGAATGCCTCCCGTATCAGTTCGATACTTACTTTTATAGATATAACTATATATTAGTAACCTCCTTATTTCAAGTAACTTTATAGTAAAGGCGACCGCTTCCCTCAGCCTCCGTCGGAAGCCAGCGGGAAGCGACCGCCTCCATAGAACTACAGCTTTCTAAAGAGCCTATCAAGCTTATCCATCGCCATCTTCTCCAATTCGCGCAATTAGGGAATATTGCTATTGTAATTTCGAACCGACGGGATATAATCAGCAAAAAACCGGCCCTTGCAGACCGGTTCAGCGTTTATTATCGCAGCGGGGCAAAATGTTTGACCCGCTCCAAAATCCGTTCGATTTCCTGCAGCGCGCCGGCCGAAAGCACCGCGTCGACCGCTTTGACGTTTTCTTCGATTTGCGCCGGTTTGGTAGCGCCGATCAGGGCGGAGCTGACTTCCTCGCGGCGCAGTACCCAAGCGAGCGCCAACTGCGACACCGTCAGGTCCAGTTCCTTCGCAACGCCGGCCAGCTGCTGCACGACTTCCAGCACGTCGTCGCGGAAATAGCTGCGAATGACGCCGTTGATCGATTCGTTCGCTCCCCTGCTGCCGGCCGGAAGCGGCTGACCCGGCTTGTATTTGCCCGTCAGCACGCCTTGCGCGAGCGGCGAGAAGACGATCTGGCCGAGCCCTTCGCGCCGGCTGACCGGCATCACTTCTTGCTCGATGTACCGTTCAAACATATTATAGATCGGCTGATTCGAAATCAGCGGCCGCAGCTGCAGCCGTTTGGCGATGCCTGCGGCGTCGGCAATTTGCGCCGCCGTCCATTCGCTGACCGCCGCATACAGCACTTTGCCTTGCGCGACCAGATCGTCGAGCGCGCGCAGCGTCTCCTCCAGCGGCGTCTCGTCATCATACCGGTGGCAAAAATAAATATCGATATAATCGGTGCCAAGCCGCTTCAAGCTCGCCTCGCATTGCTCCATAATATGCTTCCGCGACAATCCTCTGTCGTTCGGACCGTCGCCCATCGGGAAGAAGACTTTAGTCGACAGCACATAGCTGGACCGCTCGTATTGCTTCAATACGGCGCCCATCGCCTTTTCGCCTTCTCCGCGGTTGTACGCGTTGGACGTGTCAAAAAAATTGATGCCGTTATCAAACGCCGTCCGAATGCACGCGTCCGCCGCTTCCTTTTCCGCCGCCGTCCCGTATGTAAGCCAGCTGCCGAGCCCGATTTCGCTTACTTTAATGCCGCTGCTTCCTACCCGTCTGTATTTCATCGGACATCCTCCCTTTCCTCTTTCCCATGAACCTGCTCTCGGCAACCATCCGCCTGTACAGGCGGCCGCTGCCGTCTCTCCGATTCGGATTTCCTTATTTTCGCTTCATACGCGCGATATTTCTAGTTCGACGTATTCAGCAGCCGCTGCGCGCTAGGCGCCGCAACATCTTTAAGTTACAACAATTCGGACAACTTCGCCACCGTATCATTCATTAAATTTATTTTCTGCCGCGCTGCCGGCATGCCGCAATCCCTGCAACTGGGCATTCGTCTAGAGCAATTCGCCGGGCTGCAGCCATACTATCTATAGAAGCAAATAAATGCGGTGAACCGCGACGCAAAAAGGCGGGATAACAAAGCATGGGCAATTTATTGGGCATTATGACGCACCGAATACCGGACAAATCGATCATCCGCCGGCACGGACGGGCCGCTGCCGCCGCGCGCTTCCAAGGAATCGCGCTTTACACGCCCCAGGATGTCAATTTGAAAAAAAAGACCGTTCGCGGACACGTGCTGCGAAAGGGGCGCTTGACCCGCTCCACCGTTCCTTTGCCGTCGATCAATCTAGACATCGGATTTTACAGCGCGGCTCAAATCAAAAAAGCGGCTCTTGTGCTGCGGTCGAAATCGATGCGGTTTGCGGGATACGGACTTGGCGACAAAAAACGAATCCAGAGCCACTTGACCGCCAGCGAGAAGCTGCGGCCGTATTTGCTCCCGACCGAGCCGCTCGCCAGCCCCGAGCACGGCGTTCGGTTTCTGCTGCAGCATGAAAGCATTATGCTCAAGCCGATCAACGGCTGGGGCGGCAGAGGCATTATACGATTAACGGCGGGGGCGCGTAGCGTTAACGTTCAGAGAGACGGCAAACGAAGCCTGCGCCTTCCGGCAAGCCGTCTGAAAACGTATTTTCGGCGCGTGCTCCGAACGGGACGGCATATGATGCAAAAGTGGATCGACATCCGCAACGCCAAAGGCAACGTCTTCGACATCCGCGCCCTCGCTCAAAAGAACGGGCAAGGCCAATGGCAGTTGACCGGCATGGCCGTTCGCGAAGGGCAACGAAAAAAAATTACGTCCAATATGAAAGGCGGCGGCAAAGCTTATTCGGTGCTCGACTATTTAACAAGGGAATTTGGCGCCGAGCGGGGAGCGGAGCTGACGGGTTCCGTGATCGAAGCGGCGGACTACATCCCATCTTATTTGGAGAAATCGTACGGCACCCGCTTCTCCGAGCTCGGCATCGATCTGGCCGCGGACCGTTCCGGCAAGCTGTGGCTGATCGAGGTCAATATTAAGCCGGGCAAAAAAATAATGAAAAGCGTATACGGCCGGAAAGCCTGGAAGCAAAGCCTCTTGAACACCTATCGCTATGCCCGAAAGCTGGCCAGAGGCTAGCCGCCGTCCGACTTCGCATGCGCGCCCGGCATTGCTTGCGCGCCCGGCATTGCTTGCGCGCCCGGCATTGCTTGCGCGCCCGGCATTGCTTGCGCGCCCGGCTGGCCGCCTGCCGAATGCGGCCGGGGCGGCCAGCCGGAAGAAGCGGCCTTGTTCGGCCGCTTCCTGCGCCTTCCATCGGCTTATTCGCCCGTTCGGGGCAATATAACGGCAAACTCCGTGCCGCGTTTCGACGCCTTATCGGGTCGGCACGAAATCGGGCAATTTGCCGGACTGACCCATTGCGGGCAGAACAAAATAAACCCAACCGGCTCTGGCGATCAGAGACGGTTGGGGAATCATAGGCCTGGTTAAGGCCCGCGGTTTCCGGTGCAGACCGCGATTATCCGTTAGTGCCCGTTACTTGCCGCACGAACGTTTCCAAGGCGGCGGTTTCCGTTATATGGCGGTTGCAAGCGTCGCTGTTCACGCATATATAGTTGCCGATCGACAAGTAATAATCGGGCGAAGCGTTCGCCGGCCTCTTCTTCGATACGGCAGAGAACAGTGCGACATCCTCATGCTTGTTGCACACAAAACAAACGTTTTTACGGTTCGTCTGCGTAAATCTGCCTTCGATGCCGTACCATTGCCCGTTCATAAAGCAGACGAGGAACATTCTGCCCGAGGCGATGTCGGTCCATCCGAGGTAGGTGACGCGGCGCAAGTCCAGACCGGATAGCTGCGGAAGCTTTAATTTTTTCGTTTTTGGAAACAGCTTCTTCAGCTGCGCCTCCGTTATTTGCGGGAAAGGCGCCAAATACGGCTCCAGAGCAAGCAAATATTGCCGAATGTCTTCCTCCGCCTTCATCTCCGCCAGCTTCTCCAACGTTTGCAATTGCTCATCGTTCGCGTCGGGAAACGCTTCGGCAATTTTCATTACCGCGCTCAATTTGACGGACTCAATAACTTTCGGATCGGCGGCGGTCTGCATCGCTTGCAGCGCCAGACCGGCTTGCTTCTTAATCAAATTATGCTGATGGTTTCTAATGAATGGTTCGGTCATTGCGTTCAGCCCCTTATTTTTGAATGAAATCTTCCATAAGGCGCAAAACCGTTCATTAGAATCGAATCCGGCTTACCGGGCGAAAATCCGTTATTCCGCCCATGCAAAGGTTCGCCCTAATGTCAGGCTTTGCATGAGCTGCCGGCAGCCAAGGCAATATGATTTGCCATGTGTACCAACCTCCGTTTCAACGGACATTATACCACAAGCGCCGCCGGGCCCGAAATGCCGTGATCGGTTATAAATAGACTCTCCTAAGCAGCAGCCTTCAAGCCCTGCACGATTCCCGGTATGCCTTCGGCGGCACGCCCATCGTTCTGGCGAACGCCCGCTGAAATTGGCTGACGCTCGCAAATCCGAGACCGAAGCTGATGTCCGTAATCGATTTGTCCGTTTGGCGAAGCAATTGTCTCGCTTCCTCCATCCGGAGCTGCAGCACGTATTGGTAGGGCGTGACGCCGATCTCCTTTTTGAAGCTGCGTATAAAATGATACCGGCTTTGATAGGCCATCGAAGCCAGCGTATCGATCCGAATCGGGTCGCGGTAATGATCGCGGATATATTCCAGCACCGTCCTCATTTGCGCGGGAGCGGCCGGAACGGAACGCCGGTTCAGCCGGTGGCTGCCCGTCATGGCATCCAAAAAATAAGCCAGCACTTGCATTTCCACTTCTTCTTCCGCATGCCCGCCGTCCCGCATGTCGCTGTTCAGCAGCGCGTTCATCCATTTGCGGAACTTCTCTCTCAAAAAAACGGGGTCGAACCGCTGCGCGGCGTCGAACTCCGCATCTTCTTGCATGCCGAATTCGTTTAGAGACCGTTTGGCGATTTTGCATATGAGAATACCCGATTGGGCGTCGATTTCAAAATAATGCCGCTGCTGCGGATGCTGAACCAAGCCGCTGCCGTCCGCAAGTCGGTACAGCCGATTGTCCTGCGTAAATTCGCAGCGGCCGTACAGCGGCACCGTAATCTGAAACTCGTCTTCATGGTCGTGAGGATGGTTGGAATACGCGCCTTCGATTCTCCACAATTCCACCTGAGGCGTTGCAACTTGCATGATCATCGGCTTTCACCCCGCAATTATTGTGCATGATTATAGCAATTTTCGCGGCGACTAGCCAGCCTCCAGACCTTTACAGTATAGAAAAAAGACGAAACAGGTGATGACAATGACGCAACCCGCGATATCCCGGACCGGCACTGCCGTGCAAAGCGCCAATTGGATGCTTTTCGGCGTCAGTGCGGCGCATTTGCTGAACGACGCCATGCAAAATATCGTGCCGGCCGTATTTCCGCTATTTCAAGCTTCCTTGCAGCTCAGCTACGCCCAAATCGGCTGGGTCGCCTTTACGCTGAACGTGACGGCGTCGATTCTTCAGCCGCTGATCGGAGCCTATACGGACCGCAAGCCGATGCCTGCGCTGCTTCCGCTCGGCATGGTCTTTACACTGCTGGGCATGATCGGGCTGGCCTTGTCGCCGGGATTCGGGATGCTGATCGCCTCCGCGGCCCTCATCGGAATCGGTTCTTCGGTGCTCCATCCGGAATCTTCCCGTGTCGCCCATCTGGCGGCCGGCAAAGGGAAAGGGCTGGCGCAGTCGATTTTTCAGGTCGGCGGCAATACGGGACAGGCGCTCGCTCCTCTGTTGATGGCGCTGATTATCATTCCGCAAGGGCAGCTCGGCTTCCTGTGGTTTACGCTGCTGGCAGCAGCCGGCATTGCAATTCAATGGAGCGTCAGCCGATGGTACGCCCGCCAAATCCGGCTGCCTCAATACGCCGCCCGGCAGCGCGCCGCGGCCGCCGGTAACGGAGGCAAATCCCGGGCGTTCGTCGCAGCCGTGCTCGTCATTTTGATCGTGCTGCTGTTTTCCAAATTTGTGTATGTGGCCGGCATGACCGGGTTTTATTCGTTCTATTATATGGACCGGTACCAGCTGCCGCTCGAAAGAGCCCAAATGTCGCTGTTCGCGCTGCAATTTGCCGGGATGATCGGCACGCTGCTCGGCGGTCCGCTGGCGGACCGGTTCGGCCGCAAAACAATCATTTGGTTTTCGGTATTGGGAACGGCTCCGTTTGCCTTATGGCTGCCTTACGCCAGCCCGGCCGGCTCGATCCTGTTATGCTTCGCCATCGGAGTTATTCTGATGTCCTGCTTTTCGGTCATTATCGTCTATGCGCAAGAGATGCTGCCGGGCAAGGTGGGCATGATTGCGGGGTTGTTCTTCGGCTTGTCGTTCGGCATGGCCGGCCTCGGATCGGTCCTGCTCGGCTGGATGATGGACTGGAAAGGCGTGGACGCCGTGATGCAGCTTTGCTCCTTCTTGCCGCTGCTGGGCGTCTTCGCCCTGCTGCTGCCGAAGGATGCCCGGCTGATGGGCAAGGCGGGTTAGCGGACGGAGCCTGGCCAACACATCAATGGGCGAAGCCTTGCGGCTTCGCCCGTCGTGTGGAGCTGCTTGCTCGGTCCTATCCGGTCTCATGGCTGCCTGAACCCATCCAGCAGCTGCCGGAGCGCCTCCATCGTCTCCCGCTGCACCTCGGGCCGATTCGCCTCATTGGCAAGCCAGAGCGCGGTCTCGTTCAATCCCCCGGATAAAAAATGCGTCATAAAGTCAAGCGGCACCGGCTTCACCAGCCCTTGCTCCCGCATCCAGCCCAGCTGCTCCTTCAACAGGCGCATGGAGTGGCTGCGGTCCATTTCGCGCCATGCCTCCCAGCCCAGGATGGCCGGACCGTCGATCAGCATAATCCGTTTGTTCCGAGGTTCGACGGCAGCCATGACGAACGCGCGGCAGCCCAGATACAGCTGTTCCCAGGCATCTTCGCTTCCCGCCGCTTCGCGCTCCACCCGCTGTGCGACCTCCCGCTGCACATCCTCCAGCACGATGCGGAACAGATCCATTTTGCTGCGAAAATGATGATAAACCGCGCCTCGCGTCACCTTCGCTTCCCGGACGATCGCATCCAGCGCCGCACCTGCATAACCGTGCTCGGTAAAATGGGTTCTTGCGATTCCGATCAGCTTCCGGATCGTCTCTTCGGCCTCCGCCTTGCTTCTCCTCATCGTACCCTTCGCCCCTTCCCGGACCGTTTCCAGCTCGTCCGAAATCTCTCTCTTCAGACTATTGTGATCCGTCGGCGGGAATTCGTCAAATCGGAGGCAGGCTGCAGCCCGGCGCTTTTACGAATTCCATATTTGTTCCGCGTAGTTGTCCTTATATTCGTTCGACGGAGGAATGATCGCGATAACATCAATCAACACGCCGTTCGGATCTGACGTAATAAAATGCCGCTGGCCGAAATCTTCGCTTCGTATGTCTAGGCAAAGCGGCAGCTTCGAGCCTTGAATTAGCCGCGCGTATTCCGCATCGGCGTCGTCCACTTCAAAATTGAGGATCAACCCTTGCACGCCATTGCGGTACGACTCCGGGACAGTCGGGTGATTCCGGTCCAGCACGGCTAATTCGTACGGCGTCCCGCCGCCGCTCAAGCGCATGCTGACGTACCAATCCGCCTCAAACGTTGTTTCAAAACCGAAATGAACCTCGTAAAATTGCGCCGTCGCCGCCACATGGTCAGTCATAATAACCGGATAAAAACTGGATGTCTTCATTTATCATTTCCCCTTTCATGGATCAAGATGAACCCAGTTTAACATACATACTGTATGTATGTAAATAGCTTTGACAGCTCCTCCCGGATTCAGGTACACTGACCACAAGACACGTCGGCTGCCGCAGGACGGTTGGCGAAAGCCGTGCCGGGCGCGCATAGGTTAAATTTAGATTCATCGTTGGGGGGAATATCGGATGACAAGACGGCAAATTCTCGGGATCGGATTATTGATGACGGCGGTCGCGCTGATCGGCTTTTCGGTTCTTTACGGGAAATTGGTAAACATTAATAACGCAGCGGCTCCAAATGAGGCTGATGTCGTTTACGGCGGCTACAATATGACGCAAATCGCTGCAAACCGCACCGATTATATTGGGGATGCGTCCAAGACGGGACGGCTTGCGGGGCAGCTGCCGGCTCCCGATTCGTATTACCGCCAGCAATATATCTCTTTGCAGACCGCGGAGCGGCCTTACGGCCTGACCGTATATTACGAGCCGGCCGAGCCGGACAGCTTGGCTTCCCGGCCCGTTCACGGCGAACGATCGGCGCTTGCGGAGCAAGCCCGCAACAATGCGCTCGTCCTGTTTGCCATGATCGGCAATGCGGAGAAGGTGACGTTTGCGTTTCGGGACAGCCCGTCCTCGAACGGCTTGGAGCAGGATCGTTACGATCGGTTCATAACCTTTGAAAGATCGGAATTCGAAGGAGAATACGATATTCAAGCCCTGGGGAACGAACCGGAGAAGCTGGGCTTGCTGCTGCAAGACGGGCTTCTCCGGTAAGGGGACTAGGCGGATCCGGCCGCCCTTTTGTTGATTTCCTCCATCAGTCGCTGCGGAGGGCAGGCCAGCATTTTGAGCGGAATATGGGCTTGCGCCGGGCTTAAACCTCTGTTCATCCGGTGCAGCGTTTTCTTAAAGCCCGAGAACCGGTTTTGCACCAGGTCGGGGTCGTTGGTAAAGATGCAAAGAAAGTCCTGATTGTACATCCGAAGCGCCTGAATGTCCTTAATCTCCTCCCAGCGGATCAATCCCGCCGAAGCGTAAGAAGCCCGGTCGAGGATCCCTTCATCGGAAATCGTCAGCATCGGCGTCCGGTCCAGCAGCCTCTTGACGTACCAGACCAGGCACAAGCCGAAAAACAGAATGCAAACCGCTCCGACCACGGTCAGCACCGCTCCTTCGCCTCCTTCCGCTTCCGGCGCAAACACCAGAAATACGATCCCCAGCAAAACAAAAATGAGCGCCCCGAATCCGAGCAGCGCCAGTCTTCCTTTTTTCGCGCTTACGTTGAAAGGTTCCATAAATTGCACATTCTCCTTCCGGTTTTCTCCAGACAAAAATCATAATGCAATTTGCCGGAACGGTCAACCGGTTCATTCACAACCGGAAGGAGGACGGGCAGCATTGCCGCTAAAGCTGCCAATACGGCCTGCCGCTATTTAAATGTGCTCAGCCAGTTTGTCAGATTGACGATTTCCTCCTCCGACAGCCGGTCCTTAAAGCCGGGCATTCCGCCGCCGCCGTTCATTATTTTTTGGTAGATTTGCTTCCGGCTCATATGAGCGCCGACTTGTTTCAGCGCTGGGGCCATCGCTCCCTGATATTCGTCGCCGTGACAGCCCATGCAGCTGCTGGCGTATACGGCTTCGGCAAGGTCCGGTTGAACAGGAGTATCCGGAATCGTAATCGGAGCGTTCGGCCCCGTTTCCTCTTTAGGCGGAAGATTAAACAAGAGCAAGATAACGGCCAGCAGTCCCGCGGCGCCCATCAGTACCGACATCACCCATTTTTGCACGCTCATCCCTCAATTCATCTTTTTTACTATCATATCGAAGACGAATCGCGTTCACTATAGCTCGAAATAGTCATTTCAGCCGGTGCTATCGTTCCCAGATCGCGCAGCAGTTCCTACATGTCCGCCTAATTCCAAGCAATTCCTGCACAACATTGATACTTGTGTATAATTTTACAACGGTATGTTTATGCGCAAAGGGCAGAACAGCCCGTCTTTTTGCTTTTGTTCTTGTATTTCATCAGCCACTCGGGCAGCAGGAAGGTTACCATAGCCAAAATAAAAAAGCCTGCGAATTCATTCCATTCGCAAGCTTTTATTCGAAGATACTCGTTAAAAGCGGACAGCCGTTGCTTTCGCGCGCTCGACGCCTTCCGCGATCAGCGCTTCGGCTTGATCCGGCAGCTGGTTATGGCCTTCCACAATGACATATTCGATATTTTTTACGCCGAACAGCGTCATAATGCTGCGGATATAATTGACCGCCATTTCGCTCGCCGCCGCCGGTCCTTCGGAATAAATGCCGCCGCGCGCGTTGACGATGGCGACCTTCTTGTCGGGCACGAGACCGACCGGACCTTCCGCCGTATAACGGAACGTCTTGCCCGCTTCATAAATGTAGTCGATATACGTATGAAGGACGGCGGGAACCGTATGGTTCCAGAGCGGAAAGGCGAAGACGACTTTGTCCGCTGCCAGAAACTGCTCCAAATATTTGTTGGAGACGTCGACGGCCGCCTGTTCGGCAGGCGTCAGCTCGTAGCCGCGAGCTGCCTTGAATTTGCCGTTGATCATATCGGCGTTCATGTACGGAAGCTCTTCCTTGTACAGATCCAGCTCGACCACGTTATCGTCGGGATGGCTGGCCTTGTAGCTGTCCAGAAATGCATGGTACAGCTTGACGCTGACCGCCTGCTCGATGCCGCGGTCGTTCGCTTTTATAAATAATACGTTGCTCATCGTTTCTCTCCTCCGGCGCTTGTTCTTTATTTTTGTAAGCTCCTTTATTGTACATAAGCTCAGCGGCCGTTATCATCGGCAATTAGACTGAAACTTTTGCGAGCTTCAAGCGAACAAGGCGGAGGACCGGTCTTACGACCTCAGACTTAAGCCTCGAGCGAACGCGACGCTGTCGAGCAGCAGTCCGCACGCGGGAAAAGAAGAACGATAAGTCCGCGAATCGTCTAATCGAGCTTCACCAGCTGCGATTGAACCGCATACAGCGCCGCTTGGGTGCGGTCGGCCACGTTCAGCTTGGACAAAATGCTGCTCACATGCGTTTTGACCGTTTTTTCGGCCACGAAGAGCGAAGCGGCGATTTCCTTGTTGCTCATGCCCCGGGCCAGCAGCTCCAGCACCTCGCGCTCGCGCGGCGTAAGCGGCGGCGGCTCCGGCTGCACCCGTTCGAGATGAACGGCGGCCGGCGAATCCGTATCGTCACCGGCCTGCGGCGGCAAAGACCTCGAGCTCCCGCTTCCGTCCACCAAAGCGGCGGCAATATCCGCATGAAGCTGCACATTCCCCTTCACGGCGCTGCGGATCGCCTCGGCCAGCTGATCGGGCTCCACGTCCTTCAGCATGTAGCCGGCAGCCCCGGCTTGCAGCGCCGGCACGATATGGCTGAGGTCCGAGTAGCTGGTCAGCACGACGATGCGGATGTCCGGATAACGCTCGACGATGCGCCGGGTCGCTTCGATGCCGTCCATGACGGGCATCTTCAAATCCATCAATATAACGTCGGGCTGCAGTTCCCCCGCTTTCGCCACCGCATCCTCGCCGTTATAAGCTTCGCCCACCAGCTCAAAGTCCGGCTGCATGCTCAAATAAAACGCAATTCCTTTCAGCACGATCTGATGGTCGTCCACCAGCATGATTTTTATTTTCACGAATGTCCCCTCAGTCCGTATCATACGAATTCACCTGTGCATCCAGCGGCAGCGTGGCGGTCACCGTCGTCGGCTTGCCAAGGCCGCTGTCGACGGTCAGCCGTCCGCCCAATGTTGAGGCTCTCTCCCGCATCGACAGCAGCCCCAGCGTCATGCGGCCTTTGAGCGCATCCTCCTGAAATCCTTTCCCTTGATCGGCGATTTCGAGCGTCACTTCATGCTCCGATTTGTGCAGACGAATGCTCACTGTATCCGTTCCCGCATGCTTGCTGACGTTATTCAACGCTTCTTGTCCGATCCGCCACAACGCTTCCTCCGTCTGACGCGGCAGCTCTCTGACGCCTTCGGCGCGCTCGTACACGCGCAGGCCCAAGCTTTGGCCGTATTGCTTCAAGGCGGGCAGCAGCCCTTTCTCCAGACCGGCCGGCCGAAGCTGCCAGATCAGCTCCCGCATCTCCCCCAGCGTCTCTCTCGTCAGCCGGCTGATTTCTTGCAGCGGACGTTCAAGCAGCGGCGCATGGCTGCCGATCGCCTTCTCCGCGCCTCGGGCGATGAAGCTGAGCGAAAACAGCTTCTGTACGACCGAATCGTGCAAATCGAGCGCCACCCGATTCCGTTCCTCCATGCGGGCGAGCTCGCGCTGCTGCTCGTCGATGCGCAAATTTTCGACGCAAACGGCAAAGTGGTTGCCGAGCGCATACAAAAAATCTTCATGATAACCGTCAAATTCCCGTCCCGTATCGCTGCTTGCAAACAGCACCCCCAGCGGATCGTCTCGATTGCCCAGCGGAATGGCGGCGGCGGCGGCATACGGGGGAATGCCCAATTCCGGCAGCGCGGTGCAGATCGAGGCTTCATGCTCCTCCGAAATAAGCACCAGCTTCCTGCCGCGAAACGCGGCTCCTACCGGGCCGCCATGGTCGGGATCCAGCGATTTCCACACGGCTGTCGTGCGGCTTTCCGTATAGCTGGCCCGCAAGGACAGCTGCTGCTGCTCGTGGATGAACAAGGAGACATGCTTCCAGCCGAACGTATCGCCTATCGTTTGGACCGCCAGCTGCGGCAGCTCGCGGACATCGCGAATGGCGTTCATCCGTTGAATGACGTCGTTCAGCTTGGCGAACAGCGCCGCATTCCGCTCCTGCACCTGGTACAGCTTGACCCGCTTGATTGCGGTGCCGATTTGATAGGCGACCGCTTGCAGCAGCTCCAGCTCCTCGGCCGTAAATCGTTCCCGCCCCGCCTCCGCCACGTTCAGCAGTCCGAAGCGGTCGCCTCCGGCCGCAAGCGGAACGGTCGCATGATGGGAAATGCCTTCCGTATCGCCCAATCGCTGTTCGATGGCGCATGCAAGGCGGGTGCACTCGATGATGTTGACCGCTCGATTCAGTTTTCCTTTATAAAAGCTTTCCACGCATCCGCAATCGGCTCCGCGCATCACTTGCCGTTCGTCGGCGTCCAACGCCTCCGGCAACTGGCAAGCCGCTTTGCACGGCCGGTCATCGCCCGGCTCATCCAAAATAAATATCCAGCCAGCGGTAAATCCCGTCACGTCAAGCAGCTTGCGGAGCACATCGTTCAGCATCCGGTCCATATCGTTCGTGCCGTTGAGCGTTTCCGCGATTTCCTTCAGCGCGACCAGCTCGTACGGCCGGATTTCCCGCGACATCGCTTTCCCTTCCTTCTTTGCATATGCGCATCAGTTTCGATTGCCCGTATTGTATCACAATTGAGCGGCCGCGCGAAGTAAACTCTGCCGCGTGTGCCCTTGCTATGATGGCGCGTATCAGCAGCGCGTTGTTGCCAATGCCAGGACAAACTCTTAGTCTGCAGCGCGTTGGCAATGCGCAAGGGCGTGTCGCCCCACTGCTGCCTCATTAATTCTCTACTTTATCACGGTACCCGCATCTGAAAAACTCTCATCTTTCGTACGCAAGGCCGTAAGTTGTTCCATAGACCGTGCGTCGTTCGCCAGGCCGCACATTGTTTAATTGAGCGTGTGTCGTTCGCCAGGTCGTACATTGTTTGAGCGTGCGTCGTTTGCCAGGCCGCACATTGTTCCATTGCGCGTACCAAATGCGGGCAGTATTCTCTGCATGGAACAAGGGAGCATACAAATGCGGCTGCGTTTCCATGGCGTCTGCCTCAGTCTGACCACAGAATTTCCCTTATGCCTCGATCTTTGCTCGTTGACGTTCATTCGCCCAAGTACCGATCCTCTAACGAACCTGACAATCATTATGCATCCCGGCAACACAAGTTTGTGAATGTAACGAACGCCAGCGACGCTATTATCCGATTTTCGTGCTACATTCAGTCATTTCTGAGCATATAAGCTCGCTGCAGTTCGTTAGATTAGTAATCCAGCCATTTTAGGGAGAATAAGCTTGCTGAGGTTCGTTACATTTCTCGCCGTCCCACTAACGAACCTCACTATCGCCATGCCCGCCGGTAGCACAAGTTTGAAAATGTAACGAATATATCGACTTTCTAGATCATCAAACGGTCAGCTTCCTGATTCAAAGCTATACACGGCTATAGAGTCGGCAGAGCCGAAGAGCAAACACTATTGCCTTCCCATTGTGCAGGAATGATGCGCCTGCTATAATCAATATGACAGAATAATACCGCATAGTAATCACTATGCGACCGGACGTGAAGCACACGCCGCTCGGACAACAGCCAAACCTGGTCTGTGTCCGGGCGGCGTTTTGCTTATCTTGAAAAAATTGAAGAAAGGAAGTGCAGACTTTGTCAACTTTTAATACAGCTTTTGAAGAATGGCTGCGTCAATCCATCTCCCAAGAACAAAATCACAGGAGGAAAGAACGACTGGAAAAAGGGATCGGCCATGGAACGATGGAGTTTTTGCGATCGGTTTGGTTTCCAGCCATAAGAAATTTCGATCATTTGTATGCGGAATGGGAAGTTCGGGATTTTCACAACGGCTACCGTTATCTGGATTTGGCCTATCTGCCGGCAGATGACGTTAAGGGAAGCATCGAAATTCAAGGTTATGGATCCCATGCGAGAGATCTGGACGTACGGAGATTCAAGGATTTATGCTGGAGACATTGTTTGCTGGCCTTGGATGACTGGGTATTTCTGCCGATCGCTTATCCTTCAATTACGGAAGAACCGAAGCGTTGTCAGCAGTTGGTGCTTTCATTTGTCGGCAAGTTTGTGGCTACGGACGTACCTCGGCAGTTGACATGCCTGGAAGCGGAAACCGTTCGATTTGCCCGACGTCGTGTTCTCCCCTTTACGGCTGCAAATTTGGCCCAGCATCTTTCCATTACTGATCATCATGCAAGGCGTATACTTCATAAGCTGGTCGAAAAAGAGTTGCTGTGCATAGCCAGCGGCAAACAACGATACCGGACGTACATTTTGCGCAACTGACATTCTTTAGCTTACGTTGTCGGAGTTCTTAGTTTTGCGTACCATAAAATACCGCCATCGCTGGTCCGCAAAGATTTTACGAACCTGACAAACGTTACACGCTCCAGAATCACTCGTCTGAAAATGTAACGAACTTCAGCTGCGCTAATATCCTCTTTTCGTACTCTATTCAGCCATTCCTAGGCTCATAAGCTCGCTGAGGTTCGTTAGATTGGCAATCCAGTCTTTTCGGAGCGATTAAGCTCGCTGGGGTCCGTTAGAATTTCCGCTGTTCCTCTAACGAACCTGACAAACGTTACACGCTCCAGAATCACTCGTCTGAAAATGTAACGAACTTCAGCGACGCTATTATCCTCTTTTCGCACCCATTCAGCCATTTCTAGGCTCATAAGCTCGCTGAGGTTCGTTAGAATGGCAATCCAGTCTTTTCGGGGCGATTAAGCTCGCTGGGGTTCGTTAGAATTTCCGCTGTTCCTCTAACGAACCTGACAAACGTTACACGCTCCAGAATCACTCGTCTGAAAATGTAACGAACTT
>Ga0065721_10048835_pt1 | contig 73600 bp, 73 predicted proteins | sample Mesricmetagenome_FD_59108 | JGI IMG/M metagenome (GOLD analysis project Ga0065721, IMG submission 59108) | Mesophilic microbial community from rice straw/compost enrichment Sample: eDNA_1 v2 (version 2) | ecosystem: Engineered > Solid waste > Grass > Composting > Bioreactor | place: USA: Davis...
CCCGCCACAACGGCGGGGAAATCCAAAACCACCAACACACACACACCACCATGCCAAAGATCATCAGCCGCAACTACCGCGACCGCTCGAGCGAATACAAATGGCTCGTCCGCGACGCAGAGCAGACGCCCGAGGAAGCCGTCGCATGCAAACGCGTCGTCGCCACCGACATCCAGTTTCAGCTCAGCACGGCCTACGAAGACGGTTTCGGCTGCAGCATCGTCGCCCGCGCCGAGGATGCCGAGCTCTTCGACATCGAGCCTCCCGCCCCGCCAAAGCCCACCCCGCCCGCCGGCATGGTGCCACTCATCTTCACCGGCATCGAGTTCGTCGCTGCCGGCGAAGCCGACGCCGTCAAGCGGCTCGCCGCCCTGCAGCTCGAGGCCGACGGCTCCATGTTCGCCGCCCTTCCGGATCCTGAGCCCGAACCCGCCGTCGCCTGATTCTCAACCCCGGGTGGCGCCGGCATCCGGCGCCGCCCACCACCCAACGCCGCCCCACCATGAAAAAGAACAACAAGCAGGAAGAGTCCCTGCAGCAGCAGATCCTCGCCCTCCTCCGCACCGCAGGTCCGGAGGGAATGTCCATCATCGAGCTGTCCCAAAAGCTCAGCACTCCGACCTCGGGACTTCTCGTTTGGTTTTCCAAAATCGGCAAGAAGCTCCCCGAGATCCAGAAGGTCGGCGAGGCCCGCTACGCGATCGCCCCGGCCAGCGCCGAAACCCCGCCGCCGCAAGCCGAACCGATCCACCACCTCGACGTCTCCCTCATCGATCCCTCCCCGTTCAACCACCGCGAGGACTTCCCCGCCGACTACATCGCCAGCCTCGGGAAATCCATCCAGACCCACGGCAACGACAATCCCGTCATCGTCCGCCCATCGCCCAGGACGCCCGGCCGCTACGAATTGATCGCCGGCGAATGCCGCCTCCGCGCCGCCCACCTCTACAAGATCCCCGCGCTGCGCGGCGTCATCCGTGACGTCGACGACCGCGAGGCAAAGCGCATCCAGGCCGCCGAAAATCTTCAGCGCAAGGATCTCACTCCGCTCGAGTCCGCCCGCGCCCTGCGCAACCTCCTCGACGCCGGCGAAAAGCCCGCCGCTGTCATGGCGCAATTCGGCCTCTCCAAGTCCACCCTCTACGGGAAATTGAAACTCCTCGACCTGCCCGCAAAAGCGCAGACCCTCCTGCGCGAGGGCAAGCTCTCCGAGTCCATCGCCATCGACCTCGCCCGCCTCGAGGGCGCCGTGCAGACATCCGCACTCGCCGCCGTCACAGACCGGCACACGATCGACGCCCCCTACCGCGAACAAAAAGCCGCCCTCGATCGCGTGGCCGAGGATGCGAAGGAAATCGAAGCCTGGCAGGAGGTTGTCCGCGCCGAGGAGGCCAAAGGCCACACCGTCCTCGCTTACGAGGAATGCCGCCCCGGCCGCATCTACCTCACCGAGGCCTTTTGCAACGACTACTCGCGCAGCGAGGATCCCCTCGAGCGCCTCGCCGCCAAGTGCCACCAGGATCCCAAGCAGCGCACCTTCGAGAATATCATCGGCGCCGAGCGCCTCGCCGCGAACCCCCAGCTCGTCGTCATCGGCCGTTGCCAGAGCAGCGGCAAACCCGTGCGCCTGATGCGCATGTCCGGCCTCTTCCAGCTCTGCCGCGAGGCCGGCTTCGACGTCGAGGCCGCCCGCAAAGAACAGCGCAAGGCGCCCTCCGCCGCCGAGCAGCTCCGCGAGCGCGAGGAACGCGAGCGCAAATTCGAAGCCGAGCGCGCCGCGATTGCCGAGGCCACCCGCCAGCTCGCGCCGAAGATGAAGCCCACCAGCGCCGCCATCTGGCTCACCATTCTCTCCGACTTCCTCGACTACCCCGACGAAGACGAGGCCAGGATCATCCACCGCTACGTCCCCAGCCTCTCCACCGAAAAGCTCGAGGAAATCACCGGCTTCGACGACATCAGCGACGAGATCGCCACGCTCAGCGTCGAGCAGCTCGCCGCCCTCACCTTCGAGATCATCGCGCACCGAGCGTGCAGCCCCTACAACACCGAGGCGAACGACCGCTTCTTCGCCCGGCTCGACGTCGACTTCGCCGCCATCTGCGCCCGCCTCACCCCGGCCGCCGCAAAACCCAAACGAAAGGCAGCGTGATGAGCCTGCGGACTTCGACAAGGCGTGGCGAACTCATCTGCCGAACAATAAAAGTGAGCCGCGAGTGCCTGCGCGAAAGGAATAATATGCCCCGGAAAACACACAAACCGACCGCACAACGAGTGCCGCAGGCGCTCGTTGGCTCGACTGGCGGGTTCGACTCTGACCCGTCCGAAGATCCCAAATATCAAGCGTGGCTCGAAGAGCTGGCGAAGGAATGCAAGTGCTGGCCTGACTGCCCGTGTGGCGGCCTCATGGCCGGCGGGCTCTGCGATGAACTCGACCTCCGCGACGACGAGGAAACGGCCGATGAACGCTACGACCTCGACGTGTGGGGCGACGAATGGCACACTCCGATGTCTCTTTAGCGGGGCCGCCCCATCGGCGGACCCCCGTCAGGGGGTCACGTCCGATGCGGTGGCTGGCTCTGCGCTGGCCGAGCCAGGGAGCGCCACGCCGCTGCAAGCTGATTCCTGAGGGGCACGACCGATCACGCCGCGCAAGCGGCCTAACTTTCAACAACAAAGGAAACCAAATGACATACAAAATCGACCGTTACAGAAATGGCAACCTCATGGCCGAAGGCGCCCGCGTGAACGCGGACACTCCGGAGGAAGCACTCCGAAAAGCTGCCGAGCTCTTCCCGGAGTGTCCTGATGACGCGTTCAAAATCAGAGGGGAGCGGTAGCTCCCGCCCGCGCCGACTTCCGACCTTTAGACTCTCAGACCTTTAGACAGCGTCGTCGCTATACGACGACGAGCTCCCCGAGCTGATACACCCGCAGCGCGTCCTTCACCAGGTCCGCTTCCGCGTCGCGCCGGGCGTGCAGGCCTCCGAGCTTCTTCGGGTCCCACAGCCGCTTCATCGCGCGGATCTGCGCGGCCACGTCATCGAGCACCCGCTGCCGCGCGTCGTTGCGCAGCGTCTTCCACCCGCAGTCGCGCACGATCGAGCGGATCGCCCGCATCTCGCGCCGGCTGTCGGCCGTCGACATCGAATCCCCACGATTGAACACAAGGCTCAGCAGCGCACCCTGCGCATCCGCCGGCAGAAACTCGCAGCCAGGCAACGCCGCGCGCGTCCGCTTCGCGTAGGCCGGCAGCGTCCGCACCTCGAAGACCTTCTCCGCCTGTAGCAGCGGGATCCGGATGTCCCGCAGCCCCGCCACCTTCGCCTTCGCCGCGGTGCCCTTCAGCTCGATCACCGACTCCAGACGTCCGCACTCCGCGCTCGGCAACAGATCCTGCCAATCCGCGCGAAATTGCGCCCGCGTGCTGTAGCCGAGATCGTAGCCGATCCCGATCGTCACCCCGCTCTCGCCGCCCGGCCAGCTCGGCCGCTCGAGCTTCGCCTGGTAATACGCCGCAGACGAGATTTCGAACCCCACGATCCCATCGATCGCCCGCTGCGAGACCAGCATCCGCCCGGGAGGCAGATCCTCGATCACCACCGGTTGCGGCTTCGATTGCGTGAACGGCAGAATCTTGCTCACCGTTGCCCAAAGCCTCGCGAAGAAATCCATGTCTTCCCGTCCGTGTCAGCCACCCGGGAGGGCGAGGCTCCCGCCGAGCCGACGAATCCCACCACGATCGACCCATATCGCCCACCCTCGCCGATCGGCACCTCGAGCGTCGCACACGTCGCGAGCGCCAGGCAGGCGGCACAAAGAAAAATCCGAGCCATGCCGCAGCCGACGTGTCAATGTGCGGCCGTGCGTTCGCTCCTCGCTCTCGTTGCCATGGTGACGGTCGCTGTGGCGGCCGAGGCTCCGCGTCATGAAGCCGACTTCCAGAAGCAATGGGCTGCCGAGAACAGCGGGAAGGTGAACGTCCGCATGCCCGACGGCACGCGCTGCGACGTCGTTACCGGCACGCACGCCATCGAGGTCGAGTTTGCTCCGAAATGGAGCGAGGCGATCGGCCAATCGCTCTTCTACGCCCTGCAGACGAACAAGCGTGCCGGCATCGTTCTCATCCTCCGAACGCCCGAAGACCGTCGTTATCTCCTCCGGCTGAATTCCACGATCGAGGCCTACAGCCTGCCGATCGACGTCTGGGAAATCACTCCCGCGCCGCGCGACCCGTCCGCTCGTTCCGCTCGAGATAATCGATCATCCGGCGATTGATCTCCGCCTGCGTCGTTGCGGCCGTCGCGTTTTTCTCGACCAGCGCCATCAGCGCCTTGTTCTGGTCCTGCACCTGCGAGTCCTTCGTCACCTGCATGTAGCCAAGGAACAGGATCACCGCGCCCAGGATGCCATACTTCGTGACGAACGCCGCGATGAAGCTCCGTTCCGACGGCGCGCCCGCCGCCTCTGCATCGAAATTTCGCATCCCGCCACTCACGCGTTTAACCGCGATGTCAATGCTCGCCGTCGTGCGACGAGAACAGCCCGTCGATCCCTGCGCGCGACACCACCGCCACCTCGCCGCATTAGGCCGAAAGCGTGCTCTCGCTCCACTCAATATAGGCATACCACCTGATTGTAGTGGATGCCTGTCCAGTGATCGTGAGAGTGATCGCCTTCGTGGTATTATTGACCCCGAGCGAAATATCCCAACCGCTCGCTCCGCTGCCGTCCTCAATGTCTGTCCCTATCGTTTGAACGGTGGAGACGAGACTAACTGTTCCGCCGATCCGCTTGACCAAGAGTCGGCGGCGGTAGCTCGCACAAGCAGAGCCGTCGCTCTTCAGAGCTGTGACCTCAACGGTGCAATCATAAATCCGATCGTCGTCGAGATTCGGTAGGATCGCGTGAGCTGCCGGTGTCGCATTCGTCGTGGAGGTGCGAAAGTAATACTGGTTTCGAGAAGCCTGTGTATGAGCGCCTCGTGACCATTGGCATTCGCGCGTGGCTCGAGCCCCTCTTCCACCGGCCCGGCTTCCGTCTCCGGAGGCTATCGTCCCGAATCCGTCAGCATGTGAGTATTCACCCGTGGCCTGGGTCTGGTAGCCTTCGGCGCGCGAGTAATTCCCCGACGCGATTGTCTCGTTGCCGCAGGAATGTGCGACAGCTCCACTGGCTCGCGCTCCAATCCCAACGGCTCTCGAACCCCACCCTTCAGCGATACACTTTATGCCGTCCGCTACAGCGGCGTAGTTTGAGCTAACCGAGTCGAGGCCGTAAGCTCGAGCTCCATCAAAATCGTCGTTATTGACGCGCCCCGAACGAATGACTTCTGCAGGCTCGTTTCCCCCAACAAAGTCATCGGTAATCGCCGAGATATCCCATCCCGTATCGACCTCTATAACGAACTCGTCCTCCTCCGAGTTAATCGCTGTGATGGTGCCGACAAAAATTATATCGTAGCCGAAAAAGCGAACGAAAGCTCGATCGCCCTCCGCAAAGAATGCGGTCTTTGCCCCCTGATTTGGGTCGTCCTCGTGACGTTGCATTACGATCGTGCGACCATCGACCGAGGAGATTCTCCACACGGTATCGCTAATCTTTCCGATCGCACACCGAACACCGTCGAGAAACGCCGAGATGACTTGCTTAGTATCAAAAGACGCATCGATCGTCTGATGAGTTGCATTAGCCCCTAAAAAACCGGCAATCGAGTTATCCCGCACCTGGACGGGGATCCCGCCTCGCGCGACATCGTTGCCAAAAAACCACTGCCGAAGGGTTTTGTCGAAGCAGGCGCGTCCAGCTGCGATCACACCCATCGGGAGCGGATCTCCATTGCCATCCGTGTCCTGAATGGAAAGGCGCTGGTCTGTCGTTCCACGTCGGAAACGTATCACGTTACTCATATGCGTTGAAGGAGCTGAGGTTTGATGTAGTGAGCGTGTATCCGGTGGAGATGCCGTGCGCCGCGTCGATCGAGGCGATCAGTGCATCGAGTTGCGATCTGCGCGACGCGAGGTCGGTTCCCAAGCCTTGGGTTTGACTGGCGAACGTCCAAACCGTGATCAGACAAAATCCATCCGGCAAAAGCAGGCCAACCGGATTCCCCGAGTCGCCGCCGACGATCGCCTCGCTCCACGGTCGTTCCTGACTGGCTTCGCTCGGTCGCCGCGCGGCTTGATAGTCATCGTTGTTACTGGTGGCCGCCCAGTGCATCACGAGCGCCTTTTCTTCCTGATCCAGCGCAAGCAGCGGAATCGCTTCGAGGATCGGGACGTAGGTTCTCCAATTCTCGGGCAGCACCTTTGCCGGCGTGATCGTCGACGGAAGTGCGTCGTCGAGTAAGCCAATCGTGAGGTCCGGCAGGTAGCCGGAGAAGGGCGTGAGATGCTGGACGCGCACAATCGTTCGAACAACGAAGGCGCCGTCCTGCGTCACAAATCCCACCATCGTTCCAACCGGGAAATGTGAAGCGGTGTGCCGCGCGATCAGCACGTGTTGCGGAGTCAGCGGAGTTACAGAGAATTTCGGCGACCAGCTCCCGCCGGGCTCGCGGTAAGCAGGAGAGAGGCAGGTGAGATCGTAACCCGCCGCCCAGCAGTCTGGATTTCGCACGTAAACGCCTGCGCCTGGGTTCTGCGTCGTGAATATCCGCAACGAATCCGACGGACTCTTTCCCTCCAGATTGGGAAGCACAGCCTCGGCGGCCGCCGCCGCGAGCGAGCCTTCGACGAATCCCGCGAAAACAGGTGTCGGTGACGCGATATCGATAGCGATCGGCAACGTGATCGACCGCTGCAGCAACCCATCGCTTGCCGTGATCGTCACATTTCCAGCGGAGACACCGCGCACCTCGCCGTCTTTGACCGTAGCGACTTCTGGGAAATTGGATTCCCATGCAATGGGGCGCAGACCGCGCACACGGATCGCGGAAATATCGTAATCGTCAATGGTTCGCGCAGCCGGCCGAATCTCGTAGAAGTGGCTGCGGTCCTGCATGATCGACGGAGGAGTCGCCTCCAGCGCGCGTTTCGTTCGCCGGACCACCTCCAAGTCGAACCAGCTCGACATCCCCGCGTCATCTCCCTCGTCGAATTCGTAGACAACCTCTGGTTCTGGAGAAGAACCCCCAAGATCCCCCTCGTCCCAAGGATTGTTGCCGAGATCCCCCTCGTCGAAGTCCTTCGGAGCGGTCCCGCGAAACATGATTATTGCCTCACTCATCGCCGAGATCCCCTTCGTCGTAGTCAAGCGTCAGAGGCGGCAATAAATCGGACCGAATGCCGTCTTGATCGAAAAGATCTGCAGCCAGCGCATAACGAGCATCACTCTGCGTCGCGTTGTAAAAATCATCCCCCGTCACGCCGCTCTCGCCGGCGGTGGAGATGCCGCTCGGGCGGCATTCGCCGACCCCCCAGCACGCCAGCGACTGTCCGCCGGTCGTCGTGATCGCAAGCTCCCACCACAGTTTTCCGCGCCACTTCGCGACGATCCGCCAGTTCGTCTCTTCGGCCGCGAGCACGATCGTGAAATGTTGCGCCTCCCGCGCCTTCCACTGCGTCAGCGTGAGATCCGCGTTCATCTCCTCCGCCGCGATCGTCTTCGTCGCGAGCAGCTGCCCGGTCGCATCGTCCTTCCGGACTACGAATTTCGCGCTCTCGAAATTCGCGATATCCCGCAGCGTCTTCGACGCGAGAAATGCGGCAAAGCGAAGCTCCATCCGCGACCCTTGCGGCACGATCAACGGCCCCGCGCCGAAGGCATCCTCCGCCGCGTCGGGATTGTTCGGAAATACCTCGAACCAGTAGGCCCTTCCGTCGACGATCATCGCAGGCCTTCGGCGTTGATGCGCACCACTTCCTGGAACGCCGTCCACACGCGGCCGCCTTTCGTGAGTTCCAGCTCGAGCGTGAGATTGCGATTCGAGCGCCCCTGCATCGCCCAGCGCATGTTCGTGCTGTCGAGATCCAACTCGTAGCTCTTGCCCGCTCCGAAGACGAGCGTCTCCGCGCTGATCTCGAGATCCTCGGGCGGAAGCGACTTGTCGAGAACGATCTCGTAGCGAAACCACTCCGGTCCCGCCTCCAGCTGCGTCACGGTCACATTGCCCTCGCCGATGCCGGAGAGTTCTTCGAGCGCGGAGCGGATCTCGTCCGCCGTCGCGTTGAAGGAAAGCGGTCCCGTCTGCTCCTCGTCAAAGCTCAGGAAATAGGTGCCCCGGTAGCAGCACGGGCCAATCACGAGACTCCAGATCGCGGCCTCCTCGTCCTGCACGCCGAGATGCACGTTGTCGATCATCTCAGACGGATCGGGCACCGTGATCGCCGTCGCGCTCGTCGTGATCGCCGGCGGATCCGGCTTCAGCCACAGCGTGAAGAGCACGTCCGTCTCGACCTCATTACCCGCCTGCAGCACGTCCACGACGGCCGAGGAATCCGGGTAAAGCCCATCGGTGATCACCGCCGGCGTGTATTCGCGCTTCTGCGAGCCGCGAAAGAGCAGCAACCCGCTCTTGTCGTCCTTCGTAACCGTGAAGGTCACCGGCAGATTCTCCTTGCCCAGCTTCGCGGCATTCACGGCGGACTGGATTTCCGTCGGCGTAGCCGTGGCGGAGATCGGCGCCGTCACGCGGCAGACCGCGCTGTTGTGCGACCAGTCGGCCGGCGTCGTGCCCGTCGCCTGGAAGATCGTGCCGGTCGCATTGCCGCCACCGACGTTCGAGAAGTCGTCGCCGGCCTGGTAGAAGACGATCTCATACCAGTCACCCACGACCAGCGCCGCATTGTTGAACGTGGCGGTGTCCCGGTTCGAGAGCTGGAAGACGCCACCGCTCGCGGCGTTGGACTTCATGTCGGGAATCGTGAGCCCCAGCCGCACGGTCGTGGTGCCGTCGGCGTAGTCCGGATCGTCCGAGTAGATTCGGAATCGCACTTTCTTGTCCCCCTCGACGAGGGCCGCCACGCGGGCGCCCTGCCGGTTTGACAAGTCGGTCAGCAATTCGTCTTCCTGCTGCCCAAAGAATAGGACGCGATCAGCCATTTCGGCTCGGCGCACTGTCAACCGAGGCGACGGACAGTGCGAATGTCCGCACTATCGACGGCTCCGCATCTCTTCAATCGCTGCTCTGAACAGCGCGCGCGCCCGGGATCCATCCACCGCGTGACCGCGCTTCGAGGCCTCCTCGAGGATCCAGCCCACGATCGTCGCCCGCCGTCGCCAGCAACCCCACCAGCCCCAGCCGTTCATCGTGCGCCGCCGCCGGTCGCACGGCACGCACGCCCGCTCGCCGGAAATCGCGTGTATCACCGCCGCCAGCAGATCGCCCGGCTCCGCCCGTCTCGGGCGCTGGCAGTCGGCAAAGAGCCGCTTTTTGCGTTCGACCTCCTCAGTCGTGAGTGTATAGCCGTTGTGCGTCATGCGATCGTGACCGTCGCGGAAATGGCGTATGCCTCGCCCCCGTCCAGCGTCCCGCTGTCAGAGAGATGGTGCGTGCCGACGACTTCATTCGCCGTGACATCCGCACTGTAGAGCTCGAGCACGTCCACGACGCCCGTGGTCCGGCAGCGCACCCGGATCGTGTAGACGCAGCGGCCATCTTCGTTCGTCGTGCCCGCGATCTCGACCGTCAACCAGGCGGGAAATTCATCGGAACTCGACGGTCCGCAGGGCGGATCCGGATCCGGCGAGTCGATGTCGATCTTGTTCGAACCGTGCGCCGGCGCGGGATCGCCAAAGTCGCTCACAAACGAGAAAACCGAGCACGTCCCGCAGCAGTATTCCTCCGCGTGAAACTGCCCGTTTACCGGCGAGACCCCGGAAGCCGCCTTCTCCCAGCTCGCCTCCGCCTCCGCGGCTTCGTTGATCTCGTTTCCGGAGCACACGTCCTCCCCGTGATAGCTCGCGCTCGCGACCAGCGAGACTGTGACCGAGGAGATCTTCGACTCATACGGCCCAAGACACCGCCCGAGAATGTTGTCGCCTGGCATCACGTTCCCCAGAGCCACTCGCCGCCGCAATACGTGCAATAGAGCGAACCGCGCGCGATCTGCCCGATGTTCACCACACCGTCCTGCACACTGAACGTGGCGATCCTCGCAATCCCCAACGTCTCGCTCGAGACCGGGAAGCTCGCCGCCATCGTGATCTGCCCCGTCGTCAGCGCGCCGGTCGAGCTGTTGCGATCGACCGGGCAGTAGACGACGCCACTGCCAGACACCGGCAGAATGAGCGGCGGCGTGTCGCCGGGGTGAAAGTTCCCGGGTGTCTGATCCGCCACCCCGCCGTAGACGATCCGCACATGCGTGCCGCCGCCGCCGTCAGCCGGCACCGCCTGCTTCACGCGCAACGGATGGTCCGGCTGCACGCCCGATGCCTCGCTCCAGATTTCGAGGCCGTCCTTTGTCACCACGCCGCGCAGCCCGCACCCTGGCGGGAAGATCGGCGCGTTTGCCCGCGCGGCGGCCAGATACTCGCGCACGAAATCGGTGTCATACCACGCCACCCCACCCGGCGGCGGATCCGCCGGAAAGACGGTGGCTCCATTTGTGCGCGCAACCGTGCGTGCCTCCTCGCTCATACGCGGCTGAGCCTCCGGAAGAACGTGTCGTCGATGTTGCAGCCCTCCAGCGCGATCGTGCGCACCGTGCGTTGCACCGCGTTGGCCTCCAGCGCCTCGGGCGTCTGGTTGTCGGGGCTGATCCCCGGCGCGATGCCCGACAGCGCGTTGCTGATCAACGTCGCGCCCTTCACCTTGTCGCCGACGATTGAGGCCTGGAACGTCAGCGCCGCCATCACGAGCGGATTGAACGCCGTGCGACAGATCTTGTAGGGCCCGTGCCGCTCAAGCACCTCGTTGCGAAACACCGCGAGCGTGTTCGAAAAATCGTGACCCTTGAGCTTCACCAGCCGGTTGACGAGCTGTGAATTCTCCGGCTCCTGCAGGCCGTAGTGGATCGACTGCACGTAGACGACGTCGTAGTTGAGCGTGAGCGTGCGCAGGCCCTCGGCCGCGAGCTGCTGCTGGCGCCCGTCGACCGCCTCGATCCACGCGTCGGGCAGATTCGGGAAATCAAGACTCCCGATGAAGGTGGCGCGGATCCGCCCCACCCCCGACCACGACGCGACGCCATCCACCTGCCCGGGCAGCAGATACATGCCAGGCAGATTCGGGTGCTCCGCATACGGCGGGAACGATTCGCGAATCCACTGGTCCAGCTTCTCCTGCGTCTGCAGCTCGCCCTGCAGGCACGCAAACGTGCTGCTCACCAGATCCAGCCTTCCAGGACCCGCTGCCGGCATCCGCCGCCGATCGCCCATCTGCTCGAGCAGCGCGTCGGTCGTCTTTTCCCACGTGTTCGTCATGATCCCTTTCCTTTCACCACGCGCTCGGGCAGTCGCTGGTTGAGAATCGTCCACACGTCGCCGATCGTCTTGCCCGCGCCGACGGCCGCCTCCTCGCGTGCGCGAACCGCCCCGGGACTCGTCTCCCCGGCCGCGTCCTGCATCCCCTGCTGCGCCTCCGAGGGCTTCCGCCCAAAACGCTCGTCCGCCAACGCTTCGGCCGCGCTCTTCGTCCCCCGCGCCGCCGCATCCATCGTGCTCTGCCGCGCGCCAAAGCGCTGCTCCGCCAGCTGCTCTGCCGCGCCCGTGCTGCCAGCCCGGCTCGTGCGAGTCTCGCCGCCGAGACCGCGCTCCTTCCGCCGCTCCTCGCGCGCGCGATCGAGCTCCGCCCGCCGTCTCAGCTGCCGCAGCTCGCCCGGCCTCCGCACCGCCCCGCCGTGATAGGTGGGATCGTGCCCCTCCCCGCCCTCGAGATACTCGCGCAGCGCCTTCTCGCTCGGCAGCTCGTCGGGCCTCGGCTTGTTGCCACCCTTGCCCTCCCCCCCATTGCCTGGACCTTGGCCGTCATCCATATACGGCGCCGCGGATCCTCCCGGTGGCCCCGAGCCTCCTCCGCTCTCGTTCCAGATCTCCTGAAACTGCTGCTGGATCGACTCGAGCATCACCTCGCGCGCGTTCTTCGCATCCTTCGCGAAGCCCTCGAGCGCGCCCTTGAAATCGCCGCTCCTCATCGCTTCCCACGCGCGGCCCATCGCAGCCGTGAATCGCTCGATCGACGCGATCGACTCGCCGATCGCCATCGTCACCACATTCCAGCCCTTGCCGATGTATTCCAGCGGCTTTCGAGCCGCCGCAAGAATCTGGCCAAAGCCAGCGACAATCTGCTGCTTCAGCCGCGTGAACATGTCGTTCACCGCTTCGATGTTCCTGATCTGCTCCTCGGTAAGCGACCCGTTCACCTCGAGCCCGTTTCGCATCGCCTCGAGCGTCGGCAGAAGCTCCGTCCCGCTGCGGCCAAAGATTGTCATTGCCACCGCGGCTCGCTGCATCGGGTTCTCGACGTTTGCGATCGCCACGCCGACCTTCTCGAACATCTCGTCCGGCGACATCCCGCGCAGATCCTCGATCTTCAGCCCCAGCTCCTCCACCGCCTTCGCCGCCGCGCCAGTTTCCGAGCCGAAATGGATCTCCTTCGCGAACTTGTTCGCCGCCTTCGCCGCCGTTTCCAGTGACGCGCCGGAGAGGTCCGCCGTGTGCGCGAGTTTTTGCAGGAACTCGACCGACATTCCGGTCTGCGTCGAGAGCTTTGCGATGCGATCGTAGCCGTCCGCCGCCTGCTTGAGGAAATTGGTCACCGTGCCCAGCGACACGGCCGCCAGCACCATGCTCTTGATCTCTTTCCCGATCCCGGCGAAGGCGCCCTGCTGCGCACGCACGCTCGCCCCGAGGCTGTTCATCTGCCCCTTGAGCTGCCCGACGGCACGCTGCATGTCGTCCAGTCGCGCGCGAAAATCGACTTCTACCGACTCAGCCATTTCCCACTCGTTTTGTCAGCTTCGCCATGCCGGCGGCGCTCTTCGTCGCCCTCTCCATGTCGCGAATGATCGCCCTCGTCTCAGCCCGCATGCTCGAGCGCACCAGGCGTGGTGCCAGGCTGCCGATCGACTTTGACGCGTTGCGCGCCGTGAATTCGATGAGCTTGCTGCTGAACCGCTCGTGATAGCTGCCGCCCTGCCCGCCGTGCCTGGCAATCCATGCCACGCCCACCCCGCCGAGCCTCGACATCGCCGGCAACCAGCCGCCCTTTGCGATACCGACGTGCGCCTGCGGTTGCTCGAGATACGCGCGAAAGCGATCGGCCGTCGTCACCACCCGCTTCTTCGCGCCCTTTCTCACGCGCCCGCGCCGGTCGCGCTCGCGCTGATGATGCCGCCCAATCGAGCTCCCCTCCGGATCGAGCTCGAGATCGGTGAGCTCGTATTCCGTGCCGTCCTTGCGATTCAGCTTGAGATGCCCGATGTGCCGCCTCCCGCGATTCACCGTCTGCCAGAACTCGAGCACCTCCGGCTCGACGATGGTAACGATCCGCAGCAGATCCCGACGCACCGCCGCCGCGCCCTGCTTCTGTGCCTCCGGGCCGCTGCTGCCGCGTTTTCCGGAGTGCGGCGGCGTCCAGTCCTGGATGCGCTGCATCAGCCGGCGAAAGCTCTGCCGCATCGCCTTCTCCCTCAGCTCGTCGGGCAGGATCTTCAGCAGCATCCCGAGCGCGGAAAAGAACTTCGTCGTGTCGACGCGGATGTCGAGAAGGTCTGCCATCAGTCGAAGAACTGCATGTCATCCACCCCGAGCGGCTCGTCCAGATCGAGCGCTGCCCGATGTTCCGCGCGATTGTGTGCCGCCCTGGCATCCAGCAGCGCCGCATCGAGGAGCCACATCGTCTTCGCTCCCTCCCACACCAGGCTCGCGTGGATCCTCTGCAGCCCCACCGCGTAGGGAAGCCGCTTCCGAATGAACTCCCGCTCCGTCGCCCCGCCCAGCCGCGTCTCGTAAAACGCCGACCATGCGGGGCTCGCTAGTTTCCCGAGTCTCGCTCCGAAGATGGCCCGTCGCCGTCGACCGACCGGAACCCGCTCGCCGCGATCTGCGCATTCACGATGCCCAGCCGCGTCCCGAGATCCTTGCACTCCGCCGCATCGAGCCGGGGATCGAGGCTTCTGGCCCATTTGTGCACCGCCTTTTGCCAGTCGCGCATGGAGAAGCTCGCGCTCCCGTCGCTGGCGAGCGGATAGGCCGCGTCGAACACGAGATCCTCGTCGGCCGTCATGATGAACAGGAACGCCATCACGTCGAAGATCCCCGCCGGTCGGCTGGAAATGATCGCGTTGTCCGTGCGCTCGAGCAGATCGACGTGATCCGCGGCCGGCAGCAGCACGTGGCCGCGCCATGTCGGCCCCACCCCGCGCATCGCCATCTCGCGCAGCGCGGCCCCACCGTCCTCCGGAAGTGCGGACGTCGGCACTCCCTCGACCTTCAGACCTTCCGACTTTCGACTTTCAGACACTCTTCGGCCCTCCTTAAAACTTCGCTTCCTGCCGCAGCTCCGCGATCTTCCGCTCGTCAGCCTTTCGACCTGCGAAAAACACTCGCCGCCCACGCGTTTCGAACGACATCCCCTGCTCTTTCTTCGAGCGATTCAGCAGCGCCATCGTGTGATGCTTGTAGTTGTCGGTCGCCTTCGCAAAAAACGCGACCTGCCCGGTGCGAAAGAGCTTTCGTGCGAGCGCGTGATGCTCCTTCGGCACGAGCGCCAGCAGCTTCTCGAGCGATTCGGTGTCGGCGCGGTCCGGATTCATGAATGCGGCCTCCGCCGCCTCCAGATCGAGGTCCGGTCCCTTCTGTCCGCGCTCGAAAAAGAAGGTCCCGCGCTCGACGCCATCGATGCGGAACCACAGACAAGGGTTCTTTTTGCGCTCGAAGTGCCCGAGCGTGAAGAAGGCCGCCGCAAGGCGGCTCAGGGTGGTTTCTTTGACCTGCATACTTGGTCCTGTTGCGTGGTGCAGGGCCTACGCCCCGCCGCCGCCGCCGCCACCGCCCGAGGAGAACGGGATCGTGACGATGCGGATGTTCGACTTCATGAGCTTGCCGAATTGCACGCTCTCGCTGATGCCGCGCACGATGTGCGTGCAGCTGGAAAATGTGTGGCCCGCGATCGCGACCGCCATGGTGAGCGTGATTTCGGCGCCCACCTCGAGCTCGGTGTAGTCCTCGTTGCGCAGCGTCGTCATCGTCAGCGTGCGCTCCGCCTTGCCGGAGGTGTGCATGCCGAAGATCGCGAGATCGCCGGTGGCGGGATCGTAGGCCTCGTCCTCGCCCGTCGCGTCAATGCTCGCGTCGGATGCCTCGATGATGCCGAAATCCTCGGCCGTCACCGAAAAAACGTAGTCGCCGTCCACATCGGCGTTGCCCCAGGAATTCAGTCCCGCCATAGCGGCAGCGCCCGTGTCAACACGCGCCGCTCGGTCGAAAGTCGACCTTCAGACCTTCAGACCTTCAGACCTTCAGACCTTCAGACCTTCAGACCTTCAGACCGTCAAACTGCCCGTAAGGAAGTGCTCCCTTCCAGTTCCCCGGCTGCAGCTGCGCCCGCGCGACGATGAAGGTTTTGAGCGTCTGTCCCTCCGGGCCCATAGACATCGACGGTCCGTTGAGATCCCAGACGTGAATTCCCGGCCCCGGCCGGTTGTCCGGTTCGCCTGGCACGCGATTGAGCGCTCGCAGCACCTCCGGAGTCGCGCGAAGCCGCCGATTCCTCGGCTGCGGGACGCAGAAGATCGCCTCGAAGATGTCGGCCGCGAGCTGCTTGTGGATCCGCGGCTTCGAGTCGTGACTCGAGAGCGTGATCTGCACTGCCACGTCGAACATCACCGCTCCCTCGTCGTTGATGTCCGTGTGCGCGTCGATCTCGAGCACGTGCCCCTCCCCCGCCATCTCCTCGTCGCTGTTGGTCACCAGGATCTGCAGCGGAAGATGCCGACGTTTCAGACGTCGTTCCAGGAAGGCGCCCAGATTCACCTCGAGCGCGTCAAAGGGCGTGCGAATCTCGGTCTTCCTCATCACGAAACGCCCGCCATGATTTCGAAATCGAACGACAGCTCGTCCGCCGCCGATCGCGTCACCCGATACCGCCGCCCCTGAAACTCGCAGATCCAGCCCTCCGGAATCGCCGGATGCTCGTGCGTCTCAAGCGTCTCGACGAGGTCCGGGTTCGACACCCGCAATACAGTCACCGGCGCTGATCGCACCGGCACGCGCGCGCCACGCGAGTTGAGCTGATAGCCGTAGTAAAACTGCCCGACCACCGCCTGGCATTCGATACGCCCGCGATCGCCATCCTCGAGCACGATCGTCTCGGGCGTGAGAGCGCCGGAAACCTTCGCGGCCGCCTGGATCTGCTCGATCACGCCTCTTCGCGGCGCGTGAACTTCACCCTCGGCGCGCCCGCCACCTCGCACATGCCGACGAGTTTCTTCGCCTTCGCGGGAGTCAGCACCGCAGCGGCAACGTCACGGAAACTCTTCACCGGATCGAATCGCACGACCTTCGTGAACAGCTTCGCAAACGCATCGCCCGCCACTGTGCGGATCTGGTCGATCTTTGAGGCATCGACCTTGATCGAAGGCGCCGGCCACGACACCGCCAGCGACAACAGCCCGTCCTTGCTCGCCCACTTGAACGTCTTCCCGCCACTGGCCGACACCTCGGCCGTGCCGAGGCGGTCCACCTCGGCGATGATCGCCGCCTTTCGCTGCTTGAGCTCCTCGCCCAATCGCTCGTGCTCGAGCTCGAGATTTGCGGTTTCCAGGATGTGCGCGTCGAATTCTGCCGGCTTCATGAGAAACCGGCCCGCGTGTCAATCAGCCCGCAGCCGCCGTGACCGCGTTGCAGAACTCCTCCAGAACGACAAAATCCGCGAGTTCCGCCGCGATCAATCGGCCTTCGTGTCGGCTCTCGACGAAAATCCGGTGCTCAGGCCCGGCCCCCCGATTCACGAACTCACACCGGTAGACAAGCGAGACCGGATCCACGTCCGTTCGGAACTCGGCTTCGACCGGGCGGCTTCGTGGATCCGGTCGATAGTCTTCGACGGCCTCCTCGAGCGTTTTGAGGGACTCCATGAGCGCAGCCGCCTTGGCTTTGTCGATTCGATGGACGTGCTCCACTCTGAAGGTGACTCCCTTCTCCGAGACCTCCTCGGAAATTCGAAGACGCGCGAAGGGCTCGTGATTGCCTTCCCAGTGACGGGACACTTTCTCCACGACGACATCGACTTGATTCTCAGTCGGGATCTCCTTCCGAGACCGGATATACGTTATTGTAAGGGGGGAATTTTTCATCGCTCGAGGTCTACCAAATCTCGCCGCTCCCAGCAAATGAGGCTCCGAAAAATCTCTAAAATCCCTGCGGAGTTGTCTTGGCGCCAAGACAACTCCGCACCTACGCGGCGAGCATCTCCCGATCGTCGAAGGCGCGGAACACCGGGTCGAGCAACTCGCGATACGCGCGCCACTGCTCGTCGGTCCAGGAGCGGCTCGCGCGCTGAAAGTCGATCACCCATTGATTCGTCTGCGAGAGAATGTCGTTGTCGCCGTCGTCCTGCGGCTCGGGCGGCGCCGTCGTGTAGGCATCGCGCAGCCGCCGACGCAGCGGGCGTGTCTTCATCCCCTCCGCCTCGATCTCGCGAATCCACACGCCGATCTGGCTCGGCGGCACATGCGCGGAAAGCAGTTCCAGCCCGTGCTGCATGGTGAATCCCGTCGTGCGCTTGGCGGGCTCGATCGACGAGCACACCCATTTGTAATTGCGCAGCGTCTTCGGCTGCCGGTCAAAGATCTCCGCCGCGATGTCGTAGACCCCGTTGGGCAGCCGTTTCCCGTAGGCCGCGTCCCGATATTCGAACTCGCCGTAGGCGAGCCAGTCGCCGATCCAGAGATTCACCGCGCGCGAGTAGCCGCGCAGTCGCCAGCCCAGCGCCTTCCATTCCTCGAAGCTCAGCCCGCGCTCGATCTCAAGCGCATTCGCCGTGAAGCGCACGCGCCCCTCCAGCTCCGGCGGCAGCAGCATCAACGCCTCCGATTTGCGACTTTCAGCCTTCAGACCTTCGACCATCTTCATCCTGCATCCGACGCGGCCGGCCGGTAGTTGTAGCGTCCGTAGGAGCGCCGCGCCGCCTCGGGCTTGTTGTTTTGATTGCGCGGAAGATGCAGTCGCGTCTGGATCCGACTGCAGACATTGCTGATCGTGGTGACCGACACGCCGAAGCGCCGCGCGCTCGATCGCATGGTCACCTCCGGAATCGCGCGATTGCCTCCGTAGGCGAGAATGAAGCAGTCGATCGTGAGCCGGCAACGCGGCATCGATCGCACGAAGAGCAGGATCCGCAGCACCGTCAGCCGCTCGTCCCCGGGAATCGACACCTCGCGACGGATCCGCTCGAGCATGTTGCGCACCGTCTTCTCGTCGGTCTCGTATTTGCGCGCAATCGCGCGCCGCGTGAGCTCCGGCGCAAATGCCGCGCCGCCGCACTCGAGCAGTAGACAATCCAGCGCGAGCCGCGCGCGCTGCTGCTCGCGCAGGAAGAGCAGGATCCGCAACACCACGTTCCCCGTCTCCGGGTCTTCGGGCCGCACTTCATCGATCGTCGACGGATCGAAGGGCCTCGACGCGCGAAGGTCGTTCTCGAAATCGTGGGCGAATCGCGGGAGCCGCCGGTCTGCGAGGGTTGCCACTGAAGCTCTATTTATCAGGGATTCCCCCGATTTGCAAAAAAAGAGAGCCGGAGCTTTCGCCCCGGCTCCCCATGCGCCACCCAAGAAGGCCGCGTTACTTGCGAAGTTTCGGTCGGAGACTGATCGTCGCGGTCACACCGCTCATGTCGCCCGTGCCGCCCGCGGCGACAAACTTGACGTTCACGTAGCGGCCGATCGTGCTCGGCAGCCGGAAGTAGATTTCCTGCGCCGCGATCGTCGATCCCGTGCCGGTGATCACTTTCACGAGATTGATGGAGGCCGAGGGCGAGGCACTCTCACCGCTCTGCACGGTGATCGTGAGCGTGTCGGCGCTCGGCAGGTGCGTGGAAGTGAGCGCGGGAATCTCGATGACGAGTTCCGCGTCCCTCACGCTCGCGCCTGGCTTGGCACAACCGAGATCGAGATCCGGGCTGGTGACCGTGCCGTCGGAGGTGGGCAGCGCCCGGGTGACTGTGAGATTGAGGTCCTTCATGGATTATTAGGGTTGAGTCTGGGCACGAGCTTCGAGAATGACCTTCGCGATCTCCGCCTTCGTGTTCGCGCGCAGATCGAGCTGCAGCTCGGCGGCCATCGCCTTGAGCTCGTCGAGCTTGTAGCTGCCGGCAAATTCGGCGATCGCCTCTTCGGTCACCTCCACCTTCGGCGGCTTCGTGTCCTTCGGCGGCTTCGCGGCTTTGAAGCCGACGAGCGTCGCGCAGCCGATCTCGCGCGTCTCGACGACCCGGCAGCGGGTGACGACGGGAACCCCGCCCTCGGGCCCGATGTCGATCGTGCCGTCGCCATTCTCGGCGAGCACGACGAACTCCTTGTCGCCGTGCTCCTGGTGATAAATGACCTTCTTCATATTTTGCCGCGTTGCGATGCGATCAGCTCTCGATCGCGTCGGTGATGCCGATCGAGTCGGTCTCGACGATCGGGATGCCCTCGAACTCCGTCGGGCGCGGAGCGACCGATTCCTGGTCCGGGCGAATCTTGCCCTGTCCCTGCAGCACCACCGTGCGACTGTCCTGCAGCTGCGAGCAGCTGCGACGGCTCATGAAGATCGCGTCGTAGGTGAAGTTCGCGGGCGCGAGTCGCAGAGCCGCGTTGAGCTTCGCATCGGTGAGCCCCTTGCCGTTGTCGGCCGTGAGGTTGCAGATGCGGATCACCGAGGCGGGATGCGCGATCTGCAGGCCGAGGTAGCTCGAGAGTTCGGACACATAGGCCCATGCCTGCTTGCCGTCGCCGGCCAGCACGCTCTCGACGATGAAGTCGGGCAGATCGATAAGACCCGAGCCGTTGCGAGCGAGCGCCGGCATGAACTGCACGAAGCCCTCGCCAAACTTCACGAAATACACCGAGCTCGCCGTGGAGCTCGTGGTGCCCTCGGCGTTTAGCGTGTAGGTCCCGCCGTAGGGCGTGAACGCCTTCAAGCCCGGGAAGCCTTTGCCGTCCGCGCTGATGCCGTAGTAAACCTGCCGGCCGATGAGCTGCAGCGCCGCCTCGAGCACGCCCTTCGCCTCGAACGCCTGGTAGCCGCCCGCGCCCCCTCGCCGCCAATTGTCGGCGATGTGCTTGAGCGCCTCGACGCGCGAGCCGAATCGATAGCACTTGTGCTCGACCAGCTTGAGTTCGCTCTTGCTGGCATCGAAGCCCTCGCCCGCATTTGCAAAGGAAACCGTCGGCAGTGCCGTGCGATGGAGCGTGCTGTAGGTGAGCACGCCCGGTTCGCTAAGAAGCTCGTCCGACATCGGGATGCCGGCGAAGCCTTTGCCGTTGCCGGCCAGCTCGGGTGCGACGTTCGTCACGTCTTCGATGATCGCGCCGACCACGTCGGAGCTGTTTGCCTTCGCCAGGTCGAGGAAGTTCAGGGATGCCATAGTGTTGGTTTGAAAAGATTGAGATGAGCGTTACTTGCCGGCCGGCAGCTTCTGATTGAGCAGCGCGGCTGCTTTCTTGAGACCCTTGAGCCCGTCGCCGGCCGTCGCCTTCGCCTGGGCGCCGGGCGCCGTCGCCCCGGGATCCCGCTTGATCGGCTCGCCACCCGCCTTCGCGAGCGCGGCATTCACGCGCTTGATGATCTCTTCCTCGCTGGCCGCCGCCTTCGCGGTAGCGAGCTCCGAGCGCAGCTGCTGGAGCTGCCGGGTCAGCTTCGAGACGAGCGCAGCGGCAGAGGCCTCGGGCTCCTCGTCCTCGTCCTCCTGCTCTTCCTCGTCGTCCTCGTCGGTGTCCTCGGACTTCTTGCCCTTCTTCTTTTCCTTGGGCTCGTCGTCCTCGTCCTCCTGCTCTTCCTCGTCGTCCTCGTCCTCGGACTTGGCGGCAACCTTCGCGAGCGCGCTGCGGATCTGCTCGAGCTGCTGCTCGGCGGCATCGGCGCGGGCGTTCGCGGCAGTGAGGTCTGCGTTCAGCGTCTCGATCTTATCGAGCGCGGCGGTGAGTTCCTTCGAAGCAAAGAGGGCCATTGTGTCGGTCGTTAAAACCCCGCGAAATGTGTCAACCGACGCGCGCCCCCGTTGACAGCCGCGCCGCCCTCGTTTGCCGAGCGGTGTGGTGGCGCGGCACGGACCCCGGTTCAACCCGCGTCCACCACACTTCGGCCGGCAGTGCGAACGTCCGCACTCCCCGCGCCTTTGACACTCCCGCAGGCGCATGATCCCGGAAGGCTTTGTCCAGGCACTTGTCGACTACGCGGAAGCGATCGGGGATTCCTCCGTGCTCGAGACCGAGCGCGACAAGCTTTACGCCCGCATCGCCGCCGGCGAATCCGGTGCGCTCGTCAACTCGACGATCAACGGCAAGACCTTCGGCTGGTCCGCATCGACGATGACCGTTGAGGAGAAATTCCAAGCCTTCGTGCAGGCGCTGAAGATCCTCGGTGGCACGGCCGTATCCACCACCTACGCGGCGTTCAGCTGCCTGCAGCGATGAACATTCTCTCCGCCATCTATTTCACCCAGGCCGCGGTCGGCATCGGTCTCACGATTGCCGTCGCGTGGTATTTCCGCCCGCCGCCCGCCGCATGAGCCTGTTTCTCGTCGTCTCCATCTTCCTATTCCTTCGTCGCTCGTGAGCTCCATCATCCTCACCGATCGCTCCGGTGTGCCGCTGCAGTCCTCCGGCTACGACGGCGCCGATTCGTCCAACGTCCGTTCGCAGCTCTTCATCCCGACCAATTCCCGCCGCGAGCTCAACAGCTACACGCGACAGGAGCTCGTCCGGAAGGTCCGCGCCCTCGATGCCAACCTCGGCATCTACGGCCGCATCATCCGCAAGGCGGGCCAGAACGCCGTCGGCAAGGGCATCTTCCCCCGCCCCATCACCCGCGACAAGGAGTTCAACAAGGCCGCCAAGCGGCTCATCGAGGAATGGGGCGGCATGCCAGGCGTCTACTCGATCGACGACAGCCGCGACTTCTGGGAAGACCAGCGGCAGGCAGCGGAGACGCTCGTGGGCGATGGCGAATTCTTTTCCCAGCTCGTCTACAGCCCCGAGTCCGGCGCGCCAATGGTGCAGCCGCTCGACATCTTCGAGATCGTCCAGCCGATCGAGCGCGAGCAGGGACAGATCTGGGAAGACGGCATCCTCGTCAACGAGTTCCTGCGCCCCGTCGCCTACGGCGTGCGCGAGCTTTCCGGCCCCTACGACTGGCGCGACTTTCGCGGCCGCGTCGTGCCGCGCCGCGACATGATCCACATCTTCCAGCGCCGTCGCGCAAAGCAGCTGCGTGGCATCACATGGTTCTACAGCGGCATCAACCAGGGCATCGACGCGCTGGATCTCCGTGCGCTGGAAACCGGCACCGCCAAACTGCACTCCGCACTCGGAGTCGTCGTGAAGAAGAACAAGGGAGATGCCGGCAAGTCGGGCATTTCCGCCCGCCTCGAGCAATCGCTGGGCGTCAGCAGTGACAAGCCCGGCCAGATCTCCGAGCACTTCATCCGCGGCGCGGCGATCGAGTATCTCGCCAGCGACGAGGGCATCGAGCTGGTCAGCAGCGACCGCCCGTCGCCGAACCTCCGCGAGTTCATCGAGTTTCTCTACCGAGACATCGCGATCGCAACCGGCCTCCCGATCGAGGTGATCTACAACCTCGCGAGCCTCGGAGGCGCCACCGCCCGCGCCGTCCTCGAGGACGCGCAATGGTGGTTCGAAATGATCCAGGACAAGATCGTCGAGCGCCACAGCCGCCGCATCTACGTCTGGCGTCTCGCCGTCGCCCAGCACCGCGGCGAGATCCCCGTGTGCCGCGATCCCGATTGGTGGGCATGTGCATGGCGCGGGCCCGCGAAGCTCACCGTCGACATGGGCCGCACGGCCGAGGCGAACATCAAGCTCGTGCGCAACGGCATGCTCTCCCACGAACGCTACTACGAAGAGCGCGCCCTCGACGCGCAGGAGGAACTCACCAGCCAGATGGACTTCCTACAATGGCTCCGCGAGGAGTGCGAGGAACGCAATCTCCCGATCGAGTGGATCCTCGAGCAGCAAGGCCCCGTGGCGATCAGCTTCGGCGGATCCTCCGCTGACAACTCCAACAAGGACGACGAATGAACCCAGCAACTCTCCTCACCCGCCTCAACGGCGCCCCGCTCTGCCTCCTGCCCCGCGCCGTCGACGGCCTGCGCCAGTCCTTCCTGCAGGGCGATGCCTCCGACACCCCGGCCGCGAAAAAGATCGTGGAAATGTCCGAGGAGGAGGTTCAGGCGTGGCGCATCCAGCGAGTGCTGCAGCGCGTCGGGCCAGTCGCGGTGATCTCGATGTCCGGCGTGATCGTGAAGAAGGTCCCCGCCTGGGCGCTGGAGTGGTTCTGGCTTTGCGACCTCGACGACATCGAGAACGCCCTGCAGCTCGCGCTCAATGACGAGAAGGTCACCAGCATCCTGCTCGCCGTCGACAGCCCCGGCGGCTACGTCACCGGCGTTCCCGAGCTGGCCGACATGGTTGCAGAAACCAACAAATCAAAACCTGTTTATGCGTTCAGCGATTCGCTGAATTGCTCCGCCGCCTACTACATTTCCAGCCAGGCGCGCGAGATCGCGGTGACCAGCTCGTCAACGATCGGATCGATCGGCACCTACCTCGTCCTCGCCGAATGGACGAAGGCCTACGAGGAAATGGGCATCACGATCAATTTCTTCCGCGAGGGCAAATACAAGGCGATGGGGGCCAGCTTCAAGGAACTCACCGACGAAGAACGCGAGCTGATCGCCGCCGAGATCAAGGAAGTCAATGACGGCTTCCTCGCCGCGGTCACCCGCGCCCGCCCCAAGGTCCCGCGTGAAAGCATGGAAGGACAAACCTTCAGCGGAAAAAAGTCGATCGCCGCAGGGCTCGCCGACGGGATCGTCAACAACCTCGACGAAGTCGTCACCGCCCTGCTGACCGCGTGACGCTGCTCACCGCCAATAGCAGAACGACTGAGGCGCGGTGAATCTCTTGGTCAACTTTCTCGGATCTAAGGGCTTTTCGTAGGGGATTACTTCGTCGACCTCTATTGCGTAGGCTTCGTCGCGGCCGGCAAAATAATCGCGAAAATAGGAATGTGTGATGCCAGCGAACCGGCGCGTTTGCTTCCAGATTGCTGACGGAGATCCCGACAGGATTCGCTTTACCCTAAATTCGCCAACGATTCTGCCAACCGGCATTGTGCTATAGACGACAACCGTCTCGACGGATTCGCTCGCGAATCCGCGCTTACGAAACTCGAAACGCTTCTCGCCGGATATAATCTTCTCCGCAAACTCCGGTCTAATCGACAACAAGACTTTCTTGGACACGACCTAGTTCGAGGATGTGGCGGAATTGGGAATCATTGAGGGGCAGGAAACCCCAGTAGGCGCCCGGATTCAAGCCCGCGTCTTCGATGAGCACTTTCCGTGTAACGCGTTTGGTGAGGGCAGCGTTGTAGCTGAATTTAACGACGAACAGTCGCGAAAAATCCTTCCAATAGTTTCGAAGCTCGGTCTCCGAGAATACGCTGTAGGGGAGACACTCCTTCACATAGGTATCCTCATCCCGGAATTCGGCCCGTTGGCGGACCTTCTCGACGACCCCGATCGAGGTCGCGACCGACCGGTAATGCGCGGCTCCTTGTCCGTCGGACGTGCGGTAAAGGATGAGAATATCTCCGGGGCGAAGAGCACTCAGATCCATCCTACAGATGTAGATCTTATGGATGCTGTTGGTATGCGAGACGTCCTCAAGAGTGTCATACGATTCAGTGTTGAGAATCGAGTCTGGCAGCAGGCGCGTGTGATATTCGGGGTGGATGCTCAGCAAATATTTTCTGCGGCCGCGTGAGTGAATAAAAGGATAGTCCTGAAGGATATCACCCGACAGCGTCCGGAAGCTCTTCGTCAAAACAATCTCCGTTCCATTCGGTGTGGTCTTGGTCCCGGTCCTGGCAAAGCCATACTTGCCGAGGAGAGCAACCAACCGCTCATGCTTCTCGAAGATCGTCACATACGCTTCGTCCACGCCACGCGCGATTGCCGTGTCCACGATTCGCTTCACGAACCGCTCACCGAGACGGGTCCCGTGAGGGTTGATCTTGAAGGTGCCCACCTTCATCCGGTTTGCCGCAGGCATTGGCGGCTCCACGTCAGACAGCGGCCCGGTCTCGAACTTAATGAACAGAAATGCCTGCAGTCGACCGCTCTCGTCGAAGATTACACTGGCTTCGTTTTCGCTCTTGCGTGCGAACCAATCGGGAAACTCTGAATAATCCTCCTTCAAAGAATCGAAGAACGGATCGGACAGATCCAGATCCCCGAACTTTACGATGTCGATCTGGTAGTCGGCGCGGCCCGAAACACCCATGAAGCCCATATCCTCCCTAAGAGTATCCGAAATGCTTCTTCAGAGCACCGACGCTGTGACCGACCGCCTTTACAGCGTTTTCGAGTTCGGTCTTCGTGCAGTTGAACTTGTCTGTCCAATAGGACACCTCATGTGCCTGGGTGAGACTGACAAGCTTGTTATCGGGAATACCGCGGAGTTTAGGATTGTCTGCCATGTTCGTGAGGGTTGAACGCTACCTAACGAATTAGGATTGGCACAGCAAGCTCAATTGAGCGCCTTCATTTTGGTCGCGAGCACGACTGATTCCCTCGTGGCATCCTGCTTCGCGCGCAGCGCGACCAGCACATCGCGCGTGAGAATGAAGCCGAACAGCTCGCCGATCTTCTCGCAGTCGCCCAGGTGCGGGTCGATCTCGGCCTCCCATTTGTAAACGGCGCGGCCGTCGTCGCCCTTTTTCTTCACGAGCTTTTCCGCCGTGATCTGTGACACGTATTCGGGCTCGAGCTTTTGCGGGAGGTAGAACTTCGGCGCGCGGCGCTCGCGAATGACGAAGCGATACAGATGCTCCTTCATCACGTCGTCGTTGTATTGCAGCAGGTCGATCGTGACCTCGCCCTGGTCTTTGTAGATGTGCTGGATCTGCGTCTCGATGATCGGCGCGTCCTTGCCGCGGTAGCCGCCGCCCTTCGACGCGATCCAGCGGCCGCCCTGCTCGTGGACGAAGTTGTAGACCGAGGCGCCGCGCTTCGCCCGGTAGCCCGAGTCCATCACGCCCATCCACATCGTGTGCTCTTCCGGAGGCGCGCCGGAGCCGTCGTCCCATTTCCACACGCGATTGCTGATCGCGATGATCTCCTGGTAGGAGACGCAATTCCCGCACGCGAGGAGATAGCGCGAGCCGTCGGCATCCCAGGCGCGCATCGTCCACCAGAAGTCCGTTTGCTGCACGTCGACGTGCATCGTGATCACGACCGGACGGATCGGCAGGACCAGCGTCGACTCCGGATCCTCCGGATGCTGCAGGTCGTATTTCGGCGACTCGTCCTGGATGAGCCGCAGCATCTTCTTTGTCGTGGATCCGGCGGTCCGGACCCACGCGCGCCCGAGGTAACTGTTGTGAAAATGGTGGAGGCCTCCGGGCGTGTCCTTCAGCTGCAGATAGATCTTCGCGAGTGTGCCCCACCGCAGATTCCCGATCTCGCCGGTCACGAAGAACGAGCGGTGATCCGCGGGAGCGTTCGCGTTCGTCACGTGCCAACGACCGCGACGAATCATCCAGTGCTTTTTCGTCTGATCGATCAGCTTCCCACACTCGGCACTGGTGCACCGCAGCTTCGTCCCCTTCTCGACAAGGTCGACGTCGTAGCTGCCGTCTGGCCGCTTCGCCCCCTTGATGTGCGTCCAATCGAAGTTCTCAAAGAGAATCTCCTGGAAGTGACCACAGTGCGGACACGGCGCCTCGTAGTGTTCGCAAGTTCCCTTCTCCGCCTCGTGCGAAATCGTGTTCTCCGGCACGGTCGGCGAGCTGCCGAGCACGACCTTGCGCGTGTCGATGTAGGTGATCGTGCGCGCCTCGAGCAGATCCTTCCGACTCGCCTCCTTGTCGTCCTCACCGGCCCATTTGTCGATCTCGTCGGCGAGCGCGTTCTTGATCGGCAGACTCGCCAGGCTCGCCGCGTTTCCCGCGCCGCCGGCGAAGAAATCCATCGTGCGGAAATACATCTCCGAGATCGTGAAATGCGTGCGCAGATTGGACGGCAGATACGGCTCGAGCCGCTTGCATTCGAGAAACCGCGGGTGCAGCTCCTTTCGCACGAAGCGACGCGCCATCTTCGAGCTCGGCATGGCGAGCAGCGTCGGGCCCGGATCCATGTCGACGAGCCACATGATGAAATTCGCGAGCATCGTGGTGAAGCCGACCTGCGCGCCCTTCACGATCGTGACGAAGCGCACCTTGCGATCGGAGAGCGCCTCCATCGGTCCGCGCAGATAGTAGGTGAAGCTCGAGTCGTAAGGCCCGGGCCGCGCCGTCCACTTCGAGCTCAGATAGACAAAGCGATCGGACCACTGCCAGAGATTCAGCCACTCCTTTGCGGCGAACGCCGTGGCGACGGCCTGCGCGAGAATGCCCCAGATCCGCTTCATCGCTTGCCTCGCTTCGCCTTCGTCGCCGCGCGTTTCGCGCGCGGCTTCTTCTTCGGCGCCGGATGCGCCTCCGCAGTTCCCGATTCCGGAACCTTCGCCATGCCGAGCTTCGCGCGCTCCTCTTCCGGCATCCACCGGCATTCCCGGATCGGGATCTTCACCCGCTCGATCTCGGCTTCGAGTTCCTCGCGGATCTCGTGTGGCTTCAACCCTACGAGGGTCTGCATGCCGCGAAGTGGTAGTGCGTCCAGGCGACCGGCGATGTCGAAGAGCAACCGCGTGACGCCCTCCGCGACCTCGGTCACGAGGATAGCTTTCGAGTTCGCGCTCTCGATGTCGGGATTGTCCTTCTCGAGCTTGCGGAGCCGTTCGACGATCTTCCCGTATTCCTCCAGGCGATTCATCCGCTCCTTCGCGTTGTGCGATCGCATTGCATCCGCGAGCAGTTCCGCCGCTTCCTTCTCGAGGATCTGCAGACGTTTGATCGCGCCCCGCAATCCCTCGCCCTCCGCGAACGCCGCCCCGAAACGATTCACTCGATCGGCCGCGACATCATCCGGTTCGAACGCCGGCGGCGTGTCGTCATCAGCGGCGACGGCCGGCTTCCGGCCGCGTTCGGAGAGATACTCCCCCATCGCGTCCGGATCATCGAGCGGGTAACCCGCCTTCCACCATCGCTTGATGGTCGGGAGCGACTTTCCATATTGCTCCGCATACCAGGCCTGCGTGTGCTTGTATTTGCGCGGTGCAGACATCTGCACCACCCCGCCTGTCAATGACCGGTGGGTATCAGGGTATCAATTCGTTTTTCGACCCGACACGCTCACAAAGTGCGCAGACTCGGTAAACCCCGCTCCGAGCCCGAGCTCAAATAGATTCCTTTTCCGGTCCTCGATGTGAGGGCTGGCACTTGGAACAATCTGGAACAGAAAACGCGTCGTCATCGTGCCTTAATCGTTCCCCGCTCCCCGTTTTCAGAAGCGGAGACGACTAGGTTCTCTCTTATGAGCGTCCATTTCCGGCAGTTTTCCGGGGTCGGCTCGGGGGTTCGAATCCCCCCCTCACCGCCATCCCTCGTTCTTCCTTCCTCGAGGCCTCTCTTTCCGAGCGACAGTTCCTGATCCGGGCGCTTTTTCAGAATCCTTTTCGGAATGAATGCGCCGATGTGGTGCCCGGTTCCACTGGGTCTGGCGCTTCGAACCGTCGACCCGCACGGGATCAGTCGCCCTCCGCCGCTCGAACTGAGGGCTCGGTAGTGGCTTGCTCACAGTCATTCTCAAGGGGACACCTTCTCGACCCACTCACGTCGCGAAGCCATTCCTCCCAACCTGCACCCGCGATTCCCGACTTCCCGGTGCAGTCCCCGCGCGAAACTCCCGCCTCAGCCTCAAGCCGCACGGATCGCACCTCGTGCGGCTTTGCATATTTTGCCTTGCAGTTGCAAGAAATGGGAAGCTGCGCTACTGATGCAAGCACTCACTTGCATGACGAATCAATCACCGACAAAAGGCGATTGCCGGCGCCGCCTTCTGGAAGCGGCAAGGCGCGTTTTCGCATCCGAGGGAGTGCGCGGGGCGACGACGCGCGCCATTGCTCGTGAGGCCGGTGTAAATGAGGTGACCCTCTTCCGTCATTTCGAGAACAAGCTGAAACTTCTGACTGCCGTTCTGAATCAGCGCGCGGAAGAGCAGATGACGGCACTTCATTGCCAGAATCTTGAAAACCTGTCGCTGGCGAAGGCATTGAGAACCTGCGCCGAGGTTTACGACAAGGTCCTCACCGAGGACGAAGGGTTGATTCGAACGGTAATCGGAGAGACGCATCGAAGGCCCGAGTGTGCCCGGACGTTTGTGCATGAGGCCGTGGCCCCGTGGCGCAGGCGCCTGCGGGAACTTCTGCAGAAACGCCAGGAAACAGGCGAAGTCCGCGCGGATCTGGCGATTGCCCCTGCCGTCGACCTTTTCACCGGAGCGCTTCTCGCGGGAATGCTGAAACGGACATCCCCCTGGCGCCCCTGCGACTACACACGCGACGACTACCTTCAAACAACCATTGAGATCTTCCTGCGAGGCGTTCGCGCAGCATCCGAAGACCGATCACGCAAAAACACGCCATGAGATCCTATCTCTATATCCTCGCCGCCTGTCTGGGTCTGGCCGCATGCGGAGAAAAGCGGGATTCCCAAACCGCGCCACCGCCCGCCGAAGTCACGGTGACGCGACCGGTGGAACGAAAAATCGTGGAATGGGACGAATACACCGGGCGCTTGCAGTCGCCTGAATCCGTCGAAATCCGCTCGCGGGTTGAGGGCTATCTTCAGTCGATCAACTTCAACGATGGAGAGATGGTGCAGCGCGGTCAGCTGCTTTTTGTCATCGACCCCCGCCCCTACGAAGCTGCGGTGAACCGCGCCAAAGCCGCCCTGGTGCAGGCGGAAGCGCAGGAGCGGCTTGCGGAGACAAACTTCGCGCGCGCAAAGGATCTGCAGACCAAGAAGGTCATCTCCCAGCAGGAATTTGACTCCCGCCTCAACGACTACCGGGCTTCCCAGGCAGCGGTCGAACAGGCGAAAGCATCCCTCTCTGCGACGGAACTGGATCTCGGCTTTACGCGAATCACAGCGCCAGTGAGTGGGCGCGTGAGTCGCTATTTCGTCAGCGCCGGCAACCTCGTGTCGGGTGGAAGCGACGGCACCCTGCTCACCACCGTCGTCTCGCTCGACCCGCTGTATTGCTATTTCGAGGTCGATGAGAATTCCTTCCTCCGCTACTCCGCGCTTTCCAAAACATTCGCCTCGAGTCCCGGCCCCAACGGTCCTGCAGGGTTGCCTGTCGAAATGCGGATCGGCAGCGAAGAGGGATACCCCCACAAGGGCACGCTGAGCTTCGTGGACAATCAGGTGGATCCGGAGACGAGCACGATCCAGCTCCGTGCCACCTTCCCAAACCCCGAGATGAAGCTCACCCCGGGGCTTTTCGCGAGAATCCGCATTCCGGCACGCGAAGAACATGTTGCCACCCTCCTGCCCGATACGGCTGTCGGCACGGACCAGTCCGTTCAATTCGTTTACGTGGTGGACGACACCAACACGGTGGCCCTTCGCCCGGTGGAACTCGGGCCACTCGTGGACGGTCTCCGCGTCATTCGCAAAGGCGTCTCGCCTGAGGATCGTGTCATCGTGGACGGCCTGATGCGTGTGCGTCCGCGTGCCACGGTGAAGCCCATCGAAGATTCCGCCACCTCCCAGAGCAGCATCGAGGAAACCGCCTCGGCGCAGAAAGCGGAGGGCCGTCGCATAGCGGTCCGCCCGGCTCAGGAGGTTGACCAGTGAAGTTCTCTCACTTTTTCATCGATCGCCCGATCTTCGCGTCGGTCGTCTCGCTGGTGATTGTCATTGTCGGCACGCTGGCATTTTTCAATCTGCCGATCTCGCAGTATCCGGAGGTCGTGCCACCGACCATCACGGTCACGGCCACCTATCCCGGCGCAAGCCCGGAAGTGCTGGCAAAAACAGTCGCCCAGCCCATCGAGCAGCAGATCAACGGTGTCGAGCGGATGCTCTACATGAACACGATCTGCACCGTGGACGGCCGCATGACGATCACCGTGACGTTCGAGCTCGGCACCAATGTTGACGAAGCGCAGGTGCTCGTTCAAAACCGCGTGGCCGTCGCCGAACCTCGTCTTCCGGAGGAGGTCCGGCGGCAGGGCGTCGTTGTCCGCAAGAGTTCTCCGGACCTGATGCTGGTCGTTCATGTCCTCTCACCGGACGGAACCTTCGATCAGCTTTACATCAGCAACTACGTCAACATTCAGGTCGTGGATGCGCTCAAACGCATCCGCGGCGTGGGTGACACCACTGTTTTCGGCGGCCGGGAATACAGCATGCGAATCTGGCTGAACCCGCTGAAAATGGGCGAGCTTGGGCTCACCACCGAGGACCTGCTGGCAGCCCTGCGCGAGCAAAACGTCCAGGTCGCAGCCGGGGCGATTGCACAGCCGCCGTTGCAGGGAACGGAGGCCTTTCAGTTCACGGTCAGCACGGAGGGCCGGCTCGAGGATGTCGAGCAGTTCGACAGCATTGTCGTAAAGAGCAACAACAAGCGCATCGTCCGCCTGCGTGACGTCGCCCGCGTGGAACTTGGTGCGCTCAGCTATTCAACAAACAGCTATCTGAGCGGACAGCCCGCGGTCGGAATCGGTGTGTTTCAGCTTCCGGGTTCGAACGCTCTCGCGACTGCGGAGGCGGTTCGCGCGGAGATGGAAAAACTGAGCGAGAGTTTTCCTCCGGGTCTCACGTATCGCATCGCTTTCGACCCGACGATCTTCATCGAGGAATCCGTCCACGCCGTTTATCACACGATCTTCGAAGCGGCGATTCTCGTCGTGATCGTCATTCTGCTGTTCCTGCAGACCTGGCGTGCGGCGCTGATTCCTCTCATCGCCATTCCGGTTTCGCTCATCGGCACCTTCGCCGCGATGGCCGCATGCGGATTCAGCCTCAACAATCTCTCCCTCTTTGGCCTCGTGCTGGCGATCGGCATCGTCGTTGACGACGCCATTGTCGTCGTCGAGAACGTCGAGCGTCATATTCGCGACGGACTCACCCCGCGCGACGCTTCCCGCAAGGCAATGGACGAGGTCGGCAGCGCGGTCGTCGCCGTGGCACTGGTGCTGGCGGCGGTCTTCGTGCCAACCGCGTTCTTGTCGGGAATCACCGGGCAGTTCTATCGTCAGTTCGCGCTTACGATTGCATTCTCGACCGCGTTGTCCGCGTTGGTTTCCCTCACGCTCAGCCCTGCGCTCACGGCGATTCTGCTTCAGCCGCACCACGCACCGCGCGATCGCTTCTCGCGCCTGCTCGATTTCATGTTCGGATGGCTTTTCCGCGCATTCAATGCCGTGTTTGACCGCTCGGAGCACATCTACTCCCGCGCCGTGACGCGGCTCATCCGTCACACGGCCATCGGACTTTTCATCTACGCGGGACTCCTCATTCTCACCTGGCTCGGCTTTTCGTCCGTCCCCACCGGTTTCATTCCCGCGCAGGATCAGGGGTATCTCATCATCGACGGCCAGCTTCCGGAGGCGGCCTCGCTCCAGCGCAGCGACGACATCGCAAAGCAGGTCGTCGCCATGGCGCGCGAGACCGATGGCATTGTCGACGTCGTCTCCATCGTCGGTTTCTCCGCAGCGACGCGGGCCAATGCGTCGAACTCGTTCGCGCTTTTTGCACAGCTGAAGCCCTTCGACGAACGCAAGGGACACAAGAACCTCACGGCCACGGCGATCAGCCAGGCATTGTCTGCAAAGGTTGCCGGGATTCAAGGGGCACGCATCACGGTCATTCCTCCCCCGCCCGTCCGGGGCCTGGGCACCGCCGGTGGATTCAAGCTCTACGTCCAGGACCGCAAGGATGCGGGACTCGGTGATCTCGAGAAGGCGCTTGGCATTCTCACCGAGGAGGCGGTGAAGCAACCTTCCATCGCCGGCGTGTTCTCCACGTTCCGCACCGGAACTCCGCAGTTCTATGCGGATGTCGACCGCACAAAGGCGAAGATGCTCGACGTGCCATTGGCCAATATCTTCAACGCGCTCCAGACCTACCTTGGCTCGTCCTACGTCAACGATCTCAACCTCTACGGCCGCACCTTCCAGGTCACCGCGCAGGCCGACAGCGAGTTTCGAGACGCGCCGGAGGATGTCCGCACGTTCAAGGTTCGCAGCAACACCGGCGCCATGGTTCCGCTGGGCTCTCTCGTTGAACTCAAACGCGTCGCCGGTCCGAATCGCGTCGAGCGCTTCAACCTCTACACCGCCGCTCCGCTGCAGGGCGGAACGAAGCCAGGGTTCAGCTCCGGTCAATCGCTCGATGACATGGAAGCCGCGGCGAAGGCCCTTCCGGAGGGGATGGAGCTTGCCTGGACGGAAATCGCATTCCAGGAACGTCTGGCCGGAAATACCGCGCTCTTCATCTTTCCGCTGTGTGTCCTCTTCGTCTTCCTCACGCTCGCGGCGCAATACGAAAGCTGGTCACTGCCGCTGGCGATCATCCTCATCGTGCCGATGTGTCTGTTGTCGGCGATTGCCGGCGTGTGGTTCCGCGGTATGGACAACAATATCCTCACGCAGATCGGCTTCGTCGTGCTCGTCGGGCTCGCCTGCAAAAACGCCATCCTCATCGTGGAGTTCTCCAAGCAGCTTCAGGAGAATCAGGGCAGGGATCGTTTCGCCGCCACCGTGGAAGCCTGCCGGCTGCGACTGCGGCCGATCCTCATGACGTCCTTCGCGTTCATCCTCGGTGTGCTGCCGCTGGTCCTTGCGAGCGGCCCCGGAGCGGAGGCGCGCCAGGCCCTCGGAACCGCCGTGTTCTTTGGGATGCTTGGTGTGACCTTCTTCGGAATCTTCCTGACGCCGATTTTCTACGTCGTGATCATGGGATTCGCCGAACGGCGTCGGGAGCGCAGGAGGCAGCTCGTTGGAGCCACCGAACCGGCGCACTTCTAGAAGGCAACCTTCGCATCGGCCCCGCCTTCGTTGCGGACGCTCGATCCGCTGAACGTGGCCGAGGGGTTACTCCACGCGGGACAACAACCGGGCGACGGTTGCGACCAATTCGGGTGAATCGATCGGCTTCGAGAGAAAGACATCGAAACCGGACACCATCGCGTTGCGGCGATCCTCCGAGCGGCCAAAGGCGGTCAACGCCACCGCGGGAACGCCCCGGGCTTTGCCATCCATTTTCCGGATCTCCTGAATCATCTGGAATCCGTCCATTTCGGGCATTCCAATGTCGCTGATGAGTAGATCGTAGTCGCGGGTGGACAGACTCTCGATTCCGGACCGGGCGGAATGAACCCGTTCCACTTCCGCCCCCGCGGTGGACAGGATCTGGTCGATGAGTTCCGCGGCGTCCCGGTCATCGTCGATGACCAGAATGCAGCGACCCGACAGGTTCGGCTGTTCCCACGCCGACGAAGCGTGGGGACGTCCATGAGGATGCACCTCGGCGGGCGTGCGGTGCATGGCCAGCGGAAAAGGCAGATTGACGCGAAAACTGGCCCCGTGCCCCAATCCCGGACTCTTTGCGCTGATCGTTCCGCCGTGAAGTTCCACAAGGTGCTTCACGATGGCCAGGCCGAGCCCGAGGCCGGAATGCCGGCGCGTCATCGAACTTTCCTTTTGAATGAAGCGATCGAAAACGCACGGCAGGAAGTCCGGATCGATGCCGATTCCGTCGTCGTTGACCGTGATCTCGACATGGGAATTCACACGTTCGAGAAGGACCTCCACGGTTCCTCCTTTCTCCGTGAACTTGATCGCATTCGTCAGGAGGTTCCACACGATCTGCTGCAGTCGAAGCGGATCTCCACGAATCGCACCGGCGCGTGGATCGAGCATCTTGCGCAGCTGAATTGCCTTCTCGGAGCTGCTCGGCCCGAGGGAATCCACCACCGCTTCGATGATCGCGCAAAGATCGACCGGCTGCAGATCGAGACGCAGCTTGCCCATCAGAATCCGGTTCATGTCCAGCAGCTCTTCGATCAACTGCGACTGGGCATGCGTGTTCCGGGTGATGACCTCGGCCGCGCGACGGATCATCTCTTCGTTCGCGTTTCCATGGCCAAGGATCTGCCCCCAGCCGTGAATGGCCATCAACGGCGTCCGCAGTTCGTGCGAAAGCGTTGCCAGAAACTCGTCCTTGATGCGATTGGAGCGCTCCGCCTCCAGTCGCAGCTCGCGTTCGCGTTCCAGCAATCGATCACGCTCCTCCTGCAACTGCTTCTCGACCGTGATGTCCCTGGCAATCTTCGACGCACCGACCACCACCCCATCCCGGTCGAGAATCGGAGAAATCGTGAGCGAAACGTGAATCAGCCGGCCATCGCGCGTTTGCCGGACGGTCTGAAAATGATCCACCCTGTCCCCGGCGCGCAGCCTGGCAAGAATGATGTCCTCCTCATTCCGCCGATCCTTGGGAAACAGGCGGACAATCGACCGGCCGATCATTTCGTCCGCGGAATAGCCGAACATCCGCGTCGCGGCTGAGTTCCAGCTGAGAACGATTCCATTCAAGTCCTTGCTGATGATGGCATCGTCCGAGGACTCCACGATGGCCGCGAGGTGGGCCATCATGAACGGATCGTCGTTGGAGAGTTGCGAGCTCAAGCCGTGCAAGCTATGAGCGCCCGGTAACCCGTGCCATCGGGAAAACGCCTGAATCTACGGGTCTCAATTGGAGCGATCCTCGCACCCAAGTCTTGAGGACTCTCACTGTCTGCACCGTTCCCGATTCGAAGCACGCTTTCCCTCGCCCACGGAGCGTGCGATAAATTCCCGATTCGATGCCTGCCGCGTTTGCCTCCTGGGACCTCTCTCCGGGACTGCTGGCGTCATTGATCCTCACCGGTGGCATCTACACGCGCGGCTGGCTGCGTCTCCAGCGCACGACGCCGCATCGGTTCCCCGCGTTCCGGTTGGTCTGCTTTCTTGGCGGAGTTGTCGCACTCTACCTCGCGGTCGCTTCTCCGCTCGACGCATTCGCAAACTTCCTTCTCTCGATCCACATGGTGCAGCACCTCCTGCTCACCATGATCGTGCCGCCGCTCCTGCTCCTCGGTGCGCCATTTCTTCCGATGATGCTCGGACTTCCGCGAGTGGTCGCGGTGGAGGGCGTCGCGCCATTTCTTCATTATCCGCCGCTCCGAAAACTCGGGGCCTTTCTCGTCCATCCTGCGTTCGCGCTGCCGGTCTTCGCGCTCTCCAACGTCATCTGGCATGTGCCCGCCCTCTACGAACTCGCACTGGGCGACGATGGATGGCACCAGATCGAGCACGCGTTCTTCCTCGGCACCGCCATCCTGTTCTGGTGGCCGGTAGTTCAACCCTGGCCAAGTCGTCCTGCGCTCCCGCGCTGGGCGATGATCCCCTACCTCCTTCTCGCAGATCTCCAAAACACCGCCCTCGCAGCATTCATCAGCTTCAGCGGTCGCGTGCTTTATCCCACCTACGGAGCCGCTCCGCGCGTCGCGGATCTGTCCGCCCTCGATGACCAGGCGGCTGCCGGAGCCATCATGTGGGTTCCCGGCTCCATGGCGTTTCTCATTCCCGGCGGTCTTATTGCGATGAGTCTTCTCGCGCCCCGCCATCGGCGCGCGCCCGCTCCGGCCCGTCGTCCGGTTTCACACTCCCGTCCGCGCCGCAGCATCGCCCCGCTCGTCACTTCGCTTCTGGTTCACATCCGCCGGCCGCTTCAATTCGTTTTGCTCGCTGTTGCGGCTTTGGTCGTGTGGGACGGATTCCGCGGCCCTCCTGCAAGCGCGATGAACGCCGCTGGCGTTCTGCCGTGGACCCACTGGCGCGGACTCACCGTTCTCGCACTTCTTTTCGCCGGAAACCTCTTCTGCATGACCTGCCCCTTCATGCTGGTTCGCGATGGCGTTCGCCGAACCCTCCGTGGCCTGACGGCGCCGTTCCCGTTTCTGCGGGGCCGCATTTCCCACGCACAGTGGCCCCGGCTCTTGCGCAACAAGTGGCTGCCTGTCGGCCTCATCGCCGTCTACCTCTGGGCCTACGAGGCCTTCGCCCTCTGGGACTGGCCCGTTGCCACCGCAGCGATCATCCTGGCCTACTTCGTGGCAGCGGCGGTCATTGACACCCTCTTCAAGGGGGCAAGCTTCTGCAAATACGTCTGCCCGATCGGCCAGTTCCATTTCGTTCAATCCCTGGCATCTCCGGCCGAGATCCGGATCCGCGAACCCGATGTCTGCCGCTCGTGCCGCACCTACGACTGCATCAAAGGCAACGCCACTCAACGCGGCTGCGAACTCCAGCTCTTTCAGCCTCGCAAGTCCGGCAACATGGACTGCACGTTCTGCCTCGACTGCGTCCGCGCCTGTCCGCACGAGAACGTCGCCCTCCAGCCGGCCGCGCCGGGAGTCGATCTCTGGCGCGATGACGCCCGTTCCTCGATCGGTCGCTGGCAGAACCGACCGGATCTCGCCGCGCTGGTGCTCGTGCTCTCCTTCGGGGCGTTCGCCAATGCCGCCGGCATGGTCGCACCGGTCCGGACGTTCGCCGAATCCACCGGACTTTCCCACCTCGCATTCACCACGATCTTCCTTGGTCTGTTTTTGATTCTTCTCCCGATCGCTTCGGTGTCCATCGCCGCCGGACTCACCCGTCCGCAGGAGAAATCCCCCGCATCGCTCGCGAAAACCGCGTCCGCCTACGCCGTCGCATTCGCGCCGCTCGGATTCGGCATGTGGCTCGCTCATTTTGTTTTCCACTTCTTCACCGCCTCCCACACACCAATTCCCGTGATGCAACGTCTCGCCGGACTGGAACCCGACTGGACCGTTGCCTCCTGGGCGTGGCCGGGTCTTGTCGGACTCGAGCTCCTGTTTCTCGACGCCGGCTTTCTGCTCGGTCTTTACGCGATTTGGCGCATCTCCCGGCAGCGTGCCATCCACCCGCTGCGCGCGGCGATTCCCTGGGCTCTGCTCGCTGCAGCGCTTTACGCCTTCGGCGTCTGGGTCATTTTTCAACCGATGGAAATGCGCGGCACGCTCACGCCCTAGAATGAACAATCCTTCCCCATCACTCCAACCTCGCGGTCCGGAACGGCGCATTGCAACAGGCGACCCCGGCGCTTATGGGTTCGATAACCGCACCATGACGCGCCGTTTCAATTTTCCACGCTGGTCCCCTGCCCTCGCGATAACGTCCTTCATGGCGCTCATTTTTCTGGCAGCCTCGCCCGGAGCTCGGGCGGACGGTGGCGCCGTCATTGCACAGGAGACGGCGAACGATCTGACGGTCACCATTTTTGCATCGCCCGCTCCACTCCGCGCGGGCCCGGCGGATATCAGCGTGATGCTGCAGGATGCGAAGACCGGCGAGCCGGTTCTCGACCGCAACGTGGTGGTGTCCGTTTCCTCGCTCGATGTCTCCGCCGGCGCCGCATGGGTTCCTCCCTGCTGCTCGATGGAAAGCTCGTCCGCGGTTCGCGCCACCCACGCCAATGCCCAGAACAAGCTCCTTCAATCCGCGAATGTCATCGTTCCCACCTCCGGCCCCGTCGCCGTTGCCGTGCGCATCGACGACTCGGCACCGATTGTCGCAAACCTGGAGGCCCGCCCGCCGCTCCCTCCCGCAGCCGCCTACTGGCCGTATCTCGCGCTTCCACCGCTCGCAATCGGTCTCTTCGCGATCAACCGACGCGCGCGACATCGAAAGCCGCCGGAGAGGTAGGCGACGCTATTCGTCCGGCGCACTCTCCCCGCCCACGAACTCTCCAATCGGACGAAGCAACGGCAGGTGGTCGCACACGATCTTGAAAGTCGCGAGAATCGGCACCGCGAGCAGCGCGCCGGCCACGCCCCAGATCCAGCCCCAGAACATCAGCGAGAGAAACACGATCACCGGATTCAGCGTGAGAATGCGCCCGATGACACTGGGAGTGATGAAATTGCCCTCGAGCAGATTGATCGCGAAATAAATGGCGGGCATCACCAGCGCATAGGCTGCGGAGTCGAACGTCAACAGCCCAACCAGCAGCATCGCGACAATTCCAACGAGCGGGCCCAGATACGGAATGAAGTTCAGCGCAAACGCGAAGACGCCCCAGAACACGTAGTTTCCGAATCCGACTGCCGCGGCCGCGAGGCCGACCGCAATCCCGACGCACACGTTCACGATCGTGATCGTTCGCAGATACGTCGAGATCCGCTCCTGAATCTCCCGCGCGATTTCGACGGCGCGGCGCTTGTCTTCGAACGTCGGCACCATTCGGACGACCTTCCGCAGAAACAGATCCCCCGAAGCGAGGATGAAATAAATCAACACGAACATCAGCAGGAGATTCGCCGCCAGTGCCGGAGTCTGGCGAAGCATCAGCCCGGTCATGGTTTCCTCTCGCACCTGCACAACCTGGCCGTCACTCTCCCCCCCGGTGAGCTTCTGCACCTGCTCGGACGTTTCCTGGACCTTCGAAAGCGGTCGCTGGAGGAACTCGAGCCTGTAGCGGATGTCGGGAATCCGCGACGGAATCGTCTGCATCCACTTCGAAGCCGGTTCCACCACGAATGCCGCCGCAAGCCCCAGTGCTCCCACAAGGACCGCAAGCACGATGGCCGCACCCGCAGCCGGTGGCACCCACAGCCGGTGATGCAGCCAGCGCACCGCGGGAACGAGAAGCAGACTCAGCAGGAGCGCGAGCAGCACCGGCAGAAAAAACGAACGCGCGAAATACAGCGTGTAGAGGACCGCTAGAAGCGAAAGCAGAGTCAGGGCCACGGATCGAACGCCGACTCCGCTGCCCAGCAAATCGAGCATGCGGCGGAAATCGGAGGATCGCGCGGATTCGGAACGGGACTTCACAAGGCAAACGTCCGAAGAAATCGCGCCCGGCAGCTCGCGCGGTTCCCTCTTCGCGACGATCGCATTCAGTCCGCACTTGGCCGCGTTTGTGTTTTCGTCCCATTCTCCCCCTCATGCGCACCGCCCGATATCTCGTCTTCGCGCTCGTCCTCGCCGGTTGCGCAAATCCCGGCGAACCGAAGCCAAATCTCACCATCGCCAAGTGGCGCATGATTGATTGGCACGACTCCGGCGGCTACCTGCGCACGTTCACCGCAGCCGCGGACCGCGCCGACCGCATTCTCGAGCGTCACCTCCGGAACCGGCCTCCCGGCGCCGCGATCGTGTTCGACATCGACGAGACGCTTCTCTCGAACTGGCGGTTCCTCCGTGGAAACGATTTCGGCGTCACCGAAGGGGCATTCGTCCCGTGGGCCCGGCGGAGCAGCGATCCGGCACTCGAGCCCATGCACAAAGTCTTCGCGAAGGCCCGCGCCCACGGCATTCCCATTTTCCTCATCAGCGGCCGACCCGAATCTCTCCGCGAAGCCACCGAACGCAATCTCAACGCCGCCGACTACTGGGGCTGGACCCGACTGTATCTCCGACCCGATTCCGATCACGATCCCTCCGTCATCCCGTTCAAATCCGGCGTGCGAAAGATGCTGACCGAACAGGGGTTCGACATTCTTCTCAACGTTGGCGACCAGCACAGCGACCTCGCGGGCGGCTATGCAAGACACCGCGTAAAACTGCCCAACCCGTTCTACTACCTCCCCTAGCCGTCCTGGGAATCCGCCGGCAGCCTACGTGCCGTAGTATCGGTCGCCCGCGTCTCCGAGTCCGGGGACGATGTAGGCGTTCCCGTTCAGGTCGCGATCGATCGAGGCCGTGAAGATCGGCACATCCGGATGGGCGGAGTTCATTCGCTCCACCCCCTGCGGACAGGCCACCACGCACACCAGCCGGAGCTTGCGCGCGCCGGCCTGCTTGAGCTGATCGATCGCCGACACCGCGCTGTTGCCCGTGGCCAGCATCGGATCGACGCACACGACATTGGCCTCGTCGAGCCCCGGGGGCACCCGCAGATAGTAGGGTTGCGGCTGGTGCGTGACCTCGTCGCGAAACATGCCGATGTGTCCCACCGGCGCGTCGGGCAGAAGCTCCGCAAGCGCCTCGGCCATTCCAAGCCCGGCGCGCAGGATCGGCATCAGAAAAATCGGATGCGCGATCTGCGAACCGGCGCAGGTTTCAAGCGGAGTCTCTACTTCGACACGCGTCTCCTCGAGATCCCGCAACGCCTCGTAGCCGACAAGCAGGCTCAATTCATGAAGCGCGCCACGGAACGCCTTCAATCCCGTGCCCCTGTCGCGGAGGACGGTCAGTTTCGCCCTCACCAACGGATGATCCACGACATGGCAGCCCATGGGACCGTGCTTCTAGCACGGCGGAGCAAACCGCGTCTACTTCATCATCTCGTCAATCTTTCCCTCGATGGCCTCATACCACAGCTCATAGCCCTTCGCATTCGGATGGAGGCCGTCTGGCATGATGTCCTTCGGAATTTCGCCGTTCCCGTCGAGGAAGACTTCGTTGATGTCGAGATACTCCACGTAGTCGCGCTCTCCGAGCTTCGCGATCAGCTTGTTGATCTGCTCGGTATCCTTGCGTCTGCGGCTGTCCCGACCGTCGCGGGGAAATACGGCAAGCAGCAGGATCTTTGTCTGCGGAAGTTTTTCGTGAATCGTATCGACGATCTTCTCGACCCCCGCAGCGGCCCATTCCGGCTTGTCCGGCGGATTGTGGCCAATGTTGTTCGTGCCGATCATGAGCACCGTCACCTTCGGGCGGATGTGGTCGAGCTCACCATTCTGGATGCGCCAGAGGACGTGCTCGGTGCGATCGCCACCAATGCCAAAATTTGCAGGACGGTATTTATCGAAGCGCTCCCAAATCTCCCTCCCCGTATTGCGCCAACCATCGGTGATGGAATCTCCGAGGAAAAGCAGTTGCACCGGCCCCTGCCGCGTCCGCTCGAGGAACTCCTTGTGCCGGTGTTCGTCCTTGATCGCGGGGGTGATCGCGCGGGCCCCGGTGTGTTCCGGAGCCTGGTCCTGAGCGGCAACCGGACGGGAAATCGCGAGCGTCATAACGGCACAAAGGGACAACGACAGGGGGAATGCTCTCATGCGCCCGAAGAATTCCCAATCGTGCGCGTTAATGTCAATCCGGCCGTGGAAGCGGCTCAACCATCAGCTACTGACGCCGCAATTCGGCCGAACGGACCGTCTCATCACGCATTGGGCAGATGGATTGTCGTCCAATGAATGTCGTCTTCGGACCTGCCGGCGGCGTCCTTTGATACCGCTCATCCGCGATCACCCAATCAGGTTTCGTCACGTTGGAATTCTGCACTCAGAAATACATCAGACGCTTTTAGAGGCACTCTTCTGTTAGGCAGCCATATACCACTCGAGTATTTTCTGAGGCTCGCTCTCGTCAACCGCGACGGGGCAGAGATTAATCCACCATCGCGGGGGAGTTTTTTGGGCAATATTCAGCCAATGAGAGATCCCTCCCGCCAGACTCTCAATATTCCCTTCCTGCTCTGGAGCCCGTATTTATCGGGCTTGAAGGGTGGAGCCGACGGCGAGATTCGAACTCGCGACCCGCTCATTACGAATGAGCTGCTCTACCCCTGAGCTACGTCGGCAGCAGTTCCGAAAACGGAAGCGCAATAGAATGCACGGTCACAGGGTGCACTCAACAAAAAATCGCAGGACGATGCGGATCTTTCGCAAAATCGAGGAAGCTTCCCCCTGAAGACTTTCCCCAATCAAATCGCACCGTCCTGCGCGCACCTGCCATCCTAGCCATTCCGCCGGCCATGGGCGGCACGCCGGCGTCCAAAAAACAGGACCGCCGTCGCTCCAACAACGAGAAGCACCCATGTGGAAGGCTCGGGAACCACCTGAAGGATGCCCGTGCCGGTGAAAAGTGCGTTCTCGAACATGGCACCTGAGTCGATCGCGCCATAGGTTCCGGGTTCTTCGAAGGTCATCCCACCGTCCAGGGACAAGCCGCCGATCAAAGCGATGCCTGTAAAATTCAGATCAACGGTTCCGTCGAAGGAGAGTTCCTCCACGATCAGATTCTGATCCGCAGCAATCGCCGTATGGATGTCGAGTTGAAGGGTCGCCCCATGGAGAACACGCACATCGCCGCCGATGCCAAGGTTCGACTGAACGATGAGACGAAAGTTCTTCGTAAAATCACCTGCCCCCACCACGGTTCCGCCCGTGTAGGTATTGGATCCCTGAAGAATCGTGGTTCCCAATCCGCCGCCCCCCGCCTCGTGGCTGAGTAGCGTCAGGGGGCCCGTTCCGCCGATACTGGCGACTACCATGGTCGTGCGCCCCGAGGCATTTCCTGCACCGGTGCGAATCGCGCCACCGGTGCCGCCAAGCGTGATCGTTCCGTCAAGAACCATCGAGATTCCGTCGCCAGCTCCACCTCCCTGTTCAAAGGCACCTCCATCGACGAGTCGAAGGTCATTGACGGTGATCACTCCTCCGTTTCCTCCCTTGTAAAGGAGCCGGCCGACTCCCGATACGGTCAGTGAGTCGCCCTCGAAGGTGAGGCTCTCAATGCTGCCGTTCGGCGTGCGCAGCGTATAGTCCCCGGTGAAGTAGTTGTTGCCGGCGGTTGGCGGCAGGTTTTCCGGCCAGTTTGTGCCGGTGTTGAAGCCGCTGGTCCCGCTGGCGTTGTTGCCAGTCATCGAGATGTCCGCGGCCAACGCGGAAAAGGAAAGACTGGAAAGCACCACGAAAAGCGATGCACAGGGACGAGCGGAGAGGAATGGGATTTTCATATTGGGGGAGTTGCGTCGTTTTACGGTCGGGAGAGGAGGAGTTCCAACCATTTCGGGAGATGCAAAGGGAATGGAGCCCGGCGTGAATCCATCGGCCGGGCTCCATGAATTCTCACGGAAGGGTTAGCTGCGACGGAGTCTGGCGCGACGCACGAAGGCGAGCAGACCCAATCCAGCGGCGATCGCGAGACTGATTTCCGCAGGCTCAGGCACCACCGTGAGGGTGCCGGCGCCGGTGAACACGGGCATCTCGAAAGTGGCTCCCGATCCAATCCCGCCGTAGGTGCCAACACCGGCAAACGTTAGACCGCCGTCGAACGACAATCCTCCAATCGCATTGGTCCCATCGAAGTTGAGATTGATCGAACCATCCGCCAGCGCTTCGGAAAGAATCAGGTTCTGACTCGTTCCAAGAGCGGTGTTGATGTCGAGCTGCAACTCTGCACCGTCGAGAACCTCGACATCGCCGCCAACACCCAGGCTGGATTCCACGACGAGACGGAATTTGTTGGAAGCGTTGCCACTTCCAATCGTCGTTCCCCCGGTATAGGTGTTCAGTCCTTGCAGGTAGGTGAGGGCCAGACCTCCGCCTCCCGGCTCGTGGTTGAGGAGGGTCAGATGTCCTGAACCGCCAATACTGGCAGTGACCGTCGTCGTGCGCCCGGACGCATTTCCTGCACCGGTGCGAATGACGCCGCCGGTGCCGCCAAGCGTGATCGTGCCACCGAGGGTCATTGCAATCCCGTCGCCGGAACCGCCGCCCTGTTCAAAGGCACCGCCATTGACCAGTCGGAAATCATTGATGATGATCGTCCCACCATTGCCTCCTTTATAGAGGAGTCGACCGCTGCCCGACACGGTGAGAGAGTCTCCCGCAAAGGTGAATGCCGAGGCGCTGCCGTTCGGCGTGCGCAGTGTGTAATTTCCGGTGAAGTAGTCGTTGCCGGCCTCGGGAGCCACGTTACCCGGCCAATTCGTGCCGGAGTTGAAGCCGCTGGTTCCGCTACCGTTGTTGCCGGTCATCGTAATGTCCGCAGCGGAGGCGGAAAGCCCGGCGCTGCAGATGATGGCCGCAAGTTTTGCGGTGGTTCTACTGGAGGGGATACTGAGGAGTTTCATTGGTTATTTGTATGGGGTGGACTCAATTCGTTGCTGAATTGCAGCGGCACAGTCTCAAAATGCGCACATGCGTGCCGCCCCCCTTTCGGAAGGGGAAGCCCTTCAGATAGAGAGATAGAGAGTCCCGGTCCCCTCTAGAAACCGGGACTCTCTTCGCTTCGCGGAGCCGTGGCTCCGGGCAAGCCCACCGCACCCCTCAGGAGCGACCGACCGCCTCAAGCATGATGGGAAACACGATCTTCGCCAGCACCCCTCTTTGGAAAGGGAGCTAAAAAAACGTGCGATGGAGAGCCACTCCGTCCTATCTTCCCCGCAGAGATGCGCCCCCTCCGCAGGCTCCCCTCCGTTCCGTTCGTCCCTGCCTCCACGGTCCTCGCCGTGATGGCAGGTTGTTTGTTGCATGTCGCGATCGCCGTAGCGGATGCCCCTTCGGTCCCTCCAGTCCGGGACCTTCTCCGAACCGCAGGATCCGCGTCATTCGCGAACCAACCTGCGCAGACGCGAGGCATTGTGACCTGGGTGGATCCAACGGAGAAAAAGGAATTCCTCATCCATGACGGCACAGGCGGACTGTGCATCACATTCAACCATGGCGACTGGCCGGAGGTGGGAGACGTCCTCGAAGTGGATGGCACCCTGACCCGCGGCTCGTTCTTTCCCATCCTGGCGGAATCCACGTTTCGAAAGGCGGGAAGCAGTGAGCCCCCCAAACCGTTTCACGTGATGCGATCCTCCATGTCCGACCTGCTGCATGGATACCTCAACAACGAGCCCGTCTATATCGAGGGATGGGTGCGCTCGGCGGAAATGGTGACGCCCACCACCCTCCGGGTCGTGCTCAATGCGAGTTCCTATCGCATCACCGCGCGGATCAGCAACGTCCACGATCTCAACCTCGAAGAACTGGTCGCGTGCAAGGTGGGAATCCAGGGAATCGCCCGCCCGGTGAAAGCACGCGGGACGCTTCAGCGACTGGTGGATGCGCAACTCCTCGCCGCGAATTCTCCGCCCGAAGTTCCCCACTACATCTCGCAACTCATCGATGTCGAGGTTTGGGCCGCGGATCAAAAGGATCTGAAAATCTTTGGACCGAAAGGGGTGCGCCCGTGGGACCGCACGTTCACCCCCCTCTCCGACGTCTTCGATCACCTGCCCGGGCAGGTGGTCCGCGGCGACTGGCGGCGCGTTCGCGGACAGGTGATTCTGACGAAGAACGGCATCGCCTATCTCAGCGATGGACACGGCGGCCTTGGCGTCAAGAGCGCCGATGTCTCGAGAGTTCATCCCGGCGAATGGGTGCAGGCAGCAGGCTATCCGGATCTCGAGAACGGCCTGCCCGTCCTTTCGGATGCGATGATCAAACCGGCGGAGTCCGAGGCAGGCCGGATCGCGCCGATCGAGGTCGATGCGGCGCAGTTGCTCGATGACTCGATGCACGGGACCTATGTCGCCGTGACCGGCCAGCTTCTCGACCGGATGCGGGCTCCGCCCCGCCCGGGCGAATCCTCCTCCGGCCGGGGCGCACTCGTCCTCGCCCTGCAGGCCCCTCATCTCGTGTTTACGGCGGAACTCGAGGGGGCTGGCGTTTCCGAACTGGCGCGCAAACTCGAGATCGGAAGCACGCTTCGGCTTCAAGGCATCTGTCAGGTCCAGACGGATGCATCGGGAAATCCCGAGTCTTTTCGAATTCTCGTCCCCGGCGTGGAGGACGTCACCGCCCTGAGGCCGGCCAGCTTCTTCACCGTCAAACGCCTGCTCACACTCCTGAGCATCACACTCGCCGTGCTGCTCGTCGTCCTGCTGATCGCTTTTCTCATCGCGCGTCGCAACATCCGCCTGCAGGCGGAGATTCACGAGCGCGAGGCCATCACCGCCGAACGCAACCGCCTCGCACGCGACCTTCACGACACGCTCGAGCAGGGCCTCACCGGCATCCAGCTTCACTTGCAGGGAATCAACGCCGCAAAAAACGGAGCGAGTGACGAGATCAGGAAGCGTCTCGCGGCGGTGCGATCTCTCGTGCAGCAGTGCCACATCGAAGCGCGCCACTCCATCTGGAATCTGCGCTCGAGCGAATCCGAGCGCTTCGACCTCGGCGAGGCACTCGAACGCGCGGCCCGTTCCCTCGTGGAGGGAACGGGCATCCAGGTTTGCCTTCAGCAATCGCGCACCGGAACCGAGATTCCGCCCCTCATCGAGGACAACCTCTTCCGCATCGGGCAGGAGGCATTGACGAACGCGGTCAAACACGCGCGTCCGACACAGCTGCAGATCAAACTCGCCGTCACCGATGACCAGATCGACCTCTCCGTGATGAACGACGGCGCAAATGATCCCCCTCCACTCGACTCCAGCGGTCGCTTCGGTTTGCGAGGCATGCAGGAACGTGCGGACCGGATCGGCGGCGAGCTCACCATTTCCAGCAACCAGGACACCGGCTGCGTCGTGCACGTTCGGGTCCCGATACCTGTCTCCCCCCTCCCGGAATGAAACCATCCTCCCGAATCCGCATTCTCCTCGTCGACGACCACTTTGTGGTGCGCGCCGGTCTTCGAAGCATTCTCGACGAGGAAGAGGACATGGAAGTCGTCGGAGAAGCCCCAAACGGATTAAAGGCGGTCGAGGCCTGGGAAGCTCTCACTCCACACGTCACGCTCATGGACCTCCGCATGCCCGTATGTTCCGGCGTGGAGGCGGCGAGGCTCATTCGGGCCAAGGATCCGGGCGCCCGTATTCTCGTCCTCAGCAGCTACGAGGGAGATGAAGAGATCCACGCCGCGCTGGAGGCAGGCGCAACCGGGTATCTGCTCAAGCACAGTTCGAGCGAACAAATCGTGCCTGCGATTCGCGCCCTCGCCGCGGGCAAAAAATGGATTCCCCGCGACGTCGCCGCGCAACTTGCCAACCGCAAGCGGTCCGAACCCCTTACCCAGCGCGAGCGGGAAATTCTCCAGCTTCTCGCGACCGGACTGGCGAACAAGGAGGTGGGCGGTCGCTTCGGCCTCACCGAGGGAACCGTGAAGTGGCACGTAAAGAACATCCTCGGAAAACTTCAGGTGCCCGACCGCACTGCCGCCGTCACGGTGGCGCTCCGCCGGGGAATCATCCAGCTGCCTTGAAAGCCGTCACGAACGGCTTCATCGAAGGGCTTGAGGGATGGCTACCCCGCATGGATTCGAACCATGAATAAAGGCTCCAAAGGCCTCTGTGTTACCGTTACACCACGGGGTAATCGAAGCCGACTTCTACGCAACATACGCGCGATTCGCAATGCGCAAGATTGCCAATCGGCGCCGGGTGTGATGGAACGAGCATCCCGATGTCCAAGAAACTGCGCAACCGCATTCTCGCGCTCTTCTGCCTGCTTGTGTTCGTTGCGGCCGGCTTCCTTTTTTACACGAAGTGGGTCGTCCAGAAGCCGTTCGCGGTCATTCTCTTCATCGGAGACGGACTCACCACCGGCATGCTCGCGCCGGCGCGCATCTACGACGACGGCGCTCACAACCGCCTCGAGATCGAGCGGTTCCCCAACCTCGCGTTGCTGACGACTTATGCGAACGATTTCGCGGTGCCAGACGCCGCGGCAGCCGCCAGCGCCATTGCGACGGGCAGGAAGGTCAACAACCGCTCGCTCTCCGTCGACGCCGGCGGCAAGCCGCTCGTCACCCTGCTCGAACTTGCGCAGAAAAGCGGACGTGCAGTCGGCATCGTGTCGAACGCCTCCCTCACGGATGCCACCGCTGCGGCGTTCTACGCAAAGACCTCATCGCCGCTGGATCACGAGGGCATCGCCCTGCAGCTCTCGCAGCTGAATGTCGATTTGCTGCTCGGTGGCGGAGCGAACGACTTCCTGCCGGAGGCGAAGGAGGGCGGTCGCACCGACGGACGCGATCTATTGCTGGAAATGCGCGACCGCGGCTACGACATCGTGCGCACGCGCAACGAGCTCCTTGAGGTGCCGGCATGGCGCGCCGCGCGCGTCCTTGGAGTTTTTCGACCGGGCAACCTCGAGTTCGCCGATGTCGCAGACCGCGACGGCTCCCATCCCTCCCTCGCCGATCTCGTGCGCAATGCGATCCGCCTTCTCCAATACAACCCGCAGGGCTATTTCCTCGTGGTCGATGCCGGCTTGATTGCGAAGGCCTCGCACAACAATGAAGGCGAACGCGTGCTGCGCGAGATTCAGGAACTCGACCGCGCCGTCGGAGCGGCAATCCAGTATGCGGGGGAAAACGCCCTGATCATCGTCACCGGCAAGCAATCCGTGGGAGGATTTCGCATGAACGGCTTTCCGTTCAAGAACGACCGCGGGATGTCGATCATTGGAACCAATGCGCAGGGAATTCCGTCCATCACATGGTCCACCGGTCCGGGCGGAACCCTTCCGGGCGATCAGGCAACCCCGGATCAGCCGCCTGTGCCGAGCGAACCCGCAGCGGTGAGGGCTCCTGCGGCCATCGGGGTCGTCGAGGATGTCATCGCAGTCGGCACCGGCCCCGGATCGGAAAACCTCGATGGCTTCAAAGACGTCACCGATGTCTTCAAGACGATCGCGGCCCAGCTGTGACGCTCCCCGGCGTGACCGGCGCCGCCCGGCTCAACGCTTCCGCATCAGCCAGTAGATCTCGCCCGGCCACCACGGCATCGCCCCACCCCAGGCGAGATTGAAGCGCATCCACCCCGCGGAATTTTCCAGCGGACTCCCCTTGCTGCGCATGAAAAACGCGCCGCTCAAAAACTCGGTCGTGCAGCCGGCGGCCTCGCCCATCCGTCGCACGCGCTCGGGCGAAAATACACTCACGTGTCCCATCGGTTTCGCGGTCTTTCGCACTGCTGCCTGACGGGATTTCACGAGGAAATCCGGCAGCACCGGGAAACCACCAATCAATACTCCCCCCGGACGAATGCGACGCGCAATCTTCGCCAGCACCGCCTCGGGCTCGAACAGATGCTCGAGCACATGCAGCAGCACCGCCGCGTCATAGTCCTGCGGCAAATCAAACGACGCGTCCTCCAGATTCGCCTCGAAGAAATCGTCGTATCCCGCCTTGCGCAGCTTCTCGGTAAGCATCACAGCATCCACCGCGGTCCATTTGCCGGTCGCAGGCTGCACCGGGGCCGAACGCACAAACTCGAGAAACTGCCCGGTGTGAACGCCGATTTCTGCAACGTCGAGCGGCCGTCCGGCATCCTGCGCAGCGATGCGCAGCAGATGATAACCAAACCAGTAGCGCAGCAGCCGGATCGGATACTTCACGGACTTCGCCTCCTTCGGAATGCCGAATCGTTTCGTGCGCACGACCGGATTGTTGGCGAGGAATTCGATGTCCCAATCGAGAGGTTTGTATGTCGGCGCGTTCAAGGCGCGAAATCCTGAGAGTGCGCCGGGATACGGTCAAGCGCGCCGTTGCGACCGATCTCCCTGCGTCCAATGAATCACATCTACAAGAAGGTCGAACTCGTCGGCTCCTCGCCCGACGGCATCGAGGACGCGGTGAAAAACGCCCTCGCGCGTGCATCTCAATCCCTCCGTAACCTCCGGTGGTTCGAGGTCGTCGAGACCCGGGGTCACATCGAGGACGGTCGCATCGCGCACTGGCAGGTCACAATCAAGGCAGGCTTCACCCTCGACGAGAACGCCGAATCGTCGTGAACGCGAGGGCGCGAATCAAAGCCCGCTGGCCGTCGACTGCTTGCTCGTAATCGCCTTGAAAATCGGCCCGTCCTTCGCGACCGGGCGCACCGGCCGCTCGGGCTCGGGCAGATTCACCTGCAGCTTGAAGAGCGGCAGAATCGGCTTGCCGTCGGGCCCCTTCTGATACGTCGCGTCCTTTTCCTGAATGTGGAGGTTTGCGTAGAACGCGCTTCCGGGAATCTCGCCGATCATGATCTCGATCGGATAAAATTGACCGGCCTTCATCGGGATCCAGTCGCCATAGACGACGTGCTTTTTGGGATCTCCAAACCGCTCACCCCATCCGCCGCGGAGACTTTCCGAATCCCTGGACTCCCAGCTCGTGACACGCGCCGGCGTGAGAGACCCCTCCAGCACGACGCGGTTGTTAAAGCGCACCAGGATGAAGTCGTCGGCCGAGCCTGCGAAGCGATACGTGCCGTCCTTCGGCGGACTCACCAGACCGCGATAAACAATGAGCCAGTATCTCGGCTGAATGTCGGAATCGAAGGCGCGGGGGGCGTCACTCGCGTTGATGACCGGAATCGCCAGCTGGCCCAGATAGAGCTTTTTGGGAACCTTGAAGTAGCTCCGCATCGCGCTGTCCCGCGCGCCGGAATTGATCAGCCGTCCCACGGCCTTGATATAGGCCAGAGTATCTTCGTGATTGTAGCCGCCGGTGCTGCGGTTGATCTCCGAAGGCTCTCCGTTGGCCTTGAGCTTCAGATCGTAGAGCGTGCCTTCGAGCAGGCCGTTGCCGGGATTGCCCGCGCCGCCAAAAAAACCGCCTTGCATGCCGTTGCCCTGTCCGCTTCGACCGACTCCTTCCACGGAGTCCGTGATCAACGCCTCGGTGTCGAGAGGCACAAGCGTCTCGGTCGGCATGCGCGGCAGCTCCGGCAGGGCAAGCGCGGACGGCCGCAGGCTTTGAATACGGTTGTTGTAAACCGGCTTCGGCCGCAGCGAGGACAGCTCGTCCATCGCCATCCGGTGCTCCCGGTCCTGCGGCGTCATCTGCACCTCCTTCTGCACGACAAACTGCGCCTTCGGCTGCGACAGGTAGCGTGCGATCACCCAGATGCCCGCGCCGATGCCTGCAACGACATGAATGCCGATGCTGATCAGCAGCACGAGAATGAGGAGTTTGCGGAGACGTTTGCGGCGGTCGGCGGGTGCGATCTCCGCCATTTCGGAGAACGTCGACGGCTCTTCAGGGGGACGGGACTGTTGCATTGGGGAGCCGGAAATCTAGTCCGGCGCCGCGTCGCTGTCAGGTCGAATCTCGCCCGTCAATCATCGGAATCAACGACCTCCGGATTCCGGCCTTGCAGGGGGCTCCATCGATGATTCGGCCTGCGCGCCGGGAGGATATCGATCCCCTTCGCGATCCGGGTCATGGATCGGAGAAGCGGCTGCATCGCGGGGGACGGAGAATTCACCCATCCCTCCACAATCGTCAGTCGAAAATCAGACCGCCTTTCCGCGGGTCGGACGGCCCTCGTCCGCATCGATGTAATCAAACATCACGAGAATGTCGTCACGGTCCTGAAATCCGCTTTCCGCGATGCGCTCGGCAAGCTTCGCCGAGACCTGGTCGTTCCAGCCCCGTTTGCGCATGAATTCGCTCCAGACCTCGACCTGCTCCGGCGTGGGGCGGACGCCGTTTTCAAAGCACCATTCCAGCACCTCCTCGTCCGACTTGCCCGCCTTCACCTGCGCAACAACATCCTCGTAGGACACCTGCAAAAAACTGCAGCAGCGCTCGTCGAAGCCGCTGCCCAGATTGGCGTGAAGGTCCTCTCGCAACTCGCCCGCCGCGTGCAGGCGGATCTTTTCGAGCATGCGCGGGAAATAGACGATGCCTTCGATGCTTGCGTAGGGCGACTTCGGAACTTTCATGTCCCCTGTTTTTAGCAACGCCGTCCACTGTCCCGCAACCGGGAAGCCGTCAATCTGCCGTCACCGCGTCCCGCCACTCGAGCGCGGCGCGTTTCAGTTCGCTGGCGACCTTTGGATTGGCTCCGGCGAGATTCTTCTCCTCACCCGGATCGTCCTTCAAATTCACGAGCGTTGCGTCGTCCCGACCCCGCAGAAGAAGCTTCCAGTCGCCGCGCCGGATCGCCGTGGCGTCCCCGTTTTCCCAAAACAGGTCCCGATCCGCAGGCGGCTTTCTTTCCGTCAACAACGGCAGCAGGTTCACGCCTGCGAGATCCTTCACCGGATCGTGGACTCCCGCCGCTGCGAGCACGGTCGGAAATACATCCACGGCCATCAGCGGCGTGTCGATCGTTTGATGCGCCGGAATCTTCGCCGGCCACGAGAAGATGGCAGGCACCCGGATGCCACCCTCCCAGAGCGAAAACTTCGCGCCTCGAAACGGCTCGGCACTTCCACCGCGAAACTCGGCTTTGACTCCGTCGAGCCAGTTGCGCGTTTCGCGGGACGGACCGTTGTCGGACATGAAAAAGATCAGCGTGTTGTCGAGCTGTCCGCGCTCCTCCAGCGCCTTCACGATCCGCCCCACCCCTTCGTCGACGACCCACAGCATGGCCGCCATCATTCGCCGGTCCGGCGGCAGATGCGCAAACTTCTCCACGACTTGCTGCGGTGCGTGCAGGGGATAGTGCGGAGCATTGTAGGCAATGTAGCCGAAGAACGGCTTGTCCCCCGACGCCGCCATCGACTCGATCGCCTCATCCGTGATGAGATCGGTGAGATACTCGCCGTTGCGCCAGATTTCCTCGCCGTTTTTCCAGAGATCGTGAATCGGATCCGCGGAACTCCAGTAGTAGAGGTGCGAGTAGAAATCCACGCAGCCGGCGTGAAAGCCGAACATCCGGTCGAACCCGCGATCCATTGGACGGCTCCCATCGGCGGATCCGAGATGCCACTTCCCGGCGTGGAACGTCGCGTAGCCGTTTGCCCGCAGCACTTCCGCGATCGTGGGCGCATTTTTGGAAAGTCCCGGCGTGCCGTGAGCCGAGGAAAGAATCGATCGCACGCCCGCCTGCGCCGGAAACCGTCCAGTCAGCAACGCCGCGCGCGATGGCGAGCAGACGGGTGAGTTGCTGTAAAAGGTCGTGCACAGTGCGCCGCGCGCTGCGAGGGCATCGAGGTTCGGGGTCTCGATCTCCTTCGAACCCATGCAGGAAAGATCCGCGTAACCCTGGTCATCCGTGGTGATGAGCAGGATGTTCGGCCGCGCCGTCGCAGGCTTTGCAAACACCAGAACCGCGAACGTGAAAACGACGAGGGGGAAACGACGCATGCGGATCAGAAAATCCGCTCAATCGCCGATGACCAGCCTATTTCGCGGCGCTCACCGCAGGCTGACGGCTCTCGAGGAATGAACTGAGAATAAACAACCCCGCTGCAACGCAGATGCACGAGTCGGCGACGTTGAACGCCGGCCACGGGTTCGCGAATTTCACGTGCAGATCGAACAGCAGGAAATCCACGACGTAGGAATGCACGAGCCGGTCGGTGAGATTTCCAAGGATGCCCGAGAGGAGCAGTGCCGCGCCTGTTGTCACAAGACGCCCCTGAAACGCACCGCGCCACCACAGCAGCAGCACGACCACCAGCGCCACGCACGAAAGGCCGATGAAGAAGCGATTGCTGTCGCTCAGCATGCCGAACGCCGCGCCGGTGTTGTGAACCTGCACGAGCCAGAAGAAATTCGGGATGATCTCGATCGAATCCTCCACAGGAATGAATTTCAGCACGAGCCACTTCGTGATCTGGTCGATCACGTAGAGCGGCAGCGTGAGAAGCAGGATGAGACGGATCACGCGACCGGTAGTTTGACGACGGCCTCCACGCAGCGGTCGCACAGATCCGCGTGCGCGGCATTCGCGCCGACCGATGGGAGCACACGCCAGCAGCGGGCACAGGACGTTCCATGAGCCGCCGCGAGCGTCGCAGCCGGTGCCGCATCGAACACCTCAAACTCCAGTGCGCTCACGATGAAAAATTCCTCCAGCTCCGCCAGATAAGGCTCGAGCCGTGAGGCAACCTCGTCCGGGACCGTGAGCGTCACCGCCGCCTGCAGGGACTTCGAGATCGTCTTCGCCTGCCGGGCGGGCTCGATCGCCTGTTGATAAACCACGCCGCGCAGCTCCAGCCATTCCGCGACCTGCTGTTCGATGGCCGCGTCGCGCAAACCTTCGTCAACCTGAGGAAACTCCTCGAGATGCACGCTCCCGGAATTGCCGGCGAATTCCCACGCCTCGTCCGCCGTGAATGCGAGGATCGGCGCAAGAAGTCGCGTCACCGCGTCGAAGCAAGCCTGCATCACCGCCTGCGTCGCGCGACGACGTGGAGAATCCGGCGCGTCGCAATACATGCGGTCCTTCGTGATGTCGATGTAGAGCGCGCTGAGATCGACCGTGCAAAATTGATTCAACGCCTCGTAGGCGGCACGAAAATCGTAGGCCTCGTAGGCGGCACGGCATTTGGAAATCACGTCCTGCAGACGGCTCAGCATCCAGCGGTCGATGATTGTCGCACCCGCGGGCACCCCCGTTGAGGACGACGCTCCTGCCGGGCCGTGTGAAGCACCTTCACCATCTGAAAGGTTCGCGAGCAAAATGCGCAGGACGTTCCGGAAGCCGCGGTAACGTTCGGCGACCTGCTTGAACATGTCTTCGCCGAACGGAACCTCGTCCGTGTATTGCACCGTCGCCACCCACAGCCGGAGGATGTCCGCGCCGTATTGATTCACGAAATGCTCCGCGTGCGTCGGCTTCTTGTATTCCGCGGATTTGGAAATCTTCTTTCCGTCCTTGTCGACGACGAAGCCGTGCGTGATCACCTCGCGATACGGCGCGCATCCATTCAGCGCGACGCTCGTCATCAGCGAGCTCTGGAACCAGCCACGGTGCTGATCCGTCGCCTCGATGTAAATGTCCGCCGGGAAACGCAACTCCGGCCGGTGCCGGAGCACCGCCTCGTGCGAAACGCCGGAGTCGATCCAGACGTCGAGCGTGTCATTGCGTCGCGACGTGCCCTCCGGCAGCCCGAGTTCGGACGCCCACCAGGCGTCGTCCTTCCCGAACCACAGATTCGTTCCGTGTTCGGCAACCAGTGCGGCGACTTTTTCCACGACGGCCGGATCGAGGATCGCCTTCCCCTCCGTGTCGTAGAACACCGGCAGCGGCACACCCCACGTGCGCTGACGCGAGATGCACCAGTCCGGCCGCGATTCCACGGTGCCGGCGATGCGGTTGCGGCCCCATTTCGGCAGCCAGCGCGTCGCGTCCACCGCTTCCAGCGCGGGCCCGCGGATGTCGTCCACGCGGATGAAAAACTGTTCGACTGCACGAAAGACGATCGGCGTCTTCGAGCGCCAGCAATGCGGGTAGTCGTGCTCGTAATCGTGCACCGCCAGCAGCGAACCCTGATTGCGCAGAAACTCGACAATCTCCGCATTCACATCGAAGACATACTTGCCCGCCCATTGCGGCATCCCGCATTCGTCCGTGAGACGCCCCGCGTCGTCCACGGGGGAAAGCGTCGGCAGGCCGTTCTGCTGACCGGCGATGTAGTCGTCCTTTCCGTGTCCAGGTGCGGAGTGAACCTGCCCGGTGCCGGTTTCCATCGTCACAAAATCGGCGGTGATGAGCTTCGACGTCCGGTCGAGGAACGGGTGCTGCGCTTCCATCCCGGCGAAGTCCCCGCCTTTTCGCACCGCGATCTCCGAAGTCAGCGCAAGCCCCGTGTCCTTCGCAAAGGACTCGAGCAATGCCCGCGCCACGACGAGCCGCTGCCCGCCGAAGTCGCCGATCACATACTCCGCGCGCGGGTGCACCGCGATCGCCACGTTCGCCGGCAACGTCCATGGCGTGGTGGTCCAGATGACGAACGACGCGCCTTCGAGGTCGCCCGTGCCATCCCGCACCGCAAATTTCACGTAAATCGCCGGGTCCGTCCGCTTCGCATACTCGACCTCGGCCTCCGCCAGCGCGGTCTGCGCGCCGGTGCTCCAGAGCACGGGCTTCTTGCTTTGATAGACGAGTCCCTTCGCAACGAATTTTCCAAATGCGCGAATGATCTCCGCCTCGTAGGCCGGATCGAGCGTGAGATATGGATTCTCCCAATCCCCAAGCACGCCAAGCCGGCGGAACTGCCGCCGCTGGATGTCGATGAACTTCCGTGCGTATTCCTCCGAGCGCTGGCGCACCTCCACCGGCGACAGGCCGGAGGTTTCCTTCACGACCTTGAACTCGATGGGCAGTCCGTGGCAGTCCCAGCCGGGAACGTAGGGGGCGCGAAATCCGAGCATCGACCGCGACTTCACGATGAAGTCCTTGAGCACCTTGTTCAGCGCGGTGCCCATGTGGACGTCGCCGTTCGCAAACGGCGGCCCGTCGTGCAGCACAAACAACGGCGCGTCCTTGCGCCGTTCCTGAATCTTCGCATACAGCCCGTCGGCCTCCCATTTTTTCAGCCGTTCCGGCTCACGCTCGATGAGACCGGCCTTCATGGGAAAGTCGGTCTTCGGGAGATTCAGGGTCTGCTTGTAGTCGCTCATCGGGAGCCGTCCTAGGTATCACCGCCTCCGCGGCGGGTCAATGAACCACGGAGCGTGCAATTGGTCTCGGAATCCGCGTTTCTGAACACTCGCATCCCCCGGACGCTTCGTGATTACGTTGTTCCAATGTCCCGTCGCGTCCGCTGGATCCTCACCGCCCTCCTTCTCGGCGGTGCCGCAGCAATCTGGCTTAACCTTTTCCGTCGCACCCGGGAGGTCGCGGAAACGACCCAGCTTCCGCACACGGTTGCGTCACGCCTCGAGCAATACGGACCGGCGGTTCGAGCGCGGCTGCGCCCCCTCTTCGAAGCTGCGAACGTCGATTATCCGCCACCGCGAATGACTTGGCTCGCCTTGAAGGACGAGCGACGCCTCGAAATCCACGCGCCCGATCGCGCCGGCGTGATGCGTCTGGTTGCAAGCTATCCAATCCTCGCCGCCAGCGGAAAACCGGGTCCGAAACTTCGCGAGGGCGACAGGCAGGTGCCGGAAGGTTTTTACCGCATCGAGTTGCTGAACCCGAACAGCCTCTTTCACCTTTCGCTGCGTGTGAACTACCCCAACGCCTTCGATCTCGAGCATGCGGAGGCGGACGGGCGCACCGAACCCGGCACGGACATCATGATTCATGGCTCGAATGCCTCGGTCGGCTGCCTCGCGATGGGCGATCCCGCGGCGGAGGACTTCTTCGTGCTCGCGGCCGATGCGGGACTTGAAACCATCGAGCTCATCATCGCGCCGCACGACTTCCGCGTCCGGACGGATTTCCCGCAGGACGTTCCGGAGTTCATCATTCCGGTCTACCGGCGCCTTCAGGCTGCCCTCACGGAGCTTCCCCGGGAGCGGGAGCAAAATCCGGCGCGCTGAGTTCTTCGTCCTCAACCAATTTAAACCCCGCGTATTCTTGGGCTTGTGACATGACGGGGTGCTCGATTCTATTGTGCGCGTAATGACTATTCCTCGCGTCCTGGCTGCGGCTCTTTTCGCTGCGCTCTGCACCACGTCGTTCTCCCGCGCTGCCGACGCGGATTACCTGATGCCCACCGGTCCCGGTGGCGGACAGCCCGACGATGGGCTCCAGCCGTTCGACCCCAATCCTGCGGCCGATGGCTCCAGGACGCGGCAGTTCCTCACGTATGGAAAGGATGCCGATGGCAACGCGATCCCGCTGAAGACGCTGCGGATCACCAACAATACGACGCAGACGGTTTACCCGATCATGCGCGATCCGAATTCAAACGTCCTCGACAGCAATCCCGCAGTCGGGCTTTACGACCCCTACGATCCGCCGAACAAGGAATACCGCGGCTACATCGGCTACAAGGAGAACGGCAAATACTACTTTGGCCTGAAACCCGGGCAGAGCATTCTGGTGCCCCTGCCCCTCGTGTTCTGGAACGGCGCCCGCATCGGCATCGGCACCGACGGTCGCTATCTCATTTCCACGAATCCGAATCCGCTCCGCTACGATCCCAACGCCTTCCGCACCATCGCGGACGCCCTGCAAAGCCCGGACACCATTTCGAACGGTGTCGTGATGTGGTATCGCTCGGAAACTTCGCAAGCGCCGAACGAAGACACCGAAGACCAGCTCGCGGAATGGACGATCCGCGACCACACCTACCTCGTGAATCCGCAGATCACCGCGCGGACCAACAACGAGATCCCGGACAACCAGCTCGTCACCTTGATCAACTACGACGTCTCAAATGTCGACAGTCTCTACCTCCCTCTGGCCATGGCGGCAGAGGATGTCTGGGTCATTCCCCAGGGCGCAGGCACCGGCCCGACGCCGAATCGCAGCGGCTGGACGCCGGGATCGCATCCCGATGCGTTCGGCTGGACCGGAGCGATCAACCCCATCGAGTTCCTGCAATCGCACATCCGGGAGTTCACCAAGGAGACCAACAATGCGCTGCTTGGCCGGTATTTCAACGGCAAGGGCTGGCCGTTCTACAACCTCCCGAATCCCACGCATGATCCGGAAGCCCCCATCAAGATTCCCTCCGGCGCCAACGTCTTCGCTCAAAGCCCGCTCTACAATACTCTCACCAGCTACCAGGATCCCGACGACTGGCGAAGCTTCAAATACATGCTCTCCAGCGGCGGAACGGGCCCGATTTTTGCCAACGTCGGCGGCTCGGCCACGGCGGACGCGGCAGGCAGCACCGTCCTGCACCTGAACCGCGACGGCTATCCCGAGCAGTTCGCATTCATCCAACCCGGCTTCGGAGTCGAGGGCCATCCTCCGGAGGATCCGCCCACGCCGAATCCCATTCAGGCGGGCACCAAGGTCCTCAGCGTGAACGCAGCGGACGGCACCGTAACCCTCAACAAGCCGCTCGTCGCATCCAGCGCGAACTGTTCCTTCACCTTCTCGCGACCGGCCAGCGACTACGCCGTCGAGGCGATGATCCGCCTGTGGTATTCCTGGGCAAGTTACTACCGCCAGCACTGGCGGGACCTGAATCCGGCCGCCCCCAATGCGCCGGTGAGCATCACCGCATCCATTTCGCTGCACACCGCCACTCTCACGTTCAACGAGCCGCATCCGGAACTCGTCGAGGGCATGGCCGTCACCGGCCCCGCTCTGGATGATGTGCAGACCGAAGTCGGCAAGCACCAGGGGAACGCGGTCATTCTCGAAATTTCTTCCGACAAGAAATCCGTCATCCTCAGCCAGGTTGCGGATCGGAACTCCGTGAACGAAACCTACCAGTTCCACCCTCCGCAGGAGCTGCTCTGGACACCGAAATCCGAGGCCGATCCCGGCTATCCGCTTTTCGAACTCGATTTTTCCCAGGACACCCTGCCCGCCTGGCACAATCCCCTCGAGTTCTCCCGCGAGGTCTACCTCGTGATGGCGTCCATGAACCAGATCGGGCTGCCCAACAACAACACCGTGATGAAGTTCATGCAGGACATCGTCGGTGCAAACATGGGCTTCATTTTCACGAACGAGGCCAAGAAGACGGACGACGCCCAGATGGTCATCGCGATGATCCGCGACAAGATCAAATCCGTGCTCCGCGGCGTGAGCGACTTCACGAAGTATCCCGACGAACTCGACGCCGAGGGCAACCACATCGCGTGGTATCCGGATCCCGCGCTCCATCGTGGCGGCCGCGATTTCAACGTCTTCAACCTCGATCCCTTCGTCTGGTTCGTCCACGTCCAGCTGAAGTTCTCCGGCTACGGATTCTCGGTGGATGACGACACGGCCGACATCGGAGCCGGCGGTGCCTCGCACCTCCAGCTCAGCATTGCCGGACCCGGAGGTCTGCTAAACACGGCACCATGGACGATCCAGGCGCCCTATGGCCCGGTGAAGGATGTCACGGCGTATTACTCCGGACCGGCGAGCGACAACAACGGCGACACGCTTTACAACGCGATCTCGAACATCAGCGAGACCACACCGATTCGCGTCACGACCCCCTCGCCGCACCACCTGGCGAATGGTGATGTGATCCGGATTGATCAGGTCGCCGGCCCCGCAGGCACCAATGCAAACGGCACATTCCGGATCGGCAATGTCGGCAAGACCACGTTCGATCTGTTTGACGCGGCGACCGGCAGCATTCCGATCGCGTCCAGTGGCGCCTACACGGGCGGTGGACGCTGGAGCTATCCGCTTCATCCCTACATCGACACGATCGGCGCAAGCATGCCGGGACACAATCTCACGACGGTGTTTTACCGGGTTACCGGTGATGACGCCCTCGGGACATTCCTGGGAACGTTCGTGTCCGTGAAGGGCGTGGATCGCAACAGGAACTCCGGCGAACGCTTCCGCGTCTGGCAGCTCGGCAGGCAGGATGTCGGCCGGCTCCTCCTCGCCTCCGATCTCACCGATGCGGAAGGCAATCTCCTGCCCGCCGGGCTCTACACGTTCACCTTCTTCGGTGCGACCGAGGACGCCCCTCCCGGCCCCACTCCGACACCTACACCGAAGCCGACACCGGACTACGGACCGACCGTCAACAAGGCCCGGCGCAGCCTGCAGGAAATCTCGAAAGGCATTCGCAATGCACGCCGAACCCTGAGCGGGCCGGAACGCAAACAGAGCATTCAGGAGTTCAAGTTCTGCCGGAAGGTTGCGCGCTCGGTGATCGCCACGCCGTCCAACGCTCAGATGGTGCAGCTGCTCAACCAGAGCATGAATGCCACGGGCATCAAAAACGCGAACCGCAGGGCGAACAAATTCAAACGCCTCGAACAGCGCTTCCGAAAAATTCGCTGACGACGCAGGATCGGTTGCCTGCATGTTCGGGTCCGGCAGTCCGCACCGCGGCGCCCCCGAATTGCAGGCTTCCTCCGACGCGCAAACACCGCCATCCTGATTGTATGCAACGGATCCCCCTGCTGCTTCCGGCGATCGTTCTTGCACTGCTTCTGTCTCCGTGCGGCTTCGCCCAGACTGGAAAAGTCCTCGAGAACGTCCCCTACAAGACCGGCGACTCCCTTTCGCAACCCGAACGGGAGCGCTGCCGGCTCGACCTTTACCTGCCATCCGGCCGGGGTCGGGATTTCCCGACGCTCGTCTGGTTTCACGGAGGCGGCCTCACCGGCGGAAGCAAGGATGACGAAACCTCCAAAAAGATTGCGCGCCGCCTAGCCCGGGAGGGGATCGCGGTGGCCGTCCCCAACTATCGCCTCAGCCCGGGGGCGACGTTTCCATCGTATATCGAAGACGCCGCCGCCGCCGTCGCATGGGTTCACACCCACATCGCCGAGCATGGAGGAGATCCCGCGAAACTCTTCGTCGGCGGCCATTCCGCCGGCGGCTACCTGACCTCGATGGTCGGAATGGATCTCCGTTACCTGCAGAATGCGGGGGTCGATCCGGCGAACGTCATTGGATTGATCCCGATGAGCGGGCAGATGGTGACGCATTTCACGGTGAAAAAGGAACGCGGGATCGGCGAACACACGATCATTGCGGACGAGGCGGCGCCCATCCATTTCACCCGCAAGGAGACGCCGCCATTTCTCATCATCTTCGGCGACCGCGACTGGCCCGGCCGGCTGGAGGAAAACCAGTATTTCGCCGCGGCACAGCGCGCCGCAGGGAACGAAAATGTCACGATTCTCGTAGTGAACGATCGCGATCACAACAGCATCGCAGACCGCACGGGCGATGCGGGAGATCCGGCAGGCAAGGCGATCGTGGATTTCATCCGGCGTCACTCCGTCCCGCGGACCCGATAGGAAAATCGGGGACGATGCTGACCGCGAGGATGCGGCAGGGCATCGAATCCGAAACATGGGACCACTGGAGTTGATCCTCGTCTCTCTGGCGGCGATTGCGGGCACGTTCGCGGCGACTTCCGCAACCATCGCCTGCTGCCGGCTCGCAGCCCGCCGCGAAAGAGATCGGCAGATTTTCCGCGCCTATCTCGAAGATCCGCGGCAGCTCGAGATGTGGCTCACGAATGGCGCGATCGAGTTACTCGAGAACACCGTCGCGAAGGCTGCGGATCCGCTTCCGGAAGCGGATCAAGCACCGCCGTCAATCGCGTCCGCATTTCCCCGGCTTGCCATCCATCACAACGCGCTGATGGAAACGTAGGCTACTCAGGGAGTGCGGCGCTCGCGGCACGCATCGCATCGAGGCGCGCGGCTGCCTCCCCGGCTCGAAGCGCTTCGCGCGCGGCGGCCAGACCGGCGGCGGGATCGGGCGCGATGCCTGCAACGACAAGAGCGCCCGCCGTGTTCCATTCGACCATGTCCCGGATCGGCCCCGACAGCCGGTTCCGCAGCAGCGCCTCCAGGAGCGCGGCATTGTGCGCCGCGTCCCCTCCGGCAAGATCAGCCAGCGCCGGTCGGGGTATTCCGTAATCCGCGGAATCCAGTGTCAGCGATTCGAGCCGTTCTCCCTCCACGGCGCAGACATCCGTCGTGCCAAGCGTCGACATTTCATCCAGACCACCCTGCACGTCACCGGACTCGATCCGGCCATGCACCGCCCATGCGCGCTTCCGGCCCAGCTCGGCGAACACCTTCCCATAAACGGGAACCATCGCCGGATCGAAGACTCCCGCCAGTTGAAACGACGGCGCGGCGGGGTTGAGAAGCGGTCCGAGCTTGTTGAAAATGGTGGTCACGCCCTGGCCTGCGAGAAGCTTTCGGACGGGTGCCACCGCCTTGAATGCCGGATGAAATTTCTGCGCGAAGAGGAATACGCAACCGACGTCATCCAGCATTGCGGACGCCTGGGCAGGCTCCAGATCGATGCGAATCCCCAGCGCCTCCAAAACGTCCGCGCCTCCGCATTTCGAGGTGACACCGCGATTCCCGTGCTTCACGACACGCACGCCGCAGGCCGCCGCGACGAACATGGTCGCAGTCGAGATATTGAAGAGTCCGTGACGGTCGCCGCCCGTTCCGCAGACATCCATCACCGGTGCGCCCGTCGGGCGAATCTCGATGGGACGGGCGTGTGAGAGCAACGTCCGGACAAACCATGCGATCTCAGCCGGGGTCTCGCCTTTTGCGGAAAGCGCGGCCAGCAACCCGGCGCGCGCTTCAACGCTCTCCGACTCGTCGAGCAGGATCGCGCAGAGTGCGGCGACACCGATGCCGTCGAGTTCCGCACCGGATCGGATGGTTTCCAAAAGTTCATTCATGCGCCCAGCGGTCTAAAGCCCGGAGCCTAAATCCGGAATCCAAAATCACACCAGCACCGCAAGCACGGCCCCAAAAACAAGCGCCGCCCCGACCAGACGACGAATCATCACGTCCCGTGGTTCGTTCAGTTCATCGGTGCGAAGCCTGCGGGCGAGCACCCAAGTCAGCGCGACGCTCCACACCGCCCGCGAGCCATAGACGACGTTCACCGCCGTGGCACTCGCGTGCAAACCGAGGGAAATGGCCATTCCGAGAATCTGGAACGAATACAACACTGCGCCGGCGGCGAGCGCGGGAAGCGCGGGAACGGGAGCCTCCGCCAGTCCGCCCCGCATCTGCGGAACGAAAATCGCGATCGACGCGAGACCGGTCACCCCAAACATCGTCGCGACGAATGCCGGCACGCCGAGGTCCGGCGTCCATCGTTGCACCAGCACGTCGGTGAGACCGAACATCGCAGCGGCGCCGAGTGAGAAGAGCGCGTCCCTGCGCAGCAGACGCGGAAGCAAAGCGCGAGGCGTGGCGCCGGTCACCAGCAGCACTCCAAGCGAGCACGCAAGCGCGCCGAGCCACCATTGCGGCTCGAGGATTTGACCGAAAACGAGCGCACTGAACGCGGCAGTGAAGACGACCTTTGTCCCGAGCAGCGGGGTCGTGACGGACACCTCGCCGCTTTTCCAGGACAGCAAGGTGAAGACCTGCCCGAGCAGAAAAGTGCCGCCGCACACCAGCGGCTTCCAGCCCTGCATCCAGTTCACGTCCCGCGCCAGCAGCCAGAAAAACTGGAAGGCAACCGCCGGCAGGAGATTCACCGCGAGGTTCAGCGCGGCCTGGGTGCAGCCATTGCCAATGGCCTTCTTGATGAAAATCGCCGCGAGCACATACGCGAGCGCGCTGCCTGCGGGAAGCAGCAGGACGACATCCGAATTCACGAAGCGAAGGCAAGCAGTTCCTCTGCGGACCACTGCCCCGCGACGTTCGGGCGCTCGATCCAGCCGTAGTTCAGCACCGAGCCGCACGCCATCGCCGCGACACGCGATGCCTTGCCAAGCGGTCCCATGCCCATCACCGCGGTGGGCAGCGGCGGATCGTCCAGCAGTTCGAGCAACGCAGCAAGATCGCGCGGCGTCGAGGGCACCACGGCGAGCTTGAACACGTCGGCCCCCGCCTTTGCCGCGCGACGCTGCGAGGCACGGAGGTCCGCACGCGGCGGCATCCCCTGGAAATCGTGCCGGGAGAGAATCACCTTCACCCCCGCGTCACGGGCGGCGTCAATTACCCCCCGTTGCTCGCGGTGGAGCGCGAGCTCGACATCAATTGCGGCCGCAAAAGGCAGAGCAGCCAGGTAGCGTGACGCGCGTTCGGTCTGCGACAGATCTCCAAGACCGCCCTCGCTGGCGTCGCGAACGGTCACAATGACCGGAGCCGGCAGACTGGCGATCTCCATTGGCATCCGGCCAAACGCATCCAGACGCACTTCGAACGCACCCGGCCGGGGAATCTCTTGCGCAAGCGTAATTCCACGCGCACTTTGGAGGATCCCTACAACGTTGGCGTGGTCGAAATTGAGCTGTCTTTTTCTTTGACGCTTCATCAGTGCAAAATTTACTAACCGCTCCTTCGCCGACCTCCGGCCTTCATCTATGTTAGCGCGCAAGCAGGAGATCAATCTACAACTCAACCTCGTCGCCGACATGGTGATTCTGGGAGTGGTCTTCTGGGTCTGCCACCAGTTGCGATTCCATGGAATCCTGAGCCTCGACCACTCGCCGGAAATCCCGCCATTCAATTATTTCGTCTGGATTCTGGCGATCATCGTGCCGTTCGGGCCGTTCTTCCTCGAGTTGCAGGGGTTCTATCAGTATCCGCTCGAGAAGACGCTCTGGAAATCGCTCTCGCAGATCGCCCGCGCCGGCGTCTGGCTGTTCGTCCTGATCGGCGCCGCGTCGTTTCTTTTGCGCCTGCCGATCGAGAGCCGCTCGGTGATGATTTTCTTCGCGATGTTCGCGCCGCTGGCACTGATCACGAAGGAACGGCTCGCGACCGCGATCTACAAACGCAGCCTGCAAAAGGGCGAGGTCGGCGAACGCATCATCGTCGCTGGCGAGCCTGAAAAATTCGAGGAACTCGAGCAGTCGATGACTCCCGGCCAGCGCCTGGAAATCCGGATCGTGGACCGCGTGTCGCTGGATTCCGAGGACATGACGCCGCTCATCGAAGCGCTGCACAAGCACGGCGTCGGACGCGTCGTGCTGACCTTCAGCGACATGAAACTCCAGGTCGTGCAGAAGGCCATCGAGGCCTGCGAACTCGAAGGCGTGGAGGCCTGGCTCTGCGCGGATTTCATTCGCACCTCCATCGCACGTCCGACCTACGAAGTGCTCGCCCAGCGTCCGATGCTCGTGTTTCGCACCACGCCGGACATCTCCTGGGCGTTGCTCGTGAAGGCGATCATCGACCGTGTGGGCGCGGCCATCGGCTTGATCATTCTCTCGCCGCTGTTCCTCGTCGTCGCGGTGATCATCAAGCTCACCTCGCCAGGTCCGGTCTTCTTCACACAAAAGCGCGCAGGACGGCACGGACGGCCGTTCACGATGTTCAAGTTTCGTTCGATGAACACAAACGCCGAGATGCAGCGCGCGGAACTCATCGCCTACAACGTGATGAGCGGCCCCGTGTTCAAGGTCGACGACGACCCACGCGTGACGCCGTTCGGCCGGTGGATCCGTCGGACGAGCATCGACGAGCTGCCACAGCTCATCAACGTCCTGCTCGGCCACATGAGCCTCGTCGGCCCGCGCCCGCTGCCGCTCTACGAGGTCGAGCAATTCGAACTCCGCGCACACCGGCGCCGGCTCAGCATGAAGCCCGGACTCACCTGTCTCTGGCAGGTTCACGGTCGCAACACGGTAACCAATTTCAACGACTGGGTGCGCATGGATCTCGAATACATCGACCACTGGTCGCTCGGCCTCGATTTCTCGATCCTCCTGCGCACGATCCCGACCGTGCTCACGGGTCTCGGCGCAAAATAAGCCGCCTGTCGCGCCGGCACCGTTTTTTCTCTCGTCAACCCTGCCTGCATCCGCATAGGAAACCTCGCTCCATGCCAGACGTCTCTTCCAAGCCCACCAGCGTCGTCACCGGCGGCGCCGGCTTTCTCGGCTCCCACCTCACCGACCGGCTTCTCGCCGAAGGCCACCGCGTCATTGCCATCGACAATCTCATCACAGGCAGCGTGGCAAACATCGAACATCTGGCCGGCAATCCCGACTTCAAGTTCATTCACCACAACGTCACCGACTTCATCTACCTCCCCGGAGCGGTCGACTACGTGTGGCACTTCGCCAGCCCCGCCAGCCCGATCGACTACCTCGAGCTGCCCATCCCCACGCTCAAGGTCGGCTCGCTCGGCACGCACAACGCCCTTGGCCTCGCCAAGGAAAAGGGCGCGGCATTCATCCTCGCCTCGACCTCCGAGTGCTATGGCGATCCGCTCATTCATCCGCAGACCGAGGACTACTGGGGCAACGTGAATCCGGTGGGCCCCCGCGGGGTCTACGACGAGGCCAAGCGGTTCGCGGAGGCCATGACGATGGCCTACCACCGCTATCACGGCATGAACACGCACATCGTGCGCATTTTCAATACGTATGGTCCCCGCATGCGTCTGCGCGACGGGCGCGTGGTCCCGGCGTTCATCGGGCAGGCACTGACGAACCAGCCGCTCACGATCTTTGGCGACGGATCCCAGACGCGCAGCTTCTGCTACGTGTCCGACCTCATCGACGGCATCTTCCGTTTGATGATGAGCGATTATCACGAACCGGTGAACATCGGGAATCCTCGCGAAATGACGATCCGCCAGTTTGCCGAGGAGATCATCCGCCTCACCGGCACGGAGTCGAAGATGGATTTCAAGCCGCTCCCCGTGGATGACCCCAAGGTCCGCCAGCCCAACATCGGCCTCGCCAGGCGGCTTCTGGGCTGGGAACCGAAGGTCGACTTCGAAGAAGGCATCCGGGTCACGATCGACTATTTCCGGCCGCGTGTCTGAGAGGCTCCGAACGAAGATTTCCAGCGACTTTCAAGAATCCTCATTGCCTTGCCACGATCGAATCCCTACTGTGAAAATTCTCGCACAACCCGGTAGCAACCCCTTGAACATGATGAAACGCCTTCTGGCCGTCGCCGCTGTCGCATTCGCCGCCGCCTCCACCGGCATGGCCCAGCAACAAAAGCTCGAAATCAAGAGCATCGATATCGACAACAACGCGCTCACTCCGGAATACAACATCGGCGTCGGTCCCCAAAAAAAGGCACCGAGCCAGAAGTGGCTCTGGGTGGAGGTCGGGTTCACCTATCAGGACGCCAGCCGCGATCCGAAGCCCATCGACGACCTCAAATTCACCTTCTACATTCTTCTCAACGACAAAACCCGCGAGAATCCGAAGGGCACGCTTCTTGTCGGCAGTGTGAACCTCACGGGCGTCACGCCCGGCGGCCCGAGCGAGATCAAGCGCACGGTGATGCTCGTCAGCCCACAGGTTCTCAAGCGCTTCTTCGGAGGCAAGGTCCCGCCGAACCTCAGCTCCGCCACGCAGGCGATCGGCGTCACCGCCCAGGTGCAAGGCCAGGTCGTCGCCCAGGAGAGCATCGGTCTGGGCAAGGGCAAGCCGGATTGGTGGACCCAGTTCCAGCAAGGGCCTCCCGGACTCGTGCTCTCGAAGGACCAGACCCCATTCGCCCCGCTGTTCTATGACTACTTCGAGGCGACCAAGCCCCAGACTCCTGGCGCCTACTGATCCTTCCACCCCAATTTCACCCGACACGTTTCCTTCCGAATGGCTGCACCGACCCGCACACGAGTGCTGAATCTGGGGATGCAGACGGTGGCACTCGCTGAGTTCCACACGTCCCCGGACGGCTCCCTCACCCTCGATAGAATTCAGGTTTCCGAACTCCTCGCCGATCCCGGTGCCGATGCTTCCCGGCCCGGCCAGATCGAAGCGACGATCGGGGAAATGAAGAAGAACTGGAAATCCGCGGGCGGCGAAATCAACTACGCCCTTCCGTCGCAGTCCGTCTTCTCCCGTTATCTGGGCCTCCCCGGCTCGACTCCCGAGGATCTGAATCAAATCATCGGCTTCGAAGCCCAGCAGAACATCCCCTTCCCGATCGACGAGGTCGTGTGGGATTACCAGCCACTCGGGCAGCCCGTCGACGGCAAGCTGAACGTCGTCCTCGTGGCGATGAAGACCGATGCGCTCGAGGCGGTCAACGCGGCCGTGGAATCCGCAGGATTCGCCCCGCAGACCATCGACCTCGCGCCGATGGCCCTGGTCAACGCCTTCCGTTACAATTATCCCGACGCCCAGGGGTGCAGCCTCATCGTCGACATCGGTGCCCGCACGACGAACCTGCTCTTCATTGAAGGAGAGAAGACCTTCACCCGCAGCATTCCGATCGGCGGCAGCACGATCACCGGGGCGGTCGCCAAGGAGTTCGGCCAGCCGTTCGAGGCCGCCGAATTGATCAAGAAGGAAAAAGGCTTCGTTGGTCTCGGTGGTTCCTATGCGGATCCCGAGGACGAGATCGTTGCCCGCATCTCCAAACTTGCCCGCACCTCGCTGACCCGCCTGCACGCGGATATCGCGCGCTCGATCAGCTTCTACCGGGCAAACCAGCACGGCAGTCAGCCGAGCCGTGTCTACCTCGCCGGTGGAGCGGCCAGCATGCCCTACATGCTCGAGTTCTTCTCGGAGAAGATGCAGATGCCGATCGAGTTCCTGAATCCTTTCCGGAACGTGAAGGTCGCCTCCACCGCGGACGTGCAGCTTCTCTCCACCCGGGCACATGCCCTTGGCGAGACGGTGGGCCTCGCGCTGCGTGACGCGGGAAATTGTCCGATCGAGCTGAATCTCCGTCCTCCGACGGTCGTCAACGCCCAGGCACTGGACAAGCGCAAGCCCTTCCTCATCGCAGCAACGGCCTGCCTGTTCCTGGGCATTCTGATGTTCTGGGTGTATTACTGGAAGGCCGCGGCCGTCCACGAAGAGGTCCTCGCCTCGATCGACAGTGAACTCAGCGGACTCGAGAGCCAGGCAGCAGCCTTCGACGCCGCCAAGCGCTCCCAAGAACAGCTCGCCGCCATTGCGGATCCCCTCATCACCGCCTCCATCGAGCGCGAAATCTGGGTCCGCATCATCGACGAGCTCGGCACCAAGCTCCCGCCCGACTTCATCTGGATCACCCGGTTGACTCCGTTGAGCAACGGCCGGCCCGTCACGATTTCCGGCGCATTGACCGCCGCTCCGCGGACCGCCGCTCCGACGCCGACCCCGCGCCCGCGGCCTGGCCAGCCTGCTTCCGCCAGACCCGCGGAACCACCGCCGGTCAACGGAATCACCGCACTCCAGATCGACGGCCTCTATTTCAACAATCCCAACCAGGCCAAGGTCATCGACGATTTCGTGAACAATCTCGAAAAGTCCGAGCTCTTCGCTGTGGACCCCCAGAAGAAGACGGAAATGGTCACCGTGCGCAAACAGCCCGACGATGAAACCTGGGCCTACGCCTACCAGATCATCCTCCCCCTCAAGAACCCCATCGCCCTGCCCTGACCCTGGATGAAAAAGAATCCGTTTTTGATCGGTTACGCCACCGTCACTGCTGTCGGCGCCGCGGCGCTCGGCTTCCTTCTCTACAGCGGCTACAGCCACTACACGGAAGTTCGCGAGACGTATGAGGGCAAGGCCCGGAAATTCGTTTCGCTGAAGAACCGAGTTCCCTTCCCCAGCGCGGAAAACAACGCCGCCTACGCGGAACTCACCGCCGAATACAAGAGCGCCTACGAAAAGCTCGTCGCGCAAATCAACGAGATGCAGGAGCCTCTCGAGCAGATTTCTCCCTCCGCATTTCAGGACAAACTGCGCGCCATGGTGTCGGAGGTTCAGGCCTCCGCAGCCGCAAACAGTGTGGAGCTCGACCCGGCGTTTTACCTCGGCTTCGACCGCTACCAGGCAGAGCTTCCGTCCGACCAGGCCGCGGCTCCGCTTTACCGGCAGCTCAAGGCCATCCGCCTCGTGATCGACCAGCTCATCGAGGCAAAGGTCCGCCGCATCGTTTCCATCCGCCGGGATCTGCTTCCGCAGGAAGGTGGTGCCGCTTCCACAGAGCCGGAACCTCGTCCGGGCGGCAACCAGCAGCCTTCCGGCGGCCGTTCGCAGTCTGCCCCCTCCCGTTCGATCGTGAGCGCCGCTCCATTCGAAGTCGTCTTCGTGGCGGACCAGGGCAAGGCCCGGCAATCGCTCAACGCGATCGCCCGCGCCAGCCAGTTCCTCGTCATTCGCGCGTTGAATATCGAGAACAGCGCCACCACCGGACCTTCCCGCGAAGCACCCCCGGAGACGGCAAGCAACAGCTCCACGCCGCCGCCATCCAGTTCTCCCGGCGATGAACTCGCCAGCCTGCTCGGCACCAATACAACGAGCAACGAACCCTCTGCCGCGGCTCCGACCTCCACCCTCCGCGTCCTCGTCGGCCTAGAGACTCTCACCGTCGGCGCCCGCATCGAAATGCTCACGTTCAACCTCGCTGACAGCAAGGAATAAGCCCTTCCCCACATGGACTGGTTCAAGAAACACTTTGATCGCATCATTCTGGCCCTCGTCGGACTTCTCGTCCTCGTGTTCGCCGGCCTCATCGTCATGAACATCCTGAACTTCGAGCAGTTGTTCGAAGAGCAGAAGAACTTCCGCCCGGCGAACAACCAGCTCCCGGCGCCACCGACGGAAGTCGTCGTCAAGCGCACGGAATCGCTGACCTCCCCCGCCGAATGGGCGGTTCACGAAGGTTCCCTCTTCGTCTCCGAGCCGTTCATCAGCGTCGACGGCGCCGACCCCGAAAATCCCTTCAAGAGCGACACTCCGCTCTTTCCGCCCATCGACAACAAATGGATCGTCGAGCACAACATCGACTTCTCCGACGGCAACCTCCGCAACGCGGATCCCGATGGCGACAAGTTCACCAACGTCGAGGAATTCCTTGCCAAGACCGACCCGAACGATCCCAAGTCCCGCCCGGGATACGCCAGCAAGCTGCGCCTTCTCGAGTGGGTCAAGGAACCCTTCCGCCTGAAGTTCAGCGGCACTCCTGACGAAGGAGAAACCTTCACGGTCAATACCCTCGACCTGCGCCAGCCCACCCAGTTCCGCAAAATCGGCGAAATGGTGGAGGGCACCCCCTACAAGCTCATCAAATACGAGCCCAAGACGGAAGCCGTCAGCGGCCTCGAAAAGGACATCTCCGAGCTCACGATCGAGAATCAGGAGACCGGCGAGCAGATCGTTCTCATCTACGACAAGGTGATCGACTCCCCCACCCAGTTCGCCCGCATGAGCTACCTGTGGGACGGCTCGGAACTCAAGGTCAAGAAACTCGATTCGTTCTCTTTGGAGCCGGAGCCAAACGTCAGTTACAAACTCATTGACATCTCCGACACCCAGGCAGTAATCGAAAACGCTCAAACGCAGGAGCGGATCACTGTCCCGAAGGCCGACTAGCTCAGCACGCACTTTGGACCCACACCCCCGCCTGCCGGATACACTCTCCTCTCAGAAACCGCTTCCCGTCACTTTTGCCTTAACCATGCCAAGACAAGCCGCACTGCTCCTCGGAATTCCCACGCTTGCCCTCGCAACCCTGACCCCCCCCCTCTTCGCGCAGCAGGCGGGTGTTCAGGGAGCCGCGGCTCGCGAGATTCAACGTCGCGAACAAATCAGCGATTACGCCGCCGAAGCCATCAAGAATGGCAAGGCCGCCATGGCGAACCGCGATTATGAATCCGCCTACGCCTACTTCAAGAGTGCGGTGGATTCCCTTCCCAGCGGCGGCACGGCAACCGCCGCGATTCGCTCCGAAGCCCTCAACAACTTCTGCGATGCGACCGTGCAGCTTGCCCGCCAGCGCATTTCCGAGGGGCGTTACGCCGACGCGGAAACGACGATCAACGTCATCCTTCAGGAGCAATACGCCCCGGACTACGGTCCCGCTCTTTCGCTGCGCCGGGATCTCAAGGCCGGCAACGTCTACAACCCGACGATCACTCCCGGCTTCGTCGCGAGCGTGGAGGAAGTCAAGCAGCTCCTCCGGGAGGCTGACGGCTTCTACCAGAGCGGCGAGTTCGACCTTGCGTTCAAGCGCTGCGAGCAGGTCCTGAACATCGACAAATACAACATCGCCGCCCGCCGGTTGATGGAGCGTATCGACAACGCTCGCGAAAATTCCGCGATCTCCGCCTACAACGCCACCCGCTCCGAGCTGATCACCGATGTGGACGCCGCGTGGGAACTCCCCGTTACCAAATACGACGCGGGAGTCTCGCAAATCATCGAGCAGCCTGTGCTCGACACGCGTGGAACGGCTTCCATCAACCGGAAGCTCTCCGACATCCGCATTCCCAGCATCCAGTTCCGCGAGGCAACCGTCCGCGAAGCAATCGAATACGTCAAGCTGCGCGCCAAGCAGCTTGACAACCTCGAGTCCGATGCATCCAAGCGCGGCGTGAACATCGTCCTCAACCTCGGCCCCGGGGTCGATGCCTCCACCCGCATCACGCTCACCCTCTCCGACATTTCCCTTCGGGAGGCGCTCAACTACATCGCACGCGCCGCGAACCTGAAGGTCAAGGTCGAGCCCTACGCGGTTGCAATAGTCCCGATCAACACTCCGACCGATGTCCTGATTCTCAAGGAATACAAGGTTCCCCCGGGCTTCATTCAGGCTGCTCCCGCCGGCGACACGGCGGATACCGGCGGATTCGGCTTCGGCGCTCCCGC
>Ga0065721_10003872_pt1 | contig 73410 bp, 59 predicted proteins | sample Mesricmetagenome_FD_59108 | JGI IMG/M metagenome (GOLD analysis project Ga0065721, IMG submission 59108) | Mesophilic microbial community from rice straw/compost enrichment Sample: eDNA_1 v2 (version 2) | ecosystem: Engineered > Solid waste > Grass > Composting > Bioreactor | place: USA: Davis...
CTGGACGCAGAGCCGGTGCCCGTGGACGTGACGGACATCGGCGCCGTACGCGCGACCCTGGCCGGTGTGGCCCGAAAGATGGGGCGCCTGGACTGTTTGGTGAACAACGCCGGGGTCTTCAAGAACGAGCCGCTTCTGGAGGTCGAGGAGGACGGTTACGACCGCCTCATGGCCGTCAACCTCAAGGGCGCATTCTTCGTGCTGCAAGCCGCAGCGCGGGAGATGCGTGTTCGGGGGAACGGGGGCGTGATTGTCAATGTGGCGTCCGCGGCGGGGCGCTCGGCCCGACCAACGCAAGCCGTCTACGGCATGACTAAAGCCGCGCTGATCCACCTCACGAAGTCGGCGGCGGTGGCGCTTGCGCCGGACATCCGGGTGCTTGCCGTGTGCCCGGCAGCGGTGGAAACGGAGATGTGGGAGCAGGTCCTGAAGGAGCGGCGGGCAGTCGGCGGCGACGCCGACGTTCAGGCGCTTTTCGCGCGCATTCCGCTGGGACGCGCCTGTACCGCCGCGGAGGTCGCGGGCGTGATCGCCTTTCTCGCATCCGACCGCGCCGCCTACATGACCGGCTCCGCCCTTGACATCTCCGGCGGCATGGAGATGGTCTGATGGACGGCGAGACCTACACGGACGATAAGGGGCGGACCCGGTGGCGACGTAACGATGAGATTGCCGAGCACCTGAAGCGGCTGCACGACTATCTTGTGATCGGGGGCTATGAGCCGTCTCATGCCGCTCGCTACACGAAGCTCGCCTACGCCATCTCCCGCCATCCGGAGAGCATCGACGCCCTGCACCGGGAGAATCGTCTGCGCGAGATTCCCGGGGTCGGTGAAACGGTCGGACGCATCCTCGGCGAGCTTATCGAAACGGGCACGTCGCGCAAGATGACGGAAAGCGGGGACGGCTTCGAGCCGCCCCCGCTTTCGGTTCTGGAGTTGACGGCCCTCCCGGGCCTCGGGGCGCTGACCGCGCGCCGCCTCTACGCTGAGTACGGCATCACGAGCCTGAGCGCTCTCGCGGACGCCCTGGACGCCGGCCGACTGGACGACGTCCGGGGCCTCGGGCCGAAGCTGCGCCAGGCTGTCCGCGAGAGCGCCGGTTAGCGCTCGCCCGCTCTCCCCGGTGCCACCTGCTGAAGGCTCTCCAGGAGGCTCGGGGCCGCAGTCTCGGTGTACCCCTCCGGGATGGCGAACAGACTGTCGGGCAGGGCCTCGCCGCTGACCGCCGTCACCAGCATTTCGGTGCTGGACGTGAAGGACTGGTCGCCGCGCGGGCTGGCGATTGCCAGGTTCAGCCGTAGCGCCAACGGAATCGCCTGCGCCTTGACCATCCGGTCCGCTACCGTCTTCGCCATCTGGGCTGCGCCCGGCCCGGTCAGGATGCCGTTCGTGGTAGGATAGAGCCCGAGCCGGCCGTTGTCGGGCAGGAGGGCAAACACACCGCGCCCCACCCATGCCTCGCCCGTCACCGCCGTGGGCGGGATCTGAAATGCTCCCCCCGGAGCGTTACCGCGCGCGCGCGCGCCTCCCGGGGGAATCGCGACGACGCCCGGCTGCGCTGCCCCACCCGCACCGAATCCCAGGGCGGCGGTGTCGAAGGTGGTGTTAATCTCCCCCTTCAGGTCGATCTTCTGCGCCTGCTGCTGCGCCACTGTCGCCTGCTCCGACGTTTCGCTCATGGTCAGCGTGGTTCGGAACGACAGAGCGCTCTCGACCCGGTTCATGACTTGCTCCACCATCTGACGCCGCCGCGCCTCCTCCTCCGGGGTCGGCGCTGGGCGTGCCGGACGCGCCGGTGCACCCTCTACAGGCACCGGTGCGCCCTCTACGGCTACCGCGGCGCCCGGCGCCGTTCGCCCGAAGGCCACCGTGGGTACCGCGGCAGCGATGCTGGCCAGCAGGCCGCCGTTGGGGTTGACCTTGCCGTCAAGAACGTCCCGCAGTGCAAACACGCGGTACGTCTTGCGCGCGGGGTCCAGCCGGTAGACCTTGCCCGCGTCAGCGTCATACAGGGTCACGGGACCATTCTTGACCTCGGAGCGGGCCTTGCGCCCCCGGTAGTACGTGGTCACCGTCTGTTTCGTCGTGGTCCCGCTCAGGGACGGCGGGGGTGGCGGTGGCGTTTCCCTTGCGCCACCTGCGCCCCCAGCGGGGGCGCCTGCAGCGGCGCGAGCCGCCACGCTAGTGGGGCCGGTAGTGGTGACTTCTGCCACTATCGTCAGGTCTGCGTGCGCCGCCGCGGGAACAGTCAGCAGCGCCAGTGCCAGAACAGACGCTCTCCAGCCCCGAAGTCTCTGATGGGTAGGCTTGTTGTTCAACTGTCTCCTCCTCTTTCAGGCCCGGACCGGAACGCAGAGCGCCCGAAGGCCGCGACGAGAACCGAGTTGCCTTGCCTGCTGTTATAGCACAAAATCTGAGAACCGACTCAAAGGTCGGCCGCTTCCGGTCCGTAGTTCGCCCCGGGAGTCTCCCCGCAGAGACCTTGTTCCACGGTGATCTACGGGAGGACGTAAGCTATGTCTCAGAATATCTTTCCCCAGCGCAGCGCGAGTGAAGCGAATGCCATCGTCGCGCTGACTGAGGAAGCGGTGCGGCAGCGCCTGACCGACCGGGTGCCGTTTACCGCCCTTGATGTCAGCAATGGCCTGAAGGCAAAGAACTACCCGGTGCGTCACCGGGAGGTGGCGGAGGTGGTCCGCGCGCTGTGGAGCAGCGGCCTGATTGCCCTCTTTGACTACCGGCGCGTCCTTATCGACGTGATGACGGAGAATGGGGCCGCGGCGCAGGCGTACCTGTACCTGCATGACCATGACTCCGAAGCGGACTACGACGCGCGCGCCCAGCGGGCGGCCCCGCCCCTCACCGCTGACCGCGCCCGAAGCCTGGAGGACGTCATTCCCGCGGGCGTGCCCCTCTCTCCGCTCGCCCCCGCGGCCGAACAGGGATAGGCGGGGAAAGTTCCGCGGTACCTACTTCCCGGCGAGCATCTCGCGGGCGTGTCGCAGGACCGTGTCGGTGGACGCGCCGCCGAGCATGCGTGCGATCTCCTGCACCCGCTCCTCCGGCGCCAGCGAGCCTACCGAAACCACCGTCCGGTCCTTCTCCGCCCGCTTGTCGATGCTGAAGTGCCGGTCGCCCCGCGCCGCAATCTGGGGCAGGTGCGTAATACAGAGCACCTGAGCGGTGCCCGCCAGCGCGTGCAGTTTCTCTGCCAGCACAGTGCCCGTGCGCCCCCCGATTCCGGTATCGATCTCGTCGAAGATGAGCGTGGGCACCGAGTGTGTGCGGGCCAGCACAGACTTCATGGCGAGCATGACGCGGCTGATCTCGCCTCCGGAGGCGATCTTTGCCAGCGGCTTGAGCGGGACGCCGGGGTTCGGCGAGATGAGAAACTCGACCGCGTCCGCCCCGGAGGCGCCGGGTTCGCGCGGCTCGACGGCGACAGCGAAGCGGGTCGCCCCCATCGCCAGATCCGCCAACTCCTTCATGATCGCGGCCGAAAACGGCTGCGCGGCCTTCTTCCGCGCCCGGGTCAGCTTTGCCGCCGCCTTCTCCAGCGCCGCCCGGGTCACCTCCCGCGCCGCGGTCAACTCCGCAATACGCTCCTCGGCGTTCTCCAGGACCTCCAGACGCTCCCCGATCTCGGCGCGGTAGCGCAGGACCTCTTCCAGCGTCTCGCCGTACTTGCGCTTGAGCGTCTTGAGGGTGTCCAGACGCGCCTCGATCTGCTCCAGGCGCTCGGGGTTAAACTCTACCTCGTCGCGGTACCCGCGCACGTCGCGCGCGGCATCCTCGGCCAGGTACAGGGCGTTCTGCAGCGACTCCAGGAGCGGGGCCAGTCGCTCGTCCAGTTTCGCCGCGTGCTCGATCTCTGCTACCGCGGTGCCCAGAGCATCCAGCGCGCCGGCTGCGCCCGCAGAGCGCCCCTCGCTGCCGCGCAGCGCCGCGTAGGCCCCGGACGCGGCGGCAAAAAGCTTCTCCGCGCTCGCCAGCCGCAGGCGCTCCGCGATGAGTTCCTCCTCCTCCTCCGGCTTTGGCGCGGCCTCGTCGATCTCGTCACGCTGGAACGTCAGGAGATCAAGGGTGCGGGCGCGTTCGCGGGCGTCCTGCTGGAGCGCCGCCAGTTCTCGCTCCGCCGCCTGCGCCGTCGTGTACGCCTCCGCCACCGCCGCCTTCAGGGAGAGGATGTCCGCCCCGCACCAGGCGTCTAAGATATCGGCGTGCCGCTCCACGGCGAGCAGAGACTGATGCTCATGCTGCCCGTGGATATCCACCAGAGCATCCCCGAGCGCCTTGAGCATTCCTACCGTCGCGGGCCGCCCGTTGATGCGCACGGCGCTCTTGCCCGCCGTGGTCAGTTCGCGGGAGAGCAGGAGGGTCCCTTCCTCCAACTCCACTCCGGCCGCCTCCAGCGCCTCTGCCAGGCGTGGGTCGCCCTCATCCACCGCAAACACCGCCTCCACCCGAGCCTTTGCGGCGCCGTGGCGAATGACCTCCGTGCCGGTGCGCTCTCCCAGCACCATGCCCAGCGCGTCGAGGAGGATGGACTTGCCCGCGCCGGTCTCGCCGGTGAGGATGTTCAGGCCCGGGCCGAAGGCAAGGCGGACCTTCTCGACGAGCGCAAAGTTCTCGACAGAGAGTTCGGTAAGCATGGGTTTCTGCGTGCGCGGGCGCGCCGGTGGAGCATCGGGCAGAAAGAAAAAAGCGAAGGCGGCCTGCCCAGGGAATTATACCCGCGACAGGCCGCCGGACGCAAAACGTTTGTTTGTTGCGCGAACCCTCCCCCCTACGGGTTGTTGGTGCCCTCGCGGCCGTAGGCGTCCTTGAGGCGGACGACGTCGTCCAGGTGGGGGGTGGAGACCTCCAGAACGTCCGAGTCCTCCAACGCCTCGATGGTGTGGATCTCCAGGGGGCGGTTGCGCCACTGGTGCCCCTCGGCGATCTCGGTCACGGTGAGGTTATCCTCGGAGGCGCCCTTCGTCAGGAGCATACGCCCCTTCAGGAGGTAGCTGGTCTCGTCCTTCTGGTTGTGGTACTGGAGCGAAAGCTTCTGCCCCTTGTTCACGTGGATGATCTTGCCGACGTACTGGTCGGTCCACGCATACCAGATCTCGTACCCCCAGGGCTTCTCCACCCTTACCGGAAGGTCTTCTGGCTTGATGTCCATGTAACGCTGTCTCCTCAGGCTCAGTTGTACTCCCGTCTCGCCGTTCAATCAGCGGACGGGGGGCGCGGGCTCTGGAACTCAAAGAGCCCACGCGGCCCACGGCAGCGCCGCGGAATATGGAAAAAGCTGCCGCGCCGGGGCGCAAGGGAGAGCCGCGCGGCCCCATCTTCGCGCTTCCCGGGCGGAATATACCCGAATCTCCCTGCGAAGCCACTCACCGGTCCCTAGGAAGATTCAGTTGGCGGAGCGCTCGCCATAGCGCCATCGCTCCCGGATCTTCTGGTAGAAGTCGGGGCCACCCAGGCGGATCAACTTGACCACATGCGGCGCGCGCCGCACGGTTACCGTGTCACCGGGACCGAGGGGAAGTTCGGTCTGTCCGTCGGCGCTGACCACACCGGTCGTATCGCTCCGGTGGCCTTCCAGAGAGAGTTCGACGGTCTCGGTGTCCGGGATGATGAGGGCGCGAGCATTCAGCGTGTGGGGGCAGATAGGAGTGACCAGGAACACCGGGGACGCGGGGTGGACAAGCGGTCCGCCAGCTGACAGGGAGTATCCCGTGGACCCCGTGGGCGAGGCCACAATCACACCGTCCGCGGCGTAGGTCGCAACGCTCTGGCCGCCGATCCGGGTGTGGACGTGCACCATGCGCACGGCGCCGCTCGCCACCACCATGTCGTTCATGCCGAGCAGCGTGTCGCACTCCTCCGGGTCGCGCCCCCGCCGCCGCACCTCCGCGCGCAGCATGGAGCGCTCTTCCACGGTCGAACGCCCCTCCAGAATCGCGTCCACGGCGCGGGGCAGGTACTCCGGGTCTACCTCGGTCAGAAAACCGAAGTGGCCGAAGTGGACCCCGAGGAGCGGCTTGCCGTGCGGGGCGACGTTGCGGGCGGCAGCCAGCAGCGTGCCGTCGCCACCGAAGACCACGACGATATCCGCCTCCTGAGCCAGTTGCGCCGCATCGGCCATCGGGCGGCACGCCCCGCCGTTCAACTGGCCGGCGTCGGTCTCCAGGGCGAGAACGCGCACTCCCCGCGTCCTGAGCTGCGCGACGAGCGCACGGGCGACCTCCATCGCGCCGGGCTTGGTCTGGTTGATGAGGAGGCCGACGGTTGCAGGGGACGTCATACGGGTCAGCGGTCCGTGCCGCCGCTCGTGGTGCCGCTGCCGCCGGCACCGCCTCCCACCGGCGGGGGTGGCCCGCCCGCGGCCGGGTTCTGGCGCACGGCGGAGGCATCCTCCGTCTTCCCCTTGTCGTAGCGGGCGAGGTTCTGGCGGGCGTCGGCGAGGTTCGGGTCGATCTGCAGGGCCTTGCGGTACTGCGCCACGGCCTCGGCGTACTGGCCGCGCTTCTCGTAGCAGACCCCGAGGTTATTGTAGGCCGGGGCAAACTTCGGGTCGCGGCGAATCGCCTCCCGGAAGGCAGCGAAGGCGCGGTCCACGTCCCCCTTCTTCTGGTAGGCCAGGCCGATGGCGTTGTACGGCGCGCCGAAGTTCGGGCGCAGCGAGGTCATCTGCTTGTACAGGGAGATCGCCTCGTCGTACTTGCCCTGCTCCAGGAGAACTCCCGCCACATAGTCGCGGGTGGCGTAGTCCTTCGGGTCCAGGGCGATCGCCTTGCGCCAGGCCGCCAGGGCGGCGTCGGGCTCTTTCTTGCGCGCGTGTGCGAGGCCCAGGTTCGTCCACGCCACCGGGGCGTTCGGCCGCACCTTCGTCGCCTCGGTGAAGCGGGCGATGGCGTCATCCAGGCGCTCCATGCGGAACAGGGCGAAGCCCGCGTTGACCAGCGCGTCGTAGTAGTTGGGCTTGAGCGCCAGCGCCTGGTCGTAGGCAGCGAGGGCTTCCGCGTACTTCCCCGCGGACGCCAGAACGACGCCCTGATTGTAACGAGCCGTGGGGTCTGTGCCCCCCTGCGCGGCCTGAAGTTCGGCGGCCTCGCCGAACACCGCCGCAGCGTCGTCATGGCGCCCCGCCTCGGCGTATGCGCGCCCGAGCGTCAGCATCGTTGCGATGTTCTTCGGGTCGAGTTTCCGGGCCGTCTCCAGGGCGTTCAGCGCCGTCCCCCGCCCGGCGGCGCCGCGCTTCATCTCCAGAGTGCCCAGACGCACCCAGAGCGCGGCATCCTGCGGCTTGAGCGACGCGGCCGTACGGTAAGCGTCCGCCGCCCCGGGAATATCGCCGCCCGCCTCCAGGGCAAGGCCAAGGTTGGCCCAGGCGCGGGCGTCCTTCGGCTGGAGTTGGATGGCCTTGCGATACGACACCGCCGCCGGCTTGTACTGCGCGGTGCGAGCGTAGGCGTACCCCAGGTTGAAGTGCGCCTCGGCGGAATCCGGAGACACAGCCGCCGCCTTGCGGAACATCGCGATAGCACGCTCGGTGTCGGACTTTGCCCGGTTCGACTTCAGCAGGAGGGCGTTGCCCAGGTTCGTATAGTGGTCACCGACGTTCGGCTGGAGCCGGATGGCCGTTTCCAGGGGAGCGATCGCCTCCTGGGGAAGATTCATGTTGAGGAGCAGGAAGCCGAGCCAGCCGTGGGCATCCCCGTACTCGGGATCGGCGGCGACGGCCTTCTCCATCTCGCGCCGCGCTGCCGCTGCGTCGCCCGCGTTATAGGCGGCAATGCCGCGCTTGTACGCCGCGGCGGCGTCCGCAGCGACGGGCTTCTTGCGCACCGCGGCCTGGGGCGCGTTGGCGAAGGCGGTGGGCGGCGCCGGGAGCGTCGCGACGGTCGTGGCGGTGACGAGCAATAACAGACAGGGGGTCAGGCTCGGCTTCCGCAAACGCCGGCTCGGAATTCGAGGAGAGACACGCATCGTCTACTATCTTACCACCGGAACCGCCCGCGTCGAGAATCTACGGGCGGGCCCGCCGTCCGCTACGAGTTGCGGAAGAGGTCCTGGTCGCGGCTGAGGTAACCGCGCATGCGGAGGACGGCCTGGGTGTGGAGTTGGTACACGCGCGACTCCGAGACGGTAAGGACCTTACCGATCTCCTTGAAGGTCAGCCCCTCGTAGTAGTACAGCGCGATCACCAGGCGCTCGCGCTCCGGGAGACGGTCGATGGCCTGGCCGAGTTGGCGGATGCGCTCGCGCGCTTCGACATCCGAGAGCGGTCCGGTGGCGTCGTCCGGCACCACGTCCGCCAGGTGCAGACGCTCCACGCCCTCGCCGCCCAGAATCAGGTCATCCAGGGAGAGGACGCTGCCGCGGCCAGCGTCGGCGAGCATGCGCGCGAGGTCGTTGGTGGAGATGCCCATGTGCTCCGCGACCTGCTCCTCGGAGGGGGGGACGCCGAGTTTGAGTTCCACCTCGTGGAATGCTCGCTCCAGAGCCTTGGCCCGCTCGCGCACCGAGCGCGGAACCCAGTCCTCCTCGCGCAGCGACTCCAGAATGGCGCCGCGAATCAGCGCGATGGCGTAGGTCTCAAACTTCACCTGCCGCCCGGGGTCGAACTGATCAACCGCCTTGATGAGCCCCATTGCGCCCGCGGTGTACAGGTCCTCGCGCTCCAGGTTGGGCGGCAGGTTGGACACGACGCGCCCTGCCGTGATCTTGACCAGGTACGAATAGTTATCGATGATGGTCGCACGCGCCTTCAGGTCGCGATAAGACTTGAACCGACGCCACGCATCCTCAATGCTCCGGACTGACATCATCTCTTTACGCGCTCTCCCCCTGCTCGCCGTGGGTGTAAGGCGCCGCTCCCGCGCGGCGGCATGGCGGCGCGGGAGCGTAGTACGAGGAGGAACAGCCTTGAGAGAGTGGGGGTGTGGTTTGGACCATCGGAAAAACCAGGGATCTACGTTCCAGCCGAAGCGATCGAGGAAGCCCTCGTCACATGAGAACAGGAAGGCGCGCGGGCGGTAACGCGGCTCCCATCCGTTTTTACAGTGAGGATTATAACACAGGCCGCGTAGAGTTCCTACCGGTATCGCACGCTAAATTGGGGCGCCTAGCATTTCCTTGCCGAAAGATTTGCGGGTTTCGGTCAGAAGCGTCACGCCCGAGAAGTTTATAACCGTCCCTATCGTGGGCATCTCCCGAGCAGGGAGACACGGAACAACACCCCGCGCTGGTTCTCGTGCCGGACGCGGAACAGGAGGGAATTGAAGATGAAAACAGGCATGAATGCGCGCGGAATCGCCGCTCTGGCAATCGCGGCGACCGTGGTCGGTAGCATTGCAGGACCGGCTGCGGCTCAGTCCAAGCGGCAGAAAGATAAGAACCTGATGCGCAACCTGGGCATCGGGCTTGGCGCCGCTGCGGCGCACCAGGCGGTCAAGGGCAAGACCACCAACGCCATCGTCCTGGGAGCCGGCGCTGCCTATGCCGGCAAGAAGTACGAGGACGCGCGTAAGGCCCAGGCCAAGGAGAACAGCATCCGCCGCGTCTACCGCTACTCCAACGGCAAGAAGATCGGCTACTACAAGGTCCGGAACGGCAAGCGCATCGGCTACGTCCGCTTCGCTAAGCCGTACTAAACTAACCGGGACTGACTCCCACGTCGGGGATGTCCGCGAACGGGGCCATCGGAAGTTATTTCCGATGGCCCTCGCTTTGCGTCACAAAAGTTCACACACATTCGTTTTCTCCACAGAAGCCCCCGAGGGGGAAAGAGGGGAAACGAAAACCGTGAACAAGAACCACACCATTCGCAAGATATCGGCGTTCGGCGTAGCTGCCACGATGCTGGGCGGTGCCCTGTTCGGCCCCCTGGCTGGGGCGGCTCAGGCGCAGTCTGCGCGCCAGAAGGACAAGAACCTGATGCGGAACCTGGGCATTGGCCTGGGCGCCGCCGCGGTGTGGCAGGCCACCAAGGGCAAGACCACCAACGCCCTGATCCTGGGCGCGGGCGCTGCTTACGCCGGCAAGAAGTATGAGGATGCCCGCAAGGCCCAGGCCAAGGAGAATAGCACCCGGCGTGTTTATCGCTACTCCAACGGCAAGCAGATTGGCTACTACACCTACCGCGGCAACAAGCGCATCAGCTACACACGGCTCCGCTAACGGACCGCGGGCCCTCCTTCGCTTCCGAGCGGCCCCGGCGGCATCTGCCGCCGGGGCCGCTCTTCCTGCAACTTCCCCGCCGCAGCCTGGTATCTACGGTGGGGAATTTCTATGCCCCCTGACGGGGAAGAAGGAGACCAGAGCAGGATGCCCGGTGAAACCATAACTACCGCGGGAGCACGGATTGTGCTGGCGACCTGGGGGTCGTTCGGCGACCTGCACCCCTACCTTGCCGTTGCGCTCGGCTTGAAGGCGCGTGGGCACCGGCTCGTCCTCGCTTCCGCGGCGGTCTACCGGGAGAAGATCGAGCAGGCCGGCCTGGAGTTCGCCCCCATCCGCCCGGCGCTCCCGGACCCGCGGAACACGGCGGTCTTTCGGGATGTGGCACAGCGCATCATGGAAAGCCGGGACGGCCCGCGCAACCTCATCCGCGACCTTCTCATCCCGTCGCTGCGCGATATGTATGAGGACCTATGGCAAGCGACCGAGGGGGCGGACCTGCTGCTCTCCCACTCCATCCTGTACGCCGCCCCTCTGGTGGCAGAGAAGCGCGGCCTCCGGTGGCTCTCGGTCGCCCTGCAGCCGATCATCTTCCTGTCCGCCTACGACCCGCCGGTCCCTCCGGATGCTCCAGCCATAGCATGGCTGCGTCACTACCTTCCCCGCCCCCTGCTCCAGACGCTGATTGCCGCGGGCAAGAAGCGCCTGCGCCCCTGGGTAGCGGAAGTAGACGCCTTCCGCGAGGAACTCGGACTGCTTCCCGGCGGCCACCCTATCTTTGACGGTCAGTGGTCGCCGTACGGCACACTGGCGCTGTTCTCCCGGTCGCTCGGCCTCCCGCAGCCGGACTGGCCTGTGAACACGGTGCAGACGGGTTTTCCCTTCTATGACCAGCTTCAGGCGGGGCAGGCGGGTCTCGCGGACGACCTGTGCGCCTTTCTGAAGGCGGGTGAGCCGCCCATCGTGTTTACCCTCGGGACATCCGCCGTGATGACACCGGGGCGCTTCTACGAGGCGAGCGCCGAGGCCGCGGCGCGCATCGGACGCCGCGCCGTGCTTCTGGTCGGACCGAACCCGCAGAACGTGCCGGCATCGCTCCCGCCGGGCGTGGCAGCGTTCGACTACGCTCCCTACTCCGCCCTCTTCCCGCACGCAGCGGCCATCGTCCACCAGGGCGGGGTCGGGACCACAGGGCAGTCGCTGCGGGCGGGGCGCCCGCAGTTGGTGGTGCCGTTTGCGCACGACCAGCCGGATAACGCCGACCGCGTGAAGCGCCTCGGGGTCGCCCGCTCTGTTCCGCGCGACCGCTACGATACCAACACCGCGGCTCGTGAACTCCAGGCGCTCCTCGAAGACCCGGGGCACGCCGCCCGCGCCGCGGAGGTAGGCCGCGCCGTCCGTGAGGAAGACGGCGTCGCAAACGCATGCGCCGCGATTGAGGCGGCGCTGGGATGAGCCCTCGCCTCCGGAGCCCTCACCCCCGGGTACCCTCCGGGTGCCTCTCCCGCGGCGGTAGAGGGGTGCCTACATCGGGGGCAGTATCCGCTCCCCGACAAGCCAATATAGACACAGTGGCAGGCACCCCTCTACCGCCGCGGGAGAGGGGCGGGGGTGAGGGCTCCGGAGGCGAGGGCTCATCCCGTAGGCAACATAGGCCGCACGGGGCGCCCGGTAATCAGACTCCCGTCCGCGCCTACGAAACCCTCGGGGCGGTCGCGCAGGGTATCGATGAGCCGTGCCCGCCAGGCAGCGACCCGCGCCTCATTCGCTCCGGCCCGGGCCAGGTCGTGCGTCTCCTGCGGGTCGTTTACCAGGTCGAAAAGCTGCTCGGTGCCGGTGCCGCTCCACCACACATACTTCTCGCGCCCGTCCGTCAGGCGGTGGATCGACTGGCCGTAGCCGGTGTGCTCGCCGTGCAGGAACGGTCGCCAATCCGGAGCGACTTCCCCACGGGCGAAGGGCAGCAGACTCCGCCCCTCCACGGACTCGGGAATCGGCAGCCCGGCACAATCCAGGAGCGTCGGCATCACGTCCCGCAGTTCTGCCACGGCGTCGCACCGGGTCCCCCGCTTTATTCCGCCCTCCGGCGCCGCCTGCGGCCCCCAGAGCAGCAGCGGCACCCGTGCGGACCCGTCGTAGGGCAGGGTCTTGCGCCAGCAGTCGTGGTCGCCCAGCAGGTCGCCGTGATCGGAGACGAAGCAGGCGTACGTGCTGCTCTTCACCCCGAACTCCTGCAAGCCCTCCATCAGGCGGTTGATCTGGTGGTCGATGTGGGTCATGTGCCCGTAGTAGCCCGCCCGCGCCCGCTGAAGAGCGCGCGGGGCCAGCGTCGCCACCTGCGGGTCGGGCCGGTTCTGGGTCCGGTGTGGTTCCAGAATCTCCGTCCAGTCGCCCCGCGGCGGGTCCGGCATGGGAGCGTCCGCGTACATCTCGTACGCCCAGGCGGGCGGGTCCAGCGGCGGGTGCGGGCGGTGGAACCCCAGGTAGAGGAAGAACGGCTTGCGCGGGTCGCGGCGGCGCAGGAAGTCCAGCCCCTGCGTCACGATGAAGTTCGTCGGGTGCAGGTGCTCGGGACGGTCCCATGGGCGGACGGTGTACGCGTTGCAACTCAGTCCGTGCCCGAAGTAGTCGGCATCCGGCTCGCCCGTCTTTTCGCGCAGCCAGGGCAGATAGTCGTCCACCGTCCGCATGTCGCGCTCTCCCCGGCGGGCGAAGTGAAGGTACCCGTCGTGGAGGATGACGTTCTGAAACCCGATCTGCGACCGCTCCGGGTAGACGTGCAGCTTGCCGACCGCCTGCGTCTGGTAGCCATGCCGGGTGAACTCGGACGCCACCGTGACGGGGTAGTCCCACGGCACGCCGTCCTTGTAGCCCACGCGCCCGGTGCCTGTCTGTGATAGCCCGGTGTACAGCGCGGCCCGCGCCGGTATGCAGGAGGGCGTGGCGGTGTACGCCTGCGTGAAGCACGCGCCCTCGCCTGCCAGCGCATCCAGGTACGGCGTCTCCACCACGGGATGCCCCAGATACCCCAGGCAGTCGCCGCGCCACTGGTCCACGCAGATGAGGATGACGTTCGGGCGCTCCTGCGCGCCCGGAGCGGTGTTCGGTGTTGCCATGCGCTACTGGTTCGCCGCAGCCACCCCGCCCCCCTGCGGCCGGAATTCCCTGGTGTGCAGGGAATTCCTGAGGAAGCTGTCGAACAGGTTTCCGAGGCGCCCGCAGAACGTGAGCGTCGCCGGGGGCGCCCCGGCCGCACTGTCCTGAGCCACAACGTCGTGCCTCCATCGCCGAAGGGATAGACAGAGAGACATGCAGTCTGCGCCCATCCGCTTCACTATTGACCCACGGCGCGACCGCCGCCCGATCTCGCCGCTGATCTACGGCACGAATCAGCCGGATTGGAAGACGACCGCGCGGCGGTTGACCCTGACCCGTATCGGCGGCAACCGCATCACCGCATACAACTGGGAGAACAACGCCTCCAACGCCGGGAGCGACTGGCACCACCAGAACGACGCGTTTCTGGGCGGTGGAGACACGCCCGGCGAGGCGGTCCGCCCGCTGGTGGCCGCGGCGCTTGCCAACGGCGCGTCGATTATCGTCACCGTTCCGATGGCGGGCTACGTCGCCGCGGATAAGAAGGGCGACGGGGACGTTAACCAGACGCCCAACTATCTCAACACCCGGTTTGTAAAATCCCTACCCCGCAAAGGCGGCCCCTTCGCCTTTCCCCCCAATACCCGGGACCGGGCCGTGTACCAGGACGAGTTCGTTGCCTGGCTGAAGAAGACGTTCCCGGATGCCCACCGCGGCGGTAGCGTCGCCCGGCAGATCTTCTACTCGCTGGACAACGAGCCGGACCTGTGGGACCACACCCATGCCCGGATACGTACCACGCGCCTGACGTACCGCGAGATGCTGGAGCGCACCACCGAGTACGCTAGCGCCATCAAGCGGGTGGCGCCGGGGGCGCTGGTCTTTGGTCCCGTCAGTTACGGATGGAACGGCTACGTGACCCTCCAGGACGCGCCGGACGCGGGCGGGCGCGACTTCCTGGACTTCTACCTGGCGGGGATGCGCGCCGCGGAGAAGAAGGCAGGGAAGCGACTGCTGGATGTGCTGGATGTTCACTGGTACCCCGAGGCGCGCGGCGGGGGCAAGCGTGTCACCGAGGCTGGCTCCGAGCCGGTACTGGTCAACGCACGGGTGCAGGCTCCGCGCTCGCTCTGGGACCCCACCTACCGGGAGACCTCCTGGATCAGCGACAACCTGCGCCAGCCCATCCGCCTGCTACCGCGCCTGAAGGAGAAGATCGCCCGCCACTACCCCGGCACAAAGCTGGCCATAACGGAGTATAACTACGGCGGTGGGGGGCACATCTCCGGTGGGGTTGCGCAGGCGGACGTCCTGGGCATCTTCGGGCGCGAGGGCGTCTTTGCCGCCACCTACTGGCACCTGTCTGGGGACGAGCGCTTCGCGTACGGCGGGTTCGCCATGTACCGTGACTTCGACCGCAAGGGCGGCCGTTTCGGCGACACTTCCGTTGCCGCGCAGACCAGCGACGCGGCGAAGACCTCAGTTCACGCCAGTGTCGATCAGGCGAATCCGAAGCGCCTGACAGTCGTCGCGATCAACAAGACGAACGCGACCGTCACCGCGGAGATTGCCATCGCGGCTGCGCCAAAGGCCCGCTGTGTTGGTGCGTACCGCCTGACATCGGCCTCCCCGACCCCGCAGCCGACCGGGGCGCGGCCGTCTTCCACCGGCTCCGGGCCGCTCCGCTGCCCCCTGCCTCCGATGAGCGTCACTACCCTGGTAATAGCCCTGTAATCGAACCTGCCGAACGAACGCAAACGAAGGAACCTGCGATGAACGTCCTCGGATATTACCCGGACTGGGTGGCGGGGAGCACGCTCCCGCCGGAGCGCATTGACTTCCCGCTGTTCACCCACCTGTGCCATGCCTTCGCCGTACCCGCCGAGGACGGCAGCATTCCGGATGCCACGGAGAAGACCGGCCGGGCGCTGTGCGCCGGGGCGAAGCGCGCGAGGGTGCGCGTGCTGCTCTCGGTCGGCGGCGCGGAGACGGGCCGCCGCTTCGCTGCGGTGACCTCCGATCCGGCGAAGCGCGCCCGCCTCCTGGATGGCCTGGTCGACCAGGTGAAGCGCATCGGCTACGATGGCATCGACCTGGACTGGGAGTTCATGGAGAACGCCGCCGAGCGGGACCTGCACGCGGCACTGGTGCGGGACCTGCGCGCCCGCCTCCCCCGCCCTGCCCTGATCAGCATGGCGGTCCCGGCCGGGGACTGGTACGGGCGCTGGCTGGACGCCCCGGCGCTCCTGCCTCACGTGGACCTCCTGAACGTCATGACCTATGACTTCGCCGGCCCCTGGAGCGACAAGGCGGACCACAACGCCCCGATGCCCTACCTGGCGGACGGTCTGACCTACTGGACGAAGCAGAAGGGCTTCCCGAAGGAGAAGCTGAACCTCGGCATCCCCTGCTACGGGCGCGGGTTCGCGGTGCGCCGCTGGCGTGACCCGGTAGACAAGGCCAAAAAGCCCGCCCACCCCTACGCCGCCCTGAACGACATTGAGGGCCTGCGCGCGGCAGGGTGGAAACGTGAGTTTGATAAGGCAGCGGGCGTCCCCTTCCTGGTCTCGCCCGACGGCACAGAGCTTATCTCCTACGAGGACACCGACTCGGCGGCCGCAAAGGGGAAGTGGGCGCGGGCGCAGAAGGCGGCCGGCATCTTCTTCTGGGAGATTTCGCAGGATTTCGCGGGCGGCACCCACCGCATCGTCAAGGCAGCAAAGGGCTAACCACTAACCACTATGATAAGATGTAGGTAGCCAAAGAAACCGCGTAAACCACAAACGTTGAGCGTTGAGATGAAGGCCCGACAGCCACGTGCTGTCGGGCCTGTCTCGTCAGCCAGCCGTCCATTAGAGAACTACCGCTACGCAGGAACCAAAGGGCGAATCTCCTTCAAGGCGTCACCCAACCGCTTGGTTTCTTCTTCCAGATCATAACTGGTTTGAAGGTTGAGCCAGAACTGTGCGCTGGTGCCAAAGAAAGCGGCCAGACGTAACGCCGTCGCGGGAGTGATCGCTCGCTCCCCGCGAACAACCTCGCCAATCTGCGTCTGCGATAGCCCCGTTTCCTTTGCCAGGCGGTAGGCAGTTATGCCAAGAGGAGTCATGAACTCTTCATCCAGTATCTCCCCTGGATGGATGTTGCCGATCGCCCCTTTATCCTCAACGTGCCCGCCTATTCGCTTCTCGCTTCCCATATTGTTCAATCCCCATCGTCCCCAAAGAGCCGATGCAATAGGAAATTGTTTCAATCCTCACCGGTACCAAGGAACGGTGCCGTGCGGCACCGTTCTCTCAGTGGTAATCCACCATCTCGACTCGATGAGCCCCGTTATCCCAGACGAAGCATATCCGCCATTGGTCATTGACCCGAATGCTGTGCTGCCCCGCTCGATTCCCGGATAGAGCCTCCAGGCGATTGCCGGGAGGTACGCGCAGATCCTCCAATTGCACAGCGGCATCCAGCATTCGGAGCTTCCGTCGTGCCACCGCTTGAATGTCCGGCGGGAAGCGTCGCGAAACCTGTCCGCGAAAAATCCTCTCGGTCTCCCCGCACGCGAAACTTGCGATCATAGCAGAGACATACTATCTCATCGCGATAGTATCGTCAAGCGTCACCACATCCCGAGCGTCTTACAATACGGGAAATTTCGAGCATAGCGGAAGGGCGGGAGGAAGTACGCTCCGCTGTGACAGAACTCCTGTATGCGGTCGACCCGTCTCTACTGATCCCGCCCAGATAGCCGAAAGCGAACGCTCCTATGGCAAAGAAAACCGCCGCCACTGCCCCTGCCGCCTCGAAGAACGGGACGGCTTCCGCGTCCCTGCCCGACCTGGAACTGCTCCGGGAGCTCATCGCTCTGCCCGGCCCCGCCGGGGACGAAGCGCCGGTCGCGGCGTTCCTGGAGGGGTACCTCGCGGCGAATGTTCCGGAGGCGCAGGTGGAGCGTATCCAGGACAGTCTGATTGTGCGGCGCGGCACCCCGAAGACGGCGATCTTCGCTCATACCGACACCACCGGGTTCACTCTGGGGTACGACAACCACCTCATCCCTATCGGTGGACCGCAGCCCGCGGACGGTGACCGATTGAAGTGCACGTCGCGCCCCGAGTGCCGGGGGCGCGTCCGGCTTCCGAAGGTCGCCGGTGGCAAGCGGGGTGGCGGTGAGAAGCGCGGGCCTGGGCCGCGCCTCGCCCGGGTGGAGGGCGGCGCGGCCGAGCCCGGGACCCGCTGGGTGTACGCCGCCGCGCCGGAGGTAGACACTGCCAAGGGGACCATCACCTCGCCCTACCTGGACGACCGCGCTGGGGTGTGGGCCGGGTTGCAGGCTCTGAAGCGGTGCCCGAACATCGCCGTGGCGTTCTGCACGGGCGAGGAGCAGCACGGGCACGGGGCGCGCGTGTGCGCGGAGCGTCTGTATCGCGAGTACGGCATCACGCAGGCCCTTATCGCCGACATTACCTGGCACACGGACGACACCCCCTGCGGGAAGGGTGTGGTGATCTCCCTGCGCGACCAGTTCAGCCCCCGGCAGGCGTTCCTGGACCGGGTCCTGGCAGAGGCCGGGGAGAGCGGCATTCCCTTCCAGCGCGAGATACAGAGCGCCGGGTCGTCGGACGGCGGACACATCCTGCGCTCGTCCGTCCCGCTCGACTGGGTGTTCATCGGCGCCCCCGAGAAGCGCCCGCACACGGCGAAGGAGCAGGCGCACCTTTCCGACCTTGCCGCCATGGCGGACCTCTTCGTTCACCTGATCGGCCGTCTCTGACACCGGGCGGTACAATCCCGTCAGGAGGCCCGCCCGCATGGAAAGGAACGACCAGAACGACCCGCTCACCCCGGAGCAGCGCCGCGCAATGGAGGAGTGGCTCCGCGCCCACCCCTACGGTGACCAGGACGAGAACGGCATCGACCTTTCATCGTTACGCCGCAACCTGCGACTTACCCCCGGACAAAGGCTCGCCAGGCTCCAGCAGGCGGTCCGCTCCCTGCAGGAGGTGAAGTGTGCCGCAACCCACGATTGACTTTCATGCGATCCTCCGCCTTTTGCACGCCGCGGGTGTACGCTACGTCGTCATAGGAGGCGTCGCGATGCACCTGCAAGGCGCGAACAACTTGACGGTTGACATGGACATCAGCTTCGCCCGCGACCGCGAGAACCTTGACGCGCTGGCGGGTGCCCTCAACCTTCAGCACGCCCGACATCGCGGCTTCCCGCCTGAATTGCCCTGCATCATCGACGTGCAGACGCTGCGAAACGGCACCCATCTCACCCTGGAAACGGACCTCGGTGACTTTGACCTTCTGGCCGAGCCGGAGGGGATCGACTCCTTTGAAGGGTTGTGGGAGCGGGCCACGATCATGGAAATAGACGGCACTCCCGTCCGCATCGCCTCGCTGGACGACCTTATCGCGATGAAGCGGGCCGCGAATCGCCCGAAGGATCAGGCACACCTGATGGAGTTGGAGGCGCTGAAGCGCCTGCAGGAGAGCGAGGGGACGTAACGGCGCGGCCAGCGTTGCCTGCCCCCGCCCGCCGCGCTATACTGAAGGTCCGACACCCTTTTCCAACTTCCGAGGACCACCAGAGACCCATGACGACCACCAGCGCCGCAGCCTCCGACACCGCGCCGCGCCAAACACTCTCGCAACGCGCCCTGAACTGCGCCCCCTCCCCCACCCTTGCCATCACCGCCAAGGCCAACCAGATGAAGGCGGACGGCATCGACGTGATCGCCTTCGGCGCGGGCGAGCCGGACTTCGACACGCCCGACCACGTCAAGCAGGCGGCGGTGGACGCCCTCGGGAAGGGATTCACCAAGTACACGCCCTCAGCAGGCATTCCCGCGCTCAAGAAGGCGATCTGCGAGAAGCTGGCCCGCGACAACGGGCTGGAGTATGCGCCGAACAACGTCATCGTCTCCTGCGGCGGCAAGCACTCGCTTTATAACGTCTTCCAGGCGCTCTGCCAGGAGGGCGACGAGGCCATCATCCCCGCCCCCTACTGGGTCTCCTACCCGGAGCAGGCACGCCTCGCCGGGGCGACGCCGGTCGTCATCAACACGTCGGACGCTACCGGCTTCGCGCCGACCGTGGACCAGATCCGCGCCGCCATCACGCCCAGCACGAAGGTCTTCGTGCTGAACTCGCCGTCGAACCCGACCGGCGCCATGTGGCCGGAGGCGACGATCAAGGCGCTGGCAGAGATGGCCGTGGAGCATAACTTCTTCGTGATCTCCGACGAGATCTACGAGAAGATCGTTTACGACGCGCACAAGCCGTTCTCTATCGCCTCGCTTGGCCCGGAGGTGAAGAAGCGCACCATCACCGTCAACGGCGTCTCCAAGACCTACTCCATGACCGGCTGGCGCATCGGCTACGCCGCGGCGGAGGCGGAGATCGTGGCGGCGATGGGCCGCATCCAGGATGCCGTCACCAGCAACCCCACCTCCATTGCGCAGTACGCGGCGCTCGCGGCGATTACGGGTCCGCAGGAGTTCCTGAACGACTGGGTGGCCGAGTTCGACCGCCGCCGCAAGGTGATCGTGGAGGGGCTGAACGCCATTCCCGGCATCACCTGCCGCGTGCCGGAGGGCGCGTTCTACGTCTTCCCGAACATCTCGGCGCTTATTGGCCGGAAGACCCCGGCAGGCGCGGCCATCGGCAACAGCGACGACTTTGCAGACTACCTGCTCTCCGATGCCCAGGTGGCGGTCGTCCCCGGATCGGGCTTCGGCGCGCCGGAGTATATGCGCCTGTCCTACGCAACGTCCATGCAGGCCATTGAGCGCGGCCTGGAGCGCATCGGCAAGGCCGTGGCGGCACTGGGGTAATGTCGGCCTCCTTTGCCCCCCTCCCCCCATTAAGGGGGGGAGGGGCGGCACGAAGTGCCGGGGAGGGGGGCCAGCCCCTCCCGGACGACCTGCACGCCTTCGCCGCCCGCTGGGGGTTCGCTCCCGATTCGCCCCGCCTGCGGGCGGCGCTGACCCACCGCTCGGCCGCCGCCTCGCCCGCGGAGAGCAACGAGCGCCTGGAGTTCCTGGGGGACGCCCTGCTCGCGGCGTTCGTGGCGCGCTTCCTCCTCGACAGCCTGCCGCCGGACACCGACGAAGGCTTACTTTCCCGCGCGCGGACACACGTGGTCCGTAAGGAGACGCTGGCGGAGGCGGCCCGCGCAATGGGCATCGCCGACCTGCTTGCGGTCGGCCCCGGCGAGCGCAAGGCCGGGCGGCACGAGAACGACTCCCTGCTCGCGGATGCTTACGAAGCGCTGGTGGCCGCGCAGTATCTGGACCGCGGCGCCGAGGCGATGGACACCTTCATCCAGGCGACGCTCGCCGCCTCGCTGGAGGACGTCGCGGCCCACCCCCCGGAGCCGGACCCGAAGACCGCGCTCCAGATGCGCCTCCAGGCCGCCGGGCGCGGCCTCCCCACCTACCATGTGACCGCAGCGACCGGCGAGGGGCAGGATCTGCGCTTCGCGATCGAGGTGCGCGCCGCGGACGGCACGCCCCTGGGAGCCGGGGAAGGACCGAGCAAGCGCATCGCCCAGACGGAAGCCGCCCGCGCCGCCCTGGAATCCCTTGCGTGAACAACGGCACCACAGGTAAGGCGGAATCGCACTGACCGCCGCCGGGAAGGTTACCGGATAGAATGTGGTGAATGTGGTCCAGGAAAGGACGGTCTTCACCCCCTGATGGCAGAGACTCCCCGTGCGCAAATCGGTATTTTTGGCGGCTCCGGCTTTTACTCGTTCCTCGAAGGCGACGTCCGCGAGGTAAAGGTGGAGACGCCCTACGGCCCTCCTTCGGATAAGGTCGTCCTGGCGGAGATGTACGGCAAGAAGGTCGCCTTCCTTCCCCGGCACGGGCGCGACCACTCGCTCCCGCCCCACAAGATCAACTACCGGGCGAACGTCTGGGCGATGAAGAGCCTGGGCGTTACGGACGTCATCGGGCCGAACGCCTGCGGGTCGCTCCAGGCGAACGTCAAGCCCGGCGACTTCGTGATCTGCGACCAGTTCGTGGACCGCACCTCCGGCCGCATCGACACGTTCTACGACGGCCCCGTCACCACGCACGTCTCCGCCGCGGACCCGTACTGCCCGATCCTGCGCGAGCACGCCATCAGCGTGTGCCGGGAGTTGGGTGTGCCGTTCCACGAGCGCGGAACGGTGGTAGTGGTCCAGGGACCGCGCTTCTCCACCAAGGCCGAATCCCGGTGGTTCTCCCAGATGGGTTGGGAGGTCATCAACATGACCCAGTACCCGGAGTGCTACCTGGCGCGCGAGTTGGAGATGTCGTACGTCAACCTTTCGGTCATCACCGACTACGACGCCGGCCTCGTGGCGGAGGGGCAGGAGGCCCACCCGGTCACGAACGATGAGGTGCTGGCCGTGTTCCGCGCCAACACCGAGAAGCTGCGGCGCGTCCTCTTCCGGATGATCGAGACGATGCCCGACACGTCGGAGAGCCCCGCGCGCCACTGCCTGGCCGTCTCTCGCTTCGAGGTGTAAGCGGAAACGCCCGGCATGCCGAACGACTCCCCTCCCCCCGACAAGGCACGCGGCGGGCGCCGCGCCGCGTTCGAGGCGCAGATGCTGCCGCACCTCGATGCCCTGTACCGGTCTGCGCTGAACATGACCCGGAATCCCGGGGATGCCGAAGACCTGGTGCAGGACACATTCCTGCGGGCCTACCAGTTCTTCGGCCAGTTCCGAGAGGGAACTAACGCGCGGGCGTGGCTGTTCCGCATAATGACGAACCTCTTCATCAACGCCTACCGCCGGCGCACGCGGGAGCCGGATCGCGTCTCCTACGACGAGATGGAGGACTTCTACCTCTACAATCGCCTGTCGGACACGTATTCCCGGGGCGCGGGCGCGACGCCAGAGGAAGAGGTCGTCCGCAGGGTCGAGGCGCAGGCCATCCAGGAGGCGATCGCAAACCTGCCGGACGAGTACCGCGACACCGTTGTACTCGCCGATATTAACGAGTTCTCCTATCAGGAGATCGCGGAGATGCTGGAGATACCGATCGGCACGGTGCGCTCCCGACTGGCGCGCGGCCGGAGGTTGGTTCAGAAGGCGATCTGGGCGTACACCGACGCCAATCGCCGTTAGAGAGAAGGGTCACGATGCGAGGTCAGCAGCGGGCGCAGCGCGGCAGCAGCCCGGTCGGACGGAAAGCTGCAGAAAACCACATGGACGCGACAGACCCGACCCCGACGACGGTCGAGTACAACCAGTGCCAGGAAGCCGTTCGGCGCCTGACGGAGTACCTGAGCAAGGAGCTCCGGCCGGAAGAGGAGGAGGCGGTCCAGCAGCACCTGTCGCAGTGCCAGGGCTGCTTCGCCAAGTTCCACTTCGAGGAAACGCTCCTGCGCACCATCCGCGAACGGGCGGCAGAGGTTCGCGCGCCCCTGCCGCTCCGTGAGAAGATTCTGGGCCTCCTCGCCCATGAGGACGCCTCCTCGGCCTGACCCCACGCGCATTCCGCATGTCGCGGAAACTGCAGCCACCGGAATTTCGCTTTCCGGTGGCTGTTGCCGTTCCGGCGGGATTGCCGTTCCCGAAGGATCGGGTAACATGAAACGGTTAACTAATAAACCATTTCCAACGTGGACGATAACGGGGCGCCCCCGCGTCCCCTCCCCCTTCCGAGGACCTACGTGAGCATTACCGAGCAGGAGCAGCAACAGAGCGCGCCGTCCCTCCTGGCGGACGCGCTGCCCGTCAGTGTGGAGACCGCCCTGCGTGAGCGACGCAACGGCACCGGCGACCAGCCGCTTGTGGTCTCCGTCAAGACCGACATCGGCGCCGACGGCAAGATCGGCGAGCGCTGGGTGGTCGCCGACACCCACGCGGTACGCGTCCTGAGCCAGAACGGCGACGGCCGGGCGCGCATCGACGCCGACCTTCCCCTGGCGGATGTCATCGACTTCCGCACCGAGAACCTTGTCGGTGGGGGAGCGCTGCTGGCCCAGCGAGGAACGGATGTGGTGGAGCTGGCGCGGTTCACCACGCCGCTGGTCGGGCGCATGGGGTCCGTTGCACGCACCCTGTCCGCGCTTGCCAAAGGTGAGGAGCTGCCCGAGGTCCACGATGAGGAGGTGCGTAAGTGCCCCAAGTGTGGGCGACCTCTTGGGAAGAACTCCAACGTCTGCCGTGCCTGTATCGACAAGAAGGCCACGCTGGCGCGCCTCTTCGCCTACGCCCGTGAGTTCAAGGTCCAGGCCGTCGTGCTTACGCTGCTGATGTTTGGCGCCATCGCGATGGACCTGGTTCCCGGCATCATCATCAAGCGCATGACCGACGATGCGCTGGTGCCGCAGGTTGCCGTCGCCCCGAACATCGCCCTGGGCCGCCTCGGCGTGCTCGTGGGCCTGCTCATCCTGGCCCGCGTCGTGGCGATGGGCCTTACCATAGTCCGCGGGCGCCTTTCGGCGTACCTGTCCGCCATCATCACCTACCGGCTACGTACGCAGGTCTTTGACCGACTCCAGGAGCTGAGCCTGTCGTATTACGACAAGCGGCAGACCGGCGCCATCATGACCCGCGTCACGCAGGACGTCAACGAGCTGAACAACTTCCTGGTGGACGGCCTCCAGCTTCTCGTGGTCCACGGCCTGACGATCCTGGGCATCCTGATCGTCCTGATGCTCAACGACTGGAAGCTGACGCTTCTGGTGCTACTCCCCATTCCCTTGGTGGTCTGGGCAACCCGCACCACCTGGCGGTTCCTGCGCCGCCGCATGGAGCGCCTGTGGCACCTGCGCTCGGCGCTGGCCGCGGGGCTGAACGCCACCCTCTCTGGCACCCGCGTCGTGAAGGCGTTCGCCCAGGAGGAGCGAGAGATCAACCGGTTCCAGCGGCGCGCAACGGAGCTGTATCAGGTCAACCTTTCGGTTGAGAACCAGTGGGCCACCATCTTCCCGATGCTGGGCCTGCTGATGACCTCGGGCTCGTTCATCGTCTGGTACCTGGGCGGGCGGCAGGTCATTCTTCAGGAGATCTCGCTCGGGACCGTCCAGATGTTCCTGTTCTTCCTGGGACAGCTCTACGGCCCGCTCCAGGCGATGACCCGTATCGCGGACTGGCTCTCGCGCGCCACCACCTCCGCCGAGCGCGTGTTCGAGGTGCTGGACACGGAGCCGGACGTCGCCGACGCCCCGGACGCCGTGAAGATGCCCCGCATCGAAGGTTCGCTGAAGTTTGAGAATGTGTCCTTCGCCTACGACAAGTCGCGCCGGGTCCTGGAGAACGTGGACCTGGAGGTGAAGCCGGGCGAGATGATCGGCCTGGTCGGCCACTCCGGTGCGGGTAAGACCACCATCATCAACCTGCTGTCGCGCTTCTACGACCCCGTCGAGGGGCGCATCCTGATCGACGGCGTGGATATGCGAAAGGTGAGCCTGAACGATCTGCGGCGCCAGCTCGGCATCGTGCTCCAGGAGCCGTTCCTGTTCCCGGGTACGATCACCGAGAACATCGCCTACGGCAAGCCGGGCGCGACGCCCGAGGAGGTCATGCGCGCTGCGAAGGCGGCGAACGCGCACGACTTCATTATGCGCTTCCCGGATGGCTATGATACGCAGGTCGGCGAGCGCGGGGCGCGCCTCTCCGGCGGCGAGCGCCAGCGCATCAGCATCGCGCGGGCCATCCTGCACGATCCGCGCATCCTGATTCTGGACGAGGCGACGGCCAGCGTGGACACCGAGACCGAGAAGCAGATTCAGGAGGCGATCTCGCGCCTCATCACCGGCCGTACCACCTTCGCCATCGCGCACCGGCTTTCGACTCTGCGCAATGCCGACCGGCTCGTGGTCATCGACAAGGGGAGGGTTGCCGAGATCGGCACACACGACGAACTGATGAACAAGGAGGACGGTATCTTCCGGAAACTCGTGGACATGCAGACCGAAATCAACAAAATGCGGATTCTGGAGGAGTAGCCGCCATGCCCACGGACACCGAGAACACAGTGAACCCCGTTGGCACGTCGGGGCCGGCGCACGAACAGGACCTGCTTCTCCTTGACGCAAAGAAGATGCGGCTCTTCCGGACGGGCGGAAGCGCGGTGCGGATGACGATCGAGGGATTGGACGCTCTGGGGGCCGACCGCTCCTATGTGCGTGTGCAGATCGCCCGTGCCTTCCCGCTCTCCCAGCCGGATCGCTACACCGGCTTCCGCGACGCCCAGGACAAGGACATCGGGCTGCTAATCGCCCCGGACGGCCTGGACCCCGAGTCCCGGCGCATCCTGGACGAGGAGATGGAGCGGCGCTACTTCCTGCCGGTCATCCTGCGGGTGAACCAGATCAAGGACGAGTTCGGCGCCATCTTCTTCAACGTCGACACGGACAAGGGGCCGCGCACCTTCTACCTGCGCCAGTTGCGCGAGTCGGTCTACCGGCTCCCGGGCACCGACCGTGTTCTCATCACCGATACGGACGGCAACCGGTACGACATCCCGGACGTCACGCGCCTGGACGCCCGGACCCTCACCCTGATAGGGCACGCCCTGTAGTCAGCTACCGGAGTCGGGGAACGGGGTGACCAGGCCGTGCCGGATGGCAGCGAGGGTGGCCTGGGTGCGGTCGGCGACGCCCAGCTTGTTGAGCACAGCGCTGACGTACCCTTTAACGGTGCCGACCGACAGGAACAACTCCGCCGCGATCTCCTTGTTCGAGCGCCCCTGCGCCAGCAGGCGCAGAACGTCGCGCTCGCGGTCCGTCAGGGCGTCCAGCGGGTTGTCGGACGCCCCACCCGGCGAGGCGATCTGGCGGATCAGGTGCTTCTGCGCCTCCGGGTGCAGCGTGGGCCGCCCCGCAGCGGCGGAAACGATCGCCTGCACCAGTTCCGTCTTGCCCACGTCCTTGAGCAGGTAGCCGATGGCGCCTGCCTGGAGCGCGTCGCGCACCCGGGCATCGTCCGCAAACGAGGTCAGAATCACCACCCGGGCCGCGCTACCCGACTCCGCCAGGCGCCGCGTCGCCGCGATGCCGTCCAGGCGGGGCATCGCCAGGTCCATCAGCACCACGTCCGGCGCGAGGCTCAGGGTCAGGCGCACCGCCTCGTCGCCATCGCGGGCCTGCCCTACCACGGCGATGCCCTCCTCCTCCGCAAGCACCATCTGCAGCCCCTCGCGCACGATCTCGTGGTCATCTGCGAGCAGCACCGTGATGCGGCCCGCCTCGGCGCCGCTTGTGGTATCCTCGGTCACGATTCGCTTTCTCCTGATCTCGCGGGCAGTACCGCGGTGACTGCGGTTCCACCTCCCGGCCGTGCGGCGACCGTCAGCGTCCCGCCCAGCTCCTCCGCGCGCTCTCGCATACTCGTCAGTCCCAGCCCACTGCCCGCCGTCTGGGCGGCAGGACGCGCCGCCCCCGGATCGAAGCCGACGCCGTCATCCGCCACCGTCAGTGTCACCGCGCCGGCCTCGTCCGCCGTGAGACGGAGGCGGAGCGTCTTTGGGCGGCCGTGCTTCAGGGCGTTCGCCGTCGCCTCCTGCGCGATGCGCAGCAGCGCCTCTTCCCGCTCCGGCTCGACCGGACGGTAGGCAGCGGTGTCCAGTTCGACCCGCGGCCCCTCGTCTCCGATGGTCGCCTCCAGGTGCGCCTTCAGGGCGGCCGCCAGTCCCCCACGCCGCAGTCGGGACGCGGCCGGGTGCGACGGCAGGTCCACGGCGGTGTTCGGGTCCGCCGGCCGTAGCTCTGCCAGCAGCGCCCGCATCTCCTCCAGCGCCGTGTGCGCCAGAGAAACGACCCGGTCAATGCGCCGCTCCCCCTCCGCGGGGTCTCGCTTCCACATCGACGCCACCGACTTGCCAATCAGCGTCATGGCGAACAGGTGCTGCGTCACCGAGTCGTGCAGGTCACGGGCGAGCCGCTGACGCTCTTCCAGCACCGCGACCTCCTGCCCCCGCTGGTACAGAAGGCGCTGCTGCTCCCGGCTCTCGATCGCGGTGGCAAGCTGTGCCGCCGTGATCTGGTAGGGGCGCACCTCATGCTCCGGCCAGTCCCGCACCTGGCCGGAGCTCAGGATTACCAGACCGATGCGCTGCCCCCGCGCCCGAAGCGGGATAAAGCAGAGCGCGGGGCGGCCGGACGCCTCCTGAATGCGGCGCAGTTCGGACGAAACGCGCGGGTCGCTGTGGACATCCCGAATCGTCACCGTCTCCCCGGCGTCCAGCATCGCGTCCAGAGCGTCGAACGTATACGGGTGTCGGTGCGTACTCAGGTCAAGCCCCCGGTCCGGATGCCACGCCCCGACCACGCAGACGTGCGTCCGCCTCCCCTGCGCATCGTTCTCGTAGAGAGCCACGGTACAGGCGTGCCGCTCGGCGCCCGCCGCCACCTGTCGCAGATAGGCGGCGATCACCTCGCCGGTATCGCCCGCCGCGTTCATCCGCGCACTGGTGTCGTAAAGAAGCTGTGTGTCGGCGAGCGCTCGCTGCGTCGTGTCGAACAGGCGGGCGTTCTCGATGGCGACTGCCGCGTGCCGTGCGAACAGCGTCAGCGTCTCCACATCCGTCTCCGTGAAGCGCTTGGGGGGCATCTTCTCGCCGCGGTCGTTCACGCGCGGCGACGCCCCGATGCCGAAAAAGCCGATCATGCGCCCGCGCCAGAAGATCGGGATGCCCACCACCGAGTTCTCAGACAGCCGGGGCAGCGTCGGCGCGCGCACATCCCCGTAGCGGTCCAGCACCAGCGGCATCTGCGTCCGCAACACATGGCCCGCCAGCCCCACGTCCGGCCCCATCTCGGCCCCGAGTTCGTCGGGGGGCATCTGAAAAACCGCCTCGGTGCGGATGACGTTGCGCTCGGGGTCGTACAGGCCGATGGTGCCGTTGTCCGCGCCGATGAGTTCGCAGGCGTGGCGCACGATGCGTGTCAGCAGCGGCCTCAGTTCGAGTTCGCTGCTGATCGACTCCACGACGGCGCGCAGGCTCTCCTGCCGCTGCAGGAGCGCCCGCATCTCCGCCGCCGCTACCGCCGCCGCCGTCTCCCTCATATCGGGGACATTATAGCACTCCAGCGTCTCCTTCCCGGCCGTCTACGGACGCCGCTCCCGAGCGTAGCGCGGGCGCAGCCGCCGCCGCCTGGTTTCCGGGTCACCAAGCTCTCCTCATCACTGTGCGCGCGGCTCCACCCCAAGGAGGTGGCGCACCAGGAAGTCGGCGCGGCGGCGCGAACCGTAGGGCGTTTCCGCGGCGCCGTGGCCCGCGCCGGGCAACACCAGCAGTTCGAAGTCCTTGTCCGCCTTCACCAACGCGTTTACCACCTGCATGGTAGTGGCGGGGTCCACGTTGGTATCCTTCTCGCCGACGATCAGCAGCAGTTTGCCGGTGATCTTGTGCGCGTTGGTGACGTTCGACTGCGCCTCATAGTGCGGGCCGACCGGCCAGCCCATGTACAGCTCGTTCCACCAGATCTTATCCATCCGGTTGTCGTGGCAGCCGCAGTCGGCCACAGCGACCTTATAAAAGTCGCCGTGGTGCTCCAGCGCCGCCAGCGCGTTCTGCCCGCCAGCCGAGCCACCGTAGACGCCGACCCGCGTCAGGTCCATCTCCGGGCGCGTCGCCGCGGCGGCCTTCATCCAGGCGATGCGATCGGGGAAGCCACCGTCCACCAGATTCTTCCACGAGAACGTGTTGAAGGCACGAGAGCGGTTCGCGGTGCCCATACCGTCGATCTGGACGACTATGAACCCGAGTTCCGCCATGCGCTGAGAGCCGTGCAGGGCGGAGAACGCCTTGGGAACGAAGGAGCCATGCGGGCCAGCGTACACATTCTCGACCACAGGGTATCGCTTCGCCGGGTCGAAGTTCGTGGGGCGGAAGATCACCCCGTAGATGTCGGTCTTGCCGTCGCGTCCCTTCGCCGCGAACCGCTCCGGCCACCGCCAGCCCGTCGCCAGGAGCGCACTCGCATCCGCCTTCTCCAACGGGCATACCAGAGCGCCGTCGCGCATCCGGCGCAGTTCGGTGACTGGCGGAAGGTCCACGCGCGAGTACGTGTCGATCAGATACTGGCCATCCGGAGAGAACTGAACCGTGTGGGTGCCGTCGCCGGGGGTCAGGTCCACGAACCCGGTGCCATCGAAGTTCACCCGGCACAGGTGGCGGTAGTACGGGTCCTGCTCGGGCACCACGCCGCCCGCCCAGAAATAGATCTGGCGCGCCTTCGCGTCCACCCGCTCCACGCCGCGCACCACCCACTCGCCCTTCGTCACCTGGTTCTTCAGACGGCCCGTGTTGGCGTCGTAGAGGTACAGGTGGTTCCACCCGTCCCGGTCACTCATCCAGAGAAGTTCTCCGGAGTCGTCCAGGTACTCCAGGTAAAATCGGTTGGCGTAGTCGATCAGCGTATCCGCCTCCTCGTTCACGAGCGCGGACGTTTTTCCCGTTTCGGCGTCCACACTCAATACCCGGAGCACCTGGTGGCCACGCTGGTTATACAGATAGGAGAATGCCTTACTGTCGGGCCGCCAGTGGATGTCTGGCGTCGCCATCCAGGGGTTAGGCGCAAGACCATAGTCCAGCGGGATCTGGCGCTTCCCGGCGACATCGAAGAGGCGCGGCCGGTGGACCGGAATCTTATCCCCGGGCTTCAGGTAGTCGCGCTCCATCAGCTTCGGCTGCACCTGGTCAGCGGGCGAGGACTCGACGATGTAGATCTTGTGCTCCTGACCCGGGGTCGTGTGGAGGACGACCAGCCGCCGTGAATCCGGCGACCAGGCGATGGGGCCACGGTAGAAGCCCGACTCCGCCCCGTCGGTCGTCAGCGCGGACTCAGCCCCCGTCGCCTTTTCACGCAGGAACAGATTCCGGTTACGGAAGAAGGCGACCCACTTCCCATCCGGCGACAGGCCTGGCTCACGCCGCGCGGCAGCAGCGGCGGCCGGATCAGGGCGCGGCGGCTCGGGGCCTATCTCGGCGCGCGACTCGCCCGCCTCCGCTACGAACACCGCGAACGGGCTGCCGTCCGCCCGGGTCACCAGCCAGGTATGCCCGGCGAACGTGTGCTGGCTCCGGCTCCCGCCGGGCGGGATGGCGCCGTACGCGCGGCGCTCTGAGCCGCCTTCGAGCCAGAACAGACGTACCTCCTCGCGCGTCCGATTAACGAAGGTGACATTCGTCTCCTCGCCCTCCGCCGCGACACGCGCCGGCCGCTCCCCCGGAGCGTACGCCCGCAGAGAGGCGCCCGATTCTGCTCCTCCCGCATCTGCGGCGACCTTCTCTACCGCATAGGTGCTGAGGTTGCAGCGCCATGCCTGCCCCTCCACCCGGAAGCGCAGCGTCTTCGCGTCGGGGAAGGCCAGCGCTTCCAGCGGAAGGCGTGTCGGCGTCAGTGTCCTCCCCAATGCCTTTCCGAGGGCAGCGGCCAGACGCTCGTGGTCGAACGCCGGTCGGCGTGTACCCGCCTCCGCATCTACAAGCACAAATTCGCGCCCGCCCTCCGGCAGCTCGCGCGCGTACCAGAAGCGACGCATACCCGACAGCCACTGGGGACGCACCGTCAAATTCCTCACCTTACCACGTGTCATGGCGGGCAACTGCGCTGCGCGTTCGTAGTCGGCCTTCTTGCCCTGCGCGGCGACAGTGCCCGGCACCGCGAGCATTCCAGCGGAAAACAATAATAGTACGGCTAGCAGACGAGGCGTTCTCATGCCCCAGCAGTTCGCCCCCGGCGCGCGCCGTTCCTCCGGCTGTCCCCAGGGCTGCTTGCCCGCTGGAATAATTTGTGAATTCCATTTACATTGTGGTGGGATATCGTCTACACTCAGGAAAGCCATGTCGCCACACGGGGAATCCGAGAGTGCGAGCGGCGCGGGAAGCAACGAGGCTCTCCCGGATGCACACGCACGTCCCGCGGAACCGGACTCGGAAGCACAAACCCGGCAGCGGCAGCGCGATGAACAGCTCCGCAACTTTCTGGAGACTTCAGCGGAGGGTATCTACCTCTGCCACATGGAGCAGCCTGTCCCCACCTCCCTCAGCGCAGAGGAGCAGATCGAGCGTTACTACCGCTACGGCGTTCTTGCGGAGTGCAACCCGGCGATGGCCCACATGTACGGGTACGAACGGCCGGAGGAGATGCTGGGCGCGCGTCTGGCGGACCTGCTGGTGCGTGAGGACCCCGCCAATGAGCAGTACCTGCGCGCCTTCATCCAGTCGGACTACCGCCTGTCGGATGTCGAGTCCGTGGAGCGGGACCGCTTCGGCAATACCCGCTACTTCGAAAACTCACTGATGGGCGTGGTGGAAGACGGCCGCCTGCTGCGCGCCTGGGGAACCCAGCGCGACGTGACCGCGCGGAGGCGGGCGGAGGCAGCGCGGGACGCAGAGTTCCGCCAGAAACAGCGCCGCTTCCTGCGCGAGATGCTGCTCTCACTGACCGAAGGGCGCCTCGTCCTCTGCGATGCCCCGAGCGAACTGCCCGACCCACTCGCGCAGCCTATCCTCGGCCCCGTCCCACTCTCGCCGGAAACCCTGCGGGACCTGCGCCATGGCATCCCCACGGCCGCCCAGGAGGCGGGGCTACCGGAGGAGCGGTGGCAGAACCTCATGCTCGCTACGGGCGAGGCCGCCATGAACGCCGTGGTCCACGCCGAGGGGGGCATGGGCACCGTAACAGCGGACCCCGCGCGCGGTGTGGTACAGGTCCGTGTCGCCGACACCGGCAGCGGGATCGCTCAGGACACCCTCCACCGCGCCACCCTGGAGCGCGGCTTTACGACCGCCGGCACCCTGGGACACGGCTTCGCCATCATGCTGCACATGACCGACCGCATCTACCTGTCGACGGGCCCCGGAGGGACGACCGTCATCCTCGAACAGGAGCGCGAGGCGGCAGCCCCGTCGCTCTGGGGGCTTTGACTCCCGGCTACAAAGGACCACGACCGCCCGGCGTCGAAACGAGCGACTATGGACACAGACGCTCCTCCCCTGCCGGAGTTTCCATTCGACCGCTATGTGCGCTATGACGAACTGACGCGCCTGCTCACCCAGCTACGTGACGCGCGGCCGGATCTCGTCCGGCTCGACAGCATCGGCACGTCCTATGAGGGGCGTGACATCTGGTGCGTCACCGTGACGAACTTTACCACGGGACCGGACGCCGAAAAGCCCGCTTTCTACGCGGACGGCAACATCCACGCTACGGAGGTCTCGCCGACCACTGCCTGCACCTATCTGCTCGACCGGCTGGTGCGCGGCTACGGCAACGATCCGACCATTACGCGGGCGCTGGACACCCGGGCCTTCTACGTCATCCCGCGCGTCAACCCGGACGGTGCCGAGGTCTTCCTGTCGGACACGCCGCGCTACCTGCGCTCCTCTACCCGACCCTACCCGTTTGACGAAGAGCCCATCGAGGGGCTGAAACGTGAGGATGTGGACGGCGACGGCAAGGTGCTACAGATGCGCGTCCCCGACCCGAACGGCGCCTGGAAGAAGCACCCGGACGAGCCGCGCCTCATGGTGGCGCGCGCTCCGGCCGAGACGGGCGGCGAGTACTACCGCCTCCTGCCGGAGGGACGCATCACCGACTACGACGGCGTGACGTTCGGTATGCAGCGCGCCAAAGAGGGACTCGACCTGAACCGCAACTTCCCCGCGCACTGGCGGCCCGAGCACGAGCAGCCGGGGGCGGGCCCCTATCCCACCAGCGAGCCCGAGGCGCGGGCGCTGGTCGCGTTCATCACGTCCCACAAGAACCTGTGCGGCGCGGTCACCTTCCACACCTACTCTGGCGTTCACCTGCGGCCTTACGGCACGCAGGCGGACGACGCGTTCCCCGCCGAGGATCTGTGGACCTACCAGTTGGTCGGCAAGAAGGGCACGGAACTGACCGGCTACCCGGCCGTTTCGGTCTACCACGACTTTCGGTACCACCCGAAGGAGGTCATCACCGGCGTCTTTGACGACTGGTGCTACGACCACCTCGGCATCTTCGCCTGGACTACGGAGATCTGGTCGCCGCAGCGGCAAGCGGGCATCACCGAGGGCTTCTCACCGGAGACCAAGCCGGGCGCCTTCAAGTTCACCACCTGGGGACGCGACCACGAGATCGCGGACGATCTGAAGCTGCTCCAGTGGGCCGATCAGCACCTGGAGGGTAAGGGGTACTACGACTGGCGGCCGTTTGAGCACCCGGACCTTGGTCCAGTGGAGATCGGTGGTTGGGATGTGCTGTACGCCTTCCGCAACCCGCCTCCGCGCTTCCTGCGGGACGAAGTGGCGCCGTTTGCAGATTGGGTGATCTGGCAGGCGCTCATCTCCCCCGAGTTGTCGCTGCACACCGCGGAGGCCGTCCCTCTCGGCAACGGGCACTGGCGGGTGCGCCTCGTGGTGGAAAACACAGGCTTCCTGCCCTCCTACGTCACCAAGAAGGCGGCGGAGTGCCGATACGTCCGCCCCGTGGTCGCGGAGATTGAACTGCCGGACGGCGCGACGCTGATCGGCGGCAAGACCCGGATGGAGCTGTCGCAGTTGGAGGGCAAGGCCTACAAAGGCCCCGCCAACAGCGGCTATGCCGCCGACGTCACCGACGACCGCGCCAAGGCCGAGTGGATCGTCTGCTCTCCGAACGGAGGCGCCGTGAAGCTCCTGGCCCGCCACGAGCGGGCGGGCACCGTGCGGGCGGAAGTAACGCTGGGGTAGAGTTCCTACCCCAGCGCCAGCAGCAGCATCAGGATGAAGTGGCAGGCGCTCGCTACCAGCACGAGCACATGCCAGAGTTCGTGCGCCTTGAAGTGCGGCGGCTTCAGGTGGGGGCGATCCTTGACACAGATCACCGCCCCCACCGTGTAGAGCAGGCACCCGGCGAAGAGCCACGCCAGGCCCGCGGGCGGCAGTGACCGCAGCAGCGGTCCGATGGCAACGACGATGGGCCAGCCGGTAAGCAGGTACATCACAGCCTGGAGCCAGTCGGGCACACGTCGGCGCGAGAGCACGTCCGCCAGGATGCCTGCGATGGCGAGCCCCCAGACCACGCCAAACAGACTCCACCCCCAGGCGGGCGGAAGCGCCAGAAGGCAGACCGGGGTGTACGTCCCGGCGATCAGCGCGTAGATGGCGGCCCGGTCAAAGCCGTAGAGCGCGCCCGTCCCCTTCTGGTCGAGATGCAGCGAGTGGTACAGCGCGCTGGCCACATACAGAACGACAAGCGTGGTGCCATACACCGCAAATGACGTAATGTGCAGGGGCCGCCCGCGCGAGAGGATGATGAGGACAACCAGGCCAACCAGGGCAAGTGCGGCCCCCACCATGTGAGAGACCCCGCAGAAGGGGTCCTTTATTCTAAAACGAAACTTCAAACCGTCCGGGTCCTCTCGCTTCATCGTAGCATAGCGGGGTGGACGCGGTGTAGGTATTTCGTCTCATTCGCCCTGGATTTTCGCAAGCGAATGAGCCGACGGAAAGGATCGGACATGGCGCTCTGCGAGCTTCGCTACTTCAGCAACGCCCTCGGCAAACAAACCGGGGCCTTTGTTATCTTACCCGAAACTGGCAAACCTCCCTACGCGACGATGTACCTGCTCCACGGCCTATCGGATGATCACACGATCTGGCTGCGCCGTACGAGCATCGAGCGGTACCTGGAGGGCATGCCGCTGATCGTCGTGATGCCTGACGGCGGCCGTGGATTCTACTGCGACGCAGAGGAGGGGTTCGCCTACGGCACTGCCCTGGCGACGGAACTGGTAGACCGCATCGACCGGACATTCCCTACGAAGAAAAAGCGCGAAAGTCGGTGCGTGGCGGGCCTGTCTATGGGTGGGTACGGCGCAATAAAGTTCGCGCTCTCGCACCCGGACCGCTTCGGGGCGGCCGTCAGTCACTCCGGCGCCCTGGCGTTCGCCCACCGCAACACCTGGCACGACGGCAAGAAGCTATCTCCGGAGTTCGCCCGCATCGTTGGTGAGGAGCCGGCGGGCGGCCCGCACGACCTGTTCGCCCTCGCGAAGAAGAGAGACCCCGAGCAGTTGCCGGCGCTGCGAATCGACTGCGGCACGGAGGACTTCCTGCTGGAAGACAACCGGGAGTTCCACGCCCATCTGGTCAAGCAGGACATCCCACACGAGTACGCAGAGTTCCCCGGCGCGCACAACTGGGCCTACTGGGACCTCCACATCCAGGAGACCCTGGCCTTCTTCAAGAAGCACGTGAAGATGTAGCCAGCAGAAGACAGACCGGGCCGCGCCTCCGAAGAGGCGCGGCCCGGTCGCTTCTCGCTTTGCGTTGATTACTTCTTACTGGTGATCTGCAGGCGGCCCGTCGCCGGGTCGTACTGTACGTCCACGTCCAGTGCCTGCCCCACGAACGACAGCGGGACAATGGTGCGCCCGCTTTCGAGGAAGGCGGCGCGCTCCATCAGGACGGACGTGCCGTTGACCTTCGCCGTGCCGTTGCCGACGCCGATCACGATCTCACGCTCGGCGTTCACCGCGTGCACGACCTTGGTCTGCGGGGACCAGGTCACCTTGCCGCCGGTGTGCTCGAAGATCTGGCGGAACGGCGCGAGCGGCAGACCCGCTTCCACGCGCGGCTGCACGTCGAAGGCGATCTTCTGGCCGTCGAAGGCTACCTGCAGGCTGCCACGCATGGCCGCGTCCGGCAGGGGGCGGAGTCCGGTCGGGCGGGCAGCGGACGGCGCGGAAGCGACCTTCTTCGCCACCTTCGGGGCTGGCGTCGCCACAGCCGAGGCGCGCGGCGCCGCCATCGTGGGCGCTGCAGCCACAGCGGTGGGCTTCAGCGTGACAGGCCGGGCAATCGCCGGAGCGGTCTTGGGGGCGACCGGGCGCGGCGCGGCGGCGAGCGACGGGGTAGCAGTCCTGGTCTCCGCGCTGGCGACTGCAAGCGGGGCCGCCGGAGCGGGGGCGGCGGACGCCTCCTCCACCTTCTTCACGGAGGCGGGAATACCCGGTGTCGCCAGGCGTACATCCGCAGCGGCGCGCGCGGCGCTGACGGCGGGAGCGGCAGCCAGGCCGAGGCCGGCCGGCGTGGTGTCCCCCGCGATCGTCGCGGGAGCGCCGGCGAGCTTTGCCTCGCCGGTCGGAGCGGCGATGACCGCGGGCGCGATGGCGCCGCGCTTCGGCTGCGGGATGACCAGCGGGCGCACGGCCATGTTCGCCGCCGTGGTCGGGTTCGCCTCGGTCTGGTTACGCGCGGCCGTCAGGTCCTCGATATCGCCCTTGCGCACCGTGTTCCCGCCCGGGTTGTCCACGTACACGCGCATCGTGCGGGTCGTGGTAGCGTTGGCGGAGTCGAGGTAGCCCATCGCCTCGATGGTGTGGTAGCCGTTGGGGACCTGCGTCGTGTCCCAGGTGTAGGAGTAGGGTGGGTAGTTCTTAAGGGTCTTGAACTGCTTGTCGATGTAGATGGTGACGTAGGGGCTCTGGCCCGTCCTCGACTTGGCGTCAAGCAGCAGTTCCACCGTACCGCTGACGCGCTTGCCGTTGAGCGGGGTCAGGAACGACATCTCCGGGCCGCCCAGGTCGCCCGCGACGACGCCCTGGTTGGTCCCTGCGACCACCTGGACCCGGGTGGAAGACACGCCGCCGTTCGCGGTGAACACCTTCACCACGATGGTGTGCGGACCGGCAGAGAGCGAGGTGCCGTCTACCTCGAACGACAGCGTGCTGGCCTGCAGCGGCTTCTCCAGGTCCCGGCGGACCCAGCGGACGCCATCGACCCAGAGTTCCGCCGTGGTGACGGGCGAGGAGGTCAGGCTCTTAAAGGAGACATCCAGGTTGAAGACGAGCGCACCGAGCGCCTCCCCCTGGCGCGGGGTCAAGACCCTCAGGTCCGCCCCAGGCGCCTGCGCCTGGGCGGGTGTCGGCGGGAGCGCAGCAAGTACCGACAGTGTGGCAAACGCGGTCGGTACTATCGCCGCGCCCGCCGCTCCCTGGAGCCGTCGTGACAACATCATCAGCAGTCCCCCCGAAAATCGTGTCTGCCGTCACTGCGGGCGGGCATACCGATACCGTCCGATGTGACAGTCATAAGCGGGTAGTCAAACAATTGAGTAGGCGTACACGGAGGCGCATGTGGGACGCACGCCGAAAATCTGGGTAAGGATAACACGCAAGGAATGGCTTTGTCAAGCAATTCCAACGGCCCCCGTTTGAGTGCCATCCCCGTATTATTCCGGCATTTTTTCAACGTTTTTATCGCCCCGCCCGCCCGGGCGGGCGCGGAAAGGCTTCTCATGGAACGACTCTGGGCGCCCTGGCGCCTCGCCTACGTGGCCGGCGACAAGGGCAAGAAGGCAACGCCTGCCGCCCCCGCAGGCGCGGCAGGCTGTGTGTTCTGCGACCGGCCCGCGATGGGCCCGGCGCACGACGCCGAATCCGGCATCCTGACGCGTGGGGAGGCATGCTACGCCATCCTGAACGCCTACCCTTATAACAACGGCCACCTCATGGTAATCCCCTACCGCCACATCGCCTCGCCGGCGGAGTTGACGCCGGAAGAGGGCAGCGAGATGATGGCGCTGTGCGCGTTCCTGACCGACGTGCTCAAGGAGGCATACGGGCCGGACGGGTACAATATCGGGATGAACGTCGGCAGCGCGGCGGGCGCGGGGATCGCGGCCCACCTGCACCTGCACATCGTCCCGCGCTGGAGCGGCGACACCAACTTCATGCCGGTGGTAGGGGGCGTTAAGGTAATGCCCGAGACGCTGGAACAGACCTATACGCGCCTTCAGACGATTCTGGAAGCGCGGCTCCAGGGCGCGAGCGCCGGGGGCGATTCGGGAACGGACGCATAAGAGAGGGTTTGGGGAACTTGGAGGAGACGGAGAAGGAAAAGCGCGTCAACGCGCTCTGCGAGGACGCGCAGGACTGCACGGCCTGCCCGCTGCATGAGGGGCGTACGCACGTGGTGTTCGGCGAGGGCAACCCGAACGCGCCGCTGGTGATCGTGGGCGAGGGCCCCGGCGAGACCGAGGACCGCACCGGGCGCCCGTTCGTGGGCCGCGCCGGGCAGCTTTTGGACGAGTGCCTGCGCGAGTGCGGTATGCTGCGCCGCCACGTCTTCATTACAAATGTGGTGCGCTGCCGCCCGACCCTGCGCGAGGGAGGCCGCCTGAAGAACCGCCCGCCGACGGCGGAGGAGGCGAACGCCTGCATCAACCAGTGGCTGGAGCCGACGCTCTCGGCCATCGAGCCGCTAGTCATTCTGTGCCTGGGAGCGCCGTCGGCGAACGCCATTATCCGTAAGGGCTTCAAGATGATGCAGGAGCGCGGCAAGTTCTTCGAGACGCGGTATGCGCGCTACGCCATCGCGGGCCTGCACCCGGCGTACATCCTGCGCCAGCAGGGTGAGGCGTACGACCAGTCCCGCGCTCTGCTCGTCCAGGACATCGAAGCCGCCCGCAGGAAGGTCATCGAGGCCCGCAAAGAACCGCCGAAGACGCTGTTTTAGTCAGAAGGCTCACCCATGCACGGTCCGTTTCCCGACATGGGGCCGTATCTGGAAAGCCCGGCACTCTGGCGCGATACCCACCAATCGCTGTTCTACTGCTGCCGGGCTTCATGCCCCCACTGCAGCGTGACCTGACAACCACATTCCGACGCCGTAGAATGGGAGGTAACCCTACTCCCTGCCGCGCCGTGGCGGCGATTCGAAAGGATCGGAAGCCCGTGCCCAACGTGCTCCCCTACCGCCTCGCCGCCGTCGATCTGGACGACACCCTGCTCGGCCCGGACAAGGAGATCAGCGCCGCGAACGCCGCCGCGGTCCGCCGCCTGCTGGAGGACGGCGTTACCGTGATGCTCGCCTCCGGGCGACGGCATGAGAACATGCGCCGGTTCCACCGGCAGCTCGACCTGCCTCACGGCTGGATCGTCTCCTGCAACGGCGCCCAGGTGAAGAATGACGTGAGCGGCGAGGTGCTGCACCGCCTCACCGTCCCCGCCGACCTGGCGACCGAGATTATGGAGGAGGGAGGCCGGCGCGGCGTCACCCAGAACTTCTACCATCCGGACGGCTCGCTCTACGTCAACGCCTCAACCGAGTGGACTGCGCTGTATGCAAGCCGCACCAAGAACGACCCGGAGCGGCTCGAAGACTTTCTCGCGCTGCTGCGCGGTCAGTCGCCCCTGAAGATCATCTGGGTGATCGACCCGAAGGACGCCGCCGCGGCGCTGCCGGAGATGCAGGCGCGCTTCGGCGACCGGCTCTATATCACCATCACCGACCCGGAGTACCTGGAGTTCATGGCCCCCGGGGTGAACAAGGCGACCGGGATCGCCGTAGCAGCAGCGCGCCTGGGCATCCCGAAGGAGCAGGTGGTGACGTTCGGAGACGGAAACAACGATGTAGAGATGCTGGAGTGGGCCGGCCTCGGCGTCTCGATGGACCACGCCCGCGAGTCCGCAAAGCGCGCGGCGGACCGGGTCACGCCGCCCGGCAGTCCGGAGACGGGTTTCGCCCGCGCGGTGGAGATGCTGTTCGCCGAGGCGGCGTAGTCCCGGTTAGTTCTCGCAGAGGTAGCTCTGGAAGAGGCTGGCCTTGACCGGCTGGAAGGTCACGGTCTCCACGGACTCTGCCGCGCGGCGCAGACGGGTGACCTCGCGCTTGAGGACGGCCCGCTCGGCGTACAGGCGGGCCGCGGTGTCCGTCTCCTCCAGAAACGCCTGCTTCTCGTCGTTCTCCAGGGGAAGGACGCAGGCGGCGGTAAAGGAGAGCAGTTCCGGCTTGTCCGGCAGTTCGATCTCGACATCGCGCTGCCCGAGCAGAGCCAGTTGGCGGGTGAGGAACTCCTTGAGCAGCCGCTGCACGTCCTCGGAGAGGGGCAGCACCGCCTCCTCGGCGCCGGGCACATCCTGCAACGGCTCGGTGATGCCGGTGCGGTAGGGGCGGACCTCATGCGTCTCTAGAATGCGGAACCGCTGCTCCCCCACCACCTCAATATTCATGCAGCCGTCGGGCAGGCGCTCCACGCGCCGGATGCGCGCGGTGCAGCCCACCCGGAACGTCTCGGCCCGCGGCGTCGTGGAGGTGCCGCGGGAGATCAGCACCACCCCGAACGGGATACTCTCCCGCACGCAGCGGGTCACCAGTTCCTTGTAGCGCTCCTCAAAGATGTGGAGGGGCATCAGCATGTGCGGGAACAGGACCTGCTCCAGCGGGAACAGGGGAAGTTCCGAGACGCCCGCCAGGGGCTGCGGTTCTGATGCCTCGTCGTCCATTGGTCCCACGGCCCTTCGCCGCTCCTTCCCGCCGGGTCTGCCCACGGGCGTGCTCGACGCGCCTAGTCTTCGAGGCGCGTGGCAAACCCCTTGCGGATTCCCGCCTCCACGAACTCAGCGCAGTCCTGAGGCAAAGGCAGGTCATCGCCCGATGCCTCGTTGTAGCGGCGCGTGGCCTCGCGGGCGAAGCCCAGCGGGGTCATCGCCCGAACGGCCATGCCGACCACGAACCCGGCCTCCCTCGCCACCCGCTGCTGCATGGCGGCGACGACCTCGTCCGCATCGGCCCCGCTCACTACCTCGTCGACCTTGATGCTCCCCGCTTCGAACTTGACGTGCAGTTTCACGAAGGCGCGTTCTCCCGGATAAAGCCCAACCCTGAGTTCCTTCCGAATTATAACTTTCGGGGCATCGGCCTGTCAATCGAGGGGCGGGTGCAGGTTCCCGCCGCGGACCCGGCGAACCTCTCCTCAGATGCGCGCCGCGGGTCGCGAGTGCGCGCGGAAAGGCACGAGACGATGGAGTTCTTCAACGGTCACCACACCGTCAAGGTGCGGGGCAACACACGCTTTCCCGGCCCTCTAACCGCCCTCCCCCTGCCGGACGGACCACCGGACACGGAGACCGCCGTCCAGGCGATGTACGACGACGGGTATGTGATCTTCCCGGGACTGCTGAACGCGAACGGAGTGGCGCTGCTACGCGCGCGCATGGATGCGATGGGCAGCCGCAACGACGACGACTATGTGGTGGAGGGCTGGTGCTACAACAAGCACATCGCCTCCGACTTCTCGCAGAATCCGGACCTGCTGGACTATATTGACCTGCCGGGGGTGGTGGACGTCCTGGAGGTGATTCACGGCGGCGATGCCCACCTGAATGCCAACCCCGGGCCGCAGGTCATCGGTGGCAGTTCCTGGATCACCGGTGCGGGCCGCGACATGGGCATCCACACGGACTACCAGAGCTACCACCTACCCGAGGAGGTTCACGAGGCGTACCGCCTGCCCATCTACTGCACGACCCTGCACATCTACCTCAACGATTTGACGCCGGAGTTGGGCCCCACCATCCTGATCCCTGGCAGCCACCGCGCCGGACGCCCGCCGGAGGATGAGTGGTCGTGGAAAGGGCGTAACCCGCAGGCGGCGCTGGTGAAGGCGGGCGACGCTCTGCTGTTCCGCAATGACATCTGGCACGGCGCGTGGAAGAACACGCACCCGACCGAGCGCCGCTACATGATGCAGGTGCACTATGCCCACGGCAGCTTTGGCAAGTGCTATCCCTCGCTGCGCTACCCGCAGTTGTACGCCCCGGAGGTACTGGCGAAGGCGACGCCGCGCCAGCGGCGCCTGCTCGGCGAACGTCCCCCGCGAGGCGGCGTCGCCCCGAAGTATTGACGGCGCCGCGCCCGGTCGGCTACTCTAACAAAAAGCGCCGGTAACGACAAAGGACGGCAAGGACGGAGGTATTCGGAGCATGGCGACGGAGCGGTTTCTGGCACTGGATCTGGGGGCGGGGAGCGGACGCGGCATGGTGGGCGTCCTCGACACTGCGCGCGGCAGGGTGTCCCTGGACGAGGTGCACCGCTTCGCGAATACCCCCGTCCGCCTGGGCGACACGCTCTACTGGGACCTCCCCCTGCTGATGGCAGAGTGCCGGACTGCGATCGGTAAGGCGTCCGAGACGGGCGCCCTGTCGGGCATCGGGGTGGACACGTGGGGGGTGGACTTCGGCCTCCTGGACGCCCGGGGCGACCTGCTGGGCCTGCCCGTTCACTACCGGGACCGGCGTAACGATGGCATGATCGAGAAGGTGTACGCCTCCGTACCGCGGGCGGAGGTGTTCGCGCGCACCGGCATCCAGACCATGCAGATTAACACCCTGTTCCAGCTTGCCGCCCTGCGGGAGCGTAACCCGCAAATGCTGGACGCCGCCGCCCGGCTGCTCTTCATCCCGGACCTGTTCCACTACTTCCTGACGGGCCGAGCCGAGGCCGAGTACACCATCGCGACGACCTCGCAGATGTACGACTCGCGCTCCGGCGGCTGGGCGACCAGCCTGCTGGAAAAGCTCGGCCTGCCAACCCACATCCTGCCGAATGTGGTGCTCGCCGGCACGGAGTACGGCCCCCTGACGGCTGCGGAGGCAGAGGAGACGGGCGCCGCCCCGGGAATCCCCGTCATCGCTCCCGCCGGCCACGACACCGGGAGCGCCGTGGCCGCGGTGCCCGCCGAGGAGGGTGACGGCTGGGCGTACCTCTCCAGCGGCACCTGGTCGCTGCTCGGGCTGGAGGTGCCCGCGCCGGTCATCACTCCGGAGGCCGAGGCGGCGAACGTCACCAATGAGGGGGGCGTGGACGGCACCATCCGCCTCCTGAAGAACATCGGGGGGATGTGGCTGATTGAGGGCTGCCGCCGCGCCTACGCCCGGCTCGGCGACGAGCGCTCCTACGATCAGTTGTCGCGGCTGGCGGCGGACGCCCGCCCGATGGCGGCACTCGTGGACCCCGACCACCCCACCCTGCTCGCCCCGGACGATATGCCGAAGGCGATCCGCGAGCTGTGCGCGGCGACTGGCCAGGCCCCGCCCGAGGGTATCGGGGCGACCATCCGCTGCTGCCTCGACTCGCTGGCGCTGAAGTACCGCGTGGTGCTGGCGACGATGGAGCGGCTCACGGGGCGCACGGTGCACACCCTGCACATCGTGGGGGGCGGGTCGCAGAACCGCCTGCTGAACCAGATCGCGGCGGACGCGACTGGCTGCCGGGTGCTGGCGGGTCCGGTGGAGGCGACGGCGCTGGGCAACATCCTGATCCAGGCGAAGGCGCGGGGCATGGTCGAGTCGCTGGACGAGGTGCGCCGTATCGTGCGGGCGTCGTTCGTGCCGGAGGTCTACGAGCCGGACCCGGCCGCGAAGGCGCAGTGGGACGAGGTCGCCGCGAAGTTCTCCCCGTTACTCTACGGCTGACCCTCGGGGCGCGGAGGCCGCGGGCGGGACGTCGGGCATCTGGCGGGCCTGGTGGCGCATCAACAGGAAAATGCCGGCGAGTATCAGCCAGAACACAACGAAGAACACAGCGGCGGCATCGAATTGACGCCGCCTCAGGGTAATGAGGGGGTGCTCGGTCACCCTCCGGGAACGATGCGCCTCTATCGCCTCGGACTCCGCCCGCGCCTGCCGCGCCGGTTCAGTCGCGGGGGTAGACGATGGTCGCGCGGCGGGCGGAGAGTTCGGCAGCGCGGGCGGCCTTCATCCGGGAGTGCGGGGCGGTCAGAACCCAGAGGAGCGCGGCCATCAGGACGACGCCGGCCCAGCCGGTGAGGCTCCAGAAGACGGCCGGGACGATCATGAACGCAGCGATGAGAGCGGGCGCGGCTCCGGCCAGAATCAGCGCCACCTGCATAACCTCAATAGCGACGTCCAGTACCGTTTTTCCCACGGCCTCCGTTACTCCCTTATGGCGAGCGGGCATATCACCCGCAGGATTCTTTCCGCTATTAACGTACCACGAAACCCCCGTAATTTCCTCTGCATTTAGTAAATAAAAGAGTAAAAATACAATAAAATATTTACCAGTCGTGGACGGAGCCGTCCGCGCGACGGCAGGTCGGCAGGTACGCCCGCTCGTAAGGGTATTGTGCCGCCTTCTCCTCGTTTATGTCGCACCCCAGTCCGGGCGCTTCGTTCGGCCACAGGTAGCCGTCGCGGTACACCGGGGCGCCCGGCAGGACCTCCTTCACCTGATCCGAGAATTCGACCATCTCCTGCACCCCAAAGTTCGGAATGGAGACGTCCACATGGACGTTCGCGCTGTGCGCCATCGGCGCGATGTCGCCCGGACCGTGCCATGCGGTCTTTACCTGATACGATTCGGCGATGGCCGCGATCTTCCGCGCCTCGGTGACGCCCCCGATGTGCGTCAGGTCGCACCGGATGAAGTCGATAAGCTGCTCGGTGATGAGCGGCAGGCACTCATAGCGGCTGTGGAATAGCTCCCCCATCGCCAGCGGCGTCACGCTCGCGCGGCGCACGGTACGGAACGACTCCTTGTGCTCCGGGCGAAGCGGGTCCTCCAGAAAGAACAGGTGGTAGGGCTCCAGCTCCTTCGCGAGCCGCGCGGCCTCGATCGGGGTCAGCCGCTCGTGGACATCGTGCAGCAGTTCTACCGCGTCGCCCAGCGCACCGCGCAGGTGCGCGAAGAGCTTCGGCACCACACGCAGGTAGTTTGCCGGCTCCCAGTTCTGCTCCTCGGCCGGCAGCGCTCTCTGTTTGGCGTCCGCGCCCGGCCGTATCCAGGTCGCGGACGCCGCCTCCTTTGCCCCGCCGACACCGTAGGTGCCCACGGCCTCCGGCACGGCGACCTGAGCCCGCACCACCTTGAAGCCCCGCTCCATCGCCGCGCGCACCCGGTCCTCGACCTCCACCGCATCTCTGCCGCCGGCGTGAGTGTAGCAGAGCGCCCCTTCGCGCGTCTTCCCGCCGAGCAGAGAGTACAGGGGCAGACCAGCGCGCTTGCCCTTGATGTCCCAGAGCGCCATGTCGATGCCCGCCAGAGCGGTCATCAGAACCGGCCCGCCGCGCCAGTAGGTGCCCCGGAACAGGTACTGCCAGGTGTCTTCCACGCGGTCCGGGTCACGCCCCACCAGCAGCGGCGCGATGTGCTCTTCCAGCGCCGCGGCCACCGCCAGTTCCCGCCCGTTCAGCGTCGCATCGCCGACCCCATACAGACCGGGCTCATCGGTGAGGACTTTGACCACGACATAGTTGCGGCCCGGACAGGTAACAATGACGCGGACCTCGGTGATTTTCACGGCGCGTGCTCCTTTGCTTCCGCTGCTTCCGCCAGCGCGGTTTTGCTTCTGCGGTAGGGTTCGCCGCAGCCGTGGGCGCCCCCTCCCACAACGCGGGACAGCGGCGCCGCAACCCACCGTTCCTGTGTTGACGCCCCGCCCGGGGTTTGATACAATCAGGGTCGGGCACTCTGCCCGCAGTCGTGCGGAAATCCGGTAGCCCCCACCCGGAAAAGAGTCACGACGATCATGACCGCTGCTCCTGCTGCTGCTTCCGCATCCGACACTCCCGAAGGCGCACCGAACAGCGCCCCTTCCCAGCCCGAAAAGACAGTCAGGTACATCTTTGTCACCGGCGGGGTTGTCTCGTCCATCGGCAAAGGCATCACCTCGGCCGCTCTCGGACGACTTCTGCGCAACCGCGGCCTGAAGGTCGCCATGCAGAAGCTCGACCCGTATATCAACGTCGACGCTGGCACGATGAACCCCTACCAGCACGGCGAGTGCTTCGTCACCGATGACGGCGCCGAGACGGACCTGGACCTGGGCCATTACGAGCGCTTCGTGGATGTCAACCTCACCCGCTCCGCCAGCGTTACCACCGGCGTCGTCTACGGCGCGGTGATCGCCAAGGAGCGGCGCGGCGACTACCTAGGCGGGACCGTCCAGGTCATCCCACACGTCACCAACGAAATCAAGGAGCGCGTAATCAACTACGGCCGCAGCACCGGCGCGGACGTGGTGATTGCGGAGGTCGGCGGCACCGTCGGCGACATTGAGGGGCTTCCGTTCCTGGAGGCCATCCGCCAGATGAGGCGCGACCAGGGGCCGGGCAATGTCCTCTATGTCCACGTCACCCTGATTCCGGATGTCGGCCCGTGGGGCGAGGTCAAGACCAAGCCCACACAGCACTCCGTCATGCGGCTGCGCGAGGTAGGCATTGCGCCCGATGTGCTGGTGTGCCGCACCCGCCGCCCTCTGAACGACGAGCAGCGCGAGAAGATCGCCCTGTTCTGCGACGTCGCTCCCGAAGCCGTGATCGAGGCGATGGACACCGAGACCATCTACTCCATCCCGCTGTCCTTCGAGGAGGGCGGCTTCGCGGACCTGGTGACGCGCCGCCTCGGACTTCCGCAGACCGAAGCCAACCTGGAAGAGTGGCGCACCATCGTGGAGCGCATCCTGCGCCCCAAGCACGAGGTGAATGTGGGCGTGGTCGGCAAGTACATCCAGAACGGCGACGCCTACATCTCCATCGCGGAGGCGCTGAAGCACGCGGGGGTGACCCACGACTGCCGGGTGAACATCCACTGGATCGACTCCGAGGAGTTGGAGGAGGTCACCGACATCGAGGGCACCCTGCGCGACTTCGATGCCGTGGTGGTCTGCCCTGGCTTCGGCGCGCGGGGTATCGAGGGGAAGATTCAGGCGGTTCGCTTCGCCCGGGAGCGAAAGATCCCCTATCTGGGCATCTGCTTCGGCATGCAGATGGCGGTGATCGAATACGCCCGGCACGTCTGCGGCCTCAAGGACGCTAACACCACGGAGGTCGCCCCCGACACGTCGCATCCGGTGATCGCTCTGATGCCGGATCAGTACGGGGTCACGGACAAGGGCGCCACCATGCGGCTCGGGTTGTGGCCGTGTGCACTCACCCCGGGGTCGCTGGCGGCGCGCCTGTACGGCGGCGTTCCGTCGGTGGAGGAGCGGCACCGGCACCGCTTCGAGGTAAATAACGCGTACCGTGACCAGCTCGCGGCGCAAGGGCTCATCTTCTCGGGCCAGTCGCCGGACCACCGACTCGCCGAGATCGTGGAGATACCGGACCATCCGTTCTTCATCGGGACGCAGTTCCATCCGGAGTTCCGCTCTCGCCCCAACCGGGCGCACCCCCTCTTCGCCGGTCTGATTGAGGCGGCGCTCGCCCGCCGCATCAAGTAGCGGGCCGGAAACCACAAAGCGCGGGGGCGGGGCCACTCCCAGGGAGTGGCCCCGGCACCGCGCTTTCGTCCGCTTAGCGGTCCGACTAAGGTTGCTGCTGCTTCTGAAGCTCCTTGACCTTGGCACGCTGAGCCGGGGTCAGGACGGCCTCCAGCTCCTTGTCCATCTTCTGAGCCACCGGGCGCATCTCGTTTCCGTACTCCTGCTGCAGCTCCATCATCTTCTTCTGGAGCGCGGCCATCTGCTGCTGCAGGGCCTTTGCGCGCGGCTCGTACTTCTTGTTGATCTTCTCCAGAGAAGGTTCGTACTTCTTCTGGATGGCGTCGATCTTGGACTTCTGCGCCGCGGTGACGCCGATCTTCTTGAAGAACTCCTCACGCTGCTTCTTGACCATAGCATCGTACTCGGCCTGGTTGCGCGGCGGCGTTTGAGCGGGGGCCGCCGTCCCGAGGACAGCAGCGAGGGCCAGAGCCGCCATGACGGCGGAGGCAGCCCGCCGGGGCTTGCGTATCACGATATCGATTTCCTTCCGTATTTGGCGCGGCACGCCCACGCGCCTGCGCGCGGCAGTGACCTTTCATTGTACGCCATCGGGCGCAGCATGGTTTCGCCGAAGGCCGCTTCTGCCCTTCCCACCTCGTTCCCGGGCTAAACCGTGACCTTCTGGTACCCACACGTCAGGGGCACCGAATGCCCTGCCCAGCGGAGCGAGCCCGTCACCCCTTCCGGCAGCGTGATCTCCGCGGTCAACCCACCGCCGTCACGCTTCTCCAGCGCCACGTCGACGTCTCCCTTCGGATGCGGGACGCGGCCCGAGGCGCGGGTGAGCGGCCCCAGGTGCGGCGCAATCCGGACGCTCTTCCAGCCGGGCTCCCCCGGCATCACGCCCAGGACCGTGGCCAGGAGTTCATAGTTGGGCGATGCGCTCCACGCATGGCAGTCTGAGCGGGTCGGCTCCGGCTTTTCGGCCCAGGTCGTCAGCCCGATCCGCTTCATCTCACGCCACGGCGCCAGCGTCTCCAGGAACCGGTCACCCAGCCCCGCCGCCGTCAGGGCACGATGCAGGTAGAAGCGGAAGTAGAACGTCGCCTGCGTCACCTCCGGGTCCGAAAGGGCCCGCTCCATCACGGCGCGCTTCTCTTTGTCCGTCAGCACGGACGGGCTCAGGACGAGGAGCGACGCGGTATGCTGCGAGAAGGACTTCTTCTCCGGAGTGTCCGCGACGCGGTGGGTGCGCCCGTCGTAGCAGAGCGACTTCACAGCGGACAGCACCTTGCGCTTCTCGCGGTGCAAACGCTGGGCCTCCTGCCCCTGGCCGAAGTACGTGTGCAGTTCACCCGCGGCGTCCAGCGCCAGAGCATACTGCAGGGTCAGGAGCGCAGACCCGCCCTCCTTCGCTCCGGGCGGCACCCCACCCCGCCACTCGTTGCACCAGTCGGCGAACGACCACCACTCCAGCGGCCCCAGCAGGCCGTCCTTGCGGATGCGGTCCCCAAACCACTGGAGTACGCCCCGGATGCCGGGGAGCATCCCCTTCAGGAAGTCGTCGTCGCCGGGTACATGCTGCCAGTAGTCGTGGACCATGCAGACCCACCAGAGCGAGAACGGCGAGATGATCTGCGGCAGCCGCGACGGGAAGCGCGACTGGGTGAGGCCGAAGGCAAGCCGCGAGTCGTCCAGGTGCGCCAGAGCCGTCCGGAACAGGCGGGCGTCGCCCGAGGTGTAGAGGCTGACGAGACACTGAATGCGCGTGTCGCCCGCGTACTGGAGCTGCTCATAGTAGGGGCAGTCCATAAACGTCTCATGGGCGCACAGGCGCAGGGTCCGCCACCCGATCGTCATGAGGTCGGAGAGGTCCGCCTGCTCGGGCGCTTCGAACCGGGCGCGCTCCGCAAACGGATAGCCGGTGTAGATCGCCCGCAGGCCCGTCACGACCAGGGGCGCGTCGGCCGTTTCGATCGTCATCTCGGCGTAGCGGAATGTCCGCCACCAGAGGGGCGAGAGGACGCGGTGTTCGCCGCCATCAAGGCGCCACGAGTCCGAGTAGCCGCGTAGCACCTTGCCCTCGATATCGTTCCGGTCGCCCTTTTGCCCGGTCTTTGCGTCGCGCAGCGCCTCGGCGTAGGCCAGACGGAGCGTGGCGCCGTCTCCGCCCGAGACGATCAGTTCAGGAAAGGCGCACGTCTCGTTCCCGTGGTCGAACAGCAGGGTGACCTTCGCATGAGCGGGCACAGTGAACGGCTCCGCCCCCGCGCCCGCGGGGGCGTCCATGCCTTCGGCGCGGACGACACGCCCGAACGGTACGGGCGTCTCCTCCATCGCGGGAAGTTCGCGCGGCGTCAGCCACCAGAAGGAGCCCGCGTCCTGCGCGCCGTGGGAGAAGGCGCGTCCCGCGCTGGCCGCGTTGGACCATCCCGTGTCATCGAAATCCGCGGTCTCCCAGCCCCACGGGTGCCGGGCCGCGTCCAGGGTCTCGCTCGGCCCCACCACGCAGTAGGTCCGGAGCGCCGCCGCCTCGTCGGTCGAGAAGGCATAGGCGTCATCGCGCCACACCTTCCAGTCCTTCGGCGTGTTCACGGCCTCTTCCGCCTCGCTGTCTCCCTGGCACAGGAAGGCGCTCCGCCCGCTGGTCATCTGGGCCATTGGCGCCATCGGGTCCGGGAAGAAGTGGACGCGCGCCGCCAGAACGTTCACGCCGGGCTGCAGGTAGGGCGCCAGGTCTACGGTCTCGTAGCGCCAGTGAATCAGGTCACCGCGCGCCGGCCCCCAGGCGACGCTCTTACCGTTGACGAAAAGCCGATACCGCTGGTCCGCGCTGACGTGTACCCGGAAGGATTCCGGAACCTTCTCCAGCGTGACCGTTTTCCGGTAGAGGAAAACGTCGCCGCTGGTGGACGTCCCCCCGGGGTGCTGCGCCCACGAGGCGCTCCATTGTCGTAGCTGCTGTTCCAGTGTCGTACCCTCCGAGTTTGTTGAGAAGTCGTCGTTGAGAAATATGCCGCAACGGTCGTCCGAAGCCGTTGTCGAATGGGTAGTTCAGAGGCGTGGTTCAGAAAACATGGCTGCACGAAACACAGGATTCACAACGGCACCGGACGTACGGCGCGCCCCCGCAGAGCGGGGTTCGGCAGCCCTGCCCGCCGCCGCCTCGGCGCTCTCTCCGGCTGCGGGCGACCTCCTTGCGACCGCGGGTCAGGCCGGCCCGGATGGCGAGGCGGCATCGCTGCTGCGCCACTCGCAGGACCTTCTGGAACGCCTCCGCCGCGCCGTGGAAGCCCGCGAGTCCGCCTAACGCATCTCCCCCAGCAGCCTCTCGTGGCGCGCCCGCGCCGCCTGATACACCTCCGCCTTGCTCGGGTCCGGCTCGAATGTAATGCCCAGACGCGCCCCTGCCGTCTCCGGCGGGCCGTATCCCAGCCGCTCGCGCACCAGAAGCGCCGCGCCACGGGAGGATGCTTCCTCCTCCTCCGACAGAGTGATCGGCTCACCCAGCACATCCGCCAGAATCGCCGTCCACGCCTCTGAGTGGCGCAGCGCCGCGCCGGTGCCGATCAACTGCGCCCGGGGCGACACGGCGCGCAGCCGCTCGCGAATCGCGGCGAAGCGGTAGGCCACCGCCTCCAGGTGCGCCCGCGCGATGTGCAGCGGCGTGGTGGCCTGGGTCAGACCGAAGATCGCGGCGGTGGCATCGTCTCGCCACAGCGGCGCCCGCTCCCCGGAGAGGAACGGCAGCACCGTCAGGCCGTGCCCGTCGGGTGGCTGCGCGCCCAGTTCGACATCCAGCGCCTCCGGCGTCAACCCTGGCATCCGCAGGGTCGCCACCAGCCACGCCCACACGTTCCCGCCGTTCGAGAGTGCACCGCCCAGCAGCGAGCGGTCGGCGTCCGCCGCGTAGCGCCATAAACCGTCGGGGACGGGGGGCAGCATCTCACCGGAAGCGCGCGGCGCGACCACGCGCATCGCGCCGGACGTCCCCACCATCAGGGCAACCTCGCCCGGTGCGGTGGCGCCGCACCCGAGGTTGGAGCAGGCGCCGTCCCCGAAGAACGGATACCAGGGCACCTCGGCGACCTCCGGCAGTTCCGCCCGCCACTCCGGCAGGAGGCCAGCCACCGGGGCGTCGTTCACGGAGGAAAGCCGGTCCGGGGTCAGGCCGGGCACCTGCGCCACCGTCGCAACGTCCCACGTGCCCGCCGTCTGGTCCCAAAGGCCGGTGGCGGACGCCATGGAGTGCGAGCACGTAACCCGCTCCGCCCCGAACAGCCGCCCGAACAGGTACTCCCCCGGGGACAGGAAACGCTCACTGCGCCGGAACGCCTCGGGATCGGTCTCCGCCAGCCAGAGCAGGCGGCCCGGATAGTAGGAGGTGTGCAGAGGACAGCCGGTGCGCTGGGTGTAGGCTTCCGCCTCCATGTGCGCACGGAGCCGGGCTACCTGCCCGGCCGCGCGCCGGTCCGACCAGGTCAGGACCGGCGTGACCGCAACCCCGGCAGCGTCCACCCCGGCGAAGGAGTGCCAGAAGGTGCAGCCCGCCACAGCCGCCACGGGCGCGCCGGCCGCATGCCGGAGCGCCTGCCGGGCACAACTCACCGCCTCCCGCACCAGAGCGTCGGGGTCGAGCGTCGCCCCGCCGTCCGGTGTGTCATGTGTGTCGTGGCGAATCGCGGCCACGGCTCCCGGCACGGGGCGGCACGTCTCCGCGTCGTAGAGCAGGGCGCGGGTGGAGGACGTGCCGATGTCCAGAGCGAGAATCAGGGCGCCGCCGCCACCGCCGGCACGCTGGGGCGGGTTCATAGAGGTGTCATCCTTCCGGAGCCGCCGCGATCTCGCGCCCCACGCCGCTTGCGACGGCCTTTTCGTAGACGAGCGCCGCGACCGCGACATCCTCCAGCGCCACCCCGAGCGATTTAAACAGGGTAATCTGGTCCGCGTGGGACCGGCCCGGCATACGACCGGCAACGATCTCGCTCAGGGGCGTGACGCGCTCCCAGGAGAGTTTGCGCCGCTCATGCGCGAACACCAACTCCCCTGCCTCGGTGCGAGCCTGCGCCGGGTCGTCCACCGCGATCACGTCCGCGCGCGAGACCACATCCTCCCCGATCTCGCGGGCGGTCATGCGGTTCGCCCCCACCGCCGCCACGAAGTCCCCCGGTGAGAGCCAGTCCGCCTTCAGGACCGGCTCGGTCGCGCTCGTGGCGCACACGATAATCTCGGTCCCGCGCGCCGCCTCCTCATGGTTCGCCGTGGGGGTGCAGCGAACGTTGAGGTGCGCCGTCATCTCCCGACAGAACGTTTCACGCCGTCCGAAATCCCGGCTGCACACCATCAGTTCGCGGATATTGGGGCGCACACAGAGGATCGCCTCGGCCTGGCTCCGCGCCTGCCAGCCGGTGCCAAACAGTGTCGCCCGGTGCGCGTCCTCCCGCGCCATGTGCCGCGCCGCGACCCCGGTGGCCGCCCCGGTGCGCATCTGCCCCAGTTTATCGGCCTCGATCAACGCGAGCAGGTCGCCCGTTTCGCTGGAATATAGCATCACCCAAAATCGGGTGCCGTCGCGATAGCTGGTGTAAGTCTTCGTGCCCATTACGCCCTTCGCGGGCAGGGCGGCGGCCATGTGGTGCATCACGCCCCGCGGAAGGAAGAAGCGTTCACGAGGATGGTTGGAGGCCTCGCCCCGGGCCCACGCGGCGAACGCGGTCTCCACGGCGTGTATCGCCTCGGGCATGGTGAGCAGGCCGGTCACATCATGTTCGGTGAGATAGAGCGGCATAGCTCATTGTAATTCCCTGCGGTGACGCGTGTCAACGCCCGCCGAAGCAGCCGAGCAGGAACCGGGACGCCTATACGGGGTATACACAAGGGAGAAGCCTCGCCCCCGCGCACGCGCGGGGCGCCAAAACGCCGACGTTACGTACGCACACGGCCCGGGCGTTGTCACCCGGGGAGCAAATGGATATAATGGAAGTAACCCACACGGCACCGCAGCCGTACCTGCCCGGCCCGGCAGACGGGGCGGCGGACGAGCCGAACGAGACGCGGGCCGGAACACACATGTTGCCGCCCCTTGAAAATCCCACACCGGAGACGACACGGCCTTTGACACCTGAAAACGGCACCAACGGGGCGGATAGCGGCGGCGATCGCCCCACGGCGGAGCCGCCGCCGCAGCGCCCCCCGCTGACGGCCAAACAACATCGCGTGACGGATAACCTGGCGCAGCTGCTGGACGTGCTGCCGCCGCGACTGCGCGAGTGCCTGGACCGGGAGCCGAACCTGGACGACCTGCTGGAGATCGTAATGGATCTGGGTCGCCCGGCCGAGTCGCGCTTCCCGAACCGGGTCATTGAACTGTTTCCCACGGAGGAAAAGAACCGCGATGTCCTGGCGGGCGAACTACCCGACCCCACCGACCCCGCGCGCATCGCCGCGGAGGTGACCGAGGCGGACATCGAGTATGTCACGTCGCGCATCGGCGATTTCGGTCTGGATAACCGCGCGGGCATCGAGCGCACCCTGCACCGCATCTCCGCCATCCGGAACCGGCGCGGGCGCATCGTGGGCCTGACCTGCCGCATTGGCCGCGCCGTCTACGGCACGGTGGATATCATCCGCGACATCGTGGAGCAGGGCAAGTCGATCCTGATGCTGGGCCGGCCCGGCGTGGGCAAGACCACCAAGCTGCGCGAGGTGGCGCGCATCCTCTCGGACGAGCTGAAGAAGCGGGTCGTGATCGTGGACACGTCCAACGAGATCGCGGGCGACGGAGACATCCCCCACCCGGCAATCGGGCGTTCGCGGCGCATGCAGGTGAACCGTCCCGAGGAGCAGCACGCCGTGATGATCGAGGCGGTGGAGAACCACATGCCGCAGGTCATTGTGATCGACGAGATCGGCACGGAGCAGGAGGCGTTCGCCGCCCGCACCATCGCCGAGCGCGGCGTTCAGCTCGTGGGTACGGCGCACGGCAACTCGCTGGAGAACCTGCTTCTGAACCCGACCCTCTCGGACCTCGTGGGCGGTATCCAGTCGGTCACGCTCGGGGACGAGGAGGCGCGCAAGCGCGGCACCCAGAAGACGGTTCTGGAGCGCAAGGCGCCGCCCACCTTCGACGTGATTATCGAGATACTGGAGGTGGACCGACTTGCGATCCACCACGATGTCGCCAAGGTGGTGGATAAGCTCCTGCGCGGCCAGCAGCCGCGGCCCGAAATCCGGGTGCGCAACCCCGTTGGCGAGGTCGAGGTTGTGCAGAAGGCGGAGCTGCCGCCCGACCGGGAACGCGGCGGCGGGTACGGCGGCGGTTCGTCCGGCTATGACCGGCAGGACGAGGGCTATAGCTACGGCGTCGCCTCCGCGCGCGACCGCAACAGCGGCGGCTCCGAGCCGCCCGCGAAGCGGAACCTGCCCGCCACGGTGCGCGTGTTCCCCTATGGGGTGTCGCGCTCGCGGCTGGAGCGCGCTATCGCCAACCTGCGGGTGCCCGCCTACGTCAGCAAGGACATCAATGAGGCGGACGTGGTGATTGCGCTGAAGGCCACGTTCCGCCGCGAACCGGCCCGGATGCGCGAGGCGCAAAGCCGCTCGCTCCCCACGTATGTGGTGAAGTCGAACACGTACATCCAGATCGAGAACTGCATCCGCGAAATCTTCGGCATGGAGGGCGGCGCGCTGCCCAGCGACGAAGAGGCGGCGATCATGGAGGTGGAGGAGGCGATTGAGCTGGTGCAGGGCGGGGGCGACCCTGTGGACCTGGCGCCGCAGAACAGCTACCTGCGCCGCCTGCAGCACCAGTTGATTGAGCGGGCGAACCTGGTGGGCGAGTCCATCGGCGTGGAGCCCAAGCGGCGCATCCGTGTCTCGCGGGCGTAGCGCGGCGACAACAGCACGGTGAAAAGGGCGAGGGCGCGAGGGATTTCCCTCGCGCCCTCGCCCTGCTTTGCGTCAAATGCGCTTCAGGATCAGGAGGCAGGCATCGTCGCGCAGGCGCCCGCCCGCAAACTCCTGCGCCTCGGTGATGATGTGCTGCCCCATCGACTCCAGGGACGCGAACTGCAGTGCCTCGCGCGCCGCCCGGGGTAGTCCCTCGTCCGCGAAGAGAGTCCGCCCGCGCCGCGCCTCGGCGATGCCATCGGTGAGCATCATCAGCAGGTCCCCCTTCTCCAGGGTCACCCGGTCACTGTGGAAGGTCGCGGACTCTTCCGCGCTCAGGATCATCCCGCCCACCTGGATCTGCTCCACCGCCCCGCCGGTGCGGACGATGAGCGGTTGTTCCGCGCCCGCGGTGGTGATCTCCAGTTCGCCCGTGGCGGTGTCCGCCACGGCCAGAGAGAGCGCGACCAGCGGGTTACTGGGCACATCGGAGGTCGGAACCATCTCCAGCAGGAAGCCGTTCAGGCGCCCCATCGCCACGGCCGGGTCCGGGTACTCGCGCAGAAGCGCCCGGAGGGCGAACTTCGTCTGGGCGGTGTAGGAGGCCGCCGCGAGTCCCTTGCCGACCACATCCCCCACGACCAGGGCAACCTTGCCGCCGCTCAGAGGGAAGACATCGAAGAAGTCGCCGCCCACGTCGGCCTCGTCCGATGCTGGCTCGTAGAGCGCCTTGACCCGGATGTTCGGGAAGGCGTCCTCCTTGGGGGCCAGGAGCAGCGAGCGCTGAAGCGTCTGCGCGATGCGCTGCTGGTGGTACAGAAGCTGGTTCTGCGCCTCCTCCGCCGCCTTGCGCTCCGTGATGTCGCGCAGGATGGACACCGTGTAGGTCACACCGTCGAGCGTGTAGTTCGACTCGTGTGCCTCCATGGGAAACTCGCGGCCGTCCGAGCGCAGACCCCGCGTCTCAAACACGGCCGACTGCTCCACCCCCTCCTGTTGCTGGACGCGCTGCTGCACCGTCCGGTCCCGGTACGCGGGCGGGATCAGGTCCAGGAACGGCACGGGCGTCAGCTCCTCCTGGCGGGAGTAGCCAAACAGACGCAGGTAGGCCGGGTTACAGTAGATGTGCCGCCCCTCGGAGAGCACCCCGATGGCGTCGAAGGAGTTCTCGAAGATCGCCTTAAAGCGCGTTTCGCTGGCGCGGAGGGCGGCCTCGGCGCGCTCGCGCTCCTGAATGCGCTCCTCGACCAGCTCTTTCTGCTCCTGAATGTTGCGGTACAGGCGGTCGTTCTCCAGCGTCACCGCCGCGTAGTTGGCAACCATCTGGAGGTGCTCCAGGTCGGTGGCGGAGAAGTGCCGGTGCTCCCGCACCGTGTAGATGCCCAGGATGCCGACCACGCGGTCCTCGACCATGAGCGGTGCGCCCGCGTAGGAGAGGAATTTGAAGCCCGCGACCTGGTTCCGGGCAGCCGTGACCGGGTGGGTGGGCACGTCGTTGAGGCTCAGGGTGTGCCGGGAGGTGATAATATCCTCCGCGATGCCGTAGCGGGCAGGCAGGGTGGCGAAGAGTTGGTCGTCGGGAACGCCGACGCTCCCCAGAAGCTTGAGCTGGTCCCCCTCCAGCGAGCGGATCACACAGGCGTCCACCTTGAAGGCGTCCCGGGTCTGCTCCGCGATGGCGGCAACCTGCTCGGCGATCGGAACCGAGGCGACCACCGACCGGGTGATGCGGGCGATTACGTCGAGGCGGTCGGCGCTCTGGCGCAGAATCTCGTCCGCGCGGCGCCGCGCCGTTACGTCCTCCAGGGAGCCGAACCACTCCAGAACGCCGCCCCCGTCGGGCGCGTTGATGGGCACGACGCGCGCCGCGACCGTGCGGTACTCCCCCGCCACGGTGCGGATGCGGAACTCGGCCTGGAACGCGGAGCGCGACTCCAGGGACCACTGGCGGAGTCTCTGCACCCGCTGCCGGTCCTCGGGGTGAACGACGTCAAGCCACCCCCAGCCGCGCATGGCCTCCGCGGTCTGTCCGGTGAGCTGCCGCCAGGACACCGAATCTTCCACCACCCGGCCGCTGGCGTCCATGGCCCAGGTGGTGGCAGCGTAGGCGTCCACCAGGGAGCGGTAGCGCCGTTCGCGCACGACCACATCGCCTTCCGATTCGTCAGGCGAGGGTCGGTCCGGAAAAGGAAATGGCCCGGTATCGTTGAACGCATCCACTACTGGCATGAACTCCACGCACTTCTACCATTGCGATTCTACGGTATTGCACCGGCGTATTGCCCGAAATTGCACAAAAAAGCGGATAGGCGCATCTACAGGCGTAGTGCGGGTGGCAGGATAGGGGCGGCGGCGTGGCGGAGACCTGACTTCCCTGTCGGATTTTCGGGATTGTGGCACAAAAAGCTTAACGGGTCCCTGGTGAAAAATTTCACTGGAGACATGAAATTTTTCATGTGGCCTCCGGCGGCGGGGCAGCCGGAGGAAGGCGGCGGCGTGACATCCCTTCCAGGGGCAGCCCCGCCGCGCGCCACGCGTCCTTCCCGCCGAGAAGTTCGCGTACACGGGTGTATCCCAGAACGATCAGCGCGCGGACCGCGCGGGCGGAGTGGGGTCACCCATATCCCTGGCAGTACACGACGATCTCCGCGTCCCGGTCGGGCAGCAGACCGGGCGCGGTCGCCGCGACCGCATCCGGCGGCAGGTGCCGCGCCCCGGGCAGGTGGGAGTGGCGGAAGTACGGCAGCGGCATGGCCTCGACCAGAATCGGCGCGGGCGACGGTCCGCCCGGCGCCAGTCGCTGCCGCAGCTCCTCGACCGTGATCGTCGCGAAGTCCGGAGTCTGGTGGCTCATGCGGTGGTCGCCACTTCCGCCACGGCGGCGACCGGAGCAGCCGAGCTAACGTCCGCCTCCGCCGCCTCCTCGGTCGCCTCCTCCCCCCTCCGCTCCCCTTCGAACTGCGCGTGGTAGAGACGGGCGTATGCGCCGTCCTGTGCCAGGAGGTCGGCGTGCGTGCCTCGCTCCACCACACGCCCCTTCTCCATCACCAAAATCTGGTCGGCGGCGAGGATGGTGGAAAGACGGTGCGCAATGGCGAACGTTGTCCGCCCCTTCGACAGACGGGCCAGCGCCTCCTGAATCAGCCGCTCGGAGCGCGTGTCGAGCGCAGAGGTCGCCTCATCCAGAATCAGGATCGGCGGGTTCTTCAGGATCGCCCGCGCAATCGCGATGCGCTGCTTTTCACCGCCGCTCAGCTTGTAGCCGCGCTCCCCCACCACCGTGTCGTAGCCCTCCGGGAGGCTGGCGATGTGGTCGTGAATGGCGGCCGCCCGCGCGGCCTCCTCCAGTTGGGCGTCCGTGGCCTCCGGGTTGCCGTAGCGCAGGTTCTCGCGGATGGTGTCGTGCACAAGGTACGTCTCCTGTGTCACCACCCCCACGATCTGCCCCAGCGACTCCAGAGCAATCTGGCGGACATCGGTCCCGTCGATGGTCACGCGTCCCCTCTCCACGTCGTACAGGCGCGGTATCAGGTACGTCAGCGTGGTCTTGCCCGCACCGCTCGCCCCCACCAGTGCCACGAGGTCACCGGGCTTCGCCGTCAGGGAAACGTCCGCAAGCGTGGGCTCCTCCTGGGACTCGTCGTAGCGGAAGGAGACATCCTCGAACGCGACCGCGCCGCGTACCTCGTCCGGACGGATGCGCTGCGCATCGGGCGCGTCCTGAATCTCCTGCGGCAGGTTCAGGTACTCGAAGATGCGGTCGAAGAGCGACATCGCGCTCGTCACTTCCACCTGGACGTTCAGCAGGCTGGTCAGCGGGAAGAAGAGGCGGGACTGGAGCGCCGTGAAGGCGACGATCGTGCCGAGCGACAGGCGGGTATCGCCCCGCCCGATGATGAGGTAGCCCGCCAGCCAGTAGACCAGGATGGGGGTCAGCGAGAACGTCAGCCCGATCAGGTTGAAGAACATCCGCATAATCATGGCCATGCGGATCTGCGTCTCCGTCAGCGCCTCGTTCTCGCGGCCGAACTTCTCCAGGGCGCGCCCCTGCCGCCCGCTCGTCTTCAGCAGCAGCACGCCGGAGACCGAAAGCGTCTCCTGCATGGTGGCGGTGAGGTCGGCGTTCTGCTGCGCGGACTTGCGCCGGACGGTGCCCGCGTACGCGCCGATGCGCGCGGCGACCAGGGCGAACACTGGCAGGATGCCCACTGCCATCAGCGTCAGGCGCCAGTCCATCAGGAACATAGCGACCAGCGTGGACGCGACCGTGGTGACGTTCGACAGAAGGTTCGCTACCGTGTCCGACAGGACGCCCTGGACGCCGCCCACGTCGGAGAGCAGACGCGACTGTATCTCCCCCGTGCGCGTGCTGGTGAAGAACTTGAGCGGCATCCCCTGGAGGTGGCTGTAGAGGCGTGCGCGCAGGTCGCGCATAATGCGTTGCCCGACCAGGACGCTGAGGTACCCGTAGTAGAGCGCGAACGCCGTACTCAGCACCGTGACGATCAGCGTGTAGACCGAGTAGCGGGTCACAACCGAGAGGTCGCTCGCCGCCAGCCCCTGGTCGATGATCGCCCGCAGGAAGTACGGCGGCAGCAGCCCAAGCCCCGCCGAGGCCAGTACCGCCACGGCGATCAGAACCAGCGTACTAACGTAGGGAAGGAACGAGGCCCGTACCCGCTTCGGGGTCTCCGGGTCGATGGGCCGCTTCTCCACCGGCCCCATCCGCATCATCGCCATAAAGGGTCACTCCTGACATAGAATAACACGCCTACCGCCGCGCTGTGACCACCCCAAAGAGGGGGCGGAGGGCGCCCCGCCGAACCGACACCGAGAAAACCCCGTTTCAGGAAGGCGCTTTTCCCCCATGGCAGCACAGCCGCCGACCACGCCGCCCGCCGGCAAAAAGGTCATGACGCCCCCCGAGAAGCAGGCCGTCTTCTGCACGAAGGACACCGGCTACCGCGGTATCTGGCATGGCCAGACGCCCACGCGGGACGAATACGCCTACAAGTACAGCGGCGGACTGGGCACGTACCCCCACCAGCACCGTCCGTTCGCGGTGTACCGTCCCGAGGTCCACCGGACCTTCTTCGTGTGGGGCGGCGCCCCGGTGGATTCGTGGACGCGCCCCAGGAACGAGAGCTTCGGGGAGGGCCAGCTCCTCCATATGGTGTCCTACTACGACCACGCCACAGGGCGGGTGCCGCGCCCCACCATCCTGCTGGACAAGTGGTGCTCCGACCCGCACGACAACCCTGTTCTCTCGATAGATGAGGCCGGCCACCTGTGGGTCTTTTCGCCGTCGCACGGCAGCGGCACCACGCCCTCGTTCATCCACCGCAGCGTCCGCCCCTACGACATCGACCGGTTCGAGACGGTGGAAGAGTCGTTGTATGCCTACCCGCAGCCGTGGCATGTGCCCGGCGAAGGCTTTGTCCTCCTGCACACGCTCTACCAGAAGGGCCGCGCGCTCCATGTGCGGCGCAGCGATGCCGAGGGGCGCCGCTGGACGGAACCGGCACCGCTGGCGAAGATCGCACAGGGCAGCTACCAGACCTCCGCGCTGAGACCGGACGGGCGCGCCGTTGGCACGGCGTTCAATTACCACCCGCCGGTGGGCGGTCTGGAAGCGCGGACGAACCTGTACTACATGGAGTCGCACGATCTGGGAAGGACATGGCAGACCGCCGACGGCCGTCCGGTCCCGGTCCCGCTGACCGAGCCGCGCAACCCCGCCCTGGTCCATGAGTACGAGGCGGAGGGCCGGAAGGTGTACCTGAAGGACTTCACATTCGACGGCGACGGCCGCCCTGTGATCCTGTACCTGACCTCAGGGGGCCACGAGCCGGGCCCCAAGAATGACCCGCGCATCTGGAAGACGGCCCGCTGGACCGGGCGGGAGTGGGTCCGGCGGGACTTTACCCGCTCGGACAACAACTATGATATGGGCCAGTTGTCGATTGAAGCGCCCGACCTGTGGCGCGTGATCGCGCCGACCGAGACCGGCGCGCAGCCGTTCAACCCCGGCGGTGAGGTGGCGCTCTGGCTCAGCCGCGACCAGGGGCTCACCTGGAAACGAGAGCGGATGCTCACCCAGGGTAGCCGCTACAACCATACGTTCGTGCGCCGGCCCGCGAACGCCCACCCGGACTTCTACGCGTTCTGGGCCGATGGGGACGCCCGGCGCCCGTCCGCTTCCCGCCTGTACTTCAGCAACCGCGATGGCACCGAGGTCCGCGTCCTGCCGGAGCAGATGACCGCCGATGCGGCGGTGCCAGAGCGGGTCTGACCCCGCCCGAACAAAAGGCGCCCCCGGACCGCGCTTGTGGTCCGGGGGCGTTCTGCTAGTGCCGCCCGTGTTACACCGGGACGGCCGTCTGCTCCTCGCCGGGAGCCGGTCCGGAGCCGCTCCCGCCGGGCCCCTCGCCGCTTCCACCGCCACTGCCCCGGCGGAAGAGGCGGTCCCTCATCCGGCCGAAGCCGACGACGATATCGTCGAAGAGCGTGTAGAACACCGGCGTCGCAATCAGGGTCAGCAGCAGCGAGAGTATCTGCCCACCGATGATGACGCCACCTGTGGCGCGGTTGGTACCCGCCCCGACTCCGCTGGAGAGAACCAGCGGCAGCATACCGGCCACGAACGCGATCGTGGTCATCAGGATCGGGCGCAGGCGGTCCCGGCTTGCCTGCATCACCGCTTCGTTACGTGGTAGTCCTCGCTCCCGCAACTGGTTCGCGTGGTCCACCTGGAGGATGGAGTTCTTCTTGACGATGCCGAAGAGTACCAGGATTCCGAGCATCGAGTAGATGTTCAGAGAGTTGCCTGTAATCAGCAGCGACAGAAGCGCGAACGGAACGGTGAGCGGCAGCGCCATCAGGATGGTGATGGGGTGCAGCCACGACTCGAACTGCGCGGCCAGGATCAGGTACATGAAGATGATCGACAGGCCGAACGCAACGCCGAACGCGCTGAACGTGCGCCCGAGCTCACGGCTGCGGCCCGCGAACTGCCCCTGGTAGGCCGGCCCCAGGTTCTGCTCCGCGAACTTCTTCGTGATCACCTCCTGGACCGTCTGCTCCGAGAAGCCGGGCAGAAGGTTCGCGGAGACGGTCACGCTGCGGGTACGGGAGAACCGCTCAACGACAGAGGGGGCGGTCCCCTCCTGGAAGCGCACCACCTGGTCCAGCGTCACCGGCGGGGCGTCCTGCTTGCTGCTCGGGACGGTGAACTGGGTCAGCGACTCCTGCCGGTTCCGGTACTGCGGCAGAGCGCGTAGGTTGATGTCGTAGCGGCGACCCGACTCCGTGAAGCTGGAGACGTTGTCACCGGCGACCAGGGTGCGCAGCGCCGAGGCGATGTCCGCAACGGAGACGCCCAGGTCACCCGCGCGGTCCCGGTCGATGGTGACGCCCAGTTCCGGCTTACCCACGATCAGGGACGTGTCCGGGTCCACCACGCCGGGCACCTCCTTGAGGGCCGCGACGATGTTGTCGGCCGCCTTGGAGAGCGTGTTCAGGTCCGGACCGGTCACGACGTACTGCATGCTGGCCTGCGCGCCGCCACCGAAGGCGTTCGGCGGCGCAACGAGCGTGCGCAGGTCACGCGGGTACTTGGGCAGGATCTCCTTGCGAGCGCGGTCCATGACGTCAAACTGCGTGACCTTGCTCTTGCGGTCCGCGACCTCGTTCATGCGGACCAGGATATCGCCCTTGTTCTGGGTCTGCTGCTGGTCGCTACCGACCGTGACGATCGTATCCTTGACCTCCGGGAGCTGGCGAAGCTCGTCGGCGATCTGGTTAAGCAGACGCTCGGTGGACTCCAGCGTGCGGTCCTCCGAGGCGCGTACGCTGACGATGAACTGGCTCTCGTCCTCGTCCGGCAGGAAGTTCTTGTTCACAGCCACCCCCAGAGGGCCGATGGACAGGAACACGCCGATGGTGAGGAGCACGACCAGCCAGCGGAACCGCAGCGCCCAACCCAGGGTGTGGTAGTAGACGTTCTCCAGCCAGTCCAGGAACCCACGGCGCTTCGCCCCGCCGTGACCGCCGTGACCGCCATGGCCGTGGTGCGCGGCAGCGTTCTCGCCGCCATGACCGCCCTCGCCGCTGCCGTTGCGGTCCGGCAGCACGGGCCCCTTGAAGCCATCGCCCCGCACGACCGCCCGCAGCGTCTCCTTGGGGGCTTTGAGCCACCGGGAAGAGAGCATGGGGGTGAGCGTGAAGGCGACCACCAGCGACACCATGATCGCGAAGGCCATGGTGAGACCGAACGAGTTCAGGAAGCGCCCGACGATACCGGTCATGAAGGCGACAGGGAGGAAGACCGCGATCAGCGACATGGTGGTCGCCAGGACCGCCATGCCGATTTCCCGGGTGCCCTCTATCGCCGCTTCGCGCGGCGACATCCCCTTCTCCTCGATGAACTTGTAGATGTTCTCCAGGACGATGATGGCATCGTCAATAACGATACCTACCGCCAGGGTCAGCGCCAGCAGCGTGATGACGTTCAGGGTGAACCCCCGGGCGTACATCAGCGCGAACGTGGCGATGATCGACGACGGGATGGCCAGCGCCGAGATCAGGGTCGTGCGCCAGTTCCACAGGAAGACGAGGACGACGATGGACGCCAGGATGGAGCCCAGGATCAGGTGCTCCTGCACCGCGTGGACCGCCGCCTTGGTGAAGATGGACTGGTCCGACGTGATGGTGGTGTAGTACCCGGCAGGCAGCGTCGGGGCGAGTTCGGCCAGACGCCCCTTCACCGTGTCGATCACGGCGACGGAGTTCGCACCGGACTGCTTTATGACCTGGAGGATAACGGCGGGCGTGCCATTCACGTTCGCCGCCGAGGTGGCCTCCGTCTCCCCGTCCTCGATATAGGCGACGTCGCCGAGGCGAATGGCGCGCCCACTTCGGTAGCGCACCACGAGCGACTCAAGCTCCGCCACGGACCGGGCGCGGCCCTGGGTCCGGACGGACACCCGGCGGTCGCCCTGCTCGACGGAGCCACCCGGCACCTGCAGGTTGCCCGCCATCAGGGCGTTGCGCACGTCCACCACCGACAGGTCAAAGGACCGGAGCCGGTTCGGGTCCACCAGCACGTTGATCTGGCGGTTGCGCCCACCGATGATACGGACCTGACCGACGCCGTTGATCGATTCGATCTGCGGCCTCAGAGTCTTGTCCGCGTACTCGGTCAGGTCGCGGATGCTGGCGCCGGGGCCCGCGAGCGTGAAGTTCAGGATCGGGGCAGAGTCCCCGGCGAACTTCTGGACGATCGGGCGCTCGGCGTCCTCCGGCAGGTTCGGGATCACCAGGTCGATCTTTGATCGGACATCCTGCGCCGCCTGGTCCCCGTCGGTCTCCAGGGTGAACTGGAGGGTGACGTTGGAGACGCCTTCAGACGACTGGGACTGGATCAGGTCGATGCCGGAAACGGTACCGACCTGCTTCTCGATCTGCTCCGTGACCTCGGTGTCCATCTCCTCCGGGGTCGCGCCCGGGAGGGTGGTCGTGACGACGACCGCCGGGAAGTCGATATTTGGGAAGCGGTCCAGGCCCAGGTTCGGGATGGCGAACAGGCCCACGACCACCAGCGCCAGGATAATCACCGTGGCGAATACGGGCCGCTGCACGCAGAGTCGTGCCAGTGCTTGCATGGGAGCGTTATCCTCTCCTCAACCTCTCCAAAAAAACGGTGGACCCGCGCCGGGTCAGCGCGACGCAGTCTGCTGCGTCGCGCTGGGGGCCTGCTGGATCGTCACGGGGTCGCCGTCACTCAGCGAGCGCTGGCCCGACACGACAACGGTTGCGTTGGGATCTACCCCGTTCACCTCCACAGACAGGCCATCCGGCGTCGTCAGGCCAAGGATCACCTTGCGCTCGCGGGCGACGCCGTTCTCCACCACGAAGAGCCGCCCCTGAGCGGGGGCGTTCGGATCGGGCTTGTTGGAATCGACATTCGTCAGCAGGATGGCATCACGTGGCACGACCACCGACTGCTTGCGTTCGGCCACGACATTGCCCCGGGCATACAGGCCCGGCTTGAGCGTGTTCCCCTCGTTCGGCACCACAATACGGGCCACGAAGGTGCGCGACCGGGTATCGCCCGTCGGGTCTACGCGCTGAACCTTGCCGGCGAACGTCCGGCCGGGGAAGGCGTCGATCCGCACGACGACCGGCTGGCCCGGCCGCACCGCGGTCAGGTCCGTTTCCGCCACCTGCGCCTCGAAGTACACCGTGGAGAGGTCCACCAGCCGCAGCACGGGCGCGCCCGGAGCGGCAAGCTGCCCCGGCTCGGTCATGCGCTCCGCGATCACGCCGTTGATGGGCGAGCGCACGGCGGCGTCGGCCACGGCCTGCTGCGCCACCCCGAGGGCAGCGCGGGCCTGCGCCACGGCGGCGCGCGCCGCCCGGACCTCGTCCTGGCGGACGTTCACCTGCTGCCGGTTCGCCCGCGCCAGGCGAAGCTGCTGCTCGGCCTGAGCTACAGCGGACTGCGCCTGCCGGACGCTCTCGGTACGGCCGCCCTCACGGGCGATCGAGAGCTGCTCCTGCGCCGACTTCAGAGCGGCCTGCGCGACCTTCTCCTGCGTCTCGTACTGGTCGAACACGCTCTGCGCGACAGCCCCTTCCTTGAGGAGCTGCTGGTAGCGCTCGCGGTCCACACGGGCACGGTCGTACTGCGCCTGGGCCTGCGCCACGGCGTTCTCGGCTACCGCGACCTCCTGGGACCGCTGCGGGCGCCGCGCCAGTTCGAGCTGTGCCCGGGCCGAGCGAAGCTGCTCCTCGGCGTTGCGCACGCCGGTGTCGCTCTGGGTAACCTGGAGGCGGGCGTTGGTCTCCGCCTGCGCCAGGCGCGCCTGGGCGGACTGGACGTTCGCCTGCGCCTGGGCCACCTGCCGCTCCAGGTCGGCGGTCTCCTGCTGAACGACCACCTGCCCCACACGCACCGCCTCCCCCTCGCGCCCGGCCACGCTCAGAACCCGAGCGGTGATCTTGGGCGCCAGGTCCACGGCCTTGAGCGCCTGGAGGGAGCCGGTGGCGGAGACCGTACGCTCTACGGTGCGCTGCGCGGCGGCAGCGACGCGTACCGGGCTAGCCGTCCGCGCCGCGGGTTGCCCCGCGGGCGGGGTGGGAGATGCCTCGGGCTCCTGCTTGCCGCCGCACCCCACACCAGCGGTGACGAGCAGAGCCGAGAGTCCAAAGGTCACGGCGAGGCCCACCCGCCGAGGAGTAACTGTGTGTTTCATAGGTCCTATGCCCCTCCGTCAGGCGCACTCGCCGCGGGCGCACTTGCTGGCGCAGGCGTGTTCGCTGTCGTCGCTATTACACTGGTGTCGCCGGTCACCCGCGCAAGGCGGGCGAGCGCAGCGAGGTAATCGTATTGCGCGTTGACCTGGTTCACTTCGGCCTGGATCAGCGCCGTCTGCGCGTCGTTGATCTCAAGCTGGGTGCCGACACCGGCGCGGAAGCGCACGTTGGCGAGGCGCAGAGCCTCCCGCGCCTGCAACACGGTCGCCTCGGCGGCCTCGCGGCGCTCGGCGGCGTCCCGCACCGAGATCGCCGTCTGCTGCACTTCGGCCTTGATGCCCCGAATGTACTGGTCTTTGGTAATCAGCGCCGTTCGCTCGTCGGACCGGGCGGACTCTACCGCGGCCCGGGTCGCCCCGCCGTCCCAAATCGGCAGCGTGAGTCCGACCGTCAGAGCACCGGTGGCGCTGTCCCGACCGAGGGCGGGCTCCGTGATGGCGTATCCGGCAGTCACCCCGACGTTCAAGAACGGCTCAAGGCCACGGCGGGCGAGGCGCGTGTTCTTGCGCGACTTCAGGATGTTGACGTCGGCCTGAATCGCCTCCGGACGCCGCTGGAGCGCCGTGGCGAGCAGCGCCTCCTCGTCCAGAGTCGGCGTCGGGGGAACCTGAGTCACGTCCTGGAGGTCTATCACCGTCGCCGGGTCGATACCCAGCGTGTTCGCGAACGCGTTACGCGTGACCAGCACCTGATTCCGGGAGGAGATCAGCGCCTGCCGGTTGTTCTCCAGCTGGGTCCGGGCGCGCAGGACGTCGAAGTCGGAGGCGACACCGGCGTTTTTCTGGGCCTCGGTCACCCGCACAAGCTCCTGGCTCTGGGCCACCGCCGCCTCGTTTACCCGCACGAACGCCTGCGCGCGCAGAACGTTGTAATAGGCGTTTCGCACATCAAAGGCGAGCTGCTGCTGCGCCCGTGCCAGTTCCAACTGGGAGAGCGCGAGTTGGAGGTCGCCAACTTGCTCCGCCACGCGAATGATGCCGGTGATGTCGATCAACTGCGTGACGGTAAGCCGCGCGTTCGCCTGGTTCGGGTTGAAGCTATTGCCGAAGACGCCGCCACCACCGCCGCCATTTCCGTCCCCGTCACCATCCCCGTCGTCGTCGCCGTTCTGCTGACGGGTGACCTGGCTCGGGATACCAACGGCGCGCGAAATGGCGCTCTGTCCGCCCGAAGCCGCGGCAGCACCGGCCCCGCTCGTCGCGACGCCCACCGCGCCACCGGTGCTGATGGTGCCCGCCGAGCCGATGCCCGCGGCACTCCCGCCGGAAAGGGTTATCGGGATGGTCCCCGGGGCCTGCCCCTGGAGCCCACCCGAGAACGGGTTCTGAATCTGCGTCGGCGAAACCCCACCGCTGCCGCCGCCGAACGCGGACGAGGAGTTTGCTAGGCGGCTGTACGTGATGTTCGCGCTGATCTGCGGGCCCCGTCCGCCCAGAATCTGGTCGATGGTCTTCTGGACCTTGATGATGTTCTCGGTGGCCAGTTGAATCTGAGGGTTGCGCTGGAGGGCAATGGCAAGCGCCTCGTCCAGTGTCCGGATGGTGGTCGGGTCGCCAGGCAGCGGCTGGCCGGGCGGGGTATCCGGACCGAAGACCCGTACCGGGTCCGCCTTCTGCGACACGATGCTCTCCACCTGCTGCCGGGGGAACTGCTCCGGCAGCGGCGTGGGCGGCGTCTTAGGCCCCGGCAGCGCCGGAACGGGGTTCGTTCCAGGCGGCGTGACCGGCGGGGTCTGCGGCGTGCCGGCGGGCGGCGCAGCCTCCTGCCGCGCCCACACGGGCAGGGGCGTCAGGCTCAGGCCGGCAAGGGCAAGCAGCGCAAGCGCGTGGTTTTGTTTCCTCAAGGTTCTCACCGGTTCTCATCCTCCGTTGAATCTCCTGATTCTTTTTCTCTCCCGGCGGCCCCCTCGCCGTCGCTTATCTCCAGCGCCAGTCGGTCCAGTCCGGCGCGGAATGATTCCATGAACTCCCGCAGGGCGTCAATCTTGCAGAGCATCAGCGCGTGCTTGGCGGGGTCCGCCAGCATCAGTATCTTGTCGCCCGGTTCGATCCCGAAGCGGCGCCGCGCGTCGGCGGGGATCACGACCTGTCCCCTCTCCCCAACGGTCACGGCACCGAAAAAGTGGTCCTCCCAGGAGAAGGGCTTGCGCCCGTCGCCATGGCTGACAGGTGTCGCCGGTGCGCCGTTCGCTGCGGCGGCGTCCTCGCCCCCGGCCTCATTTCCGCCTGCCCCCCGGCTCCCGTATCGTGCGGCGCGCGCCATGTGCTCAATCCCCCTGTTCCGTGCTCTGGAGCATGAAACCCCCTACATTTCATGCATATCATTCACTTGAGGGGAATCATACCTCCCTGACTGCCAACACGCTGTACACCCGCACCCCTTTAGTTGTTCCCGGTTTTTAATCATCTGATTAGGCAGGCGGGCAACAGGGCGCCGCGGCAGACAGGCGAGGCCGTTCGCGGTATAATACCTTAGGCCCCAAATATTACATCTGACTTATATCTTAACCACCAAGATAATTCCAGATTTTTAACCCTGTAAGGAAGGACGAGCCATGCACCGTACACGGCCAGAGGCGGAGACGGGCGAAGCGGCATCTCTGTGTCCGGGTCTTACTAGCGTACGGTCCGCGAACCCGGAAACCGATGGTGTGCCGGAGGGGCGCGAGGCGCTGCTCGCCGCCCTGGATGTAGCCTGCCGTGGCATCGCAGCAGCCACGCTGATGTTCCATCAGGCGGTGGCGGACCGGCTCGGCCTGAATGCGACCGACCATAAGTGCGCCGAGATGCTGCTGCGCGACGGCCCCCTGACCGCAGGAGACCTGGCGGAGCGCACCGGTCTGACCACGGGCGCGATTACCGGGGTAATCGACCGTCTGGAGAGCGCGGGCTTTGTCCAGCGACAGCGAGACTCGGCGGACCGGCGTAAGGTCTTTGTGTATCCGGACCGTGAGAAGATGTGCCAGGAGGTCGCCCCGCTGTTTGAGTCGCTTGCGGCCGACATGAGCGCGCTGTGGGCCCGATACTCCGACGCGGAGCTGGCCCTGGTGCTTGACTTCCTGAACCGGAGCCGGGCCGCTGCCCGAGAGGCGACGTTGCGACTGCGGCAGGAGGAGGCCAGCGGCGCAGACCGATCCGACGGAGCAGACGGACAGGCGCCGTGACCACGCCTTGACGTGGGTATGGCCCGCACCTATACTGGGAATAATTCGCTTCAGGCGCGCCCCCCTGCACGCACACACGCATGCGCCGCCGCTTTTGGCCGAACGCCCTCATGAATACCTTCCGACCAGGTTCCGTGGCCGTTTGCATCGTCACCCGTAATGAGGCGGGCTGGCTGCGCCACGCGGTAGACAGTGCGTGCGCGCAGGACTGGCCGGACACCGAGGTGTGGGTCTTCGACGCCGGGAGTACGGACGAAACGCCGGAGCTGATGGCGTCCCTGGGCCGCAAGTACGCCGACCTGCACTATGCCCCGCTCCCGGACCCGCCGGACGCGGACCGATGGGGATGGCTGTGCCAGCCCGGCACGGAGTTCGTGGTGCGGCTCGGGCAGGCGGATCAACTCCTGCCTGGCTACGTTCGGGCGGCGCTGGAGGCGCTGCGCGAGCATTCGGGGGCGGCCTACGCCCATACCTCCGTGCAGGAGTGCGACAGCACCGGCAACGAGGAGGGCACCCGGTGGGTCGAGGCACCCCGCGGGGGCACGGCCTATCGGGACGCCGACGATGCGCTGCGGGCGCTGGTGGAGGGAAGCCCGCTGCTTTCCGACACGGTGACGTTCCGCACCTCTGCGCTGTGCGGGCCGGCGCGCGACGGCGAGATGTCCCTGCCTCCCCTGGCGGACTATGAGCTTTTCATCCGCCTTGCCGACGCCGGACACGGCTCCGTCGCCATCGACGAGGCGCTGGCTTCGGTACACGAGCGTCGCGGCCCCGCGGCCCCGGACTTCGAGGCGCAGCGCTACCGCCTGCGCGGCTACCGCCAGGTCTTCGAGGACAGCCTGCTGCCGGCGTTCCGTCGGCGCGGGTGGGACACCTCCCCCATTGCGCGGCGGCGCATCCGCCTTGCGAAGGAGACCGTTTCCGCCTGCTTCCATCCTGCCTTCACTCCGGAGGAGCGGGCCGATCTCCTGGCGCTCGTGCTCGACCTGGGCGACTCCCCGGGGGTCCGCGCGCGTATCCGCGCCTGCTCGCTCGGTCTGGGGTTCTGGTTCGACGTACAGAGCGAGGCGCAGCGCGGCATCTCCGCCGCGACGAAAACGGCCCTGGCGCGGCTCCGCGCGCGGCGGCGTGCCAGGGTCTGACGACCGATGCGGGACAGCCATCCACGCACGCCTGCCGTCTTGACAGCCCCCTCTCCCAAAGGTAAAATTCAGGTACTCGCCTGAGGAGAGTTCCGTGCCCCACGATGCAGCGACGCCGACCGCCGTTCGCCCCTCCCTATCGGCGGCGGAAGAAGTCACGGATGCGCCTCCTTTCCCCGCCGATGCCCGTACGCTCGTCCTGAGCAGCGCCGACTTTGCCGACGCCGCCGCTGGCGGCCCGGCCACCGCGCGCCCGATCCGGTTCCGCCTCACCAACCCGCATCCGAACGTCCTCCACGTACGTTTATCCGTCAGTGGTGCGGGGTGGCTGGCCGTAACGCCGCAGGAGGCGGCACTTGGGCCGCAGGATCAGCAGGACATCGCGGTTACGGTGGATGTAAGCCGCGCCCGCGCCGCACTGAAGGCGGGCGAATCCCCGGTGGCGCCGGTCCAGATGGTGTGGCAACACCTGTTCCCGACGCAGCCGGGACGCTCCCCCTCGCCCGCCGGCAGCGGGAGCGTATATGTCCGGCTCCCGGTGGCAGCGTGTCCGTCATGCCAGCGGATCGTAGATGACGACGTGCGCGACGGCATCCCGGAGGCGTGTCCGTTCTGCTTCGAGCGGCTCCGCCCCTGCCCCATCTGCGGCGCTCCCTGCTCCTGGCTCGCGCGGCACTGCCCGCTGGACCCGACCCATGTGGTGCGCGCGGCGCCGGACTGGGCGATGCTCGGGGGGGATACCGCCCACTCGGGCGTCGTGCCAGCTACGGGGCGCGTGGCGCCGCTGCTATCGCGGCGCTGGTCGTTCCCATCGGTGGCCCCGGCGCGGCGCGAACAAGCGCTGCTCTGGAGCGCCCCGGTGGCGGCCTACGGCCTGGTGGCGGCGGCAGCGGCCACGCACGACGGCGACACGCATCTGTTTGCCTTTGACGCGGTGACCGGAGCGCCGCTGTGGGAGCCCTATCCCCTGCCCGACCCGGTCTATCCGGAGCGGGGCGGGGCGGCTATCGCCAGCGGGCGGATCTATGTCGCCACGGTGGACGGCGCCTGCGTGTGCGTGGATGCGCTCCGCGGCACCCGGGTCTGGGAGACCGCGCTGCAGGGCCGCGTTTATGGCGCGGTGGTGCCGATCCGCACGGAAGCGGGCACCGAACGGCTGCTTGTTCCGGCGGCAACCTCTGACAGCGCCGGGTGTCTGTATATTATCGACGCGGAATCGGGCCGCACGCTCCACCAGATTCCCCTGGCAAGCCTGCCGGACTCGGCGCCGGCGTTCGTGGACGACACGGTGTTCGTCCACGACGACTCGGGCGCGCTGACGGCAGTGGACGTAACGACCGGCGCAGTGCGCTGGGCGGCACGCGGCGAGGTGGGATTCAACAGCGCACCGGTGCTGGTGGACGGGCGGGTCTTTTCGGCGGATGTAGCGGGTATGGTGCGGGCGCGGGACGCAGCGACCGGCGAGGAGTTGTGGAACCTCTCGGTGACCAACGCGCCCTTCTCCGGGACGCCGGCGTGCGACGGAACGCTGCTGTACCTGCCTGCGGACGACGGATTGCACATTGTGAGCGCCCCGGCGGGCCGGGCGGTGCGCCGCTACGGGATGCGGCGGCCAGTGCGCGGCGCCCCGGCCGTGGTCGGAGGTACGCTGTTTTTCGGGGCGCTGGACGGGAACGTGTACGGGGTGGAAGGCGGCAGGACGCTGGAAAAGGCGTACGAGACGGGCATCGGTTCGCAGGTCGTGGCGGCGCTGGCCGCCGCGGATGGCGGGCTGTTCGTCACGGCGACGAACGGTGTGCTGTACGCACTGAATGTCGGCGCAGCAGCGGCGGCGGCGGCGGGGGCGGCCGCGGGCGAAGGGAGAGCCGGGCGTGGCGAGCAGTAGCGTCAGTGACGGACCGGCGCTGACCGCAGCGGACGCCCGGGTGCTGGCGCTGTTCGAGCGGCCCGGGGCGGTGGAAACCCCCACCCCCGGGGTGCGAGCCTGGCTGGCCCGGGACCCGTCCGAAGGGCAGCGGCCGGTGCTCATCAAGCGCATTGCGGCGGCGGGCGGCGCCGGTAAGGCGCGGGCGACCGAGGCGCTGGCGCTGCGCCATCCGAGCGTCGTGCCCACGCGCCGGTGGCTGTTTGAGGGCGGCGCGGCGGCGGGCGGCGCTCTGTACGTCGTGCGCGATGTGATTCGTGGCCGCAACCTGAAGCAGGCGCTCGCCGGCGGCGGGGGTGGCGAGAGCGCGGTGACGGAGCCGCTGCGGACCCTGCTCCTGCCCGTGATTGAGGTGCTGGAACAGGCGCACGGCATGGGGATGGCGCACGGCGGTATCTCCGCCGAGAACATCCTGGTCGGAGACGACGGGAGCGTGTTCCTGAGCGACTTCGCCACCGCCGACCCGTCTGCGCCGCAGCACGCGCCGAACTACGCGGGGTCTGCCACGGCAGCGGGCGACATCCTGGCGCTGCGGCGTTTGATCGGGAAGTACCTGCCGCGCACAGGGACGTTCGCCAACCCGGTGGTGCGCGGCCGTATTGAGGGGATCGTACAGCGGTGCGACTCGCTGGCGGACCTGCGGACCACGCTCCTGGCGCTGGAGCGGCTGGCGGCGGCGCCGGTGCCGCGGGCGCCGGGTGGGTCCGCCCCTCCCGTGGTGGGACGGGGCACTCCCCCGCCCGCCGTGGTGCGGCCGCCGGTCTCGGCTGGGGGCGCTCCGCC
>Ga0065721_10003803_pt1 | contig 73326 bp, 69 predicted proteins | sample Mesricmetagenome_FD_59108 | JGI IMG/M metagenome (GOLD analysis project Ga0065721, IMG submission 59108) | Mesophilic microbial community from rice straw/compost enrichment Sample: eDNA_1 v2 (version 2) | ecosystem: Engineered > Solid waste > Grass > Composting > Bioreactor | place: USA: Davis...
AGGGCGATTTACGATTCACCAGAATGTCGCAAGCCTCCAGAACCAAACCAACGACTAGAGATACAACGCCTGCCGTCTGGTTATCATTAAGGATAAATAGAAGAGCCAAAATAAACGCAATTAAACTAATGATCCTCAGAACCCATTTTAGTTTCATAAACGCACTCCCTTTATGGCATCGTTTTACGGTTGGAATATTCCGTCTATATCTGTCCGACGCACTCGCATATCCATTGGTTTAGTGAAACCGCTCGAAGAACTTAACGCAAAGGGGCTGCCAGTCGGCAGCCCCTCGTCTACGATCGATATCTAGTTGGTTGTCGTTGGCGACTGAGTGGAATTCGCCTCTTCGGAGATCGCGCTAAGCACCGTATTGGTGGCCGAGCTGTCGGTGTACTTCCGAAGGATCGACACTTCGACCCGGCGGTTCTTCGCGCGGCCGGCTTCGGTGTCGTTCGTGTCGACCGGGCGATATTCGCCGTAGCCGATGAAGCTGAACTTCTTCGGATCGAACGCTTGGTTCTGCAGCAGGACTTCCATGAAGTTAAGCGCCCGTTGAGAGCTGAGCTCCCAGTTGTTGGCGAACTCGCTGGTGCTGATCGGGTGATCGTCCGTGTGCCCGGAGACGAGAACCTCGTAATCCGGGTATTTCTGCAGCATCAGGCCGATCGCGACGGCAAGCTTCTGCGCGGCCGGCTTCACGTCCGCGCTGCCGGAAGCGAACAGGGCATTATCGCGAATGGTGATCATGAGCTGGGATTGGTTAAGCTGAGTTTCCAGTTGGGTGACCAGTCCGTTCTTGTCGATGTACTGGTCCAGCTCCTTCTTCAGCTTCTCCAGATCCTCCTGCTCTTGCGCCCTCAGCTTCTCCTGCTGAGTGCGGATGCCGAGCTCTTCATGCCGCTGCTTCTGACTCTTGTTCTGCTCGTCTTCGGCTTCGATCAGAGCGCTCTTATCCAGAATGCTGATCCCGGAGGAGAAGGCGTTGTCGAATGCCTTGCTCAATTCCTCCAGCTTCGAGGTATTCACGGAGCTGGCGGCGTACAAGACGATGAACAAGGCCAGAAGAAGCGTCATTAAGTCCGAATAGGGCAGCAGCCAGGATTCGTCCGCGTGCTCTTCATGTTCCTCATGCCGGTTCTTTCTGCTCACGAGCGGATTCCTCCTTCTCGGCCAAGCGCAGGCGCTCCGTCGGAGTCAGGAAGACGGACAGCTTCTGCTGGATCGCCGTCGTGGAGACGCCCGATTGAATGGACAGCAGGCCCTCCACCATCATCAGGCGAAGCTCGACTTCCCGCTTGGACAGACGCTTAAGCTTGTTTGACATAGGGTGCCAGAGGACGTAACCGGTGAAGATACCGAGTACCGTCGCGACGAAGGCGCCCGCGACCGCGTGCGCGAGCTTCTCCATCTCCTCCAGGTTGCCGAGCGCGGCGATCAGGCCGACGACCGCCCCGAGTACGCCCAGCGTAGGAGCGTACATCCCGGCTTGGGAGAAGATCTGGGCTCCGGCCTTGTGCCGGTCTTCCGTCGCGGAGATATCCTCGAGCAGAACGTCTCTTACGAAGTCCTGGTCGTTGCCGTCGATGATCATCCGCATGCCGTTCTTGAGGAACTGGTCCTCGATCTCGTCTACTCTGGCTTCCAGAGCGAGCAGACCTTCGCGGCGGGTGATCGACGCCCATTCCATGAACATCGTGATAACCTCTTGCTTCGAGATCAGCTTCTGCTCGGAGAAGATGATCTTGAACAGCTTAGGCACCTTGGCCAGATCCCGGCTCGGGAACGCCATGACGACCGAAGCGGCGGTTCCGACCAGGATAATGACGTACGCGGCAGGGTTGGAGATAAGGGACGTGATCGGGGCGCCCTTCAGGATCATCCCTACGATCAGCGAAAATAGCCCCAGTATAAGCCCTATTATTGTTGAGTTCTTCATTCGTACACCCCAGCTTGTCTCGTAATAATATAGCGTGGCTGGTTGGTCTCACGCACCTGACACGTTACTAGTGTTATCGACATGAAGAGGCTAAAGGTTTAGAGAGAACCCCCCAATTTTCTTAAAAAGACCCATCGCCCTCGCGAACGGCCCGTGCCTATGAACTCTTGAAACCGTAATGGAATTTGGCCGTAAAAGGAACAATAGGATGAGAAAGGAGGTTCCGCGCGTATGAATTGTCCCGTGTGCACCGATTCCAGAATGAGAGAGGTCGAGAAGGACGGCGTTCTCATCGACATCTGCCCCAGCTGCAAAGGGGTTTGGCTCGACCGAGGCGAGCTCGACAAGCTGATGAGCGAGGTTCGCGAAGTCCGCGATGACTACAACCAATGGTATTACGACGAGAAACCGAAGCCTTATCCGCCTCAATCTCCCTCGTACGACAACCGCGATCGCCGCTACGATTCGCATAGCTCGCACAGCGGCTCGTACAACAGTCATGGACAATACAAGCACAAGAAGAAAAAGAGCGTCATGGACGTGTTCGGAGATTTGTTCGGAGACTGATCCGTGCGCCTTATGGCATACATGGAAGAAGCCGCCCCTCGACGGGCGGCTTCTTCTATCTAGGAAGCGTCATGCAATAGATGGTCACGGTTTTATGCGAAGCCTTCCTCTTGTATTTGTCGGTAATGACGAAGCCGGCTCTTTTATAAGTGCGAATCGCCCTTTTGTTCCACGTCTCGACCTCCAGATCGATCTCCGAATTCGGGGATCTCCTCGCGGCTTCCCGGGCGATGGCTTGAGTGAACGCCGTTCCCCAGCCGCGATCGCAGCATTCCGGGCGAAGTCCCAAGCCGATCCGAACGACCCCTACCATGGGGAAAAATTGAGCGTATCCGATCAGCCGACCGTCGGCATCCCGGATCGACGTATATTGTTTGGCGCGAATCTGCGGATCTCCGAACTCCTTGCCTTGGGCGACCATCTGCTCCCAAGAGGGCCAGCGGTACAAGTCGTAAGGCGGCGGATACCGCCACTCGGCAATCTCCGCTCCATCCTCCTCCGTCATCGCCGTGAAGCGGAATTCCGGGATAGGGGCAGTCATGCTCACAAAGTCTCCTCCTTTTGCCGAACGCAAAGCGAAATTCAATACTACCAAGATAACACAGACGGGCGAAGCTGAGTATCTGCCGACTATTGACAGGCGGAAGGGATGCTCTTATATTTGTTGTACATACAAAATAGAAAGAGGTCTTCGATATGAGCCAAGCGGACGATCATTTCCTTCACGAATGCCTGTTCTTCACCGCCAACCGGCTCGGCCGCGCGATCACGAAGATGGCTGAGGACGCCTTCGCCCCGACGGGCCTGAGCCCGATGTACGGCTACTTGGTCCGGCTTGCGGTCGGCACCCCGGGCATCTCCCAGAAGGAGCTGGCGGAGAAGCTGTCCGTCGCCCCGTCTACGCTGACGCGATTCGTCGATAAGCTGGAGACGAAGAAGCTGGTGGAGCGGAAGGTTCAGGGCAAGACGGTGCTGGTCTATCCGACGGCCAAGGGGGAAGGAATGCTGGAGTCGATCAAGCAAGCTTCCCGGGATCTTCACGACCGGTACGACGAGATTCTGGGCAAGGAATTCGCGACGGAGTTGTCGAAGCGATTGGTGTCTTCGAGCGAGCAATTGGAGAAGTCTTGACTTTTCCTTAGGTTTGTATTTTGCATGTACAAACAAAATATAAGAGAGTGAGTGAAACCAAGCCATGAACAGCTTGCCCCAAACCGGAGCGCCGGCTCCGAGGCAAACCCGATTTCACTACGGCTGGATCGTCGTCGCCGTTACGTTCGTGACGCTGCTCGTCTCGGCGGGCGTTCGTTCCATGCCGAGCATCTTTATGCTGTCGTTCGAGAAGGAATTCGGCTGGAGCCGAGGCGGCATCTCGAGCGTCGTGTCGATAGGCATTTTCCTCTACGGATTGGTCGGTCCCTTCTCGGCGTCGTTCCTGGAGCGGTTCGGCGTTCGGCGAGTGATGCTTTTCTCCATATCGCTTCTGGCCGCGGGGCTCGCCGTCACGCCCCTCATGAACGCGCTCTGGCAGTTCGAGATTCTGTGGGGGCTTGTGACCGGCATCGCGACCGGGTTCATGGCGAACGTGCTCGGCGTCACCATCTCGAACAAGTGGTTCGCGCAGCGAAGGGGCCTCGTCGTCGGCATACTGACCGCCAGCGCGGCGACCGGACAGCTGCTGTTCCTGCCGCTTCTTGCACAGATTACGGTGACTTCCGGCTGGAAATCCGCCGTTTATACGGCCGTCGGCGTGCTCGTCGTTCTGCTGTTCCTCGTCGCCTTGTTCATGAGAAATCATCCTTCCGACGTAGGGGCCGCTCCATACGGGGCGGAGGAGATCGTTCAGCCGGTTCCGTTCCGGGGCAACCTGTTCCTCGCGCCTCTGCTTGCTCTCCGCTCGGCGCTTAAGAGCAAATCCTTCTGGCTGCTGGCCGGAACGTTCTTCTTCTGCGGTTATTCGACCAACGGCCTGATCGGCACGCACCTCATTCCGGCCTGCGGCGATTACGGCATAGCCGAGGTGACCGCGGCCGGCCTTCTCGCCCTGATGGGCGTGTTCGATCTGGTTGGGACGACGCTCTCGGGCTGGCTGTCCGACCGCTTCGACAGCCGAAAGCTGCTCATGTGGTACTACGGTCTTCGCGGCTTGTCCCTGCTGTTTTTGCCCTACGCCTTGAATTCGGGACCGATGAACCTGTTTATCTTCAGCGTGTTCTATGGGCTCGACTGGATCGCCACCGTTCCGCCGACCGTGAAGCTGGCTACCCAGGAGTTCGGGAAGGAGCGCTCCGGCATGATCTTCGGCTGGGTCGTCGTCGCCCATCAGCTGGGCGCCTCTACGGCCGCTTACGGCGCGGGCGCGATTCGCGACTGGCTCGGCTCCTACTCGGCCGCCTTCGTGTCCGCGGGCTTCGTCTGCCTGTTCGCGGCCGTCATCTCGACGCGCATCGGCAAGAGGAACGCCGTCTCCGCGCGATAAAGGCGTGCAATTGAATAAGCTTTCCGGCGTCGACTCATGGTATACTCTTCGTAGCGTTTTTTTAGAGAGAGGTAGACGTATTGGGAAATGGATAGAGTCATTGCCCGGGAGGGAAGGAGTTCTTCAGCTAGATGTCGCGTTTAATATTCTTAGGTTGCATGGCTTACCTTACGGTAGGTCTTGGGCAATTGGTGGTGGGCTCCGTCCTGGAGCCGATGGTTCACGCTTACGGCGTTCAATACGGCGATGGCGGCCAGCTCGTCATGAATCAGTTCCTGGGCGGGCTCGCGGGAACGATCGCGGCGCCGTTTCTAATAGGTCGGGTCGGGCGGAAAGGGCTCCTTCTGGCGGCTTTTCTCGGGATGGCGGTTATGGAATTTCTATATATGGCTCAGCCTGCATGGGGAATCATGCTCGGCATCGCGCCGCTGACGGGCTTCTGCTTCGGCATCATCGAATCGTTGATCGGCTCCATCATTATCGCCTCGACCGGAGATCGGGCGAACGTCGCGATGAGCCGGCTGGAGACGTTCTTCGGGGCTGGAGCCTTGGTCATCCCGTTCGCGGGCGCAGCCCTTATCGAGATCGGGCAATGGAAGCTCGCGTTCGGCATCGTCGGAGCGCTGGCGGCGGTTACCTTCGTCTTATGGGTCGTCCTGTGGCCTACGGAACTGCTGGGCGCAAGAGGGGAAGCGGTCCACCAAGCGGAAGCGGCAACCCGCGCGGAAGGGAAATCCTTGCGACTGGGCAGACGCTACGGCATTCTTCTGGGCATCTGCGCGCTGTTCTTCGTGATCTATGTCGGCATGGAGATGAGCTTCGTTCACTACCTGCCGTCCATGCTCGTTCAAGAGAACGGCTTGTCGGACGCGGCGGCGGCGACGTCGATCAGCGCCTTCTGGGCGGCCATGACGCTCGGGCGTCTTGTCTCCGGACACATCGCCGACCGCATCAGCGGGGGCATGTATTTGTTCTGGGGCACCGCGATCGGAGCGGTATGCTTCCTGCTGATGGCCCTGACCGGAGGGACGGCGGAGATGTTTATCTTCTCCTTCATCGCCGGGTTTGCTTTCTCGGGGTTGTTCGCCATCGCGCTTGTCTTTACGAACCGGTCCGTTCCGGGAGCGACGGAGCGAATCACGAGCCTGCTGATCGCATGCGGCTTGCTCGGCGGGGCCATCATGCCGAAGCTGATCGGGTGGTCTCTGGACCATTACGCGGTGTCGGTGGCCAGATGGATTTTCTTCGCGATCGCGGCGGCCATGATCGTCGTGGTCCTAGCGGCCATTGCCCTGTCCGGCAGGAAGAGCCGCGCGAAATCGCCTGCGCATTCCGCAATATAAAGAGAGGATGGATCTCTAATGAAACATGTCGTATCTAGAAAATGGCTGCTTGCCCGTCTTTACGAATCCGATCTGGTCATCGTGGACTGCCGCTTCGTGATGGGGCAACCGGACGCGGGGCGCGCGGCTTATGAGGAGTCCCATATTCCGGGAGCGGTGTACCTGGACCTGGAGCGAGACCTGTCCGCTCCCGTCGAAGAAGACGGACATGGCGGCCGTCACCCGCTGCCGGACGCCGCCGAGCTCGCCGGACGCCTGAGCCGCGTCGGCATCGGCAACGACTCCCGCGTTGTCGCCTATGACGACCAAGGCGGAGCGATGGCTTCCCGCCTGTGGTGGCTGCTTCGCTACCTCGGGCACGAGAACGTCTTCGTCCTGGACGAAGGCTTCAGCGCTTGGAAGAAGGATGGCTACCCGGTGAATGCCGATCAGAAGGTGCTCATCCCGGCGACGTTCCTTGCGACCGTCCAGCACAGCATGCTGGTCGAGATGGAGGAAGTGCAGGAATCGCTCGGCAGCGAGGAGCGCGTGCTCGTCGACTCCCGCGAGGCTCCGCGCTACCGCGGCGAGGTCGAGCCGCTCGACAAGAAGGCCGGCCACATCCCGGGCGCTCGCAACAAGTTCTGGAAGGGCGTTCTTCAGGAGAACGGAAGCTTCAAGTCGCCGGAAGCTCTCGCCGAGCACTTCGCCGACCTTCCTCGCGACAAGGAGCTTGTCGTTTATTGCGGGTCCGGCGTAACCGCGACGCCGAACGTTCTTGCGCTTAGCGAAGCGGGATTCGAGAAGGTGAAGTTGTACGCGGGGAGCTGGAGCGATTGGATTAGCTATGAGGGGAATCCGACCGCTGTTGGTGAGGAGTAGGAGCCGAGAAGCGGGTTTAGGGGTTGCGACAGGTTGCCGGGAGGCGGGCTGTTGCAGCCCTCTTTGGGCTTTTCTGTCAACAGCTTGCAAACAAGAAGTTGGCGAAAGCAGTTGCAAACGACCCGGAGCCAACCACAGCGGGGTGGTCGCGTCAAGTTGCTGTTGTAGGCTCGGAGACTTCGCTTGCGGTGATCCACAAGCAGGTTCGTCGCAACCTTCCGTGCGGAACAGGAGCTTGACCGCCATTGGAACACTTCGCTAAACTTTCCTTGGCGTGGTTGGCATCCCCCGGTTCGGAAGCATCGGCATCGGGAACGGTGCGACTCGGGGGAATGGCCGCAACGGAGCCGGAGTCGTCCCGCCGCGTGAATCGTAATGACCGGGAGGCGTTTGGGGTGTCGGATTAATTCAATGAGAGCTGAGACTAAGGGCATTATTCATCCACAGACCCTGGATCAGGCCCTCGATCTGTTCTGGAGAAAAGGCTTCGAAGGCACGGCCAAATCCGATCTCACGGAAGCAATGTTTATGCGTATTGGATCCCTAGGTAGAAGGTCCAGCCGCTTATATGATAAACGCTTTTCAACAGCCTACTGCACGCGGAATGATTGAAGCTTTACTATATGGCGCAGCGCAGCTCATGCCAGAACCGATCCGGAGACCCCGGGCGGTTGTCCTACCATACATGGTGCAATCTCAGCGGGAGAGGCAGGCCAAATTGTCAAGCATGAATTGGATGCAAGACGCGCTGGCGGGGAAGCCGCAATACGCGAAAGGTTCAAACAGGCTCAGACAGATGGCGAAATTCCATTGCAAGTGAGGTTGAGCAACCGGCTGCTTTTTACAGCATGTTTTGCAAGGGCTTGCCATCCACGGCTTACTCGTATACACTTCATAAGGTTTTTGTTATGATGATAAAAGATGAGTTTGGTTTACAAACTATTATCGTGTAAACTAGCGGCTTTTATCTTAATGTGCGGAGTGAACATCATGGCCAAGGGCAAGAAAATAACCATGCAGGAGATCGCGGATATCGTCGGCGTATCCAAATATGCCGTATCCAAAGCGTTGTCAGGCAAACCGGGGATTAGCGTGGCTACGAGGGAGAAAATATTCGAAGCCGCCTCGCAGCTCGGTTACCTGGACCAGAAGCTCATCAAGAGATCCGCGAACAATCAAGACCAGGCCGTTGACGATGAGAAATTGATCGGCATTCTTTTCCCCAACATACGCAGTCAGAATAGAGAATCCAGCTATTGGGGCAGGGTTCTGGAAGGAGTGTTCAAGGGGTTAGAGTCAAGCGGCATCGGCTCTGTTCTCATTACGGACGATTCGCCTCGCAATTTCCATAAGATCATGCGTCCCGAGGCGCTGCTCGGAATCATAGGATTAGGAGTGATCGAGACCTCCATGCTTGTCGAATTGCGCAATGTAGGCATTCCCTTTGTACTGGTCGATCACGAGGACGAGCTGGTTAGCTCCGACAGCGTCTTCATGAATAATTACGATATCCTGCGTAAACTGGTTAAATATTTGGTCGGCAAGGGTCATACCGACATTCAGTTCGTAGGAGACTGGCGGTTCGCGAGAAGCTTCGCGGATCGTTGGAACGGCTTCAAATCCGTAATGGCTGAAAGCGGCATTCCGCACACTCCGAACGAGTCTCTGCTTCGCATTAAGCCTACGAACGATAAAGAGAATCTCGATCTCATCGCGTCTACCCTTGCGGAATTGCAAAACAGCTCTCTGCCTACTGCTTTGGTGTGCGCCAACGACAAGATCGCTTCGCATTTATTACGCGCCATGCAGCCGTTGGGCATTCGCGTCCCGGAAGATACGTGCATGACCGGATTCGATAACGAGGCGGATTTTATGCTGGAGTTCCCGGAGCTAAGCACGGTCAACGCGGAATCCGAGGCGCTGGGGATCAAGGGAGTCGAGCTTCTGTTCTGGCGTCTCGCCAATCTTCAAATGCCTCATGAGAAGCTATTGTTGCAAGGCGATCTCATCATTAAGGGCAGCATCGCTCCTCCTCGGACAGCCGTGGAAGGGCAACGGAATTAAATCCGCCTTCGGGCGAATGGACCCGCAAATAACCTCTGATTTCGCAGCCCATGCGAGTCGGAGGTTATTTTTGTTATGGGTATTATTGTTCTTGTAAACATAAATGTAATTTGTAAACATAATAAATTCATAAATCTAGTTGACAAAACTAGACTCGATCAACTAGTATGTTCCTAAGGAAATCAATGAAAGCGCTTCACCGATTGAACTTCATAGAAATGAGGGAATGCCATGTTTGGTAGAAAAAGCGGATCCGGCAAAAGGTTTCAGCATAATACGGCTGGCTATCTGTTTATTTCCCCGTGGCTGATAGGGTTTCTGCTTCTGACTCTATGGCCGATCTTGCAATCGCTTTATTTATCATTTACCGAGTATTCTCTGCTTGACTCCCCGGTCTGGGTTGGTACGGATAATTATTCAACTATTACGACGTCCGATAGGCTGTTCGTGAAGTCGCTCGTCGTTACGTTTACGTTCGTACTGTTCGCGGTGCCGATCAAGCTGCTGTTCTCCTTATTGGTTGCGATGCTGCTCAACAAGAACGTCAAGGGCATGAGCATCTACCGAACGCTCATTTATTTCCCTTCTTTGATCGGGGGCAGCATCGCGGTCGCGGCTTTGTGGCGCAACATGTTCGGCCTCGAAGGCTACATCAATCATATTCTGAGCTGGTTCGGCATTCAGGGAATCGGCTGGATCGCCAACCCGGACACGGCGCTCGGCACTCTGATTCTGCTCAATGCTTGGCAGTTCGGCTCCACGATGGTTATCTTCTTGGCCGGCTTGAAGCAGATTCCCAAGGATCTATATGAATCCGCATCCGTAGACGGCGCCGGCGCGTTCCGCAAATTTTACAACATTACGCTTCCGATGCTCTCGCCCGTCATGTTCTTTAATCTGGTGCTCGGCATCATTAATGCCTTCCAGATGTTCACCTCGGCATTCGTCATCACGAACGGAGGCCCGGCTAACTCGACTTACATGTACGTCCTGTTCCTATATGAGAAAGCGTTCCGGCAATATCAGATGGGTTACGCGTCGGCGCTCGCCTGGATTCTTCTCCTTATTATCGGAGTATTCACGCTAATCAACTTCACCGTGTCCAAGTACTGGGTCCATTACGAGGCGGAAGGGGGCAAATCGCGATGATGACGGAAAAACAAAGCTCTTGGAAAAACCATCTCCTGCTGATTCCGTTCTCGCTCCTTATGATTTACCCGGTTATCTGGTGGATCGGCGCCTCCCTCAAGAGCCAAACGGAGCTGTCTCTTCCTACTCTGTGGCCCGATAAGTTTATGTGGGAGAATTATACGAACGGCTGGACGTACTCTTCCCAATATACGTTCGCGAAGTTCTTCGGCAATACGCTCGTCATGGAGTTCTGGAACGTGCTCGGCGGCGTGCTGACGGCGGCGCTCGTCGGTTACGGGTTCGGCCGCCTCAACTTCCGGTTCCGCAACTTCTGGTTCTCCGTGCTGCTGATGACGCTCATGCTGCCGTCGCAGGTTACCATCGTGCCTCAGTACATCCTGTATACCAAACTGGGTCTGACCGACAGCTACATTCCGCTTATCTTGCCGCACTTCTTCGGCGGGGGCGCGTTCTTCATCTTCCTTGTCGTGCAGTTTATTCGCGGCATTCCGCGAGAGCTGGACGAAGCGGCCCAGATTGACGGCGCATCGGTATACGGCATCTTCTTCCGAATTATCGGTCCGTTAATTAAGCCGGCCTTGTACACGGTAGGCATCTTCACCTTCTTGTGGAGCTGGGACGACTTCTTCGCTCAACTGCTCTACTTGAGCTCCGTCGAGAAGTTTACGGTAGGTCTGGGTCTGAGGATGTTCATCGATCAGTTCGAAGTGCAATGGGGACAATTGCTGGCCATGTCGCTATTATCCGTCGTTCCTTCGGCCATCATCTTCTTCCTGGCTCAGAAGCACTTCGTGGAAGGCATCGCGACGACCGGCATTAAGGGCTAAGCCCACCCATGCTTCACCTAACTAGCGGCTTCATCATTTTCATCATATAAAAGGGAGTGTTCATATGAAGAAGAGCGGTCCATTGCTCAAAACGTTGGCGGTCGGTGCCCTGGCATCCGTCGTCGTCTTGTCCGGCTGCGGCTCCAATAAGGATAATGCGGGAAGCAATGCTAGCAACGGCGGGAGCGGATCCGCGGATAAAGCGGCCAATCTCAAAATCATGTGGTGGGGGTCCGACGTGCGTCACGAAGCGACCCAGAAGGCGCTTGGGTTGTACACGGCCGCTAATCCGAAGGTGACCTTCACTCCCGAGTACACCAATTGGGACGGATACTGGCAGAAGCTGCCGACGCTCGCCGCGTCGAAGACGCTTCCCGACATCATGCAGATGGATGCAGCCTATATTCAAGGTTACGTGAAGCGCGGCCTGTTAGCGGACCTGTCCGATATCGACTTGTCCGGTATCGTTGACGAGCAGGTTATCGAAAATATCAAGATCGACGGCAAAGTATACGGCATACCGCTCAGCTACAACGGGCAAGGCATGGTGTACGACAAGGTTGCGCTCGAGGAAGCCGGAATCACGCTCCCGACCAACAATTGGACGTGGGAGGACTTCTTCGCCTATGCGGAGGAAGCCCGCGCGAAGCTTCCCAAGGACAAATATCCGATCGACGACCTCCGAAACATATGGGAGTGGTATCAATTCTACCAAACGTCCAAAGGCTTGGGCCCGATCTTCAAGGACGGCACGACGTTTAACTTGGACAAGGACACCTGGTTCGAATTCAACTCCAAATACGCCGAGTTCCAGAAGGCGGGCATCGTCCCGCCGGCGGATCTTCAGCTTAGCTCCAAGGAGAACGATCCCCAGACGGATACGTTTGGCACCGGACGCGTTATGCTCAGAGGCGCGTCTGTAGGATCCGCAACGGCGATCGAAGCCTTGCTTCCCGGCGGACGCATTGCCGTTAACAGCTACCCAATCGGCGAAGCCGGCGGCGGATGGGCGCAATCGACGATTTTCTTCTCGGTTAGCGAAGGATCGTCCAATAAGGCTCAAGCGAAGGAATTCATTAAGTGGTTCATCTCGAACGAGGAGGCGGGCAAGACGCTCGGCACCGTGCGCGGCATCCCGATTAATAACGACATCCTGAAGTCGATCGAAGGCTCCCTGACGGCAGGCGAGCAGCTTGGCATCGATCTGCTGAACGCGGCCAAACCCAAGGCGTTGCCGTTCTATCCTGCTCCTGCGGGCGCGGAAGATTTCGTGTCCACGTACAAATCCGAGATGGAATCGGTCATGTTCGGCCAAAACTCGCTGGAGAAAGTATATGAGACGCTTGTCGAAAAGGGTAAAGCGGCGGAAGCCAAGCTGAAATAACGTAGACGGGAAACCATTGACAGACAATCATTTTGGTCCGACGAAGCCCCGCGCACGGTTGCCGGAGCTGCGTCGGACCAAAAATTTATCGACTACCATGGGGGACCTTATGGAACTATCGGGCGAATGGAGATTGCAGCATTACGAAGTCGGACAGGTTCCGCCGCTTCAGCTCGCGGATCCCGGTCTGGACGACCGCTTCTGGATGACGGCCGCCGTGCCGGGCGACGTTCATTCCGCGCTGATCGAGAGGAAGCTGATCGAGCATCCTTATTACGGACATAACGACATCAAGTGCAGATGGATCGAACAGAAGGAATGGTGGTATCGGACCAAGTTCGAGCTGGACGAAGCGCCAAGCCGGGCGGAACGGCTGGAGCTTGCGTTCGAAGGACTGGATACGTTCGCCACCATTTATGTGAACGGCCTGGAGATCGGGCGAACGGCCAACATGCACCGCAGGTATGTTTACGATGTGACGGGCATCGTGAATCGCGGTCGCAATACGGTGGCGGTCAAATTCGATCCCTTGTTCCTGCACAATCGGGACAAGGCCCAGATGCAATGGTCCTCTTATACGAAGGAACGCCCTTGGATTCGCAAGGCTGCCATGAATTTCGGCTGGGACTGGGGCCCTCGCCTGGTCACGACCGGCATCTGGGGCAAGGTTTATCTAAAACGCAGCAAGCGGGCTCGCTTGGATAGCGTATATGCGCGCACGGTTACGGCTGACAAGGATAGGGCAACCGTGCGGGCTTCCATCGAGGCCAAATGCTTCGATCGAAGCGCCGAATTGACTTATCGAGCCTGTCTGATCGACGCGCTTGGCAAGACGGCAGCGGAAGCGGCCGGCAGGCTGGAGCGCTCGCGCGCGGAATTAAGCTTGACGATTGACCGTCCGGAGCTCTGGTGGACCCATGATCTGGGACGGCCTTACCTGTACGAGCTTGAAGTCGTTCTGTACGCGGACGGACAAGAAACGGACCGCTACCGCAAGCCATTCGGCATTCGTACGATCGAGCTGCTGCTTCAGGACGAGCAGGGCCGGAATGCCTTTGCTTTCCTAGTAAACGGCGTCCGATTGTTCGCCAAAGGCTCCAACTGGATTCCGGTGGACAACTTCATCGGCTCGGCGCCCGACAAGCGTTATACGGACCTGATCGAGCTGGCCGTCGAATCGAATATGAATATGCTGCGCATCTGGGCCGGAGGCATTTACGAGAAGGATATCTTCTATGATGAATGCGACCGGCTGGGCGTCCTTGTTTGGCAGGACTTTGCCTTCGCTAACGCTCTCTTCCCCGATTACAATGCGGACTTCATGGACAATGTCAGGCAGGAAGCGATCTGCAACGTTAAGCGATTGCGCAATCATGCGTCGCTTGCCTTGTGGTGCGGGAACAACGAGATCGATTGGCTGTACGATATGAAGTCTTCGGACGGCGATATCACCTGCCCGTTCTACGGCGAATCCATCTACCATGCTTTATTGCCTGAGGTCCTGGAGCAATACGACGATTCCCGCCCTTATTGGCCGTCTTCTCCGTATGGCGGCAACGACGCCAACGATCCGGAGGTAGGCGACCGGCATAACTGGCAAGTCTGGCATGGGTCGGTCTATCCGCGCCAATTCGGCGAACCGACGAAGCTTGATTACAGCATCGAAGGCGTCACCTTCAAAAATTACAAAAAGGATTTTACGTTGTTCAGCAGCGAATTCGGCATGCACGCCTCGGCCAATCGCCATACGCTGGAGAAATACGTCCCGGACGAGGAGTTCTATTGGGGAAGCGTCGAGATGGCGTACCGGAACAAGGATACGAATCATCAGAAAGGCATTCTGCTAATGGAGGGATATACCGGAATCCCTTCCGACATCGAGGAATATATGAGATTCTCGATGCTGACGCAGGCGGAAGGGCTCAAGTACGGAATCGAGCACTATCGCCGCAATAAGGCCAGAACAAGCGGATCTCTCATCTGGCAGCATGGCGACAGCTGGCCGGGCACGAGCTGGTCGTTGATCGATTACGAGCTGTTGCCGAAGGCTTCGTTCTATTATGCACGTAAATTTTATCATCCGTTGCTCCTCGCGCTGGACCATGAGCCCGGAGAGCCGCTCAAGCTTTGGGTCGTCAATGACAGACTGCAAGCCTACTCGGGCAAGGTGATGCTGCAGGTGTACGACTTGGAAGGCAGGCTTGCTAAGACGTTGGAGACGGCTGCCGAAGTCGGCGCCAATACGGCCGCGAAGCTGGGGGAATGGGAGGAGCGTGAAATTCTCGGTGGGCTTGCCGCGGATCGAGCGTTGGTTAGGCTGTCGGCGCCGGGATGGGATTGCGAGGACAACTTTTATTACCTGCGGGACCCAAAGGAGCTCAATTTGCCGCAAGCCCAGCTGACGGCGAGCGTGGACGCGGAACGGGGAGTCGTGACGGTTCAGGCGGCAGGCGCTGTCGCTAGGCTGGTGACCATTGATATCCCGCAGGGCAACATTCGGATGAGCGACAATTTCTTCGAGCTGCTGCCTGGAGAGTCGAAGACGATCAAGCTAAGGCAAGCGGACGGCCAGCCGGTGCTGCTGGACCGAATTCGTATTAGCGCGCTGAATGCTGCTTCGACAACGCCGTTGAAGGGGAAGCGATCGGCTCCTTTACAGGGATAGAGGAGACGGTGGATATCACCGGCCCTACGGCATCGTTGACTGGGGAAGTACGTAGTAAGTAATATCTGAATACATCGCCATAGGGGCTTGTGCCCTGGGCGATGTATTTTTTTGCTCGTAGTCAACACGGAATCAACAAATGGCGATCTAAGATGATTGCAGCTTTCGCCAACCTGGCAATAAAACGGCAATATTTGCCCGTTATAATGGAAGAATACGATTGCATTGCAGACTGGAAGCGGGGAAATCTATTTTGCCAAAAAAGCTGCTCATTATAGAAGATGACGATGCCATTCGAGACATACTGACCTATGCGCTGAGAGGCGAGGGCTATTCCGTGTTCAGCGCAGGCACAGGCAAAGGCGGACTGCGTTTGCTGGAGCAGGCAGAGCCGGATTTGCTGCTTCTGGACGCCATGCTGCCGGATGCCGACGGCTTCGATATTTGCAAAGAAGTGTCTGCGAAGTATTCCGTCCCGATTCTAATGCTTACTGCTCGCACCGATACGCTGGATAAAATCGTGGGGCTCGAGCTTGGCGCCGACGATTACATGACTAAGCCGTTCGAGCTGCGGGAAGTGGCTGCACGAATAAAGGCGCTGCTGAGGCGGAAGGAAAAAGCGGATAATCGGTTGACGAATCGGCGAATCGAGCTAGCTCCAGGCCTTGAGCTGGACAAGCATGGCCATGCGGTTTATAGGCACGGACAAGAGATCAAGCTAAAACCTAAGGAATTCGAGCTGCTGCTCCTGTTTCACGAGTATCCCGGGCGCGTATTTTCAAGGGAAGAAATCGTGGATCATGTGTGGGAGATGGACTATGAGGGCGACATAAGGACGGTTGACGTTCATGTGCAGCGAATCCGCAAAAAGCTGGATATGGCTTTGATCGAGACGGTGTTTGGCGTCGGTTACCGAATGGGAGCCCGGGGAGCGGTATGAGAAGAAGAATCCTGCCGCTCCACTGGAGGTTTACGATTGGCTTCATCGTTATTTTCTCGATATCAACCGGCTGTCTCTATATGTATATCTCCCACGTATTGAAAGAGCAGACGAATGCGACGATTCGGGGAGATATGAAGAAGCTGCAGTCGTTTGCCTATGATCATATCCAGCAGGATGCGCTTGTCCGCCAAGGCAGCAGAGAGAACGAGCAAGAGCGGATAACGCGGCTGCTTTACGGCATCAGCCGAAGCACGGGTCATCCTGCGGCTTATTATGATAAAGAAGGCAGATTCGCGGGAGAGACTCGCGTTACCCAAGGCGGAAGCGTCATTCTCGATCCATTGCAGTCCGCTAGCGGCAATTTTTCGCTGGAAGCCGATATAGCGTTGAGCGCGCAAAACAAATCAGTCGTAACAAGGGTGCGGGACGGCGACGAATATCTCATTATGCTCACGATTCCTTTCTATTCCGGCGAGCGCTATGAAGGTTCCTTCCGTCTCGCCAGCGATTATTCAAGCCGTTACATGCATAATCGCGCGATCCTCAAAAGCTTGGCCGGATTCGCGGCGCTTCTGTTTGTTGTCGTTACTATGTTTACTTATATATTGTCGAGAAGAATGACTCGTCCCCTGATTGCGCTGTCGCATGCGATGCGAGGATTGGGTGAAGGCAACCAAGAGAACGCGGTGCTGCCCGCAGGCCGAAGCGATGAAGCAGGTCTGTTGGCGGCCAGTTTTAAACAGATGAAGCGGCAAATCGAGGAGCAAATGGAGCATCTTGAAGCCGAAAGAAATCGGGTTGTTGCCCTTGAACAGAGCAAGAGGCGATTTTATCAGCATATCACCCATGAGTTAAAAACGCCGCTTACTTCCATTTCCGGCTATGCGCAAATTATCGGTAAACCGAACTTCGATGATCCCGTTTTTCTCGAGCGCGCAGCCGTCAAAATAAAAACGGAAAGCGACCGGCTGCACAGCATGGTTGCTCAAGTGCTTGAACTCGCCCGCAGGGAAGACGAGGGACAGCGGCAGGCGGCAAGCGCACCGGTTGATTTGCATGAGCAGTTGCAGGCTTGCTGCGACGATCTGGAAATGAAGGCCGCCCGTTACAAAATGCTGCTGCGATGCGATTCGCAGCTTCTTACGGTCAGCGGACAAAGCGAGGAGCTGCGGAAGGTATGGGTGAATTTGCTGGATAATGCGATCAAATATGGCGTAGCGGGGACAGACATTCAGATTAAGGCGTTCCGGTCCGCAGAGTTTGCCGTAGTTCAAGTAATGAATGAGCGGGATACAGATAAGGATGCGGACGAGCTGTTGGTTTTCGAGCCTTTTTACCGGGCTCATGGAACGGATCGGAGCGATACAGGCAGCATTGGCCTTGGTTTAGCGATTTGCCGGGCAATCGTGGAAAGCCATGGGGGAACGATCGTTTATCGCCAGGAGGGCAGGCATGTAATCGTTCAAGCTGAGCTGCCGCTTTGGACATAAGTTGGCAACAAGCGAGGCGAATTTGCACATAACCTTCCCTTATAGTGATCGTAGGAAACGATCGAAAGGGTGTAGCCGAAGATGAAAATTGGAACGATGAAAAACGGTTGGTTTGTTGGAATGATCGCAGGCATGGTTGTCATAGGAGGCTGCTCGATAGCCGAAGCGGGAGCTCCCCGAACCGCGTCCTATGTGCTGAGCGAGGATGTAAGGGCGGAGCTCGGCAAGATGGAAGCTCCGTTACTGGACGGGAAGTTGCTGCCGCTTGACGAAGAGCTGAGTTATGAGGATATTTTGTCCATCCAGGATGGACGCATGTTATACAACGGGAACGAAGGCTTCTATTCCGCAGGCTTGGAGGACGACGAGGATCGAAAGCCGGTGAAATTGCTGGAGGAGCCCGTTAACGATGTAGCGCTGAACGGCAAGAAGGCTTTATACGACTCCGGATCGTCCGCTTACATTCTGGATATCGCCACCGGCGAGAGCAAAGAAATATTGGATAAAAGCCGCGAGCCCTATCAAGCGCTCCTGAGCAAAGATCAAATGATAAACCGATTTGCAGATGCGGAAGGAAGGTATGCCGCTTTTTCAACCGAAGTCGGCGTGCTTTACCTTGTAGATTCAGTAGAGGCCAATGTGTACGAGGTCCGGCTTGAGGAGGTATTGGATGCACAATCTTACAGTTACGAACATGAGCTTCAAGTCGCGGACGGCACGCTGTATATGAAGATTGGGGTTGGAAGCGGAGCGCAGTCAAGCTTGTATAAAATCGATCTGGAGAGTCTGCGGTCCGAAAAGATTATAGTAGGAGAGCAGTATTCTATCTGGAGCTTTCATACGCTTTCGAATGGCAGCATTTTGTTTGACGGGCAATACAAGGACGAGGATGGCATCTATATCTATGATCCGGCAACAGAGAAATTTACGACAGTATTAAGCAAACCGGATGCCGATCGAGGCCGTTACACGTACGCATTCAGTCTATCTCCCGATGAGAATCGAATCCTGATCCATAATGTTGTCGATAAGGATGAAATATCGTCGGCCGAGCTTAAGGACGGCCAATTGTTGAACAAAATAACGGTGATGAAGGGATACCCGCTGCCCGCTGTCATATGGCTTTTGGCCTGTTGGGATCCGAATGAATCGTCTTTCTATGTGAAGCTGGCCTATGAGGGCGAGGCTTCCCCGGGTAAAATCGGATCGATTGTGAAATTTAAATCTATTTTGTAAGCGGGATTAATATTCTAATAAAGGAATATACCTTTACATGCATATACCTTCCATGGTATATTTCATTCATGAAATCAACACTATATGCTCTTGCCGAGCCAAATCGATTCGAAATCGTTGAGCTTTTGCGCAAAGGCCCCACTGCTCACACAATCTTTCAGACAATGGAGGCCCGCAAGATGAAAGGAAACAAAATGAAATGAAAATTTCCATGCAAAAAATCACACCGCATTTGGTGTTCGATCATCAGGCGGAAGAAGCAGTAAATGCATACGTCTCGATTTTTAAAAATTCCAAAATTAGTAACATCACTCGCTATGCAAATGGGCAAGGGGGATCTGCGGGCACCGTAAGAACAATACGTTTTCAGCTGGACGGACAGGAACTTATTGCGGTAAACGGAGGACCTTCTTTTACATTCAGCGACGGTATATCGCTTTACGTAAGCTGCGAGACGCAGGAAGAAATCGATCATTACTGGGAGAAGCTCTCCGAGGGCGGAGTCAAAGAAGTGTGCGGCTGGCTTAGGGACCAATACGGCGTGTACTGGCAAATCGCCCCGAATATCGCGTGGGAGATGGTTAATGACCCCGATCCCGACAAAGCCCAAAGGGTTGCGGATGCCATTGATCGAATGACGAAGATTGACATCGAAACATTAATTCAGGCCTACCATGGAGCGCAATAGAAGGAGGACTATATGATCGGGAAAACGGTATTAACGATGCATATGTCATTGGATAGTGTTGTCACCAATGAAGATCAATGGATGAAACTTAGCGATGAAATTCTGAAGGAGTATGTCGACTATTACAACAAGATAGATCGGATCGTCGTCGGGGGAAATACCTATGCGCAGTTGGCCGAATACTGGCAAAGTGCCGAGCAGTCCTCCGGGTCCGATCTCGAGCGCTGGATCGCAAAGAAAATAAACGACATTCCAAAAACCGTCATCTCCCGTTCGCTCAAAGATCTTGTTTGGAGAAATTCAGAGCAAATCCTGATCAAAGATAACGAATCTTTCGTACAGGAAATGCTAGCACTGAAGAAAACGGCAGGAATGATCTCCGTCGAGAGCGGATTGAAAACCTGGCAGCTCTTTATCGAGCATGAGCTTTTCGACGACCTTTGGGTGTTCGTTCATCCTGCAATCGCTTCTCGAGGCGAAAGACTATTCGAGTCTTCCGATAAACAGCACGACTTGCAATTAATAAACAGTAAAACCTATAGCAATGGCGTGCTCGGTTTGTACTATAAGAAAAAGTAATCTGAGGCGGAACGAAGCTGCGCTGCATCAATATTCAGACAGCCTGAACACCGGCCTCAAAAACTTGCGAAGCCAATAAGCGACTACCGTAGCCGGGCTCCATGTGCCGCGCGTCTTCTGCATGTATTGATCGCTAATGATATAAGTCCGAGTGGAAGCAGGGCTCTTCAGCCCGAGCTTCTCCCATTCCGCCGGATCGTTCGAACCCCCGAGCTTGATGAGCATTTTCTCCGACTCCTTCTTTATTTGATCCGGAATTTGCTCGTATGCTTGCATGATTTGCTCATGAAATTCAGCGATCGGGTTGCGGTTGGTAATGCCCTCCAAGTGGATGCCTTCGCGAATGTAAGAGACGTATGCCAGATGGTCGGCCCAGAACTTGTCGATATAAAAAAGCCGTACCCGCTGCTCCGAAGGGCTCATCGGCATCTCGCCTGTCAAAATTCGGAGCCGCTCCTCGTAGAGAAGGCGTCTCTGATCCTCTACCATATCCGAATAATGGTTCAGTTCCCGGCGGATATGGAAGTTCTGGCCCATCATAACGAGCTGAATATGCGCGATGCTGCTGCGGAGCGCCGACTCATCGAGAGCCTCATCCTGCCGAAGATTGCGATACAGGGGCGGAATCGCGCTATCGGTGCCGAACTGAAGGATCAACTCATCCTCCAAGCTTACGAAAAATACGGAAGCTCCCGGGTCGCCTTGGCGGCCGGAACGCCCGCGCAGCTGGTTGTCGATCCGCACGCTTTCGTGCACATGCGTACCGATCACGTACAGCCCGCCCAGCTTGGCGACCACTTCCGCTTGCGCGGGGTTGCCGCCGCCGAGCCGAATGTCGACGCCGCGTCCCGCCATATTCGTCGACACCGTCACGGCTCCGATTTCTCCCGCCCTTGCGATGATCTCGGCTTCTTGAGCATCGTTTCTAGCATTCAGAACCTGGCAAGGCACGTCGGCAGCCGCTAGCGCCTCCGCCAGCCTGTCGGATTCCTCAACGCTTGACGTGCCGATGAGAATCGGACGTCCCGTCGCATGAACGGACGAGATTTCTTGTACAAGAGCCTTAAGCTTGGCTTCTTTATGGGTATAAATCCGGTGCGGATGGTCGATCCGTATGTTTGGCCGGTTCGGAGGAACTTGCACGACCTCAAGCCCATAAATTTCTTCGAATTCCATTGCGGAGGCTTGCGCGGTAGCCGTCATTCCGCAAATCTTCGGATATAGGCTCAGGAAGTGTTGAATGGTGATCGTCCCGAGAATTTTCCCGCCGGCTAAGGACGGAAGCCCTTCTTTGGCCGCAAGCGCGGCTTGCAGCCCTTCCGGCAAATGCCTGTTCTCCGCCACGCGGCCGGTATATTCGTCGATCAGCTCGATCGTACCGTCCCGGACGATGTAGTCGACGTCTCTTTTCAATAACGCTTCCGCATGCAGCGCGCAATTTAGCGACGATAACAACTGACTATTATGGCTTTCGTACAAATTGCCGCATCCCAGCAGCGATTCCGCTTTCGCAGAGCCCGATTCATTCAAGTATACATTCCGCTTGAACTCGTCGAATTCGTAATGCTCCTCTTCTTCGAGCTGCCTAGCTACTTCTGCGAAACGAACGCCGTCGTTGCCGGAAGAGTCCGGCTCGCCGGCGATGACTAACGGCACCCGCGCTTCGTCGAGAAGCAGGGAATCCGCTTCGTCGACGATGACGTAATGGAAAGGACGATGCACGGTATCGGCTAGATTTAGGGCGATCGTGTCGCGCAAATAATCGAATCCCGCCTCTTTGGCCGTAACATAGGTGATATCTGCGGCGTACGCTTCCCGTTTCTCGGACAAGCTCATGCCCGCCTGAACCGATTTGACCGTTAACCCGAGGAAACGATAGATCGGGCCCATCCACTCCGCATCCCGGTTTGCCAAATAATCGTTAAAAGTCAGCACATGAACGCCTTCGCCGGTTAGCGCATTTAGATAAGCAGGCATAACGGCGGAGAGCGTTTTGCCTTCTCCGGTATGCTGCTCGATCAGAAATCCCTCGTGCAAAGCGATGGCAGCCATGATCTGGACTTCGTAAGGCTTTAATCCGAGCGTTCTCTTCGCTGCCTCGCAGGCTAGCGCATAGGCTTCGACAAGCAGCTCGTCCAAAGGCGTCCCCGATCTGGCTTCCTTTATCAACCGGAGAGATTCCGCTTGCAGCCGCTTGTCGTCCCATGCTTCCAAATTCCGTTTGCGGATGAGCTCCGCTTTGTCCCGATAACCTTTCAGCTTATGCCAGGTGTCGCGGTCTTCGAATTTTTGCATCCACTTGACGGCTGCATTCATCGGAATTTGACCTCTCCTTCAAATTACATGATTAGAAGCCATACCCATACCAAGAGCAGAATAGGGACTCCCACGATCGCTGCGCTTGCTAGCCGGCCCGTCGGTTTGGCTATATTGACGGTCCAGCCCATGCCGTAAGGTTTCGGAACGAAGATCGCCGGATCCTCAGGATTGCTATAGACGGCTCCTTTTATTTTCCAATGATGATTACCCTGCGAAGAGAGATCTCGTAGTTGGTCCAGACCCTTCACTCTCGAATAAATGAGCATTCCAAGCAGCAGCAGATTGACCGTAAGCAGGAGCACGAGCGTAAAATGGATCCACAAGTCCAATTGGAATGAATATAATCTGCCCGCTTGGAACAGCCCCAAGAATACGGTCACAACTAGCGAAATCCCCCATATCAGGAAAGAGTTGATTCGCTTGTACCGAATTTGCTTTTGCAGCGAGCCTTCCGGGTCTTTCGGGTCCAGAGACGTTCTTGTTCTGCCGATAATGAGGTTCAGAAGAATAAAAAGTCCGGTTCCGATTAGCTGTCCGAAGTTCTCATAGAAAACGGAACCGATGGATTTGGTGGAATACCAGGTATACCAGTCCGGCATACGGTTCGCGTACCGATGTATGGCGAAGTAAACCGGGATATCGTTCCATTTCACAATGGCGATAAGGACGCAAACCGCGATTACGGCCAAGTGTGCACCGAACCATGGCAAGCCGAGCACGGGGGAACGATGCGTTCTGCTCGAGATGATGGCTGCCCTTCTGTTCTCGACGGGGACTTGCCAACCACGGGTTGCCTTCAATCGCAGCGCCGATTGTCTGCAGATCGCGATCGCGAGGCCGGAGAGCGGAAATTGAGCGAGAAGGGCGGTCAAAAGGTATGCCATGGCGTGTGCGGCGTCCAGGTACCGAATCAACGCGAAGCAAGCGGCGGCCATCATGAGCACGAATATCCCCATCAGAATCGTATATTGCGCGCGTATTCGCCGGACGGCTGGATCCCGCGTCTCGGCAGCCGGAATCGGTATTCCGAATAGAAGGGCTCGGGGACCGAAGAAATTCTGTACGCAGATCAGCAGCGCTTGAAGAAAATATAGGCTTGCGACCGCTATGACGGTTCCGTTCATCATCATTGTCCGTCCCCTCCGCGCTTCATAATAGTTCCCCATACAGTCTTCTGCATTGATTCACGAAAGCTTCTTCCGTCATTCCGCGCACGGCCGCTTCCGCCGCGAGCGAACGAAGCTGCCGGAACAGTTTAGCCTCGAATTCCGCCGTCACGCCCGGCATCGCGTCCGGTTGAACGATAACGCCCTTCTTCCGGTGCACTTGCAGAAAGCCATCCTGCTTCAGCAAGGTGTACGACTTGTTGACGGTATGGAGATTGATGCCTAGGTTCTCCGCCAGATTCCTAACGGAGGGAAGCGGATCGCCTGGCTTCAATGCGCCCGATGCGATCCCTTCGATCAGCTGGTTCATTAATTGCTCGTATAGCGGAGTGTCCGATTGCAGATCCAGCTCGATGAACATGGAATTTCTCTCCTTTTGGCACAGAACAGCGACGCAATCTGTTATATATATTATATAACAGATATACAAAGAGAGAGCAATATCCCTGACGGCAACATTCATTCGATCTTTGCGGTCAATCTTCCTACCGGAAAGGAATTTAATAAAATATCGATTAAATTAAAAATGATGTCACAAAACAGCTCTTTGAACTGTTATAAGGGTGCAGTCGACTGATAAATAATAGGAGGTGAGCTAATGGAGGAAGTAGACATTGGAAAAAGGTTTGTTAATGGCGGAGAAGATGAACTGGAAGAGATAATCAATCTCTATGGTGAAAGACTTCTTCGCTATGCAACGGCGATTCTATGTGATTATCATGAAGCAGAAAATATCGTACAAGAAGTCTTTCTTTCAGCCTATCAGAATCGGAATATTTTTGATGGCAATAACCTATCCGCATGGTTGTACAAAATTACATATAATCGCTGTTTAAATCAACTAAAAAAACGAAAAATCCTATATTTTCTTGATATTCGTAGTGAAGTAGTTTTACCAGAGAAAGACAAAGGATTGAGTGATGAGATGCTTCGTGCGTTACAGAAGCTTAAACCTATGGAACGTGCCTTGTTATATGGGCGGATTATAGATGGGCAGAGTTACGAGGAACTCTCTCGGCTTACAGGAAGTTCTCCAGCTGCATTACGCAAACAATATCAACGGGCCAAAGATAAAATCGTTAAATATCTTAATGTTGAATATGGTAGAAAGGAGTCTAACTATGGACAAATTTGATATGGACGAAAAACATATACATGAAATGTTCTCTAAAATTACGGTTGATTCAAGTAAACTTGCAGAACAGGTTAAAAGCCGATTGTATGAAGGTAGTGCGGACATGCCTGCTAGACACCGCAAACGGTGGATAAGGTCAACAATTGCAGCTATTGTGATGTCGTTCGTATTAGTCGCCAGTGCAACTGCTGCATCCTTAGGGAATTTTGATTGGTTCATCGAAAGATTTAATCCTGATTTTGGTAAGATTGTTGATCCAGTTGGAGTCTATAGCGAGGACGAAGGAATTCGCATGGAGGTTATCGGTGCACGGAAATATGATAATAGGGCGATTATTTACCTATCTCTTCAGGATAGAACAGGTCAAAACCGATTGACGGAACAGACTGATTTTAGAGATGGATTCAATGTAATAATGCATTCACAAACAAAAGAGGGAGCCAAAGGTGGAAACGAAGTTTTATCATCCTCCATGTCATGGAAACAAAAAATGCTGTATTTTAATAAAGATACGAATACCATTTATTTTGAGTTTAATATAACGGCTGATCCAGACACGCCATTAACAGATCCGTTGGAGCTTGGCAGTTTCCTTATTTATTTTAGCAGTAAAGCCTATATAGACGAACCCATTTCCGTATCCCTTACAGGAATGGAAGATGTAGAAACGATTCCTATTGAAAAAGCACAGATTTTGGGGGGCAGTAATGTACCAAGTGACTTCAGTTCATTAACAGAGGCACTTATGCCAGGGGATTATGCTTCCATGCCCCATGGTGAAAAAGATCAATGGGTTTCAAATATCGGTATTATAGATGGAAAATTGCATGTGCAGATAGGAAAAATTTTCAATAAAGAGTTTGGTCCTAGTGATGCCATGCTTTCTCTTAAGAGTCCGGACGGGAATTTAATCTCCTATGATTATAGTTTGGTATTTCTCGGCGATAAGAAGAACAACCTTCTGAACGATTATGATGACGCTAAATATAGATATGAAGAATTTGTATTTCCTATAAGCAAAGAAAATCTTAGTAAATACACTCTATATTATTCTGGTTCCGTTTATTCTGGGGTTAAAGGCAACTGGAAGGTGGCGGCAAATTTAAGCGATACAGCTGCCAATTTACGTACTTGGAAAAATGATATTTCAGTTGAAGGTCATCTTTTTGAATATATAACCCTCAGTCCTTTAGGATTACAAGTAATCGGTACCTATAAAGGCGAGAATTGCATGGTCAGTGATATGCTGCTTGAAATTGAAACAGTAGACGGTATTATCCCATTGGAAGGTGGTGGAGGAAGCCAAAACCCTGATAAACATACCTTCAATTCAAGTTGGGATACGAAAGCACCTTTAGATATTACCAAAGTTAAAGCAATAATTATAAATGGCACTCGAATACCGGTTAAATAACAAAATAATTAAAAACAGGAAACCCTTGATCTTGGATGGATCAAGGGTTTTTAATGCCCGTTAGCGTAATGAAGTATCGTCATGTCAATCCACTTTCGATAGCGCCTTGATGAACGCCTTCATCGCCAAGTATTCCGACTCCGCTGTCCAGTCCTCTATCTCCGTTTGTTCTCCGCCGAAGCAAACTCGTAGCGCCTCTTTCAGCTTCGAAAAGTAAGAATCGTCGTTCGAGTTCTGGTTTTCTTCCTTTAAACCTTGAACAAGATCGCTCCAATCCGGGTTGTCTTTGTCGTAATAAGAGCGTTCCGGATACTGACGCGCGAGCTCCTCGGCCGTATCCAAGGTGCCGGACAAATAAATGACGCTCGCGAGATAAGGGCCGATGAATCGATTCGAGGGATCGTTCTCTTGGGCTTGCCGAAGCTGCGCCTCGCCCTCTTGAACTCTCCCTTGCTTGAGCAGCATTTTCCCATATTGGGCTTGAGAGTAGCTTTCCACCCTTCCTTGCCGGGCTTTATTCAGCATGCTGTAATATCGGTCGACTCGGGACCAATCTTCGACGCTTCCATAGTATTCGATCAAGGGGAAAATGGCGTTGCCGGTATCGTCGACGCTTGCCAACTTCTCAAGGTACGTTACGGAAGCCGCGTCAAGAGGCCGCTTAGCGTCCGTGGCGTTAATCCTCAGAAGTTTAACCATCATCCGAAGGCTATGCTCATCTTGCTCATCCCGCTCATAAGCTGCTTTGTACTCGACCAAGGCTTCGTCCATGCGACCCTCCAGAAGCAGCCGATCGGCGCCGGTAAGCGTGCGCTCCTTCAGATAGAAGAAAGGGAGGGGCCCCATCGTCTGCTCGTTCAAGTTCAAGCGGTACCCGTTGCTCCGCGTCAACAGCTTCCCGTCGGCATCGTAGGCTTCCACGCTCCAGGAGAACCGGCTGGACGGATCGGCATACCCGAGCAGATTGGAGGGATCCGGAATGTCCTTGTCTCCGAATTTTTTATAAGAATAGCCGCTTTCAACGCTGTAGAGCTCCTCGAGGGAAAGTTCGATGGAATTGCTCTCGATATGGTCCTTGATTTGGTGTCCTACCGTACCATTCTCGACTGGGAAAGTCCCGTTCAAAGTATAGGTTGCGGCTCCTTCGACGGGTTCCCATTCGAATGTGACCGTCTTGCCGGTAATGACCTGCTGGTCCACTGGGGAGCGCAATTGGATTAACCTTTGCAAGGTAATGTCCCGGGTCAGATGTTCTCCTCCCCGAAGGTCGATCCACTCTTCGTTATAGTTTGCCGGTCGTGTCCAACCGTCGATTTGCTCGAAGTTCAGGCCGATGTAGACCACGTAACTGCCGGGGGCAACGCCTTTGAACGCATAGTTGCCCTCCGAGTCGGTCGACGTCTGGTAAGGCTCGCCTTCGATCAGGCTATGGTAGACATCCCTGCTGCTTCGCAAGTACACCCCGATGCCTGCCATCGGCTTGCCGTCGCTTCGTTTAATGGTTCCGGATACGCTGGATTTCGTATCATCGCGCTGTTCCATGATCCGGGTTTGGAGCTTTACGATATTGTCGTTTAGATACGTGCCCTTCCGGTTCTGCTTTTCGCTCAATTCGGTCAACAAGCGCTCCGCCGTCTCGAATTGTTCGGCGTCCGCATAAATCTTCGCCCGGGCGAATTTAAGCTCTCTTTTCTGATTATCGTAACCGCCCGTCAGCCTTTGTTCCGTCCGCTCCAGAGCCCGTATCGCGTCTTCGGTCCGGCTTAGAAGCAGATATTCGAAGGCCAACTGCTTCGACGCTCTAACCAAATAACCATCGGCCGGACCGCCTTCGACATAGGCTTCCAAGTACTTGATTCTCTCTTCGCCCGTCCAGCGCGGCGCATCCGGAAGCGAGGTTACCGTAGAGGATTCGAACGTTCCATCACCCGCTATGACGTCGAATCTCGTTAGGCTCATGTCCGAGCCGTTCTCGATCATGTAGCGCCGGATAAGCTCCCACTTGTCGTCCCCGGACGAGGTGTCCATCACTCGAAGCAGTTCGTTTTTTCCGCCGGCCGTCCCTTGCTCGAAATGCTTTTTGGCCATCGCGACCTCGATCCTGGGCATCACGATCAGCTGAAGAAGGACAAAAGAGGCGCACAAGGCGACGGCGAGCGCGAAGAGATGCTTAACTTTGATCTTTACTTTCAACGCCTTCCACCGCCTTCTCGTAATCGTCCTTCCAGTAGGTATTGCCTCCGGCTTCCACGAGCTGTCTTCCGGAGCGAGACATATCCACTGTCGGCTGCCCTTTACCCGTATCTTCTTGCAACTGGTCAACGAGGAAAATCGCCAGCAGCACGGCAAAGCTAGCGCCTATCGGAATAAGCGGCAGTTCGAGTTCGTAATTCCACAAAGCCCGCAGCTTGGCCCGCCATGAACGGGGATGGGTGCGATCCAACACTTCCGCGCCTTTGAGAAAACGCAGGTCCCCGAGCTCTTCCTCTAACCTTCTCCTAATGAACTCTTGCTCTTGCTCCGTCTTCATTCCCATCCTCCTGTTCCTCCAGCATAAGCTTCAGCTTCGCCCTGCCTCTCGCAAGCCTGGCCTTCACCGTATTTTCGTTGCTGCCTGTTTGCTCCGCGATCTCGGCCACGTTTAATCCGTTGTAATAAAACAACACGATAGCCTCGCGATATTTGTAATCGAGCTTCAGCAGCGCGTCGCTTAGCTTCTCGTTGCGCCAGGCGTCGATCAAGAGCTCCTCCGGGCCCGGTTCTTCTTCCGCGATCATTTGTTCCACGTGGGGAAGAGGCAATATTCGGCTCCAGCTCCAGGTGCGCATTTTCATCCGGCAACGGTTTATGGTAATTCGCAGGAGCCAGCCGTGAAGCCGGTCGGGATCTTGGAGCTGGTCGATCTTGCGGTAGGCCTGGATGAACGTATCCATGACCGCTTCTTCCGCGGCTTGCTTGTCTTTGACCAATAAGTAAGCCGTACGCATCAGTTCGTTGCCGTACCGCTCCATTAACGCCCGAAGCGCGGCTTCGTCTTTTTTCCTCAAGCCCAGAACGATATCCAGAGAGCATCCTCCTTCCCCTATGTAAGATGCTTCTCGAACGGCTTCGGTTGCGAAAATAAGGTAAATCATTAGGGTAAATCGAAATAATATTGAAGAGAGGAGGGGAAAGGATGAGAGCAATCGTCTATACCGAATACGGACCGCCCGATGTTCTTCATCTGCAAGAGGTGGAGAAACCCGTACCCAAGGACAATGAAGTGCTGGTGAGAATATTCGCGACAACGGTAACGGCGGGGGACTGGCGCATGCGGAAGGCCGACCCAATCTTAGCAAGACTATTCAACGGCCTCCTAAAGCCCAAAAAAGTAAAGATATTAGGCTTTGAGTTGGCTGGGGAAATCGAGGCCGTAGGCAAAGACATAAAAAAATTCCGAATAGGCGATGAGGTTTTTGCCTTTTGCGGTTTCGGCTTTGGCGCATATGCCGAGTACAGATGTCTGCCGCAAGACGGAATCGTGGCGATCAAACCGGCCAATTTGACCTATGAGGAGGCCGCCGCCGTTCCTATTGGGGGAATAACCGCGCTTAATCTTCTTAGAAAAGGAAATATCGCGAGCGGAATGAAGATTCTTGTTTACGGAGCATCCGGAAGCGTGGGTACTTATGCGGTACAGCTTGCCAAATCCTTCGGGGCCGATGTGACGGGGGTTTGCAGCACCGCTAATCTTGAGATGGTGAGAGCTATAGGCGCCGACGGGGTATTGGATTATACGAAACAGGATTTCGCGGCAAGCGGAGCAAGGTATGATTTAATCTTGGATGCCGTCGGGAGAAAAATATCGAAGCTCACAAAAGCAACATGCAAAAACGTGCTTCGTCCGAACGGAAAATACGTGAGCGTGGATATGTCGCAAAAACCTCGCGTTGAGGATCTACTCTTCCTCAAGGAGCTTATCGAGGCCGGCAAAATCAAACCGGTCATCGATAGACGCTATTCGTTCGAACAAATTCCCGAAGCCCATCGCTATGTCGAACAAAAGCATAAGAAGGGAAACGTAGTCGTGACGGTGAGGGAGTGAGAGAGCTTTGATTTACCCCGAAGCCAAAGGCGAACGGTCACAAAGGCTGGAAACCCCCGAAAAACCCGGTTCAGGGTTCCAGCCTTTGGTGCAGCCGAGTTCCTTCTCGTAAGAGGGGAGAACGGCTGTCTATATCGGTTTATTTCTGAAGCAGCTTCAGCATCTCTTCCAGCTTCGCTACCCCTTGCTCTTCGGCGGCTCTAGCTGTCGTCAAATTCGCGATCGCCGCTTCCGCCTGCTCCGGATCGTTAGGGTTGCCGCCCGTAGGGAACGGGAATCGCAAAGTCAGCTCGGCGAGTTCGTCCGCGACGGCGTCATAGCGGCCGCCGGCTTGGCTGGCCAGCGATCGGAGTTGTTCGTCCCCGGCGGAGTCTCCATCCCATTCGTCGGCGATCCGCTTGAGAAACTCCGTGGCGAACAGCCGCTGATCGTAAACATACAAGGCATGCAGCGCATTGCCGTACACGTCGACGTTCCGGCAGCTCATGGCTTCGATCCAGGCGTCGTAGCCGGCAAGTCCGTTGCGGAACTGGGAATTCTCGCGTTTGTAGCCTTGAGAGTGCGCATGGCGTACCGCCAATTCGAGCGCTCCCTTCAACATATCCCTCTTCGACACGGGATCATGTCCGGTGATCGCCATCGCGTAAAGCTCGTGTACCTGTCCGCGGCCCAGCTTCTCGTACGGGAGCTCTCCGTCCTTCGTGATATCGCGGCACCGAAGCGTGCGGCTGGCGTCATCGTATCCGTAGATAACCCCGAATTCCGGGACGAACAAATCCCATGCCAACACGGGAACCCCGCGATCCAAGCTTTCCTGAACCATCTCGAGCGCACGCTCCAGCTCCTCCGGCGTCGGCGGGATTTCGGTAGGTCCTCCCTCGTACCGGGTTCGGAAGCCGAGATTCGCGAATTGCTCCTTGTGGTGGAGCGGCCATTCGTAGGCCGAATAGCCGGCGACGTTCACCCGCTCGCGGTCGATAATGATCCGGAACGCATTCGCGGTGTAACCGGCAACTTCGACAAGAGACAGGTCTTTGCGTTCCGTGTATTGCAGAATGGAGTACATGGAGCCGATATCGGTTACGTTCGTGTGCGTAAAACGATGCGTGTAGTCGGGGCGGCTGCCCATAGTCAACACTCCTTGGGGGCGTATAAGATGGGTGGAACGAGAAGCTTCGCTTTCGGCTTGCCGGAGTCTCTTCGATTCTTGACGTATAAGCTGACTTGCAAGCGGATTCGTTCTCTCTGCAGCTTGGATCGGGCTCGGGAGATGCTGTTGTACACGTTCGCCACGGATGTATCGAGCGCGAGCGCGATGTCCTGCGGGGTCACGTGGCGGAAGAAGTGGGCTTCGAAGATGTCTTTCTCCCGGGTGCTCAAGCAGGCGAACAACCGCCGGATCCCTTCCATCAGTTCTTTGCGCAGGAGCGCGGCAACCGGATCCTGCGTTCTCCGGATCGAATCCTCCGAGTGACGGCTCAGGTGAAACAGAATGCGATCGATGTCGCGATAAGGGTCCGATGCTCTTTCATTCGAGTTGTTCGGCGCCGGTCGCTCTTGTCGGCTGGAAACGCCGCCCGGGGTTGAAAGACCGGAAAAAGGCCGCTCTTTGGCGTAAGGCCCGCCGCGACGAAGCTTCATGAGCGCCTGATTGCGTACGATCCGGGCAAGCCAGGGGCCGAACCGGCTATGCTCCACTAACCGCCCGACATGCAGAAACGCCTGGATCAATGCCTCCTGCAGCACATCCTCGGCCAAATGGGGATCCCGCGTCAAAGATCGCGCCCAAGAGTACATTTTCGCGCGGTTGCGCCGTACCAGCTCGCCGAAGGCCAGCCGGTCACCCTCTCTGGCCTTCTCGGTGAGGCATTCTTCCGTAAGCGAGCCGTATTCGTTCTCCTCCTCCCTAATCGAATCGCCTTGAACGTCCGCCCTCGGCTCGAAATTCCACGCCGCCTTCTCCCGTTGCCGCACAGACAATCTCCTTTCGCCTTGCTATGGAATAAATGCCATCCGGCTTATCTATCTATCACGGTTTTGGAATAAAGTACAAAATCGCATGGTTTCATAACCCATTTATGCTACTATAAGTAAAGAAAGAAATCGATCATCGGCAATTATAAAGGAGCGAATTAAGAATGAAAGCGCAGTTAGAGGGGATTACGATCATGTCGAATGATGTAGCCCGGTTGGCTAAATTCTATCGTGAAGTAATTGGATTTAATATCGTTACCGAAGAAAGCCATTATGCTGAATTCGAGAATAACGGTGTCCGCTTCGCGATTTGTTCCAAGGCATTAATGGCTGATAATACGGACGGGCATTTTTCCTTTATTGAAGAACGCAAGGGTCAGGCCTTTGAATTGAATTTTCAGTGCGAGTCGCCGGAAGCCGTTCGCGAAACATATAATGACTTCGTTTCAAAGGGAGCTACGTCGATAACGGAGCCGAGATCCATGGATTGGGGCCACACAACGGGGTTCTTTGCAGACCCCGATGGCAACATTCATTCGATCTTTGCGGTCGATCCTGCAGCCAAGAGGGAATAAGAGTCTGACAATTGGAGCGACTGGATTTCGTATAGCGAAATCCGGCGGCAGGAGAAGAGGAAGAACCGAGAGGCCGCGTCGGACGCGGGCTGGAGGGCCGCAACAGGTTGCCGAGTGGCTGCCTGTTACGGCCCTTGTTTGTGTTCTTATTCGCCGACTTGCAACAACGCCTTATTGCATGTTGCCTTGAATTCGCTGCATGAACTCCTCCGCGGCGCTGTAGCCAAGCTGCTTCAGATACCAATTGTTTGCCGCCGCTTCGATCAATCCGGCGACGTCGCGCCCGGGCTGCAGGGGAATCTCGATATGCGGGATCTGCACGCCAAGGTATTCGGTGAATCGGGGTTCCAGCTCCAGCGCGTTGCTGAGCTCCCCCTCCCGCCAGGTCGTCAGCTCGATGTCGAGCACGATGCGCGTCTCGTCCTGGAACGCCCGGCGTCCGTACTGGCGCACGACGTTGATCAGGCCGACGCTGCGCAGCGCGAGGAACTCGCGGGTCGTCTCGTTGTGCGTCCCAAGCAGCAGGGCCGGACCCAGCTTCTTCAGCACGACGATATCGTCCGCCACGAACCGGTGGCCCCTGCGAATGAGGGTATGCGCCGTCTCGCTTTTGCCGATACCGGACTTGCCTCGCAGCAGAACCCCGATGCCCGATACGTTCACGCAGACGCCGTGGATCGATTGCTCCGGCGCCAGCGCTTTCACCAGGTAGCCGTCCAGCTTCGTGATAAATTCCGTCGTCGATTCGTTCGTCCGAAGCAGCGGAATGCCCTCCTCGTCGCAGAATTTCTTCAGGTATGGCAGCTCTTGTTGGCCTGCCGTCACGATGAAGCAGGGCGGGTGGTACTTGACGATGTTGCCGATATGAAGAAGGCGCTCCTCGACGCTTTGCTGCAGCAGATACGTGATCTCCTTGCGGCCGAGCACCTGCACCCGTTCCATGGGGAAATATTCGAAGTAGCCGACGAATTCCAAGCCTGGACGATGCGCACGAGGGCGAGTGATCTCCCGATCCAGGCGTCCGGCGCCGGCCAGCACCTCCAGCTTGAATTGATCCGCGAGATTCTGTACGGTGATGGACTTCACGCGGGCAACCTCCTTTGACGGCGTCATATCCGTTCCGTATTATTCTTCTTAACCCGATGTATTCTACGGCAAGAAGGCTTATTCCTGCGCAAGGCCGCTAACGAGCAACTATGAAAAATACACCATCCTATAGCCCTAAGGCATAGGCGGTGTATTTGGGTGCCCGATAGACCGACCCGGCGTCCGCATCAAGCTCAATCGATCCATCCGACCAACTGAAGCACCGTTATCGCCAGCTCGCTCACGATCAGAAGGACGATGACCCATTCGACAAACAAGCCGCGAGTCGAGTGGCTGATCGTCGAGAAACCGTCCATGATCCGGTAGAGCACCTCGGTCTTGCTCTTGATGATCGCGTATCGGTCGTTCATCTCGAAGAACTCCATCATGCGGTCGTAGAACTCGCCCGCGCTGCTGCTGGCCCACGTAATGTCCGGCTTATCGAGGATCATGATATAAGAAATCGTATTGTACTCATGCCGCATGATCGCGGCCGTCGTGCGCGCGAGCTCCTTCTTGCCGAGCCGCAGATTGCTCTTGTCCAGGCGGTCAATCATGTTCTCCAGCTTGTCGTGGATCTTGCCGAGCTGCTCCTCGATCTTCTCCAACGCGGCCGACTTCGCCAGCACCGTCGCGATCAGCTCCTGATGGAACGGTTCGATCTCGTTGACGACTACGTATTCGTCGGTCAGCTCCGTTACGCCTCCGGCATCCACGCGAAGACGGTAATCGTCCGTATAGCGGTCCGCATCGCCCTCGTCGATGTTCGGCTCGATCGTCCGAAGATAACGAACGAAAGGCAGAAACCCTTCTTTAGCTTCGTCGTTCACGAAGACGACGCTGCCGAATGAGAAGACGAGTAGCTGCTGCGATTCGTCGACTTTCCTCTGCAGGATCTTCTCCAGCGCCCCGCCCTGCAAGATGAGCGGCTCCTCCCACGTGAACTTCTTCGGGATTCCGCAGTGAATGGCGATTTTATTGAGATCGATCTCGTTTGTGATGGCATAAGCTTTGAACGTAACGTCCTTCATTTTACTCACTCTCTCCGATTTGTATGGATTATTCTAGCATACCATTTGCCGGTAAATGTATGATAATTGTTTGCTTAACGTATTTTTACCCTCGCTTAATCCAATTCCCCACGTCCGTTTACAATCGAGGCTGCTTGACTAATCCAAGTAGAAAGCTATTATAGTTACTCTAACTATAGGAGGTAAACATGTACACCATTAAAGAAGTTTCGGAGGATACCGGAATTAGCTCTTACACTCTCCGTTATTATGAACGGGAAGGAATCCTGCCGTACGTCAAGCGCGATTCGAGCGGCAATCGGTTGTATGACGAGGAGAGTATGGATTGGTTGAATTTTATTTTGGCGCTGCGATCGACAGGCATGCCGCTTGCCGAGATCAAGCATTATGTGGATTTATACCAGGAAGGCGAGAGTACGCTCAATATACGTAAGCAAATGATGCTCAAGCATAAGGAAAAAGTCGAGAGGAATCTCTCGGATACTTTGAAGCATTTGGAACAAATCAATTACAAGCTGGCTTTATACGATTTGCAAGAGAAAGGGTTGGCCAAAATGCTGCCCTAGCCAGCCGGTCGCAACATTCTGTATGCCAAGCGAGTCCACTGGGATTCGCTTTCTTTAGTTAGAGTATACTGAAAGGGTTTTTGTCTTATTTTTGCAAATTACGATAGTTGATTGTCTATGTTAGCTCTAAAAATAGGCCTGAATACGCGCTTTTTTCCCCTAAACCCATAACTTTTGACGATGCTTGACTTACAGTTAACTCCACTTGTTAACCTTTAATCAAGTCAATGGCAATTGGCTAAAAACGAACAAAGGGGAAATACGCATGAATGCGAAAGTAGCAATCGTCACAGGCGCCAGCAGCGGAATGGGGGCGGCTACGGCCAAGCTTCTCGCCCAACATGACATTAAAGTCATGCTTGCCGCTCGCCGGGAAGAACGTTTGCAGCAACTGCAAGAAGAAATTCGGAGAGCGGGAGGCGAGGCCAGCTACAAAGTGACCGACGTCACCTCGTATACCGATGTGAAATCGTTGGTCGATGAAACCGTTAAATCCTTCGGACAAATCGACATCTTGATTAATAACGCCGGAATCATGCCGCTTTCGTTCTTCAAGAATTTAAAGGTCGATGAATGGGAGCGAATGATTGATGTGAACATTAAAGGCGTCCTCTATGGGATGGCAGCGGTATATAGGCATATGGAACAACGCAACGAAGGGCACATCATTAATTTCTCGTCCATTGCGGGGCATATCCTCTTTCCTTCGAGCTCCATTTATAGCGCAACCAAGCATGCGGTACGGATTTTAACGGAAGGCATGCGCACTGAATTGGGAGCGAACCAGAACATTCGGACCACTCTCATCTCCCCCGGCGCCGTGGAAACCGAGCTGTACGGTACCATTACCGACAACTCGATTTATCCGGCATTGGAGAAATTGGGCAGCCGAGATTGGAGCCAACTGGACCCCGGCGATATTGCCCGAACCGTACTGTTTGCGATTCAGCAGCCCGCTCACGTGACGATTAACGAACTGATCGTTCGCCCCACGTCGCAAAGCTTGTAAAACGATCGCCGCTCAACTTCCGGCTCGGAACAGTTGGGCGGCGACATCACTCCCGTCATGGGTTCTTCTAAGATGAAACGGTTGATGCGTTTGCGTTATTTTTCCTCAAAGAGAAGACGGCCGATAGGATAGCCAGAATAACGATCAGTCCGCCCACCCAAGCATTCGTCGTGACCGAATAATGATTGACGATCAGCCCCCCGACGATAGAACCTGCTGCGACTCCTATGTGCAACGACGATGTATTGAAGCTCAACTGGATATCCGAAGATTCCGGAGCCGTTTGGATCAGGTAGCTTTGGATGGCGGGACTGGGGGCCATGTTGAATGCGCACCAGACTACGACTACGATTAGCAATAGAAAGATCGAACCCGTCGAATACGGCAATAAGAAAATAGCCAACGCATGCAGCAGGAGAGTGACGATAATCGTTCTGCCGTTCCCGAGTTTATCCGAGGACCAGCCTCCGATCCATCCTCCGGCTATTCCCGCTAATCCATATACGAACAGAACAAGACCGATCATGTTAGTGGACAGGCCCATCGTCTCCTGCAAAAAAGGCGTGACGTAGGCATAGATAGTGAATTGGCCGGTCATCTGCAGGATCGAGATGGAATGAGCGGATAGGATTTTGGAATCCTTTAGCGTTCGAAGCTGTTCCCGCAACGGAATTCCCGGACGCGGAGCGACCTGCGGGAGATAGCGTTTGACTGCCCAAGCAACGATCAAGGTAAGGCCCCCGACCAAAATAAAAGTGGAGCGCCATCCCCACAGTTCCCCGATGAACGTACCGAGAGGGACGCCGAGCACAAGAGATGCGCTTATTCCCATAAAGATAATTCCGATCGCACGACCTCTTAATTCGGGCGCAACGATACTTGAAGCCATCACAATGGAAAGAACAACGACAATCGAGCAGCTTGCGGCCAGGATGATCCGCGAGATAAGAAGAATCGCAAAGTTGGGACTAAAGATAGAGATCAGATTCCCCGCGAAAAAGACAAGCATGGCGGCAGTCAATAATTTTCTGCGTTCAACTCTGGAAGTAAGGGTGATGAGGATGGGGGAGCCGAAAGCAAAAACCAAGGAATACACCGTAATCAGTTGGCCCGCGGTACCTACGGAAACGTTCAGGTCTTGCGCGACCATATCGATTATTCCGGCAATGACGAGCTCGACTGTGCCTACTACAAACGAGGCGATTGCTAAAATCCAAATTCGTTTATCCATTTCTAACTCCTTGCCTACTGGGATGCCTTTATTTTCACACGGCTACCGTGCATGCCAGTAGACGAATCATTGCGCGTTATTGCCTAATCCTATCAATTGCCTTGATTTCTACCCCGAAGAGTGATTATGATAAAACCCGTAAAAGGCTTGACGAAGCGGGAGGAGGGTCGAAGTGAACAGTCACGAGGAGTTGTCTAGATTAATTGGGAAATTCGCAGCCAACGACGGGGTTCATTCCACGGTAATCCCCTCGCTTGAACTGATTCGCAGCTCCACGACCACGTTGCCCGTACTCAGGGTTCATGAACCGGCGCTTTGCATCGTCGCTCAGGGCTCTAAAGTCGTTATGCTCGAACAAGATCGTTTCTCCTATGGACCTTCCAACTATCTAGTCGTATCGATAGACTTGCCGATCTCCGCCCAAATTACGGGAGCCTCCCTGGAAAATCCGTATTTATGCATACGCCTTAAGCTCGATCCCTTGCAGATTCTTGATATTTTGAGGGAGTCTTCTGCCCCGTCCATCAAGAAGAAGGACATGCGAAGAGGCATATTCGTATCCGAGACGAACCCATCTATCCTGGATGCCGCGATAAGGCTTGTCCGTCTGCTGGAGACGCCCGAAGACGTCCCTATTCTTGAGCCGTTAATCCTTCGCGAACTTTATTACCGAATCCTGAAGGGAGAGCAAGGGGAGTATCTTAAACAGATTGCGCGGGACGGGAGCAGCATGCAGCGTATCGTAACGGTCATTCGTCGGATCAAAAATAACTATGCGGAGCCTTTGCATACCGAGGAATTAGCGAATTCCGTCCATATGAGCCCCGCATCGCTATTCCGCCATTTCAAAGAAGCGACGGCCATGAGTCCGCTTCAATATCAGAAGAAGATCCGACTTCTGGAAGCAAGGCGCCTATTGTTATCGGAAGCCGTAGATGCAGCCGAGGCAGGATTCCGAGTGGGCTATGAAAGCCCATCTCAGTTTAGCCGCGAATACAGAAGAATGTTCGGAATGCCTCCCATCAGCGATATGAAACAATTGCAATCTCCCTTAAAGATCAAATATTGACGGATGAGATAAACGTGATAGAATGAAACGGGTCCAATCCGGATCGGAAAAGAAAGCGGGAGGCTTTTGCAGTTTCGATGAACATCAAGACGATAGCGATTTGCTTCTATATCATGGTTATTTACTGGTTTTCGCTTCATATCTCGTTTCTGGATACGTTGTTTTTCCCGACGCTTGGCGCATTCGGCTTCTTGTTCCTGTCGCGTTCCTTCCAGCACAAGGAGCTTGTCCGAATTACGATAGGGGCCTTCGTGTCCGCCGTCATCGGAACCTTGCTGGTTTACGTTTATCCGAGCTCCGTTTCGGTCTTTATCAACGTCCTGATCACCATGCTGCTGATCAATAAATTCAAATGGAACGCGCCTCCGATCGTGGCCATTTCTTTGATTCCGTTTTTCTCGCATTCGGCCCATCGATGGGTGATTCCGCTCTCCGCCTGCGCTGTGCTGGTCGGCCTTATGCTGACGCTGTTCGTCGCGGAGCGCGTCGACGACAAATTCGGACACTTGATCGCTTTTCCGAATAAAAAAAGACCGCGAGCCGATTCCGACTCGCTCGATCTATCGGCGTAACGCCGATTTTTTTTATGCTTCGATGGTCTGCGCCAGCATCAGCTCGTAGATTTTGCGAGCCGTATTGACGTTGCGGACGGTCACCTGCCGATAGAGCTTCGTGCCGATGATCTTGGTCATGCCGCTCTTGGTAGCATTGACTTTGTCGTACGACCATAGAATCGCCCCCGGGGCATAAAGGACCCGATCGATCCCCGGTTTGATGTGCAGCTCCTCCAGTACGGACTCCCGGTCGTATTCCTCCCACAAATAAAGAACGTCGCTCTTCATGTTCGCGTCGTTCGTCCAGTCTTCGGGAAGCTTGTCCATGATGATTCGGATTTCGTCCAAGGTCCGTATCATCACTCGGATGGCAAGCCCGAAATCCGCGAGTATGGCTTCCTCCAGCTTGGCGGCTAGTTCCTCCGAAGAACGGAGCTCATCCGAGAATACGATGTTGCCCGAGTTGATATACGTGACGACCTGAGTGAGCCCCAGCCCTTCGAACGTGCGCTTGAGCTGCTTCATATCGACCTTATTGTTGCCGCCTACGTTGATTCCCCGCAGCAATGCCACGAATACCATCGTTGTTCCTCCAATTCGTATCCTCATTTAGTTAAAGTATACAATTATTATAAGGGGAAGAAATAGGAAGAAACAATGAAACGGAGAGCATGGCCCAGGCGTAATAAGTAAAGCGTGTATTGCGTGCTGCAATAAGGTAATACTTGCAAATAACGGCTCCATTTATTCGCGGAAAGGTGTTGGGGATGGCACAAACCGAAGAGCATAAGAGCAAGAATTGGCGAAGGGATATTATTCTCTTCATGAGCAGTCAAACCATATCGTTGTTCGGATCCGCGTTAGTTCAGTATGCGATCATGTGGTACGTTACGCTCACGACCGAATCCGGCCTTATGATGACGCTATTTATCCTTTGCGGGTTCATCCCGACCTTCGTGTTATCGCCGTTCGCGGGGGTATGGGCGGACCGGTTCAACCGCAAGAATCTGATCATGTTGGCCGATGCCATGATTGCCTCCGTAACTCTGATTCTAGCGATCACCTTTCTGCTAGGTTACGATGAGGCTTGGCTGCTGTTCGTCATTGCGGCCGTCCGCGCGCTCGGCACGGGAATCCAGACTCCGGCGGTAGGGGCGATCCTGCCTCAGATCGTGCCGGAGGATAAGCTGACGAAGGTCAACGGAATCAACGGAACCCTTCAGGCGCTTATGATGTTCGTCGCTCCGATCGTCAGCGCTACGCTGCTTACGGCGGCTACGATCGAAGTCATCTTCTTTATCGATGTGATTACAGCGGCGATCGCGATTTTCTCTTTATTGTTCTTCTTGAAAATACCGCTGCACCAGAAGGCGACGGATGCGCAAACGACCAGCTATCGGGAGGACTTTAAGCTTGGCCTGACTTATATTAAGAACCATAGCTTTCTTAAATCCTTTTTTATCTTTTTCGCGATTTTCTTTGTGCTGATGGCTCCGGCAGCGTTTCTCACGCCGTTACAGGTGACGCGCAGCTTCGGAGACGATTATTGGCGGCTCACGGCCATCGAGATTGCTTTCTCGGTCGGAATGATGGCCGGCGGCGCCCTGATCGCCTCGTGGGGCGGCTTCCGCAACAAAATCCATACGATGACTCTCGGCAACCTGGTGATGGCTGCATGCACGGTCCTGTTGGGCCTGATCCCCAACTTCTGGATTTATTTAATCCCGATGGCCGTATTCGGCTTGGCCATGCCTATGTTAAATACTCCGACGACCGTCATGCTGCAGGAAAAGGTGGACCCGAATTACATGGGGCGCATCTTCGGCGTCTTCGGCATGATATCGACGTCCATGATGCCGATCGGGATGCTGATCTTCGGACCTATAGCGGATGCGGTCGATATCGAGTGGCTTCTGGTCGGAACCGGATTGCTTATGGCCGTCCTGACCTTATTCTTCGTTAAGAACAAACAGCTGGTCGAGGCCGGAAGGCCGGCCGTGCAAGAAGCGGCGCAGGGGTAAGGGAAGCAAGCGACGGGCCGGAGTCAATCGCCTAAGGAGCGATCGACTTCGGCCCGTATTGCGATTACAAAGGCTTAATGAACCAACGTTGATTATGGCCTCCGTGCGGATTAAACAGAATCAATCGCGTTCCGGCTACGTAATTCCCGTCGGAAATATCGATGACCTTGCCGCTGAGAGGGTGACGGAACGTAAAGGATTTATCCGATTTGTTGTAGAGCAGCGACCAGTACTGGCTCTGCGCTTGGTCCAGCCAAGCCGTAAGAAGCTTCGTTCTGTCGGAGGTCGCTCTGTTCATCGTATCCACCACCGTTGCCCCGGACCGAATGTAACCAAGACTTTCCTGAATATTGACGAGCCGGAAGGTCCCGTCCGCGTTGTTCAGCGTTCTCCATAAAGCGCCGGTCATATATGGCGTGGAAAGCGCCAACTCGGCATTCACGTAGCCCGATCCGGAGGCTAAGCCCATGGTTAGATAGAGATTCTGCGTTTCGTAGAACATGTACGTCTCAACGGGTACGAGCCGCCATCGTTGATTGTAGCCGCCGTTGCTCTCCCAGATTTGCACCTTGGTGCCGTTCGCGGTATTGCCGTTGTAGACGTCTAGCACCTTGCCGCTGGCGGCATGCAGGATCTTGTATGTGCCGTCGCCGTTATCTTGCAGCCGCCATCGTTGGGCAGGGGTAGAATTGGTTTCCCATAGGTTGACCTTCGTACCGTTCGTGCTGTCATTATTATATAAATCTAGCGATTTGTTCGTCAGCGGATTAACGAACCGGACCGTGCCGTCTCCGTTCTGCTGGATTCTCCATAGCTGGTTGTCCAGCTTTTGGGTGGTCCAAATGGAGATCGCGGTTCCATTCTCCGACGATCCGTAAGAGACATCGAGCGATTTGCCGCTTTCGACGCTGACGATGGCGTATTCGGTGTTCGTGTTGAAGTCGGTCACGTCCGAGATGGCCAACTGCGCCGCTTGCCTCGTGAACATCTCGGAATTCAGCACGTAGAGCGGATCCTCGATGGTGAGCGCGCCGGCCCATTTCTTCGTGTCCTCATAACTGCGGGACGATTCCTTGTATACGGGATAGGCACCGGTTCCGTCGTCCTTCCAATTGAAGCCGATGAGCGTGCGGCCATTGACGGCCACCGGGGCTTCGACGTTGACATCCGGAGGTCTCCACGATTGCATATTGGTGACAGAGCCTGCGAACTGGTTGTAGGCGTCCTTGAAGGATTGGATGCTGAAATCTCCTACCCCGATCTCGAACGTCACGACCGAGCTGCCGAGCCCGCGGGCCCAGTCCTGCAAATATTGGGTGACGTTCGCCATGATCTGCGAGGTGTCCGGACCGGGGGAACCGGGGATGATGGACGGATCGCCCTTTGCGTTGGGTGGCACAAGGCGGTTGGACACGACCGGGATCCATTTGTACTTCGTATAGGAGGGGCCGATCAGGGCGGCTACCGACTCCGGATGAGGTTGAGACGAACCGGGGTTCTCCGCATTGAACCATCCGCCTTTGAAGACGTTGGCGAACGGCTTAAGAATAACCCAATCCTTGGCGGGCCGACCCATGCAATCGGTAACATTGTCTATCGCCTGGACGGCTGCTTTCACTTCGTCCAGGTGGCGCAGGTCGATGACGACGGTCATCCCCGGATATCGGGTTCCGATATGCTTCAGGGCGGCCTCCAGCATCGGAACCTGGCCGTAATCGCCCGACACCCATTGCCCGATCGCGTCCGCTCCGTCCAGCGTTCCCAGGTAGCCGGCATTCTTGTCGAACAGAATAAGGTTCGTCTTGGCGACGGCCTCGCTGGACAGCTGCTTGACCAGCGGGTTGAACTGGGTCATCGTTCCCCAGTCCCCGTAATCCTGAGGGCGGTAGCCGGCATTCGTCTCCCCGAAGAACGGATTCCAGGAGCCGTACCCCATGCTGTTGGAATAGTCGGTGACTCTGCCCGCCGTATAGTCGTGCAGCAGGGCCAGCTTGCCGTCGGAAGTCAGCTTGACGTCCAGCTCGACCATCTCGAAGCGGAGCGCGGCGGCGTTGTCGATCGCCGTCAACGAATTCTCGGGCGCCGGCTGCGGAAGGTCCGCGTCGGTTCCCCAGGCCCCCCGGTGGGCCGACAGGAACGGTCCGATCTCGGCCGTTCGCGGCTGGCCCAACGCTTTCATCAGTTTCTGGGGGTTATAAGCGGCTCCAGCCCATGGTCCGTATGGCTCGCATGCGGCCACCGCAGCTTCGGCGGAGACTTCGGCTTCGCTGGCGACACTCGTCCCGCCGGGCACGAGCACCAGGGCTGCCATCAAAAGAAGAATATACGATTTCCATTTTCCCATCGGGTTTTACGCCTCCTTTATCCGTTGCGAATAAACTCCTTGACGGCAAACACGTCCCGAAAATCATTCATATGATAATGATGCTGATAGACCAGTTCCGCTACCTCCAGCTCGATGGTCAGCTCCAGCTCCCGGTTGATCCTCCTCAGCGTATCGTACAGGCCGCGCACTTCCTCCGGGCTGTGATCCCGAATCTGGTGGTAGCCTAGCGACACGTGCGGCACGTAACGCTCGCCGAGCGGATAGACGCCTTCCATCCCCTCGAATAAGTCGGTCAGAAGGAGCGAATCATCCTCCGAGCAGGGCACGAACTTGAGGCCGATAATGTCCTTGCCTCCCGTGCTGACGCCGAGCGCCCGCATGCGGATCGTGCGTCCTTGGTACCGCTCGGCGATACGGCGAAATTCCGCCTCGACCTTCGGCTCGGTGTCCTGAATGCTCCGCTTGATGAGCTCGTTATCGTTGGCCACGTTGTACACGTTGCTAAGGGCGTGAATGGTCAGGTGGTACGTGTCGGGAGCGAGCGCGACGAGAAGGTCGCCGTGCTCCCCGAAGAGGCGATCCCGGACGGCGAGGCAGGCCTCTTTGTCCTTCCGGGACAGCATGATGACCGTCGTTGCTCCATAGAACGGCTTCATTTCTCCGGACGGCGTGATTTTCTCCAACAGCTTCTCCGAGACGACCCATGGGCAGGGCAGCTCGTCCATTTGCCGGTCGAACAGCTCGACCAGACTTTCCGTAAATTCCGGATGTGTCAACTTCCGCAATGCCATTCCTCCTGTATCCTGGGGATCATTATTTGATGGCCCCGTCCGTCAATCCCGACACGAAATACTTCTGTAAGGCCAAGAACAAGACGGTGACGGGAACGACCGCGAGTACCGCGGCGGCGGACGCCGAGCCGAAATCGAACGAGGTGTCCGAGAAAAAGCGGGAAATCGCGAGCGTTATCGTCTGATTGCGCGGCTTCTGCAAGAAATAGAGCGGGAACTCGTAGTCGTTCCAAACCTTAAGCCCCTTTAGAATCAGAACGGCGGCGGTAACGGGAGCAAGCTGAGGCAGGACGATCCGGTAGAACAGCCCGAAATGTCCGCAGCCGTCGACCTTCGCGGCCTCGTCCAGCTCCCTCGGAATCGTGCGGATAAAGTTGGCGTACAGGAAGATGCTCAGAGGCAGGTTGTACGTCGTCAAGATCAGAACGATTCCCCAATACGTATTGATCGCGTTCAGCCGATTCATCATCGAGTACAGCGGGACGATAATGCTGAGCGTCGGCACCATCATCACGCCGAGAATGACGTTCATCCAGACGCGGTTCAAGCGGGATCGAATACGGGCCAGAGGGTAAGCCGTCATGGACCCGATCGCTACCAGGAGAATCGCCGTCGAAACCGTCAGGACAAGCGTGTTGCCGAACGCCCGAAGCAGCTCGCCGTCGAGGAACGCATTCTTGAAATGATCGAAATAAAGGTAATTCGGAAACTGCCAGCGGCTCGTCAGGTCGGTAGGACGCTTGAGGGCGACGGACAGCGCGACGTAGATCGGCAGCAGGTGGATGACGGCAAGCAGCGCTCCGACAAGCGGGAGCATGATTTTCCAAGTGCGGCTCATCTCAATACTCCACTTCTTTTCTGTAGAGATACCGGTTGACGACGACCGTAATCGTCATGATAGACAGGAACAGCGCGATGCCGAGCGTGGCGGAGTAGCCCGCGTTCTGGCTGACGAAGTACAGGTAATTGATCATCGTCGAGAACGAATGGGTGCTGAAGCCCGGGCCTCCGGAGGTCAACGCCATGATCAGGTCGAACAGCTGCAAGCCGCCGATCAGCTTCAGCGTCACGTTGGTGATGATGGCCGGCGCCAGGAGCGGGAGCGTTATGCGGCGGAACCGGCTCCACGCCCGGACGCCGTCCATCTCGGCGGCCTCGTAGTACATCCGCGGGATCGTCTGCAGCCCGGCCAAGTAAATGACCATCGCCTGTCCGACATACTGGATCGAGGTGATGAACAGGATCAGGCTGACCGCCCGCCGCTGATCGGCAAGCCAATCGACCGGCGCGAGCCCGAACGCGGCCATCGCATCGTTAAGCGCTCCTCCGCTGTACTGCAGCATGAAGTACCAGATGTACCCCATGATCAGGCCCGAGATCATGACCGGCAGATAGACGGCTGCCCTTGCGACCGTTCTCCCCGCGAATTTCCGGTTAAACAGCATCGCGTACGCGAGCCCCCATACGTTCTGAACGATAGTGGACCCGATCCCATAGATGAGCGTGTTCACGAAGGCGGTGCGGATGTTCGGATCCCGGAATAGCTTGCGGTAATGGTCGAGCCCGATGAAGGAGTAGTGCTGAGAGTACCCGTTCCAGTCCGTGAACGAGATCTGAACCCCGCTAAGCAGCGGGTAGAAAACGAAGGCGCCGAACAGAAGCATGGCGGGCGCATACATCGCCGCGAGCTGCAGGCGGGAGACCAGCCGGCTTCGGTTCAGGCCCGCCCGGCGGCCGGAGCGCGCGTCACTTGGCATTGGTCAAGCGGGTATAATCCTCGCTCATCGCGGAGATGACCTGTCCGGCGTCCATCGTTCCGGACAGCAAGCCGGAGCCGACGGTCCCGAGCGTGGTAAACATGCCGTTAGGCAAGTACTGCCTGTCGAAGTGGTTCGATACGGCCGCGCCTTCGTATTGGTTGAAAGTCTCCTGCAGCGCTCCGAGGTTCGCCTCGACCCCGCTCAGTCCCGCCGGAAGCGAATAAGCCTCCGCGATCTTGCGCACGTTGTCCGGCTGAGCCAAGTAATCTAGGAACAGAAGCGCTTCTTCCTTATGTTTCGTGTCCTTCCAGACGCCGACGGAGTCGCGTTCGCCGCTGATGAGGAACGGCTCGGAGCCTTCGCCGCTTACCGGAATCCGCATCATGGACACCCGGGCGTCGGGGTTCAGCTTCATGATTTCGGCAATCGTCTGGTTCGACTGGAACGCGAAGGCCGCCTTGTTCTTGGCGAATTCGGAATAGATCGTGGCCTTGTCCGCCGTCAAATAATCCGCGTTCAGATAGCCCTTCGATTTGAGATTCGACACGAAATCCGTCACGGCGGCGAATTGGTTCCAATCGAAAGAGCCTTGCTCGAAAGCGGCTTTGGATTCGGGATTGCTCTGAACGAGCAAGGACAGGGACACCCGGCTCATCAGCCCGGCGATGTCGGAGGACTCCTTGCCGGCGACCGCTACGGGCGTGTACCCGGACTTCTTGATCGCTTCGCAGGCGGCCAGGAACTGTTCCCACGTCTCGGGAACGGACAAGCCCAGCTCTTGCAAGATCGATTGATTGTAGACCATCCCGCTGATGTCGATATCCATCGGCAGGGCCAGCAGATTGCCGCCGGCATCGGTCACGACCGGCTTAATCTCCTCCGCCACTTGACTTGCCCACGCTCGGTCGTTCAGCGGCAGCAGGTATTCGCCGAATCGGCGCACGGACCAGCCCGCTGTCGAGAAGAGGTCCGGCATGTCGTTGCTGGCCATTTTCGCGGTCATAAGCGTATTGAAGTCCTTGCCCAGCTCGGCGACCTCTACGGTAATGCCCTCGTGCTCCTCGTTGAATCGTTCGGCGATGTCCTTGAACGCGTCCAGCGTGCCGCCCGAAGCGTTGGTCGAGAAGTCGAGCGTGACCGGCGATTTCGCGGAAGGCGAAGGCGCCTGGGAAGAGCTCTCGGACGGGGCGGCGTTGCCGGATGGACTGGATGCGGAATCGGCGGAATTGTTGCCGTTCCCGCAAGCGGAGACGAACATAGCGAGCAGCAGCAGAACGATCGGCGTCTTACGGTTGATTTTTCTCATCATCACCATTCCTGTTCTTGTTTTGTGATCCTTGCGTATTGAATCCGGTTCGTTAATGACACCGGTGTCAATCTTCGATTTCGAGAGCCGCGATAAGCGACATCCCGGTATGGCGTTAGCGGACGCTGTCTCGGACGATTAGACGGGGCTCTACCTGGACGGAAGCGATGTCAGTCTCGCCTTCGACCAGCTTCTCGATCACTTCGAACATCTCGGAGGCGAGACGTTCGAAATCCTGGCCCATCGTCGTTAGAGGCGGGCAATAATATTGCGAGATGGGAATGTTGTCGAATCCGATGACGGATACGTCCTTCGGAATGGAGAGGCCGTGAGCGTACAGGGAGCTATACACCGCGATCGCCTTCTCGTCGCCGGACACGAAGAACACTTCCGGCAGATTTCCTTGCTCGATCCTTCCGTCGACGAAGCTGCGAATCGCCTCCAGGTTGTTCATGCCGTAGACGATCTCCAGACGCTCGGGCAGAACGTTTCTCCGGGAATAAACTTCGCGAATCGCGTCGGCCCTCTCCCGATTCACATCGATCTCCGCGCCCAGAAGCAGGCAGATGGACGTCAAGTCTCTCCCGAACAGAAACTCCGCCGCTTCACGCATCCCCGCTTTGTTGTCGTTAGAGATCGATAAAGGCGCTAGCGGGTTTTTCTCGAAGGAAATGAAAGGGATGTTGCTTCGGTTCGCCAGTTCGATACGCCGATCATTCTCGCTTAAGTAGAAGAGCACGAGAACGTCGATATAGCCGCCGGATTTCTCCAGCATGGAATGGCGCAGATCCGAGTCGTCGTAGATCACTTCTTGGATAATCGTGAAGCCCTTGGCGTTCGCTTGCTTGGTCATAAAGGACATCAGGTAGTCGAACCATTGCGTCGTATTCTGGCCGTGCGTCTTGCGAATGGACACCAGCACGTTCTTGTTCGTTTTGCTGCTCAAATTTTTCGCGTAGATGTTGGGCTTGTAATTGGTGTCGGCAATGACTTGCAGAATCTTGTCGCGCGTGCTCGGTTTGACGTTCTTATCCTCGTTCAGTACGCGAGATACCGTCTTGAACGAGAACCCCGACAGTTTGGCGATATCCCGGATCGTGTATTTCGGTTGCATGCGATGCGATCTCCTTAACTTGTTGTGTCGTTGGCTGAATGATGACACCGGTGTCTAAATGGAAGAAAAAGCGGGATCCGGGCCTGTCCTAATCAAAGGATAACCCCGGTATGTTAGGGTAGTATTATCGAGTTGTAAATCTTGTAAATCATTTGTTCGAATGGTATCGTATGAAAAACAAACAAGAAACGGGATTGAGGATATGGTGGTTAAAGCAGTTGACGTTCCCTCCTAAAATACAACCATTTTAGGAGGGTTAACAAAATGAACTTCATTCCGATCGACATGGATAACTGGCCGCGCAAGCCTTATTTCGACCATTATTTAAACCGGGTGAGATGCACATACAGCATGACCGCCGATATCGATATCACCCTGCTGCGGGACGAACTGAGAGGCAAAGGGATCAAGCTATACCCCGCCCTGATTTATATGATTACGACGGTGGTGAACCGCCATCCGGAATTCCGAACCTGCTTCGATTCGGAGGGCCGATTGGGCTATTGGGATCGCATGTCTCCCAGCTTCACTATTTTCCACGGGGAGGATAAAACCTTCTCCAGCATCTGGGCTCCGTTCCGCGAGGAGTTTGCAACGTTCTATGAGGGATACCTTCAAGCGACGGAGACCTACAAGAACGCGAAGTCGTTATTCCCGGACCCGAGCGAGCCGCCGAACACGTTCCCGGTCTCCAGCATTCCGTGGGTCGGTTTTACGGGATTCAACTTGAATGTGTATAACGAGGGGACTTTCCTGCTGCCTATATTCACCATGGGCAAATACAAGGAACAGGACGGCAAGATCCTCCTGCCGCTCTCGGCGCAGCTGCATCATGCCGTTTGCGACGGCTACCACGCCGGCGTGTTGTTCCATGAGCTTCAAGAGCTGGCGGCGGATAGCAGTAGTTGGCTGGCAGGGGGATGATCGTTCCCTATTTGCTTTCAAGGCAGGCTGCGACAGAAATGTCGCGGCCTGTTGGCTTTCCGCGGACAGTCGTAGAAATCCAACTAATCGTGCTTGCTCCCCAGAGCCCGCTTGACCGCCGCTTCGATCCACCGCCAAGGAAGCAGTCCGGAGCCGAGCTGAAGCAGCCGGGCGCCCCGGCCGACGGGATAGCGAACGCGGGAGAGCTTGCGGCGCTCGGCGAGCCGGCCGACCAGATCGGCGACCTCTTGCGGATCGGGAGCGGTGGCCGCCGTTCGCTTGGTGTAGGCGAGCAAGGCGTTCAGCTCTTCGCGGTAAGGGGAATCGGGCCGCGTATGCATTCCGGCGAGTCCCTTGCTCCAGATCGCCGTGCGGAACGAGCCGGGTTCGACGAGGGCGACTTGGACGCCGTGCTTGGCCGTCTCGTGGCGCAAGCTCTCGCTGAAGCCCTCGACCGCGAACTTGGAGGCGGCGTACGGCCCGAAGCCGGGGAAGCCGGCTCTTCCGCTTACGCTGCTGATCTGAATGATCTTGCCTCCGCGTTGCTCCCGCATGGCGGGCAAGAAAGCTCGCGTAACGGCGACGAGTCCGAAGAAGTTCGTCTCGAATTGAGCCCGCCACGCCTCCATCGGGACCTCTTCGACGAAGCCGCCGACGGCCATGCCGGCGTTGTTGACCAGCACGTCGAGCCGCCCGTAACGGGCAAGCGTGTCCGCCGCGGCCGCCTCGATCGAGGCGGTATCCGTCACGTCGAGCTGCACCGTCTCGATCCGCCGGCGAATGCCGGCTTGCTCCGCGGCACGCAGCAGCTCGTCGCTGCGCGAGAGGTCCCTCATCGCCGCGGCGACCCGATAGCCTCTCCTCGCCAGCTCGAGCGCGATCAACAGCCCGAAGCCGCTGGATGCTCCCGTAACCAGCGCGGTTCTTGCCTCGCTCCCCTGATCCCTTCCGATCACTTGCGTCCCTCCTCGAGAATAGAAAAAGAGCAAATCTATTTACTGAATTATACTAGGGAATCCAAGCTTTCGGCGCATTTCTTCATTCCTTCATCCCGGGCGAAGGGAATAGGATAGGGAGAAAAAGAGGAGAAACGCCTATGGAATTCCGTTCGAATCTCACGCTAGGTAACCCCAGAGCCACGCTTGTCCCCTTGCAGTCCGAACATGTAAACGACCTGGCACCGCTTCTTAGCGATCCGAGAATTTGGGAATATACTTGGAGAAAAAACAACACGGAAGAAGCGGTTAGGCAAGCCCTGGATTTAGCTTTGCGCAACAAGGAGGCCGGAACGCAGCTTCCTTTTGCCATTTTCGACGCTACTACAGGGCTTATAGCCGGAACGACTCGGCTAGGCGATCTGGATAAGCTGAACCGCAGCGTCGAGATCGGCTGGACCTGGCTCTCTCCGGAGTATTGGGGAACAGGGATGAACCTGGCTTGCAAATATCTTCTATTGCGGTATTGCTTCGAAGAGCTTGGGGTCATCCGCGTCCAATTCTCCGCCAGCGGCCATAATAGACGATCCCAAAGGGCGCTGGAGAAAATCGGGGCGGTCAGGGAAGGCGTCCTCCGCCGGCATAGAATCGACGCGACGGACGGAGGCACCGTTCACGATAATGTTTTCTACAGCATACTGGACAGCGAATGGCCTCTCGTTAAGTCTCGGCTTGGCGGACTCAAATAACCGCCGTCAGCCTCGTCTTCTCCGCCACGAAGTCGCGGAACATGCGCGCGGCCGGGGACAAGTATCGCTTCTCCTTCCACTCCACGCCAACCTCGAACAAGTTATTCTCGAAGTCCACTTTTAACCACGACAGTCCGTCCAAGGTCAACCCTTCCGTTCGGGGCAGAAGAGACACGCCCAGCCCGGCGGAGACGAATCCCGCCACCGTCGGGAGATCCTCCGCGACGTATTGGACGTTCGGCGTTACCCCGGCCTCCGTAAACAGACGGTCGATGGAGGACTTGAGGCCGCATTCGTTGCGAAGGCCGATATACGGTTCATTCGCAAGCTCGGCTAGCTCCGCTTTTTTTCTTCCGCTCCAGGAATGCTGCTTCGGGACGACCAAGTCGAGCCGGAACTCGAGGAACGGCTGCCACAGGGACCCGGACTCGCCGGAGCAGGACGACGTAATGACCAGATCGCAGGCCCCCGACTCCAACTGACTCTGCAGATAAGCTCCCGTTCCTTGCTGCAGCTCGAAGCGGACGTTCGGATGCAGCTGCTTGAACTGCTTGATCAGGCTCGGGATCAGCCGGGTGCCGAGAACGTTCAGGAATGCCAGCGTAATCACTCCCGTGTCCGGATTCGTCAGCTCCGCGATCTCCCTGCGTCCTTTCTCGATCTCCTGCACGGCGCCTTCCACCCTTCGCGCGAACAGCTCTCCGTACCGGTTAAGCCGGATGTTGCGTCCGCTGCGCTCGAACAGCTGCACGCCCAACTCCTCTTCTAGTTTGGCGAGCGAGTGGCTCAGCGCCGGCTGAGTAATGGATAATTGCTCGGCCGCCCGGGTCACATGCTGCAATCTGGCGACCGTCAGGAAGTATTCCAGCTGGTTGAGCTCCATGGTTCGCCTCCGATTCATTAATTATGTGCATGATATTAATGAAAATAATAAGTTAGACTCAATACGTTGTCAAATTTTACAATAACGCCATCGGCTTCATACAACCTGCGCTCCGTCGCGCAAGAAGAGGTGGTAACGGAATGAATGCTTCATCTTCCCATTCGGCTGCAAGCAGGCCCGGTCTCACGCTGCTGCTGATCGTATTCGGCGTCTTCCTCGTTAACCTGGACGGCACGATCGTCAACGTCGCGCTGCCCGATATCCAAGCGAGCTTCGGCGTAGGGCTTCGCGACCTCCAGTGGATAACCGACGCTTATCTGCTCACCTTCGGCTGTCTCCAGCTCGCCGCCGGCACGATCGGCGATTCGATCGGCCATCGCCGATTGTTTATCTGGGGGGTGATCGGGTTTACGTTGTTCTCCTTCGCCTGCGCCGTATCCGGCGAGATCGGCTGGCTGCTGGCGGCAAGAGCTTTGCAAGGCATATTCGGCGCCATCCTCATTCCCGTATCGCTGGCCATGATCCGGTCCCTGTACGAGGATCCGGGACGCAGGGCCAAGGCGATCGGCTTATGGGCCGGGGTCGGAGGCGTGGCGTTGGCCGCGGGTCCCGTGCTCGGGGGTTGGCTGGTCGAAGCCTACGGCTGGGAGAGTATCTTCTGGATCAACCTGCCGATCGGCGCGATCATCGCCGTCGCGCTGCTCGCGACCAAGAGCGAAGACCGGCCTCCGGCGCAGCGCCGCAGGCTGGATATCGGCGGCCAACTCGGATTCGTGGCGTTTATCGCTTTCCTGGCTTACGGCCTGATCGAAGGCAACGCCCGAGGCTGGGATTCCGCTCTCATTATCGGAGCGTTCGCCGCTTCCGCCGTGTCGCTGACCGCGTTCATCGTCTGGGAGCTGCGCGCCCGCGAGCCGATGTTCCCGCTGCGGCTGTTCCGCAATCCCGTCATGACCGCCGCCGCGCTCGTCAATTTTCTCGGCTTCTTCGGGCTCTATGCGGCCATCTTCCTGCTGACGCTGTTCTGGCAGCAAGCGGAGGGGCTGTCGCCGATCCAGACCGGCGTCCGTTTCTTGTCCCTGACCGCCAGCATCATGGTCTTCTCCTACCTCGGAAGCGCTTGGGCTCCCAAGTTCGCTCCGCGCCTTGCCATTCCGCTTGGCTCGTTCGTTATCGCCGCCGCTTTGGGCGGGCTGATGCTGCTTCATGCCGACGACTCTTACGTATCCTATGCTTGGGCGCTGGCGCTGCTCGGCTTCGGCGTCTCCATCGTCGGCACGTCGGCGACCGTCGCCGTCATGGGCGCCGTGACGCCCGAACGCGCCGGCGCGGCCTCCGGCATCGTCAGCACCTCGCGCCAGACGAGCGCCATCTTCGGCGTCGCGTTGGCGGGAGCCATCCTGGCGAGCCATATCGACGCGTCGGTTCCGGGCATGTCGATCGAAGACAGCCGACTGCTCTTCGAGGAGGGCATGCACCGTACGATGGCCGTATCGGCCGCGGCTAGCGCCGCAGGCGGAGCGATCATCGCTCTTCTTCTCCAGATTGCGGCGAGAAGGAAGAAGGCCGCCGCAACGAACGACGCATCATTGTCCGGCGCCGATCCGATGACGCAACCTTCCGCTCCGAATTAAGCGGACTGTCACGACGTTCTACCTTCACGGTCGCAAATAGGACACAGGATGACCTATTTATAGGGCTATACTGAGAGGTAGATCAGCGAGAGGAGGATGAATGATGAGACCTCTAGAAGGAAAAGTGGCTTTGGTGGCGGGAGCGACACGCGGCGCCGGCAGAGGGATCGCTATCGAGCTGGGAGCGGCCGGGGCGACCGTCTATGTGACGGGGCGCACGACGAGAACGCAGCGCTCCGAATACAATCGTCCGGAGACGATAGAAGAAACCGCGGAGCTTGTCGATCAGGCGGGAGGACATGGAATAGCGGTTCAGGTGGATCATCTGGATCGGGATCAGGTTCGGAATCTGATCGCCCGCATCGAGAGGGAACAGGGGAAACTGGACATCCTGGTCAACGACGTGTGGGGCGGCGAAAACTTGATGCAGTGGGAGGTGCCCGTCTGGGAGCACTCCCTTGAACGGGGATTTCGGATGCTTCGGCTTGCGGTCGACACGCATATTCTGACAAGCCACTATGCCCTGCAGCTGCTTATCCGGAACAAGAACGGGCTGGTCATCGAGATGACGGACGGGACGGCTGAATACAACGAGAAGAACTACCGAGTATCGCTCTTTTACGATCTAGCCAAATCGTCGGTCATCTCCATGGCTCGGTCCTTGGCTCATGAGCTTGCCCCGCACGGATGCGCCGCGATAGCCTTGACTCCGGGCTGGATGCGCTCGGAGATCATGCTGGACCACTTTGGCGTGACGGAAGAGAACTGGCGGGACGCCGCTTTGAAGGAGCCTCATTTCGTCATTTCGGAAACTCCCCGGTTTGTCGGACGCGCCGTTGCCGCCCTTGCCGGCGACCCGGAAGTCGCCCGTTGGAACGGTCATTCCTTGTCGAGCGGGGAGCTCGCGCGGCAATATGGTTTCTATGATCTCGACGGCTCGCAGCCGGACTGCTGGAGGTATATCGTGGAGGTGCAGGATGCCGGCAAGCCGGCGAATGCGTCCGGTTACCGTTAGATAGAGGAAGGCCGGAGCTCCTTCTCATGGAGAATCCGGCCTTTGAACGCTTTTCCGCTTATTCCCCATCTCCCTCGGCGTGTTCCCCATAGTAAAACACATCTTCAAGCGGCAGACCGAACGCGTGCGCGATGCGAAAAGCCAGCTCCAACGACGGGGAGTAATTGCCCTTCTCCAGCGCCACGATCGTTTGCCGGGTGACGCCTACCTTGTCAGCCAACTGCTGCTGCGTCATCTCGTTATGGTTAAACCGTAGCCTGCGGATATGATTGCCGACAAGATTTTTGCCCATCTTAGACTCCTTTCCGATAATGATACAGCTTCGCCACGTTGCCGGAGACGTCCGAGAGGAAGCCCGCGAAGATCAGAATCACGAACATCGTGCGGATCGGCTGCTCGATGACGAGCGATCCCATGGCGAGCAGGAACCCGAGGATAAACAAGAAGAATCCGATCCGGTACGACTTCAGCTCGATCAGCTTGTCGAGTTCGTCCGCGAACGCGGGCTCCTTCTCCCCGGTCGTGATCCGAAACACGATGTTGAAAATAATGCCGATGACGATGTGCGCGATGATGGAGACGAGAGTAAGAACGAGTACGTAAGAGCCCCAGTAGCGAAACACTTCCGTCGATTCCGATCCCGCATCCGGGTAACTCTGGTACTTGTAGGCGCCGTAGATAACGAAAATGAGAATGCTGCTGATCAACGATACAATGCTCTTCTTCTCCTGATAAGTCATGCCGCACACCTCGGAATGGTTATTTTTTCTTAAGTAAAGTTCCTTAAACATAATGTAAATAAAACCATTCACTATGTCAAGTTTATTTTACATAAGCTAAGTTGACGAAGGAAGGAAATGCCTATACACTAGGGTCAAGTTTAAAACAAACTAAGATAATTGGAATAATTATATTTAATGCTGCCGAAGGAGGAGGGAGCTTTTGAAAATTTGCGTCGCGGACGATGAAAGCGAAGTACGCCTAAGCATCATCCAAAAGATCCGAAGCGTCGCGCCGGAAGCGGAGGTCTATGACGTCGGTTTCGGGCTCTCGGCTCTCAAGGGAATCAACGCGGTCGTTCCGGACGTCGCGTTTCTGGACATTCGCATGCCGGAGATGAACGGGTTGGAGCTTCTGGCCGAGGTTCGCCGCAATCATCCGCAAGTCAAGCTGGTCATGCTCACGGGATATCAGGAATTCGAATACGCCCGGCAAGCCCTGCAGCTCGGAGCCTCGGACTTCCTGCTTAAGCCGGCGGACCGTGATCATCTGAAGCGGATCGTCCGCGAGGCCTCGGCTGAGCTGAATCAATCGTTCCTGGAGGATATGGAGGCTTGCCGGCCATGGCTGGATGCTTCGTTCCTCGCGATGGAAGGCTTAGAGTGCCGCCGAGCCGATTGCTGGTTCGATTCATCGGTCATGAAGCGGATTCGTTTCTGGCAGAGAGAAGCCGAGTCGCTGTCCCGGGAAGAATCCGAAGAAGCAATATGCGTCTTCAATGTTCGTTCGGATACCGCCGCCGCTGTTCTAATTGCCAAGCGCTCCATCCCAGGAACGTTCGCGGGGAGGGAAGAATTCCGGGAAGCGTTCTTGCGGGAATGGGACAAATGGGAGTCAGCCCGGTTTTTCGGCGATACGCCCTCTCGTCCGCGGTTACCATCGTCAGCGGCGTCTCTTGCGCTTCAGCAAATTCGAACCGAGTTGCTTGTTCTTTCCAGAGCTTTCGATTTGGGCAGGCTGAAAGCTAAATTATCCGAATGGGCGGCAATCGTATCTCAGCTTGAGTTGAAGCTCCTGCGTAAAGAATGCGCTCTCTTGATGGGACTGCTTGAAGAGGGCTTCGTTCATTCGGACACCGTGCTCATGCTGGAGGAAGACAAGATCCAATATTGGTTGAGTTGGGTGCGTCAGTTTCGAACATGGACGGATCTGGTCGCTCGGATTCGAGAGCTGATCGCCGAGGCGACCCGGGCTTTAAAGGAACTCAAGGAGGAGGCTGCTTTGGGGGGCGGGATCGTCGAGCAGGCGATGGCTCATATTCGGAAATCCTCCTATTCCGACTTGAGCTTGGAGAACGTTGCGTCGGCTATAGGGGTTCATCCGGTTACTTTAAGCCGAATGTTCAAACAGAAGATTGGGGTGAACTTCGTGCAGTATCTGACCCGACATCGCCTGGAGCATGCCCGGCAGATGCTGATCTCCAGCAATAAGACGGTCAGGGAGATCGCCGAAGAGATCGGATATTCCGATTATCGCTATTTCTGTTCCTTATTCAAGAAAGAATCCGGTTTCCTTCCGCGGGAGTACCGGAACCTCGATTAGTCTTCTTGCGGATAGTCCATCGTACCGTCGTGCCGTGCGGGAGGTTCGGCTTCATCTCGAAGCGAACGCGATCTCCGTACGCCAGGAAAAATCTCCGGTAGATGTTTTGGATGCCGGTGTGAGATTGAAAGTAAGGATCCTCCGATAGGCCAAGCCGCTCCTCCATCCGTTCGATTTTATCGCGGATCTCCATAGGCGTTCCCTCCCCCGTATCCGAAACTTGAAATTCCAAGCCCTCGGCAGTGAAGCCTGCCTTAATCCGGATTCGGAACCGATCGGGTCCCAGGTTCGGATTCCACCCGTATTTCAGCGCATTCTCGACGAAAGGCTGCACGCTCAGCTTCATGACGGGCTCCTCCAGGCAGAGAGGATCGATGTCCCATTCGACCGCCGCCTCCGAGCCGGAGCGAAAGGCATGAATGCGCAAGTAATCCCGGATATAGTCCAGTTCCTCCCTAAGCTCGGCCCACCCGCCGTCTTGGCGGATATTGTAACGCATGATGCGCGAGACGCTTTGAACCATGGAACCCACCGCGTCGGGTTCGCTGCGGTAAGCATAAGACTCGATCGTCTCCAGCGTATTGAACAGGAAGTGCGGATTGATCTGCGCTTGGAGCTGTAGCAGCTCGCGCTCCTTCTCCTTGTTCCTCGAATCGCCGACCTCCTTTTCCAGCTGTTTCAAGTCGACCAGCATCTTGTTGAAGGTTTGAACCAGGAAACCGATCTCGTCGTTCTGATGGCGGACGGTAACTGGAAGGAAGATGCCCCGGCTTAAATTCCGGATGCTCATCTTCAGGTGCGTAAGCGGCCGGAAGACGATCTTCATCACGGGGAAGGCGATGAACGAGGCAGCCAGAACGGACAGCGAGGCAACCATGATCATGACGCGCAGCGAGTGCTTGACGCCGCTGGTCAACGTTTCGAGGGAAGCGAACCAAACGAGCTTCCAATCTCCGTAAGAGATCGAGCGGTAAGCCGCCTCGTAGTTCGTTCTCCCGGCTTGGAATAAGATGGCTTCCCCTTCGGCAGGATCGGAAGCGAGCGAAGTTCGCAACGGCTCGGACAGAGCGGGGTCCGGACCGGAATTGGCGATAAGCTCGCCTGTCCCGCTATTGAACAGAAGGAGATTGGAACCCGAATCCGCGGCATTCTCGTTCAGCTTGCCGCGGAGGAAGCCGGACTCGATCTCGAGAACGAGCCAGGCCGAGTAGTCGCCCGTTCGGAAATCGGCGATCGGAATGACGAGCGACACGACCTCTAACGGCGACCCTAAGACATACGAAGCGGAGTGGGCCGGCGACAAGGTTACGGACTCGGTTCCGGGTATCGTTCCGTAGTAGGGATCGTCGGCGAAGGAATAGTTGAAGTTCAGGCTATGGTCGTAAGACTCATATAACGTTTTGTTCGATCGGTCGAGATACAGGACGCCGGTAAGATGTTGGTTCCGGGACTGAAGAATATTGTCGATCAGCGGCCGAAATCGAGCGGAGAGCCGAGCTTGGGCCGAGTAATCGTCCCGCGCCGCCTGCAAGAATTGTTGAAAATCGTAATCCACGATGAGCGGATCGAAGGAGCGGGTCAGATTTTGCAAGTAGGTAACGATGTCCGAAGACACCGCTCGCAAATATTGGTTTGAGATGGAAATCGAATATTGCGTGTTCGAACGGAACATGTAGTGCTGGGAGGAGGTAAAGACGACGACGCTCGGCAGGATGGATGTCGCGATCAGCAAAAGAAACAGCTTGGATTTTAAAGAGAGGGTTCCGCGCTTTCCGTTTAACCATTGCCTCAAATGGCTCATCCTCTTCGTTCCCGTCCTTTGTGCCAGCCTAAACAACCCTATATTAAAGTAATCTAATGTGTTTTATCAATTATAATTAAAAAATTCACGTGCTACGCTAAATAATTCCGCTGTTATGTCGGTCGTGGTCTTCGTATACTCGGTAGCAGAGTTTCGTTTAGAATTCCGAGTGGACTAATGAAGATTGGGGGTCCGGCCATGAATTTTATCTTTTTCTTTCCTGACGAGATGCGCGCCGAGAGCCTGGGGTGTTACGGTCATCCCGTCGTCCGAACTCCTCATCTGGACAAGCTTGCGTCCGAGGGAGTGCTCTTCGAGCAGTGCCATGTCCAGAACCCGGTTTGCAGTCCTTCGCGCTGCAGCCTTATGACGGGACTGTACCCGCATAACGCGGGGCACCGAACGCTATGGCATCTGCTTCGTCCGCACGAGCCAAGCTTATTCCGTTATTTGAAGGAAGCCGGCTACCGGATTAAATGGTATGGCAAGAATCATCTCTACTCCGAATCCTATCTGCGGGAAATTATGGAGGACGAGGCGGAGCAGGAACAGGAGGAGCTTGTTAAAACCTTCGCGGGTACCTTTCGCAAGAAAAATCCCTACGGCAAGGACGACCCGAGGTTTTACAGTTTCTTAATGGAACCTGAGGAGGATCAAGGACGCGAAAGCACGGAGACGGCCATCGCCATCGAACGGGCGGCCGAATTCCTTCGCTCGGAAGAGGCGCGCGAGAAGCCGTTCATGCTCTATCTTCCGACACTTCTCCCACACGCTCCCTATGTCGTACCGGAGCCTTACCAAGGCATGTATCGGGGCGCCGAGCTTCCGGAGCCGAGGCCGTCCGGGCTGCCGGGCAAGCCCTCGTACCACGAGCTCATACGCCGATACCGAAGGTTGGATCAAATCGAGGACGATACGCTCAGCAAGGTCCAGGAGGTTTACCTTGGGATGATCAGCCATGTAGACGACGAGTTCGGCCGTTTGATGCAGGCGCTGGAGGATAGCGGGCTGAAGGAGAATACCACGGTCATCGTCGCCTCCGATCACGGCGATTACGCCGGCGATTACGGATTGGTGGAGAAATGGCCGAACGGCATGGAGGACGTGCTGACTCGGGTGCCCCTCATTATCCGCTCGCCGGGCAATCGGGCCGGCCACGCCGTCGCCGAGCCGGTCGAGCTGTTCGATATCATGGCGACGGTGCTGGATCTCGCGAACATCGAAGCCGCGCACGATCACTTCGCGCGAACGCTGGTACCACAGCTTGGCGGAGCAAGCGGCGATCCGCAGCGCGCCGTCTATGCGGATGGCGGGTACGATCCAAGGGAGCCCCATTGTTTCGAAGGAGACCCCGTCCGGGACGCTTGGTTCGCCAATAATCCGGAGAGCATCTATTGGCCGAAGGCCAGGCAGCAGCAAGAGCATCCGGACAGCGTCGGCCGAACGACGATGCTTCGAACCGGGGACTATAAGCTGATTCGACGGACGGCAGACCGAAGCGAGCTCTACGATTTGAAGAAGGACCCGCGGGAGCTGAACAACGTGTACGAAGATCCTTCCTACGCCAGCATTAGGTCGGAGCTGGAGTCGCGGCTTCTGGACTGGTACCTGCACACCTCGGACGTCGTTCCGAGAGACAGCGACCCGGGAATCTTCGCGATCAAGGGGACCCGACAAGCGTCCTTATTCCCCAAACTATAAAAGGCTGGTGCCATCATACATGAATAGGAATAAATTCATTCTGCTTCCGCTTCTTCTCGCCCTTGCGTTAACTATCGCGCTCTCGGGCTGCAGCGGTTCGGATTCGAACGCGAATAAGAACGGGAACGCAAGCGGCAAGGGCGAAGCCGCGGCCACGACGGGAGCCGATTCCGGCAAGGACCCCGTTACCCTGGAGGTATGGGGCCGATGGGAAGAAATGACGAGCCAGATCAACGAGACCATCTCCGAGTTCCAGCAGCAATATCCTTACATCACGGTCAAATATGCCACAGTGCCGGCAGCCCAATACGTTGCGCAGGTTCAAGCCGCCATCTCGGGCAACACGCTTCCCGATCTGTTCGGCTATAACCCGGCTATTTCCACGACGCAGTTGAGCAACCTGGGCGTCATCCAGCCGATCAACGACGTGCTGACCGAGGAAGAGAAGGCGGAATATTACAAAGGCACTTGGTCACAGGGGTATACGGTCGTAAACGAGGACACGTACGCCTTCCCGCTGTTCAATCCGATGCGTCCTTCCATGGTGATGTACTACAATAAAGCCGCTTTGAAGGAAGCGGGCCTGACGGAAGCGGACATTCCGAAGACTTGGGACGGGCTGTACGAATTCTCCAAGAAGGTCAAAGAGAACACCGGAGGCAAGATTTACGGGCTTGTCGTCGGCATTAAGCCCCAGAGCTTCCTAAGCGGCGTCATCATGCAGATGGCTACCGCGGTTAAGCCCGAAGTGTCCCCGGCGGATTCGTTCAATTACAAGACGGGCAAATACGAGTTTAACTCGCCGGGGATCGTCCAAGGCCTCGAGCTGTTCAAGAAGCTGCAGGACGAGAAGCTTCTGCACCCCAACAGCCTGCTGATGTCCTACCGGGAAGGCACGTCCATGATGGAAGCCGGACAGGCGGTGTTGACCATGGACGGTTCCTTCCTCGGCTCCCAGCTAAACAAGGACAAGCTGGACAACTACGGCGCGGCGCCTCTGCCGACGCTGGACGGCAAGCCGCAATATGCCGCCTTCCAAGGCGAGTCGAGAGTGTCCCTGTACGTGGCGAAGTCCACGAAGCACTTTGAAGAGGCGAAGCTGTTCCTGCAATTCCTGAAGGAGCATCTCTACCCGAAGCTGGTAAGGGACGGGATTGAATATTCCCCGATCCCGGCCGTCAACGAGGCGACGAAGGTGGAGAATCCGATCGCCGAGCAAGCGCTCAAGATTCAAAGCGAGACGTTTAAGCTCATTCCGCGACCGTTCGAGAGAAACCAAGAGACGCTGAAGGTCGTCGTCGAGACGAGCGGCAAAATGCCCAAGCAGACGCTGTCCGACGTCATTGAGGGTTACCTGACCGGACAAATCCAGGACGTGAACCAGGTACTGACGCAGCTGACCGAAGAATCGAACAAAGTGTTCGAGAGCGCGATCGAGAAAGTGCGTTCCGAAGGCGGCAATGTCAGCCCGTCGGACTATGCGTTCGAGGATTGGCAGCCGTTTACGCCGTACAATCCATAAATCCTATATTTTTCGGAGGCCTGCCAAGTCCGGGGGCCTCTTCCCTCGCAAAGGCAGGCGATCCGCATGAGTATCCGTAGAAAACGCAAAATCGCGTGGTCCTATTTGTTTCTTGCCCCGCAATTCGTTCTGTTGGTCGCCTTCACGATCTATCCGATCCTGATGAGTTACGTCTACTCCTTGTACGATTGGAGCGGGATCGGGCCGCTGGACGACTTCGTGGGGCTTTCGAACTTCCGGGCGGTTCTTGAGGACTCTTCCTTCTGGAACGCTTTTCGCAACAACATGATCTACATGTTCTTTCTGACCGTGCTTTCTCTTCCGACTACGTTCGTCGCGGCTTTGATCCTGAATTTGAAGTTTCTTCGGGGACGCACGGCGTACCGGACGCTGCTGTTCCTGCCCGTGGTGACGACCGCCGCGATTATCGGCATCGTGTTGAAGTTTATCTTCGGCAATGACAATGCCCTGTTCAACAATGTCCTCATCTCCCTCGGCATTCTGAAGGAGCCGGTCGGCTGGCTGGCCGACCCGACGAAAGCGATGATCGTTCTGATCGCGGTGGGGGTATGGAAGCTATTCGGCATGATCATGATCTACTGGTTGGCCGGCTTGCAGTCGCTTCCTTCCGAGGTATTCGACGCGGCCAAGATGGACGGCGCGGGATACCTGGCGACGGTCCGTTATTTGACGATTCCGCTGCTGCTTCCGGTCGCGACCGTTATTCTGCTGCTGACGGCGCTTAACGGGATGCACGTCTTCGACATGGTCACGACGCTTACGGGAGGGGGACCTTACTTCGCGACGGACATGGTCGATCTGTACATCTACCGGTACGTATTTGCCAGCGGAGGTTTCCCGCAGATGGGGTACGCCTCTGCCGCGGGCATTATTTTCGGCCTCTCGATTTTTGCTCTGTCCGTTCTCTTAGGCGGTTTGGTGCGGGTATCGGGCGGCAAAAAGGCAAGAGCCGAAGCGGGCTTGGGAGGCTGAGATCGATGCGACTACGCAAAAAAGCAAGGCAGCCTTTGCTTCACCTGCTGCTGATTCCGTTCTGTCTCGTTTGGAGTTATCCGTTCGTCTGGATGCTCTTCTCTTCCTTGAAGACGAATGTGGAATATGTCGGGGCGGGCTTGCGGCTTCTGCCCGAGAGCTTTCAATGGGAGAATTACAGCCGAGCCTGGACCGTCGCCCGCTTCTCGGACTATTTCCAGAACTCGGTCGTGATTACCGTCAGCTCCGTGCTGATCGTATTGGTGGTGAGCGCCTTGGCCGGTTACTCGCTGGGAAGGGGGGAGCTCCCGGGCAAGCGGTGGATTCTGCTCGGAATGGCGGCGTTGATGTTCATTCCCAAAGGCTACACGATCATTCCGGTGTTCCAGGTCATCAAGCACTTGGGGCTGCTGAACACGATTCCCGGAGTCATCCTGGCGGAGTCCTCCGGCGCCCATGTCATCTTCATCCTGCTGTTCATGGCGTTTTATCGGGATCTTCCGAAGGAGCTGGAGGAGGCGGCCGAGATCGACGGAGCCGGCTTTATCCGCACGTTCGGCCAAGTGATGCTGCCCTTGTCGAAGCCCGTGTTGACGACGGCGGGCATCATGCAGTTCATCTTCACCTGGAACTCCTTCTTCGTTCCGTTGGTATTCACCCTGAACAAGCCGGAGCTGCGCACCTTGGCGGTCGGCATGTACTCCTTCGCGGGGGAAAATTCCGTCGATTACACGGGGATGGCGGCGGGCGCGGCGATCGCCTTGGTTCCGGTCGTGTGCGTGTTCGTGTTGTTCCAGCGTTATTTCGTGGATGGAATCGCGGGTTCGGTCAAAGGATAGCCCGACCGGCATGCATTTACGCTCTTGGCGGTTTGTAGAGAATTCCGAATAAAAGGCCGGATTATCGAATAGTCTCCTGTGATGGAGCCGAAATCGCATAGGAGGCGATTCCATGAATCCTGCCGTCTCATCCCCCGCGGATGTTTATTCTTATACGATCGCCACATATCGCGCGCTGGCCGAAGCGATCGTTCCGATTACGCCTGCCATGGCCGAATACGGCGCGGAGCAGGCCGCAGGCGCCGTTCAACTGCACGTGCACGAATATATCATCTGGGAATTGGATCACAGCCTCACGCTAGTGATGGGGTTCTATCCGGAAGTCGTGCCGTTGGCCTACCCGACCGCGGCCTTGCTTAATTCGGGCGCCAGTCAGATGATTGCCTCCGGCAATGCCCAATTCGCGCCCTCGAACGGAACCGTTCCCCATGTGCCGTTCGCCGCGCTCTCTCCGGCCGATCGGGTTCGGACCCTATCTCGCTTGGAGAGATTGGAAGTCGATCTGAGAGCGCTTCCTCCCCCTTATCGGAACGACGGCGGTCTCGTCAAGTTCATCGTCGACTACCTGAACCGTGCCGTTATGTTCGGCAATTATTCGGAGTGGCCCGCCTATGGAACGACCCGCTTGGAGACGCCGACCCGAAGAAGGCTGGAGGGCTTCCCCGTCGGCTGGAAGCAGGCCGGGTATCCCGGCGTCTCGCTCGGATACCGGGCGCTGAGAGGATATCCGCTTACCATCATTCGGGAAGATGGGGGGTATACCATTGTATGACGCGGATGTCATTGTGATCGGTTCGGGGGGCGGGGGCGCCGTAGCGGCCAAAGAGCTTGGCGAGGTGGGCTTGAAGGTGCTCGTGCTGGAGGCCGGCCCTTTCTACGGCAATTCGAAGTGGCGGAACCCGAACATCGAACGGGGCGGCGAATGGAGCTCCAGCTTCGACGATTTGGACATCGGAACCTACAAGCGGATTTACAGCCGTTACGAGAACGACATGAACGACGTGGTGTCGGGCGCGTTCCGGTTCGGGCCGGCCGACCGCAGCCGGACTCCATGGCACCGGGTAATGCGGCAAAAAGGCGATATCTGGCAGCTTGCGGGAGTCGGCGGTACGACGCAGCATTATTGGGCGCAGTCCCCGCGGGCGTTCCCTTCGGCCGTGGACGGAGTGTGGCCGATCTCTTATTCGGAGCTCATCCCCTATTACGAGAAAGCCGAGGCGACCTTGCCCGTCCAATTCGCGCCGACGACTCCGAAGGAGGAGCTGTTCTATTACGGCGCCAAGAAGGCCGGCTGGTCTCTCCTGCCTACGCTCGACGTCACGACTCCCGGCTATCGTCCGAACCCTAACGCGATCCTGCGCACGAACGAGCGCCTGATGGATCCGAACTACTCCATGGAGCAGTTGAACAACATGGAAGGCTGCACGCTTCAGGGGCACTGCGTCAACGGCTGCACGAGCGGCCCTACCGTAGACAAGATTGCCAAGCGGGGTACTCTGGTCAGCTATATCCCGTTGGCGCTCAAGACGGGCAACGTGGCGATCCGGCCCAACTCGTTCACGATCAAAATTATAACCGATCGTGATCCGAAGGAAGGGCTGCGCGCCGCGGGGGTTCGGTTCCGGGACACGTGGACGGGCGAAGTCGGCGAGCTGACGGCCAGAGCGGTCGTGCTGGCGGCCGGGTGCATCGAATCCCCCCGGCTCTGGTTCAATTCCGAGCTCCCTTATAATTATTGGGTTGGGAGAGGACTGACCAATCACTGTTTCGATTGGGTCGGGGGCGTCTTCGACGAGAAGGATTTGATGAGCATTATGGGCTTGCCCGCCGTTTATCCTTACATGGGCCATACTTCCGGAGCAAGGGTAGACATCCCGGGAATCGGAATTTTCCAGGTCTCGTGCTTAAGCCCGGGGTTGATGTCCTTCCTGACTTACGGCTTCAGCGAAGCCGGCTACGATGCCTTGAACCCGCCCGAACCGGGTGCGCCGTGGAACGTTCGCGGAAGAACGGTCGGACCCGCCCTCAAGGAACTGATGATGAATTACTCCAGAACGATGACTTACTTGCTGCTGACGGACGACGAGACGCTGGCCCGAAACCGGGTTGAAGTCGATCCGATTCTGAAGGACGAGAACGGTCCGATTCCTGTCGTTCATTACGTGCCTAGCGCGAAAACGTTGCAAAGGCGCGACCGGCTCGCCAGGTACGCATGCGAGACGTTGAAGCTGGCGGGCGCCAAGACGATCATCCGCTCGGATACGCCGTTCAGCTTTATGCTCCATCTAGAGAGCACGATGCGAATGGGGCATGTCGTGGATACGAATTGCGAAGCCTATCAGGTCAAACGCCTATTCATCGCGGACAACAGCGTGCATTACAACGGAATCGGCGGACCGAATCCGACGTTGACGACCCAGGCGCTCGCTACCCGAACCTCCGAGAAGCTTGCGCAGCTGTATTTCTCTTAACCCGTGGATACGACCGCATACAATACGGCTCCCGATAAAGCGACGATAAGCGCGAGGCCCAGCGCTTTCCACAAATATCCGATGGGAATCCCTCCTTTCACGTTCAGTTTGTTCTCCAATCCAATGCGGCAGACGCGATTCTTGAAATAGAGAGTAAGAAGGCCGGCCGAGATGGCCGGCTTCCTTGCGATCTGCGCATGCATAAATTAGGAGGGCCTGGGGATATTATCCTGGAGTCTTTTCTCTCAACTATCCAGCAAAGCCGTGGTGATTCGATGAGAAGAAAGACAGGAACTTCCCGATTCGCCGACAAGCCCTTCGAGGATCTCGGGCACATCTCCGAACCGGACGTCTCGGACAAGCTCGAGGACAACGAGCGTCAAATTCGAACCGTGTTCGACAAATGCGCCGACTTGGTTGTCCGAAGGTTGGACTTGCCCGGCTCGGTTCCTTGCCTGGCCGTTTATTTGAATATGCTGATCGACGACACCCTCTGGGATGAAGGAGTCTTAAAGCCCCTATTGAATCTGGACGCCGAACCGCAGAACGCGGATCGCTTTCTCGAGGATATGGTTATCCGGCTCGGGTCCTCGATGAAACCCCAGATTGCCGACAACATGCCGGACATCGTCCGGAACATCGTCCAAGGCAGCGTTGTCTTGTTTATCGAAGGCCAGAAGCGCGCTCTCCGCTTTTTTGCCAATACGAAGCTTCACCGTCAACTCGACGAGCCGGTCACCGAAGCGATCATCCGCGGTCCGCGCATCGGGTTCATCGAGAATATCGACGTCAACATGTCGCTTCTTCGCCAATACATCCGCAGTCCTCTGCTTAAGATAGAACGGATGTCCGCCGGGAGCGTCAGTCAGACCGAGGTGACGATCGCCTATCTCGAGACTTATGCTCCGCAGAGCGTTATCGACGAGATTTATAAGCGCCTTGAGCGACTCAATTTGGAGAGCATTATCTCATCGGGATACGTCGAGGAATTGATCAGCGACCATCCCAATTCGCCGTTCCCGACCATTCAGGCGACCGAGCGTCCCGATACGGTGGCGGCCTCTCTTATCGAAGGCAAGGCGGCTCTTCTCGTTAGCGGAACGCCGATGGTGCTTGTCATGCCGATCACGTTCTGGTTCGGCTTCCAATCCGTCGAGGACTACTTTATGAGCTTTATCTTCGCGACGATGCTAAGGTGGCTTCGGTTTACGTTCGCTTTCATGGCCATGGCGCTTCCTGCCTTATTCGTGGCGATAACGACCTTTCACCAAGAGATGATCCCGACCAGTCTCGCCTTGAGCCTGGCCGCCGCAAGGGAGGTCGTGCCGTTTCCGGCGATGATCGAGACGCTGATCATGGAGACGACCTTCGAAGCGCTTCGCGAAGCGGGAGTCCGTCTGCCCCGTCCGGTCGGCCAGACGATCAGCATCGTCGGAGCCCTTGTCATCGGCCAAGCGGCCGTCCAAGCGGGAATCATCTCGGCTCCGATCATCATTGTCGTCTCCATGACGGGGATCGCTTCTTTTCTTCTGCCCCATTACGGAATGAGTCAAGCGATCAGCCTCCTGAGATTCGGCATGGTATTCCTTGGCGGAATGTTCGGGTTGTATGGCGTCGTTGCGGGGATGATCGCTTTGCTGATCCATCTCTCCAATCTCCAATCGTTCGGGGTACCGTACTTATGGCCGATTGCGCCGTTTAACCGGCTAGGATTGATGGACGTATTCATCCGGGTGCCATGGCAATATATGAAGAAGCGAAAATGGCACAAGGAACAGCAACTGGAGCTGGATAAATCATGAAGAGAAGCCGAACGTTCATTCGCTGGTTCTTTCTCCTGATACCTTGCTTGGCGCTATCGGGATGTTGGGATCGAAGGGAATTAGACGAAATCGCGATCGTGATGGGGAGCGGCGTCGACCTGACGGACGACGGACAGATCGAATTGTCCCTTCAAATCGCGCTCCCCATGGGGATTCAAGGAAATATGCAAATGGCGGGCAAAAAAAAGCCGGTTATGCTGGTCTCCTCCAAAGGAACCGTGTCTCAAGACCAGATCGGTCAGATCCAGCAACAGCTCTCGAGGCGAATTTTTTTCGGACATCGGGCCGTTTTCATAATTGGGGAGAACTTTGCCCGGCATGGCGTCGACCAGACGTTGGATACGATGCTCCGGTTCCCGGACAGCCGATACAACTGCTTTATTCTGACTTCGAAAGGGGCTACGGCTAAGGAAGTTCTGAACTCACCCTATCCGTTGGAGGTTATTCCCTCGATCGGGATGAAGAACATGCAGGTCGGCAAATACACGTTCGCGGAGAGAATCGACAAATTTCTGGACTCGTTTGCCGCCAAGGGCTTTATGCCGGCAACGGGCGCTATCCGGCTCATCAAGAACGGCCAGGAATCAAGCTTCGTCATCGACGGAGAAGCCGTCTACAGGGAGAACAAGCTGGTCGGTTACCTATCCGGAACCCATTCCAAAGCTTTTAAGCTAATGCGAGACCAGGGATCAGGGATGAAGATTCCGGTTCCAATCGAGCCTGCGGGCAAGCTCTCGACGGGAATGATCACCGCGGATTTGCTGACTACGCGGAGGGAGGTCCGAACATTCGTGAGTCAAGGTTCGCCGAAGATAGAGGTCGAGTTCCGCGCGAAGGGACGAATCATCGCCAACGACACGACGCTGGATTTAAGCAAACCGGCCAATTTGTCCCGCGCCGAGCAGATGCTCTCGAACGAACTGCAGAAGATGATCTCCGGGTTGATCGAACAGACCCAGAAGGAATTCCAATCGGACGTGCTCGGATTCGGCGACATTCTGCACATCCAGCATCCCTATGCATGGAAGAAGCTTCAAACCGAATGGTTGGACACGTATCCCGAGGTTCCCGTCAAGGTTCTAGCGTCGATAATCCTCGAGAGGATCGGAAGAACGCAGAAGCCGGGGCACTTGCCCAAATAATGGAGGAGAGGAGGGTGTCGACGATGAAGGTAACCGGTCTGCAAGTGTTCTGGATGATTCTGATCATGGAAGTCGGCATGACGTTGGTCATGACGCTTACGCCCGGCGTTCAGGCCGCGAAGCAGGACTTGTGGATAGCCATTCTGGTTGCCGGGCTCTTCACCCTTCTCATTACCTTTCTGGTCACGAACGTAACCTTGCTCTATCCGGGACAGAATTTGATCGAGCTAAGCCAGACGATATTGGGCAAGTGGATAGGCAAGGCCGTTATCGTCGTCTACCTGGTGCAGTGGTACACGATCATCCCGATCGTGCTCAGGCAGTTCGCCGACGTCATCAACATCATGATCATGCCGGAGACGCCGAAGTGGGCGATCATGCTAATCATGGTCCTGCTGTTCTCGTACGCGACGTATTCGAACGGAATCGTGACGATATCCCGATGCAGCGAAATTCTCGGCCCGATTATCATCCTCATGATCATCCTCGTCCTGCTCTCCAGCGTTAATAATATTCGGCTGGCAAGCCTGTTGCCGGTTTATGCGGATTCCGGGGCGCTGAACATAATCCGGGGCTCGCTGCCTTCCGCTTCTTATCTCGGCCATTCCGTCGAGTATCTCATGCTCGCCGCCTTCTTGTACCAACCCCGCAAGGGCACGCCTTATGCGTATTGGGCGACCATCGTCTCCACCTTGGTCGTGACAGTCGCCCTCGCCATGGCGATCGCCACGATAGGGATCAATCTGACGCCGACGCTGTGGTACCCGTTCTTCGAGATGACCCGCAAAATCTCGCTGTTCGGATTCGTCGAGAACCTGGATCCGTTAACGATCGTTACCTGGGTGGCAAGCGTATTTATCAAATTGGCGGTCTATATGTTTATCACCGCCTATGGAACGGCACAATTTCTCGGGATACCCAAATGGCGGCCTCTGGTCATTGTTCTCGCCCCGATCATGCTATGGTTCGCCTTAATTCCGAGAAACGTAACCGAGGCGACTACGAATTACTTGATGAATTATTGGGTTCCCTTCGTGCTTCCCGTCAACATGATCGGACTTCCCTTGTTGCTTCTGATCGTCGGAAAGCTCAGATTGCGCGCGCAAGCGTGAGACAATGTCGGGATATTAATTTCAGATAATCCTTCCGGCCATTCGTTCCTTCGAAAAATTCATCAAAGCCAGAGAGGCCGGCGTAAGCGTAGAAGCGGAACGGGTGACCATCCCGATGGAGCGGTTAAATGCGGGAGCGAGCGGCCGAGCGACAATGCCCGTCGCCTCTTTGGGGATCGCAAGCGAAGGGAGGAGCGTCACTCCGAGTCCCGCCCGAACGATCGCGAGGATCGAATACGTATTGCTCAAATGGTATTTTACATTTAAACGGATGGACGTGTTTTGCAGGATCAAGTCGAGCAATTGCTCGTACCCGCCAACGTTGATATAAGGCTCTTCGGCGATGCCGTCGACGGCGATCGTCGGACGGTCCTTAAGCGGATGGCTATCGCTCATGACCACGAGCATCGAATCGTCGAATAGCGGGTCGAACGATAATTCGCTTCGCGGATCGATGGAGAATCCGATATCCACGACGCCGTTTCTCACCCAATTGGCAATGTCGTAGTAATCCCCTTCCAACACGATGCATTCGATGTTGGGGTATTTGGCTTGAAAGCCAACCAACAGCTCCGGAAGCAAATTCGCGGTGAAGCTAGGGAAGCAGCCGAGCTTCACGGTACCCGACTCCAGTTGGGTAAGGCTCAAAGCCTTCTGCTCGATGATTCGCGTTTGATTCAAGGCCTCTCTGGCGTGGGGGAGAAAAGCAGCTCCGGCCTCCGTCATCCGAATCTCTCTTTTGCTGCGATCGAACAACGCGATGCCAAGCTCTCCTTCGAGCGTTTGAAGGGAGTGGCTCACCGCGGATTGGGACAGGTTCAGGCTCTCCGCCGCCTTCGTGAAGCTGCCCGTTTCGTGGATCGCGATAAAAATCTCCAGCTGCAACAACGTCATGAACCTCTCGCACCCCTTCTATGAATTTTATTCATACTAATTAATAATATTATTCATTTGTTCGATCGATCAAACCTTACTATACTAAATGGGAATCAACCGAACAACTTCAGAAGGGTGCTGCAGAATCATGATTCGAGAGATGACCGTCAACGACTATGAACAGATGATCGAACTATGGAGCCGAATCGACGGGCTGGCGATCAGCAACGCCGATTCCAAATCCAATATCGAGAAATATTTGAACCGGAACAAAGGGCTTAGCTGCGTTTATGAGGAGGAGGGCCGCATCGCGGGCACGATTCTTTGCGGACACGACGGACGAAGGGGATTTATTTATCACGTGGCGGTGGATCCGGAATTCCGGCAGCGGAAAATCGGACAGCGAATGGTCGATCTATGCCTCGGCAAGCTGCGGGAAGAAGGGATCGACAAGTGCCATATCTTCGTTCTGGACGATAACGAGGTCGGCAACCGATTCTGGAGCCGGACGGGCTGGGACCGAAGAAGCGGCTTCTCCGTGTATTCGAGAGATACCGATTAATCGACAAAGGTCACCATAGGGGTGCCCGATTTCAATTCCAAGGCCGGATCTCTCCGAGCTCCACCAGGTCCCTCACGGTAACAAAGCCAGGAAAGCCTTCGTCGCGGAAGACAAAGGAACCCCTCGAAGCGTCGCGATTCCGATTCTCCGTTCGGGCAGCGGGGGATTCAGCGGAATCTCCGCGAGCTGGCCCGTCCGCAGCTCCTCTTGCACGTAATTCCGAATCACGAAGGCAAGGCCGAACCCGCTCTGCGCGAATCGGACGAGAAGATCGACGCTCCCGAGCTCGAACTCGGGCTCAAGCGTCACCCCGTGCCCGGCCGCGAACTCGTCCAGGTATCGCCTTGTGCTGCCCCCTTCGAGGATGAGCAGGGGATGAGCGTTCAAGGACTCGATGGGCAGCGCGCTGCCGTTCGCAAGCTCCCGATAGTTCGCTCCGCCGACCAGACAATCCTGAATAGGCGCGCTCTCGCGGAATTCGACCTGCTTGTCGAAGGCGGGCAAGCCGACGATGCCGAAGTCGATTTTCCCCTCCTTCAATAGAGTGATCGTCTCGGGCGTCGTCCGATTGGTGATTCGGATCCGGACTCCGGGGTGCCGGGCGTGGAACTGTTCCAGATAAGGCAGCAGGAAGTGCTTGCATAACGTGTCGCTGGCCCCGATCGCGATCTCTCCGCTGTTTAGACTGTTCATCTCCGCAATCGCCTTTTCCCCGATGTCGACGAAGTTGAAGGCTTGCTCCAAGTAGTGGAATAACACCTCTCCTTCCTTCGTGAGGGTCACTCCTTTGGTCGTGCGGAAGAATAGCTGGCCGCTCAGGGCGCTTTCCAACTGCTTGACGGTATGGCTGACGGCCGGCTGCGTAATATGAAGGCGCTCCGCGGCCCGCGATAAACTGCCCGTTCTCGCAATCCAATAGAAAACGCGGTACCATTCCAAATTGACTTCCACAGCCATTACCCCTTTTTATATCGACTATTAGTAATATCAATTATTCTAATACACTTCGTTGCCATTATCATTAGCTCTGTAAGCTAATGAGGTGGGGAGGCAAATGAATATGGCGGTAACGGCAATCGTAGGCGCGAATTGGGGAGACGAAGGCAAGGGGAAAATGACGGACGCGTTGGCTGCGCGATCGTCCTATGTGGTGCGGTATCAAGGCGGCAGCAACGCGGGGCATACGATCATCAATCCGCTCGGCAAGTTCGCCCTGCGCATGCTTCCTTCCGGAGTGTTCTACCCGAACGTCGTGAACGTGATCGGTCCGGGAG
>Ga0065721_10003801_pt1 | contig 73277 bp, 74 predicted proteins | sample Mesricmetagenome_FD_59108 | JGI IMG/M metagenome (GOLD analysis project Ga0065721, IMG submission 59108) | Mesophilic microbial community from rice straw/compost enrichment Sample: eDNA_1 v2 (version 2) | ecosystem: Engineered > Solid waste > Grass > Composting > Bioreactor | place: USA: Davis...
CGGGCGCGCTTGATGGCCTTGGCCAGTTCGCGCTGCTTCTTCTGGGAAACGGCCGTGATGCGGGACGGAACGATCTTGCCGCGCTCGGAAATGTAGCGCTGCAGGAGACGGACGTCCTTGTAGTCGATCCTCGGAGCGTTGGCGCCGGAGAACGGGCAGGTCTTGCGACGGCGGTGGAACGGGCGGCGGGCCGCGGACGATACTTCAGCCATTGTCAGTTCTCCTTATGCACGATCTTCGCGGGGACGGCGCTCAAAGCCGCCTTCGCGGGGGGCACGGTCCGGACGCGGGCCACGGTCGCCGAATTCGCGGCGCGGGCCGCGGTCGTCGCCGCGCGGACGGTCGTCACGATCGCGCTTCTGCATCATCGCGGACGGGCCTTCTTCGTGGGCTTCGACGGCGATGGTCATGTAACGAAGAACGTCTTCGTTGATGCGCATCTGGCGCTCCATCTCCTGGACGGCGGCCGCCGGAGCGTCGATGTCCATGAGGGCGTAGTGAGCCTTGCGGTTCTTCTTGATGCGGTAGGTGAGGGACTTGAGGCCCCAGTTTTCTACGCGCCCGACCTTGCCGCCGTTAGCTTCGATAACACCCTTGTACTGTTCGACGAGGGCATCAACCTGCTGCGACGACATATCCTGCCGGGCAAGGAATACATGTTCGTAAAGAGCCATTGTAGACTTGCCTTTCTTGCGGTTGTCACACCCGGATCCGGCGCTAAGCCTCAACGACTGGTCCTGATCAGGTGAAACCCGAGGCAAGAAAAGCGTTGTTCGAGACGGTCGAGAGCGGAGACACGGGAGGCCGGAACCCTCTGGTTCCTGCGGCTTTCGCGAACGAAAACCTGCCCTCCGTTCAGCCACCAGCCAAATGACCGGGTGTTGTGAACAGCGCGCTTATACGGATTTCCGGAAGAAAGGCAAGGGGCGCCGGGACATTCAATCAAGCCGGCGCAGCCAATAAGGGGGAGGGCGGCATGGGTGCCGCCCTTGAACACAAGCTCCGATCAGATCGGCATCGGATACATCCGATGCACCTTGCCGATGTCCTTCATCACCTCGTCGGAGAGGGTGACGCCGGCGGCGGCGATGTCGGTTTTCAGCTGCTCCATTGTGGTCGCGCCGATGATGACGGAGGCCATGAAGGGTCGTGTCAGGCAGAAGGCGAGTGCCATCTGTGACGGATCGAGCCCGTGTTTCGCGGCTATCTCCAGATAGGCGCGCACCGCTGGCTCCTGCAGTGGCTGCAGGCGGCCGCCGAGGTCGCTGTTGATCGTGCCGCGCGAGCCGTCCGGCTTCTTGCCGTCCAGGTACTTGCCGGTAAGGAGCCCGGCAGCGAGAGGCGAATAGGCAAGCAGACCGACATCCTCGTGATGCGACAGTTCCGCCATGTCGAGGTCGAAGGTCCGGTAGAGCAGGTTGTATTCGTTCTGCACGGTGGCGACGCGCGGCAGGCCGCGCGCCTCGGCGAGCGAGAGGAATTTCTGGGTGCCCCAGGTGGTTTCGTTGGAGAGCCCGATAGCGCGGATCTTGCCGGCCTTGACGCAGTCATCGAGCGCCTCGAGCTTCTCGATCATGCCGGCGATGACGCTCTCTCGATCCTGGTTGGATGGATCGTAGAACCAGGACTGACGGAAGTGATAGTGGCCACGGTTCGGCCAGTGGATCTGGAAGATGTCTATATAGTCTGTCTGCAGCCGCTTCAGACTGGCGTCGACCGCCTCGATCACGGTCTTGCGGTTGATCGGCGCTCCGCCGCGGATATAGGGCCGGCCGGCTCCTGCTACCTTCGTGGCGAGCACCACGTCCTTACGCTTGCCGGTTCTGGCGAACCAGTTTCCGATGATCGTCTCGGTGAGCGTGTAGGTCTCCGCCGAGACGGGCGTTGTCGGGTAAAGTTCGGCGGTGTCGAAGAAGTTGACGCCGTTTTCCACGGCATAATCCATCTGCTGGAAGGCGTCGGCTTCGGAGTTCTGTGAACCCCAGGTCATGGTGCCGAGACAGATTTCCGACACAGAAATGTCCGTACGGCCGAGTTTCTTGTATTTCATGGGAAGTTCCGAGGTTTGGACGCGGCGGGATCCCCTTGGGAGGGCGAGGCGAATTTAGGCCTGTTTCGTTCAATCGCAAGGCGCCTGAAGGCTTTTCCGTTACGGTCATGGTAGGCGCGCAATGGGGACAACGGCTTGACTCACGCCGGACAAACGTGAATTGGAAGGCAAAAAGTCCAAGGGAAGGATGATATCCCATGAGTGTGGCATTTACGTTCCCGGGCCAGGGTAGCCAGGCCGTCGGCATGGGCAAGGACCTCGCCGAAACCTATGCCGAGGCACGCGCCGTTTTCCAGGAAGTCGATGAAGCGCTCGGCGAAAAGCTCTCCGCCGTGATGTTCGAAGGCCCGGAAGAGACGCTGACGCTGACTGCCAATGCCCAGCCGGCCCTGATGGCCGTCTCGATGGCCGTCATCCGTGTTCTCGAAGCGCGCGGCCTGAGCCTCAAGGATAAGGTGTCCTACGTCGCCGGCCATTCGCTCGGCGAATATTCCGCCCTCTGTGCCGCCGGCACTTTCTCTCTGGCTGACACGGCGCGTCTGCTGCGTATCCGTGGCAATGCCATGCAGGCTGCAGTTCCGGTCGGTGAGGGCGCCATGGCTGCGATCATCGGGCTGGAGCACGGTGACGTTGAGGCCGTCTGCAAGGAAGTCTCCGCCGCTGGCTCCTGCCAGATTGCCAACGACAACGGCGGCGGCCAGCTTGTTATCTCCGGCGCCAAGGCTGCCGTGGAGAAGGCCGCAGCGCTCGCCTCGGAAAAGGGCGCCAAGCGCGCCATCATGCTGCCGGTCTCCGCTCCCTTCCACTCGGCTCTGATGGGGCCTGCCGCTGAGGCGATGCGCGAGGCGCTTGCCACGGTCGAAAAGAAGACCCCGGTCGTTCCCGTCGTCGCCAATGTCCGCGCCGCGCCGGTGTCGGACGCGAACGAGATCGCCGGCCTGCTGGTCGAGCAGGTCACGGGCCAGGTTCGCTGGCGCGAGACGGTGGAATGGTTCGGCGCCAACGGCGTGATCACGCTTTACGAGATCGGCTCCGGCAAGGTTCTCACCGGGCTTGCCCGCCGCATCGACAAGAATATCAACGGCATCGCCGTCAATACTCCGGCCGATATCGACGCCGCGCTTGCGGCCCTGCTCGGCTGAGCCGTCCCTTTGGAAGAAAAGGATATGAAGATGTTTGATCTTTCTGGCCGCAAGGCCCTCGTCACCGGTGCAACCGGCGGCATCGGTGAGGAAATCGCCCGCCAGCTGCATGCTCAGGGCGCGATCGTCGGTCTGCACGGCACCCGCGTCGAGAAGCTGGAGGCGCTTGCCGCCGAACTCGGCGAACGCGTGAAGATCTTCCCGGCCAACCTGTCGAACCGCGACGAAGTCAAGGCGCTCGGCGAGAAGGCGGAAGCCGAGCTCGAAGGCGTCGACATCCTCGTCAACAATGCCGGCATCACCAAGGACGGCCTTTTCGTACGCATGTCCGACGAGGACTGGGACAGCGTGCTGGAGGTCAACCTGACTGCCGTCTTCCGTCTAACGCGCGAGCTGACGCATCCGATGATGCGTCGCCGCTTCGGCCGCATCATCAACATTACCTCAGTCGTTGGCGTCACCGGCAATCCGGGCCAGGCCAACTACTGCGCCTCGAAGGCGGGCATGATCGGCTTTTCCAAGTCGCTTGCCCAGGAGATCGCCACCCGCAACGTCACCGTCAACTGCGTCGCGCCGGGCTTCATCGAAAGCGCCATGACCGGCAAGCTGAACGACAAGCAGAAGGAGGCGATCATGGGAGCGATCCCGATGAAGCGGATGGGCAGTGGTGCCGAAGTGGCCTCCGCCGTCGTCTATCTCGCCTCTAACGAAGCCAGCTACATGACGGGCCAGACCCTGCATGTAAACGGCGGCATGGCGATGATCTGATCCGCCTTAACCACCCGATGAAATTGGGTGTTGAGCGTATTGGGCACGGGCATTTTCAGGCTTTGCGGCGGGACTAAACCGTGTTAAGCGGGCCATGACTGTGAACAGTCGCCCCGAGAAAGACTTAGGACAACCGCGTTTATTGCACGATGTTGTCGAGCGTCGAAGGGGCTGAACGGGTTTGCTGGAAATCGCGCGCAAGGGCGCTTTCTGGTTCTGACAGGCAAAGGGCCCATTACGGTGCCCTTGATATGATTAAAGGTCGAGGAAACCGACATGAGCGATATCGCAGAACGCGTAAAGAAAATTGTTGTAGATCACCTTGGCGTTGACGCCGACAAGGTTGTCGAAGGCGCCAGCTTCATCGACGATCTGGGTGCTGACTCCCTCGACACAGTCGAACTCGTCATGGCCTTCGAAGAAGAATTCGGCGTCGAGATCCCGGACGATGCAGCCGATTCGATCCTGACCGTCGGCGACGCCGTCAAGTTCATCGAGAAGGCTCAGGCCTGATCGGGACGAATCTGACACGGAGCGGCGTTCGCTCGCTCCTTCGGGCCCGCGTTAAGCGGGCCTGTCTGTTTGTGTGACATCGACTAATGAGTGGGGTCTGCGGACGATGAGGCGTGTCGTTATCACGGGTACCGGGATGGTATCCCCTCTGGGATGCGGAACGGAAGTAACCTGGTCCAGGCTTCTGGCAGGCCAGAGCGGCGCCCGCCGCGTCACCGAATTCGAGGTCGAGGATCTCCCCGCGAAGATCGCCAACCGCATTCCTCTCGGCGACGGTACGGACGGTACCTTCAATCCGGACGACTGGATGGAGCCGAAGGAACAGCGCAAGGTCGATCCTTTCATCATTTATGCCGTTGCCGCTGCCGACATGGCGCTCGCCGACGCCGGCTGGCATCCCGAAACCGATGAGGACCAGATCGCCACCGGCGTGCTGATCGGCTCCGGCATCGGCGGCATCGAGGGTATCGTCGAGGCGGGCTACACGCTGCGCGACAAGGGTCCCCGCCGCATCTCTCCCTTTTTCATTCCCGGCCGCCTGATCAACCTTGCCTCCGGCCAAGTTTCGATCAAGCACAAGCTGCGCGGGCCGAACCACTCCGTTGTGACGGCCTGTTCGACCGGCGCTCACGCGATCGGTGACGCCAGCCGATTGATTGCCCTCGGCGACGCCGACGTGATGGTGGCCGGCGGCACGGAATCGCCGATCAGCCGCATCTCGCTCGCCGGCTTCGCTGCCTGCAAGGCGCTGTCGACCGCCCGCAATGATGACCCGACCGCAGCCTCGCGTCCCTATGACCGCGACCGTGACGGCTTCGTCATGGGCGAGGGGGCCGGCATCGTCGTGCTGGAAGAGCTGGAACACGCCAAGGCCCGCGGCGCGAAGATCTACGCCGAAGTCGTCGGCTACGGTCTCTCCGGCGATGCCTTCCACATCACCGCCCCGTCGGAAGACGGCGAGGGTGCCTATCGCTGCATGGTCATGGCGCTGAAGCGTGCCGGTCTCGGCCCCTCCGACATCGACTATATCAACGCTCACGGTACCTCGACCATGGCCGACACGATCGAGCTCGGCGCCGTCGAGCGGCTGGTCGGCAATGCAGCTTCCAAGATCTCGATGTCATCGACCAAGTCGGCGATCGGCCATCTTCTGGGGGCCGCCGGTGCCGTCGAGGCGATCTTCTCCGTGCTGGCGATCCGCGACGGCATTGCGCCGCCGACACTCAATCTCGACAATCCCGACGTCGAGACGGCCATCGACCTCGTGCCGCACACGGCACGCAAGCGCGAGATCAACGTGGCGCTGTCGAATTCGTTCGGCTTCGGTGGAACCAACGCCTCGCTCGTCCTTCGCCGTTACGAAGGCTGACCACACGCGGGCATGCTGTGCTAGGCTGTGAATCGTTTCGGCCGGCAACGGCCGAACCCGCATTTCGCCGCATTGGTCGGAGAAATAGCGGAGCCCATACGTTTAAGAGGACCGCCTGTGACCGATAGCAATCAGAACGACGGGATGCAATTTGGCCGCGCCGGCGAGGCGCCGCGCCAGGCCCAGGGTCCCATCATTCCGAAATCGCCGACCGAGGCATTGCGCCCCGAGCGCGTGCCGGAGCCGCCGCGCCGCCGTCGCTCGCGCAAGGCCCGCAGCCAGCTCGTGATCTTCCTCAACTTCCTCATGACGTTGACGGTCGCCGTCTGCGTGCTCGCGGTGGCTGGCTTCTACTATGCCATGTCGGCCTATCAGGAGCCTGGTCCGCTCCCGACCAACGCCCATTTCGTCGTCCGCAACGGTGCGGGGCTTGCCGAGATCGCCACCAGCCTCGAACGCGGCGGCATGGTCTCTGATGCCCGCGTTTTCCGATATGTCACTGCCACCTACCTGGAGGAAGGTGAAACGCTGAAGGCGGGGGAATACGAGATCAAGGCCAACGCCTCGATGAAGGAGATCATGGAGCTCCTGAAATCGGGCAAGTCCATTCTCTACGCCTTTTCGATGCCTGAAGGTCTGACGGTCAAGCAGGTTTTCCAGAAGCTTGCTGCCGATCCGATTCTCGAAGGCGACCTGCCGGCGGAACTGCCGGCTGAAGGTAGCTTGCGGCCGGACACCTACAAGTTCTCGCGCGGCACCAAGCGCAGCGAGATCGTCGACCAGATGCTGGCGGCGCAGCAGCGCCTCATCGACGACATCTGGGAGAAGCGGGATCCTGATCTGCCGATCAATACGAAGGAGGAGTTCGTCATCCTTGCCTCGATCGTCGAGAAGGAAACCGGCAAGGACGACGAGCGTGCCCACGTCGCCTCCGTCTTCCTCAACCGCCTGAACAAGGGCATGCGGCTCCAGTCCGACCCGACCATCGTTTACGGCCTCTTCGGCGGCGACGGTAAGCCGGCAGACCGGCCGATCTACCAGTCGGACCTGAAGAAGGAAACGCCGTACAACACCTACATCATCAAGGGCCTGCCACCCGGTCCGATCGCCAATCCGGGCAAGGCCGCGCTGGAGGCGGTCGCCCAGCCGTGGAAGACGGACGACCTCTACTTCGTCGCCGATGGCACTGGCGGTCACGTCTTCGCGGCGACGCTGGATGAGCACAATGCCAATGTGCGCCGCTGGCGTAAGCTCGAGGCAGAGCGCGGCTCCAGCCCCGATATCGCCGTCGACGGGCAGCCGGGGAGCGAGGCGGCCAATAACTGACCGCGGCCAACATCTTGATCGCAGAAGGATTTTACCATGACGCTGCAATCCATGACCGGCTTCGCCCGCAGCGAAGGTACGAGCGGGCGATACCGCTGGGCGTGGGAACTGCGTTCGGTCAACGGTAAGGGGCTCGATATCCGGCTGCGGTTGCCGCCCGGCATGGAGAGCTACGAGACCGAGGTGAAGCGTCTTCTCTCCGAACATGTTTCGCGTGGTAACCTGCAGGTTTCGCTGACGGTCAACGTGGCCGAGACCAAGGTGGAGGCCGTGCTCAACCGCGACGCGCTTGCCGCCGTGTTGGCGCTGCGCGAGGAGCTGGGCTCGGATGTCATCGACCCGGCGCCGCTGCGGCTCGATGCCCTGATGGGCATTCGCGGTCTCGTGGAGTTCCAGGAGGCGACCGACACTCAGGAAGCGATCGAAGCCCGCGACGCGGCAATCTTCGAAGGGCTGGAACGGGCGATCCAATCGCTGCGCACCATGCGAGAAAGTGAGGGAGCCGCGCTGAAGTCCGTGCTTTTGACCCATGTCGACCGCATTGCCGAGCTGACGAAAACGGTGGAGGACGATCCGTCGCGGACAACGGCCGAGATCGCCAGGCGCCTCGAGGCTCAGGTGGTGACGCTCATGGAAGGCGCCGCCTCGCTCGACCGCGACCGCCTGCACATGGAAGCGGCACTGCTCGCCACCAAGGCGGATCTGCGCGAGGAGATCGACCGCCTGAAGGCACATGTGGCGGCAGCCCGCAGCCTGCTGGAGACGGGTGGCCCCATCGGCCGCAAACTCGATTTCCTGGCGCAGGAATTCAATCGCGAATCGAATACAATCTGCTCGAAGTCGAATTCCGTGGCGGTTACGAACGCCGGGATAGAACTCAAGGTCGTGATCGACCAGTTTCGCGAGCAGGTTCAGAACTTGGAGTAGACATGGCAACGGGGCAGGTGAGGACAGTCGAGATTGCCCGGCGGGGGCTGATGCTGGTGCTTTCCTCACCATCGGGGGCGGGCAAGTCGACGATCGCGCGCACGCTGCTGGAGAAGGACCGCAATATCGGCATCTCGGTCAGCGTCACCACGCGCGAGCGTCGCCCCAGCGAGATCGAGGGGGTGCATTACCATTTCGTCTCTAAACGGGAGTTCGAGCGTCTGCGCGATTCCGACAGCCTGCTCGAATGGGCCGAGGTGCACGGCAATTTCTACGGCACGCCGCGCGAGCCGGTGGAACGCGCCATGGCCGAGGGCCGCGACATGCTGTTCGACGTGGACTGGCAGGGCGCCCAGCAGATGCAGGACAAGATGGGTGCGGACATCGTCTCGATCTTCATCCTGCCGCCGACCATGGCCGAGCTGCAGTCGCGCCTGCATCGCAGAGCGGAGGACAGCGAGGAGGTCATCCAGACCCGGCTCGCCAATTCCCGTGCCGAGATCGCCCATTGGCGCGAGTACGACTACGTCATCGTCAACGACGATCTCAACAACGCCTTCGACGCGGTCCAGTCGATCGTCAAGGCCGAACGCCTGCGCCGTGACCGGCGCCATGGCCTGTTCGATTTCGTTGAGCAATTGGTGACCGACGACTGCAAGTCGTAGGGTCTCTATACTTTCAGATCAGGTTCGCCAGCGCCACGAACTCTTCCACCGAAAGCGCCTCGGCCCGCCGCGCCGGATCGATTCCGGCCTTCGTCAGCAGCGCCTCGCCGCCGAGAGGCTTGAGGCTCTGGCGCAGCATCTTGCGGCGCTGTCCGAAGGCGGCATGCGTCACCTTTTCGAGCTTGGCCGCATCGCAGGGCAGGGGCGTCTGACGGGGCACAAGGTGCACGACCGTGGAGGTTACCTTCGGCGGTGGCGTGAAGGCCTGTGGCGGCACGTCGAAGGCCATGTGCGCCTCGGTCCGCCAGCCGCACAGCACGCCGAGCCGGCCGAAATGGTCATCGTTCTCGCGGGCGACGATACGCTGGCCGACCTCCTTCTGGAACATCAAGCTCAACGACTGCCAGAACGGCGGCCAGGCGCGGGGCAACAGCCAGTTGATCAGAAGCTGCGTGCCGACATTGTAGGGCAGGTTGGCGATGATCTTCACCGGACCTGCAGGGGCGAGCGTCTCGAAGTCGATCTTGAGCGCGTCGCCCTCGATCACCTCCAGCCGGCCCGGATAATGTTCGCTGATCTCCGCGAGCGCCGGCAGGCAGCGGGCATCCCGCTCGATCGCTATCACCTTCCTGGCGCCGAGCGCCAGGATCGCGCGGGTGAGCCCGCCCGGGCCGGGGCCGACCTCGATGACGGTGGCCTCGGTGAGGTCTCCCGCAGTGCGGGCGACCTTCTGCGTCAGGTTGAGATCCAGCAGGAAGTTCTGGCCGAGCGCCTTCTTCGCGTCCAGCTCATGCCGCGCGATAACCTCGCGCAGCGGCGGCAATCCGTCGAGCGCTGCCATCAGGTGGGGACCGCTGCGGTCTGGCTGATCCTGTCGGCGAGCTTCAGCGCCGCGATCAGGCTGTTCGGCCGGGCGACGCCGGTGCCGGCGATCCCGAAGGCGGTGCCATGGTCCGGCGAGGTCCTGATGAAGGGAAGACCGAGGGTGACATTGACGGAATCGTCGAAATCAAGCGCCTTGACCGGGATCAGCGCCTGGTCGTGATACATGCAGACAGCAACGTCGTAACGCCGCCGCGCCTCGTCGTGGAACATGGTGTCGGCCGGCAGCGGCCCGAAGGCATCGATGCCGAGGTCGCGCACCTTCATCACGGCCTCGTGGACGATTTCCTCGTCTTCCTTGCCGATCGCGCCGTTCTCGCCCGCATGCGGGTTGAGGCCGGCGACAGCGATACGAGGTGAGGCGAGACCGAACCGCGCCTTGAGATCGCCGGCGATGATCCGGCAGGTGTCCACAATCAGTTCCTTCGACAGAGCGCCCGGTACATCCTTCAGCGGGATGTGGATGGTGACCGGAACGGCCTTCAGCTTAGGCCCGGCCAGCATCATGACAGGTCGGCAGGCCTGTCCTGTGCGCTTCGTCGCGAGATCTGCCAGGAATTCGGTGTGTCCCGGAAACGCGAACCCGGATTCGTAGAGGACCGATTTTGCAATCGGATTTGTCACCATGCCCCGCACCGTGCCGTCGAAACAAAGTGTGACGGCCGTCTCGATGGCGCTGATGGTGGACCTGGCTGTCGCCACATGGGCTTCGCCCGCGACGACGTCTACACCGGCCGGAATTGGTAGGACCGGAAGCGCGGTGTCGAAGATGGAAAGTGCGCTGGCGGGGGTGGCTTCCCTGACCGGGACGTCCAGTTCGAGTTGCCGCGCACGGATGGCCAACACCTCGGGATCGCCGAGATAAAGGAAGGCCGGTATGCTGTTTTCGCCGCGCTGGCTCCATGCCATCAGGGCAATGTCCGGCCCTACGCCTGCCGGGTCCCCCTGGGTGAGGGCGAGAACGAGGTCGGAGGGGACTGCCATGGCGGGACCTTCGATCCGTCGTCAGCGATAAATGATTTGCGCTTTGGAGCGCAGCTCTTCCAGATATTTGGCGGAATTGGGATCCTCGCCCGCGCTCTTTTCCTTACCGATATCCTCGGCGCGGAAGACGACTTCGGCGGCGACGTCGTCGGAAACCTGGCGCTGGTTGCAGATCGCCAGATATTCGACGCCCCGTTCGGTTACGCGCGTACCCGTGGTGCCGTTGCTCGCCTTCTCGATCAGGGGTTTCCATTCAGCGGGCAGCTCCGGCTCCATGACGCGCCCGAGATTGCGGATCGAAACGTCTTTGTAGTTGCGGGCGAACTCCATCGCGCCGTCGCAGCCCGGGAATTTGGATCGGGAGGCTTCGGCTTCGGACTTGCGCTTGCCGGTGATCGCGTTGCGCTTCGAGGCCGGGATGACGAAGATCACCTGCTTGAGGAAATATTCGGTGGTGACCGGTTTCTGCTTGTTTTCCAGCATCTTGGTCACGATGTCTTGCTTGCTGAGGCCGGTACCGCGAGAGCCGTAGCGTGCATTGACGAGACGCGGCCAGCTCATCTGGACCGCGATATAGGCCTTGAAGTGATCAGCGCCGACGCCGGCCTGATTGAGAATGTTGGTCATCTGCTGGGGCGAGAGCTTGTTGCTCGAGGAGAACCGTTCGAAGGACCTCTCGACTTCCTCGACGCTGACCGAGGCTCCGACGCGGGCGATTTCCTGCCGCTTCAGCGCTTCGTTTACCAGTTCCTCGAGCGCGATCTTGTTCAGGTTGCCGCTACGGCGCTGCAGCCTGAGGAATGCGGCGCGCTTGGCGACGTCACCGCTGGTGATCGCGCTCTTGTTGACCACCGCGCGGATTTCACTTGCGGCCATGACAGGCGCGGGAACAAACGCGGCGGAGGAAACGACGGAGAACGCCAGAAATGCGGAAAGAACCGCGGCGCCTGCTCCCTTGCGTCCATGCATCATCGAAAACCCCTTGTGTGCGTGCCTGGCTGCCAGGTTCGGCCATGCAACAGGCGCGGCGAGTATAATGTTCCCCTCCGATTGCACAATCCTTTGGGCAAAACAATGACCCCTCGCAAAATCGAGGGGCCGTCCAGTAAAGCCGAGGCTGTTTTTCGCGAATTAACCGTCGAACCCGTCGAGGGTGGCATCGCCGACCTTGATGTCGCCGAGCGTGCGGAAGGTCAGGCGTGCGCCGATCGACCAGTCGCTGGCGGACTCGTTGGTGAAGTCACGCTTATTGCTATAGACCAGCGAAAAGATCGTGCATTCGTCGGCATAGGAAATACCGATGCCATGCCGGTTGACGACGGAATTGTTGAGGTCCCAGGTCATGGACCCGAAGACCGACCAGTATTCCGCGACCTTTACCGAGCCCGAAGCCTGCAACTCTTCGTTTTCCGAGGTGAAGCCGTATTCCGGCTGGGCAGCGATCTGCGTATAGGTCAGGTTGGTCTGCAGATCCTCGTTCGTGAACGACAGCGTGGCGTCTGTGCGTTGCAGGTCGAACCTCCGCTCATCGACGCGGATATTGGTCGCCAGCGACAGTCCGTTCGGCAGATCAACAGCGGCCATGCCGACGAAGTCCGAAATATCGGTTTCGAGACCGGAATCGGCGCCGACCTTGACGAGATCGTCGGTCGCAAACGAGTTGAGACCGGCGAGGTGATAGGACTGGCCGACGACGCTGCGCAGGCCGATGCCGTTGTCCAGGGAGCCGGTATAGCGGATGCCGACATTGGCGCGCGTGCCGCCTTCGACGCGGTCGAAGCCCGAGAACTTGTCGCGCTCGAACAGATTCGTCGCGTCGAACACGAAGCTCTGCGAATCCTCGTTCGGCAGGCGCCCGGCGAGCTGTTCGTCGGGGCGGGCGTAGATTTGCGCGATCGGCTCGATGATGTGGCTGCTGTTGTTCGTGCTGACCAGCAGGGGATAGCGCACTTCGAGGCCGGCCGTCAGCATGTAGCGGGTTGCCGTATCTTCCTCGTAATAGTTGCCGCTATAGCCTCCGGGAGTATCCATCGCCAGGCCGTAGGCGTCGCCGCGTGCGGCAAGCAGCGGGGTGAACTCCAGCCCGCCCGGCGCGATGATGCTGCGCTTCCATTCGGCTTCGCCGGTGAGGCGGGTGACGTTGCCCTTGAGGCCGCCATAGCGGGTAAGGTCATCGATCCCGTCGCCGTCGGTGTCGACATCCAGGGCATCGGTCTTGAAGCGCGACAGCGAGGTCAGGTTGACGGTCGCCGAAAGCTGTCCGCCGGCTACCGGTTCGGGCGCGTAATATTCGTAGTCGATCACCGGCAGGACAGTCGGCTGCTGCTTCTCCGCGTTGTCTTCCGGATCGGCATCCTGCACGTCGAAGTAATAGCCCCGCATGTCGAACGAGTTCCGCTTCCCGAGTCCCGTCAGGTAGACTTGGTTCGTGTGCGTGGTGTCGTCGAGGCCGTCGAGTTCGTAGGTGCGGGCAAAGTTGTTGTCGCTCTGCAGCATCACGTCCCAACCGAACGTCCAGCGCGGATTGATCTGGAACTCGCCCTTGGAAGCGATCATGCCGCGCAGATCCTTCTTGGCGTCGCTCGTACCTGCGTCGAACCGTTCGGGGTCGAGTTGGTTGATGCCGGCGATCCGCAGCGATGCGCTACCCTTTTCGAACCGCTGGCGAATCTCTCCATCCAGCAAGAGGCCCTGTGAGGTGAACCCGGTCGCGCTGATCGTCGCGTCCATATGGTTCGAAATGGCATAGTAGTAAGGAACGGTGATACCGAAGCCGAGGTTTTCGGCTGTCCGCGCCGTCGGGAACAGGAAACCCGACTTGCGCTTCACCGTGTGATCGGGAACCTCGATTGCGGGTACCATGGCGATCGGACGACCGAACAGTTCGAACCGTGCCTTTTCGAGACGCACGGTGTGCTTCTCGCCGTTCTGGATGACGCGCTCGGCCTTCACCTGCCACAGCGGCGGTTTTTCCGGATGCTCGGCGCAGGGAAGGCAGGCCGTGTAGACGCCCTTGTAGAGAATGAGATCCGTGCCGTTCACGCGTTCGCCGCGCTCCGCGGCGAGGCGGGTATTGTCGGTCGTCTCGATTCGCAGCGACTGGACAAAGCCGTCGGCGAAATTGTCGGTCACGTCGAGCGTGTCGGCATACATGCGGTTGCCGTTTGGCTCGACCAGCTCGATGTTGCCGTAGGCCATCATCCTGCCGGTCTTCTGGTCGTAGACGACCCGGCGGGCGACCATCTGGTAACCGGCATAATTGATCTGGACGGCGCCAGAGGCGGTAATGCGCTCGGCGTCCCTGTCGTAAAGGAGTTCGTTCGCCGCCAGCACGAGCTTGGCGTCGTCGGGAACAGACGGTTCCAGGGCTCCGAGCCTGGCGTCCTGCGCGAAAACGGGGGAAACGAAAGGCACAGGAAGGCAAACAGCCGTGCCGGTCAGCAGAGCCGTAAGGAGCCGCCTGATCGTCTTGCGGTCACCTGCCGCCACTAACCGTCCTCCTGATGAAGCAGAATCGTCGCTCCGAGAGCGAGGGCTACGATCACTGGAACCCACGCCGCCACAAACGGCGGAACGACGCCGCTGCTTCCGAATGCCTTCACAAGCACCGTGACGACATAAAGCATGAAGCCCGACAGGATTCCACCCAGAATCACTGAGCGGGATTGGTTGAACCTACTGAATTTTAACGAGACCGTAGCGGCAATGAGGGTCATGGCGACCAAGAGTATGGGTAATGACAGGAGAGAGTGGTACTGTGTTTCGAGTGCCTTTGTCGACACACCGAATGACCGGGCCACAGCGATTTTTCTAGAAAGATCATAAAATGCAACGGTTTCCGGTGTGGCCAGGCGCTCCTGCACGAACTCTCTCTGCAGGTTTGTACTGACGGAGGCTGTGGCGAGCCTTGTGGGAACCTCTCCCGGACGGGTTTCGGTAACGTCGTTAAGTTCCCAGTAACCATCTTTCAGTTTTGCCGATGCAGCGTCCTGGCGGAGGATGATGCGGCCGTCTCCGTCGAAGTGGAGAAGCACGACGTCGATGAGCAGCGTTCCCTGCTCGAGAACGGTGCGTGCGCCGACGACGACGTCCTGCGAACCGCTGATCTGGCGGAGCCAGGGAATGGAACTGGTGTTGTTTTTCCCGCCGGCTTCGCGCCATTCCGTCTGAATGAGCAGAGCCTGCCGCTGGCCGAATGCTGCGATCGGATTGATGATGAAGGTTGTGCAGAGGCCGACCATGAGCGCGCCGAGCACGAAGGGCAGCATGAACTGCCAGACGGATATTCCCGCCGCCCGCGCGACAACCAGCTCCGACTTGCGATTGAGTGTGATCAGCACCGTCATGCCGACGAACAGCGCGATGAAAGGGACTGTTTGCTGGAAGATCAGCGGCAGCCGCAGTGCGGTTAGGAAGAGTGCGCCGGAAACCGAGAAGCCCGCGAGGTCGGAAAAGCGGCCCGTCGTTTCGCTGAAATCGATCAGGAAGACAATTGCAGTGACGCCGAGGAAGAACCACAGCGTGACGGCAAGGTATCGCTTGAGGAAATAGCGGCCAAGGGTGGTGATCATTTTGAGTCACCCTGAGGGGAGTCGAGTCTGTCGATTCGAGCCTGCACGGCGGTAATCAGCCCGGCTCCACGCTGCGTCATCGAGGCGGGCAGCCGCAGCGCCCGGCCGCGCGAGAGCACCATCCAGCAGATGCCGATGGTAACCAGCGGCACGGCATAAACGAGCGGGATGTAGATCGCCCTGCTTTCCACCAGATTGACGGTGTAGTTCGACAGCCAGTAGAGGCCGAGGGCGAGCGTGAGGGCCAGCGCCATCGGATGCAGCCTCGCTTCCCTATGCGAGCGTGCATCCCCGGCGACGACGAGCGAGATGAGCGCCACCGCCAGCGGAAAAAGCCACGCAGTCAATCTTTTGTGCAGTTCCGCACGGTATTCCCCCGGAGCCTTGATCACTTCCGGATCGGCAGGGTCAGGCGACAGAAGGAAAAGAAGGTTACGGTCGCTCGCGCGGAATCGTGCCTGTCCGCGCGATTGCGACAGTTCGGAAAGATCGAACGAATAGGAGACGAACCGGACGATCGAGACATTGCCGTCACGCGCCTTGCGCTGCACTTCGCCGTCGCGCATCACCAGCGCCGTCCCGCTCTCGTCGACCGCTCCCTCGCGGGCGTAATAGATGAGATCGAAGGCGGGATCGCGGGAATCGGCGACGAGCAGACCTTTCAGTACCCGGCCGGACAGGCGCTCGGAGATCTGGACATAGAGACCGTCATCGATGCGGCGGAACGTCTTTTCCTCGATGACCGAGGAGAGCAGGTCTGCATAGGCTGCGGCGATCATCTCGCGCGCGGCGACGCGCAGCTTGGGGTCGACGAAGTTCGACATCACGAACGAGAAGGCGCAGAGCACCACCGCCAGCGTCAGAATCGGTTTCATGATGATGCTGCGAGAGGCGCCGGCCGCGTCGATGACCGCGAGTTCCGAATCGTTGTTCATCGCGGTCAGCGTCTGCGTGATGCCGATTGCCAGCGCGAAGGGCATGACCGTCGACACCAGCGTCGGCAGAATGAGGCTCGCCAGCTTCATGAACGAGCCGATCGACTGGCCGCTGTCGGTCACCAGGTTGATGCGGGCGAGCACCTGGGTGGTCCAGATGATGGCTAATACCGGCAGGAGTGCGGTCAGAAACATCTGCCACACACGCTTGACGATATAGGCTTCGAGCAGCTTCATCCGGCATCCTGATTATGACCGCATCCTGGGCGGTGCATCCACTTTCGACCGGCTGTCTTACGCTGCGAAAATCGATTTGGCGACAGGCAACTTGACCATTTCGGTCCGCCGTATCTGCAAGTTCCACAAATCCGCGGCAGCAAAGACACAGGCGAACACGGCGGTGCAAGACAGCCATCTGACACCGCGTTTGACAGGTAGTGACGCCGGACATCAGGCACAACAGCCACGACATCAAAACGCGATCGCCATGCTCTTCTGTCTGGCCGAAGCACTGAAGCGATGGTTGAAGACCTGCTGTTCAAATTGTGCACTTGTCTTGGCGGCCGAAACCGGGATGATCGGCGCGTGTTTTTTCGCATCCGACCGGGGTATCCATGGCTTCCAAGTTCGACATTTCCTTCGCCAAGTCCGCACCTCTTTCCGGAACGGTCGCTATTCTCCTGCAGACGTCTGATGGAGAACCACCGGCCGGCGCAGCCGACGCGGACCCGTCCGGGGTTTACGAGCGCGCTGCGAAGGTGGGCCGGTTCAAGGCCAAGGCGATGTCGATGCTCGACATTGTCGCGCCGCACGGATCCGAAGCCGATCGCCTCGTGGTGGTCGGGCTTGGAAAAGCCGAGGCGTTGAAGCCACACGACTGGTTGCGTGCCGGCGGCGTGGCGGCTGCGGCAGTGAAGGGGGCCGACAAGGTTGTCGTGTTCGTCGACGCTCCGGGTGCCGGTGCTTCTGCCCGATCGGTCGCCGACTTCGCACTCGGCATGCTGCTCAGGGCCTACAAGTTCGATGCGTACAAGACGACGAAGAAGAACGGCGACGAGGACGACACCCCCGCGAAGGAGAAGACGGTCAAGGTCACCATCGTCACCGCCGATGTCGCGGCCGCGAGGAAGGCGTTCCAGGAGGCGGAAGTAATCGCCGACGGCGTGATCCTCGCGCGCAATCTCGTCAACGAACCGGCCAACGTTCTGGGGCCGGAAGAGTTCGCCGCCCAGGCCAAGGAACTGGAAGAGCTCGGGGTCGAGGTCGAGATCCTCGGCGAGAAGGAAATGAAGAAACTCGGCATGGGTGCGCTTCTCGGCGTTGCTCAGGGGTCCGTTCGTCCGCCGCGCCTCGTCGTGATGCAGTGGAAGGGTGGCAAGGCCGAGGACAAGCCGCTCGCCTTCGTCGGCAAAGGCGTGGTCTTCGATACTGGCGGCATTTCCATCAAGCAGGCCGCAGGCATGGAGGACATGAAGGGCGACATGGGCGGTGCCGCTGCCGTTGTTGGCCTGATGCACGTGCTCGCCGCCCGCAAGGCCAAGGCGAATGTCGTCGGCATCATCGGCCTCGTCGAAAACATGCCGGACGGCAATGCCCAGCGTCCGGGCGACATCGTCAAGTCCATGTCCGGCCAGACAATCGAGGTCATCAACACCGATGCCGAAGGCCGTCTCGTTCTCTGCGACGCCCTCTGGTACTGCAATGACCGCTTCAAGCCGGAATTCATGGTGAACCTCGCCACGCTCACCGGCGCCATCGTTGTCGCGCTCGGCAACCTGCACGCCGGCCTGTTCTCCAACGACGATGCTCTTTCGGAGAAGCTGCTCAAGGCGGGGCTGGCGACCAATGAACGGCTGTGGCGGATGCCGCTCGGCGACGACTACGACAAGATGATCGATTCCAAGTTCGCCGACATGAAGAACACCGGCGGGCGCTATGCCGGTTCGATCACCGCCGCGCAGTTCCTGAAGCGCTTTGTCGGTACGACCCCCTGGGCGCATCTCGATGTCGCCGGCACGGCCATCGGTTCGCCGTCGGACGAGATCAACCAGTCCTGGGCCTCCGGTTTCGGCGTGCGCCTTCTCGATGAACTGGTTCGCGCCAACTACGAGGCGTGAACACCTGGAAGGCACCGGTCTTGGCCGAGATCCTGTTCTACCATCTGACCGAGTCCAAGCTCGAGGACGCCCTGCCGCCGCTTCTGGAAAAGAGCCTGGAGCGCGGCTGGGTCGTCGTCGTGCAGACGGCGGATGCCGCTCGCCGTGACGCGCTCGACACACATCTATGGACCTGGAGGGAGGAGAGTTTCCTTCCGCATGGGACCGATGATGGCGCCGATGCCGCCGAACAGCCGGTTCTGCTGACAACGGAACCCGGCAACCCGAACGGTGCCAGCGTTCGCTTCATTGTGGATGGCGCCGAGCCACCCGAAACCCTCGACTACGACCGCGTCGTCTTCGTCTTCGACGGTCACGATCAGGCGCAACTGGAGAAGGCGCGCGAGCACTGGAAACGGCTGAAAGGCGAGGGTCACGCGCTGACCTATTGGCAGCAGACGCAGGAAGGTCGGTGGGAGAGGAAGGCCTGAGGATCAGGCGAGGTCGGTTTTCGCGAAGTCCTCGCCGACATAGATGAATGGCAGCCCGACCTCTTTGGCTCCCGCATAACTGAAGCAATCGCCGAAATTCAATCGCGCCGGATGCCGGCCCTTGCCATAGTGGGCGAAGGCATCGAGGGCTGCGATAGCCGTTGCTCGTGTAATGGGCGAGATTTCCACGTTCAGGTCGTCAAGGAACTCCAGAACGAAATCCCGGACAGTTGATATGTCTTTCTCGGCCTTTCGCGCCAGAACAACCGTTGTCTCGTAGATCACGGTGGCATTGGTGCTGAGATTGGTGGCCGCCGCTTCGATGCGATCCAGCATGTCCTGACGTCCAGGCGCGAGCGTCAAAATCTCGACGAGCGCAGAGCTATCGATGAACATCGTCATCGCCCCACATTTCGTCCAGAAAAGCCTTTTCGTCGTAAGGCTTCAGAGCTTCGTAAGGGGGCATGTCATACTTGGCGCGCAACTTATCGAGCCGTTCGCGCAGCGAAAGTTCTGGCGCATTTGCAGCCGGATCCGGAGAGCTTTCCACCACCCGTTCCAGTGCCTGTCGGATGGCGTCGGTTTTGGTTGGCGCCTTCAATATCTTCCGGGCCTGTTCGGCAAGCTGGTTGACCCGTTCGTCACGAACGTAGAGGGGCATGGTGTCACCTCGTGAATATACACGGGAAGATAGTGTATATCCCTGACGGCGACAAGCGGCTCAGCCTGCCATCGCCTCCTCGTATTCCGCCGACAGTTCCAGCCACTGCTCCTCCGCCTCCGCCAGCCGGGCGGCCGCCTCGCCGCGTTGCTTGGCCTTCTCGGCGGCCTTGGCGGGAGACTTTTCGTAGAGCGCCGGATCTGCAAGTTCCGCATCAAGAGCCTGAATCAATGTCTCCAGTTTTTTCGTCAGGGACTCGATTTCGTTGATCTTTTTCTTGAGCGGCGCCAGCGAAGCGCGCTTTTCGGCGGCCGCCTTGCGCTGGTCGGCCTTGTTGATCTGGCCGTTCGCGGCATCACCCTTGTCTCGGTCGTCAGACTTGCGCGCCGAGGCAACAATCAGACTGCGGTAATCTTCCATGTCGCCGTCGAACACGCTGACCGTGCCGTTGTTGACCAGCCACAGCCGGTCGACGGTCGCCTCGATCAGGTGACGGTCGTGGGCGATCAGGATGACGGCGCCGTTATAGTCGTTCAATGCCTCGATCAGCGCCCGGCGGCTGTCGATGTCGAGATGGTTGGTCGGCTCGTCGAGGATCAGCAGGTTCGGCGCGTGGAAAGCCGAAAGGCCCATCAACAGTCGCGCCTTCTCGCCGCCGGAGAGGTCCTTGGCAGCCGTCGCCATCTTCTCGGTCGTCAACCCCATCTGGGCGACACGGGCGCGCACCTGCGCCTCGCCGGCGAGCGGCATCAGCCGCCGCACGTGGTCGACGGGTGTTTCGTTCGGCACGAGATCATCGAGCTGGTGCTGGGCGAAGAAACCGACCGATAGATTGGGCGCGAGCTTCATCTCGCCCGCTTGCAGGTTGAGCCGCCCGGCGATCAGCTTGGCGAAGGTCGACTTGCCATTGCCGTTCGAGCCTAGTAGGGCGATGCGGTCGTCGTTGTCGATCCTGAGGTTGATGCCCTTCAGCACCGGCTTGCCCGGCGCGTAGCCGACCGCCCCACCAGAGATCGAGACGATCGGAGAGGCAGGTTGCTTCTCAGGCTCCGGGAAGGTGATCGGCTGGACATGATCCTCGATAACGGAGGCGACCGTTCCCAGTCGTTCCAGCGCCTTGACGCGGCTCTGCGCCTGCCGGGCCTTGGATGCCTTGGCCTTGAAGCGGTCGATGAAGCTCTGCAGATGTTTCCGCGCCGCCTCGTTCTTCGCCTTGGCCTTCATCTGCAATTCGTCGGCCTCGGCCTTCTGCCGTTCGAACTGGTCGTAGCCGCCGCGATAGAAGGTGAGCTTTTTCTGATCCAGATGGATGATCGAGTTGACCGCGGTGTTCAGCAGATCGCGATCGTGACTGATGATGATGACGGTGTGCGGATAACGCCGGACATAGTCCTCCAGCCAGAGCGTGCCTTCGAGATCGAGATAGTTGGTCGGCTCATCGAGCAGCAGCAGGTCCGGTTCCGAAAACAGCACCGACGCAAGCGCCACGCGCATGCGCCAGCCGCCGGAGAAGGATGATGCCGGTCGCTGCTGGGCCTCGTGATCGAAGCCGAGGCCGGCGAGGATGGTCGCGGCGCGCGCCTCTGCCGAATGGGCGCCGATATCGGCGAGCCGGGTCTGGATCTCGGCGATCCGGTGTGGATCGGTCGCCGTCTCTGCCTCCTTGAGAAGCGCCGCGCGCTCCTTGTCGGCGGAGAGCACGATGGAGATCAGCGACTCTTCCGTTCCCGGAGCTTCCTGAGCCACCTGGCCGATACGGGCGTTCTTCGGGATCGATACGGAACCGCTTTCAGCGGCGAGATCGCCGGTGATCACCCTGAAAAGGGTCGATTTGCCGGCGCCGTTGCGGCCGACGAGGCCAGCTTTGGTGCCGGCCGGCAGCGAGACGCTGGCATGGTCGATGAGCAGGCGCCCGGCGATGCGGGCGGAAAGGTCGGTGATCGTGATCATGGCTTGGCTTTTGGCGCAAAGGCGCCGCCAAGACAAGGGCCGGCCGGCTCCTCGACGTGCTTACGCGGCCACGCGCTGTCCGCCGTGTTTCTTGCCGAAGCAGACGATAGGACGACCCGTTTCGTACCGTGCCGTGTTCAGCGCATGCTGGGCCTGGACCAGAATGTCGTTGGCACGCTCGGCCTTGTCCGACATGGCAAACCCCACCATGAGGTCAATGCCCCGGCCGTTCATGTCGTTTTCCGCCGCGTAGACGAGGTTGGTCTCGACGGTGTGGCGCAGACGCTCGGCGATCGCCATCACGTCATCATGAACCACGTCGTTGAAGATGAACAGGAACTGGCCACCTTCGGCGCGGGCGACGAAGTCGTTCTTCTTGATTGCCTTGCGCAGGATCGCTCCCAGCCGTTTCAGCATACGGTTGGCCGCATCCTCGCCGTACTGGCGGCGGATGGCTTCCAGCTCGAACGCTTCGGCGGCGACCACCGCCATGTGCCGCGGCGCGTCTCCGCTGTAGAGTTCCTCGATCCGGCGGGCGAACGCTACCCGGTTTGGAAGCCCGGTCAGCCGGTCGCGCACCGCGGCCTCATGGGCCTTCTGCGCAGCCTTCTCTGCCTGCTCGATCTGGTGAAGTCCGGTCTTCAGCGTTCCGGTGAGCGTCGATTCAGCCTGGATAAGGTCCGCCGCCGCGGCGCTGAGCGCGCCCAATTCTTCGATCAAGGTAGAAAGCGGCCGTTCGCTGTCGTCCCGAATGGATTGAGAGATCCTCTGCAGCGACTGGAGGAAAGTCTGCTTGCGACTGACACCCGCCGTCAGCATTTCCGCGAGGTTCTTGAGGATATCGACCGCCTCACGCTGGATCTTCTCCTCCGCCAGCCCGCAATGGCTGACCAGCCGGTATTTCAGGCCGATCTGGTCGAGATGAAGTTGCGTTGGTCGTTTGCCAAGCGCGGCGAGGTCGCGCGCCAGCATCGGATCATGACCGAACAGCGCCTCGTGAAAGAGCTCGTAGTTTCGCGGCAGGCCGGCAACCTGGTACTTCGCCATTTCCCCGGCAACGCGCTGCAGGACGTCGTTCTGCACCCGTGTCGGCTGCTGCGAAAAGCTTCTCATAAACGTGCCTCCCAGCCCTGCGGGCCAATACACTTTTCCTCAGGGGAGCACTAAGGCACGGTATCCCATGAAAAATTGTTAAGCGGGCGAAGGAATAGGCGGCTGAATTCAACGACATATTGGAGTGGTTAAGAACAGATTTCCTGGCTGCTGTCGCCGTGCCGGAATAGGGTGACGTTAAACTTGAACCGTCCGGCTCGGCGTGGGATAGCCTTCAGGAGGCAGAGGCGGCTCACAGCCACTGCTTCCCCTCACTCCGGAGGAAATAAATCAGGTCCAGCGACAGGCTCGGCTTTCCCAGTGAGGTCAGGATGGCGTGGCACTGACCCCGGTGATGAGTCTGGTGGTTGAACATATGCGTCAGCGCCGGGCCGAGCTTGTGGGTGATCTTCTCCGGTTTGCTGATCGGAGAATAGGTAAAGGTGTCGTCCAGTCTTTCGTCCGTCAGCGTGTCCACCCAGCGGATGATGCGTTCGTCCTCCACGATGCGGGCGGACGAGAGGTCGGCAAGCGCCGCAAATGGCTTCTCGTCCAGCGCGGTATGGGCCGGGCCTTCGCCCGTCATCCGGCGCAGCCAGATACGATCTGCCACGACGAGATGGGTCATCGTTGCAAACAGAGAGCCGAAGAATGCACCGCAGTCGGAATTAAGCTCCTCCGGCGAAAGCTCGCCCGCCGCCGCGTATAGAACCCGGTTTGCCCAGGAATTGTAGGCCGCGAACATTCGGTAGTGTTCCTTCATTGTCGTCCCCTTTCTTCAATGTCGTCATCACTACACGAAATTTCTGCAACGGATTCTGATGGCTTCCATGAAATAAGCTGATTTGATCATCTCGGCCTTCCCAGAAATATTCGCAGCCGGTTCAACACGAAGGAGCTCTTATGGCGATCACTCTCTACTCCCTTTGCGGTTCCGACAGAGCCCGGCCGTTCTCGCCGCACTGCTGGAAGACGGTCATGGCCCTGCGGCACAAGGGGCTCCCTTTCAAGGAGGAGCCGATGCCGTTCACCGCTATTCCGGGCATTGAGGGCGGTGTCTCGAAGACCGTGCCGATCCTGCGCGACGGCGAACGCATTGTCTCCGACAGTTTCGCCATCTCGCTTTATCTGGATGAGGCTTATCCGAACCATCCGACGCTGTTCGGCGGAGAGGGCGGCAAGGCGCTGGCTCGCTTCGTCGAAGCCTATTCGCAGACCACGATCCATCCGGCCGTGACCCGCATCGCCATCGTCGACATTCACGACATGCTGGCCCCCGAGGACCAGGCCTATTTCCGTGATAGCCGGCGCGAGCGGCTGGGCAAGGAGATCGAGGAGGTGGCGGCCAACCGCGCCGCCGAGATCGAGGCATTCCCGGACAAGCTGAGGCCGTTGCGCTACATGCTCAATCACCAGCCGTTCATCGGCGGAGAGGCGCCTCTGTTCGCCGACTACATCGTCTTCGGCGCGCTGCAATGGCTCCGGATCACCGCCGGCTCGGTCTTCCTGCCCGACGATGACCCGGTTACTGCCTGGTTCGATCGTTGCCTCGACCTCTACGACGGAGCGGCTCGCAAGGTCGCGTGAGAAGGCCCGGAGGTGAAAGAAGGGCTCGCGCTGGAATGCGGGTTTCGGGCACATCGCGGGCAATCCTTTGGTTTGGTTGCGACACCCGCGCGAAATTCGCCCATCCCCCTTGTCTTCGCGATTCGGGGCGGGTAGATACCGCCCACTTTCCCTGACAAACAAAGGATGAGACTGATGGCGATTGAACGCACCTTCTCGATGATCAAGCCGGATGCCACCAAGCGCAACCTGACCGGTGCGATCACCAAGATTCTCGAAGAAAACGGCCTCCGCGTCGTCGCTTCCAAGCGCGTATGGATGAGCAAGCGCGAAGCCGAAGGCTTCTACGCCGTTCACAAGGACCGTCCGTTCTTCGGCGAGCTCGTCGAGGGCATGACCTCCGGCCCGACCGTCGTCCAGGTTCTCGAAGGCGAGAACGCCATCCTGAAGAACCGCGAGATCATGGGTGCGACCAACCCGGCCCAGGCCGCCGAAGGCACGATCCGCAAGCAGTTCGCGCTGTCGATCGGCGAGAACTCGGTCCACGGCTCGGACGCCCCGGAAACCGCCGCCCAGGAAATCAAGTACTGGTTCTCCGATACCGAGATCGTCGGCTGAATCAGCGTCTGAGGCCTTCGCCTCAAGAGACTGAAATGAATCATGAAACCGGCGCCGTGAGGCGCCGGTTTTTTGTTGAATCAGTTTCTGCAGATGCGGTCCTGGTCAGGCCTTGGGGCAGGTTGGGTCCGGGGAATAGTCCGCCGTACCGTCGCCGGGAAAGATCTCCGGATTGGGTGTGTAGAAGGGTCCGACCACGAGCGGTTTGGCAGGCAGTACCGTCTGGTCGAGACTCGACGTGACTGTGGTATCGATCTCCTGGATCATGGTCGTGTCCGCGCCGAGCACGCGGATCGTCACGGAATAGGGATGGCCCTTGACGATGCAATGCACAGCCGGGCTTTCGAGCGTGACCTTGATCGCGGCGGGAGATACCGTCGTGCGTGTCACCAGCAGCTCACCTCCGGCCGGATTTTCGAAACTCGTCTCGATGACGGTGCCCGCCGGTATTGGAGCTTTCCGGTCGAGGGTAAGCACGTAAGTCGCCCGAGCGACGCGATAGTTGAAGACGAAGATGCGACCGGACAGCACGAACGGACCTTCCTTCTCCCGCTGACAGCCGATTGCAGAAAGCAGGCCGGCAAGCAGGACGACACCGGCAACAACAGGAGGCGCTCTCATGTCACAACCTCCGCCTTCCTGCGCCGATAGTGGCGGTTCGCCTTGACGCGGTTGCCGCAGACCGCCATGTCGCACCAGGTGCGGCTCCTGTTCTTGCTGCGATCGAGAAACAGCCAGCCGCAATTGCCGCAGATCTTCATCCGCTGGGGTTCCGGCTCAACGAGCAGCCTCAGTGCGGACCGGGCAGTGGCCGCTTCGAGGCGATCATCCTCGTCCGCTGTCTTGAGACAGGCGGCGGCGGTTTCGAGCAGCTTTGCCAGCCGTCCCCGGTCGTCGTTACCGAGCGTCCGCTGCCGGAAATAGTCGTCGATGGCTTCCCGGAGCGCGATCAGCAACGGGCGATATTCCCCGGCCGTCGGCCGCAACTCGCCGAACAGCGCCTTTTCTGCACAGAATTCCGATGCGGCGCCTGCGAACCCGTCCATATGCGCAGGCACGGCGAAGCGGTCCACGCTGCGCTCCGGGTCGAAGCGGAGAACGACGCTGTTGGCAACGTCCAGCGCCAGCGCGCCGCCGGAAAAACGGTGAGGGGTCCAGGCAAAGTTCATGCGGATCATTGTAACTGGTAAAATGAGTTTTACTAGTTATAAATGTGGACGGAGGTTCCATGGCCTACGTCCTGCAGCAGCTCGCCAATGCCATGCCCGTCGCCGCGCTCTATGCTGCGCTGGCGTTTGGCTACTCGATCGCTTTCGGCATGACACGCCGGGCCGACATCGTCTTCGGCGCGCTGTTCGCCTTTTCCGGACAGATCTATCTCCTATTCACCGCAATCGGCTGGAACGCGCTGGTCCTGATACTGCCGGCGGCGCTGGCGTTCGGTGCGGCGGTTTCGGTGGCCTACACGCTGATTGCGGGATACTGGGTGGGCCGCTCCGTCATGTTGCCGCAACCGGCCGGCTGGCGCTGGACGGAAAGGGGCTTTGGCTGCCTCGCCTCCTCGATCAGCGGATCGTTTTCTGGAGCGAGCATGGCTTCGAGGTCAGCCTGACGGTGATCCAGCTTGTCAACACGGCCGCCATGGCCGCGATCGTTGCGGCGGGGCATCTGATCCTCGACAGGACGTCGCTCGGCCGGATCTGGCGCGCGGTCTCCGACGATCCGGCCGCCGCCGAGCTTTGCGGCGTTGATGCGGCGCGCGTCTTCGTCCTGTCCTATGTCGCTGCCACGGCAGTCGCAACCGCCTGCGGCCTGCTCGCGACCTCCTATTACGGCACGATGGATTTCGGCGCCGGCCTGATGTTCGGGTTGAAGGTGGTGCTGATTGCCGCCGCCGGAGGCTATGGAGTGCCGCTTCGCTCCGCCCTTGGTGCGGCCCTCGTCGGACTGGCGGAAACCCTATGGAGCGGCTACGCGCCGATCGTCTGGCGCGATCTGGTGATCGTCGGGGCGCTGGTGGCGGTGCTGGTCGTCAGCCGCCGCGAACGGGCGATCCCTTGAAAGACCTCAGGTCCACTTGTCGCGGGCCTTGTCGTCGGCGTCCTTGGCCTCGACCCAGCCGCCCTCACTGCCGTCCCTGCCGTGCTCCTTCTTCCAGAAGGGGGCGGAGGTCTTGAGGAAGTCCATCATGAAGCTGGCGCCGTCGAAGGCCGCCTGCCGGTGTGGCGCTGCCGCGACAACCAGCACAATGTTCTCGCCCGGCTTGATTTTACCGAACCGATGGATGGCGGTAAGGCCGAGCAGGCCGAAGCGCGCGATCGCCTCAGAACCGATCCGCCGCATCTCTGCTTCCGCCATGCCCGGATAATGTTCAAGTTCAAGCGCCGCCAGTCGTCCGCCTTCGTCCCGGCAGAGGCCGGTGAAGGAAACCACGGCGCCGACGTCCCACCGTCCTTCAACGAGCCGGGAGGTCTCGGCATTCAGGTCGAAATCTTCGCGCTGTACGCGGATTATGGGGCTAGGGGTCATTGTTCTCTCCCCCTTCTCCCCAGCGGGGAAAAGGTGGTCCGAAGGACCGGATGAGGGGGAGCTTGCTCAAGGGGCTTCGCCCCCTCATCGCCTCGCTGCGCCCGGCACTTCTCCCCGCTGGGGAGAAGAGACTTGTCGTCGACGCTTGCCGGCGACCGGTCATCTCATCCGCCCGTCATAGGTGGGAACAGGCCGATCTCGCGCGCGCCGGCAATGGGCTCGTCGTGGTGGACATGTTCCTGATTGATGGCAACCCGGATCGCCTTGGGAAATTGCAGCGCGTTCTCGTATTCCTCGCCGAGCCCGCGCAGGTATTCGACCAGATCGCCGGCGGTCTTCACGTGATCAGGCAGGTCGAGTTCTTCCTCGCCCTTGCCGATCCGTTCGCGCACCCAGGCGAAGTAGACGAGCTTGACCATCACGCCTCATCCACGATGTGCTTGGCGCCGGCGCGGAAATAGTCGTAGCCGGTATAGAAGGTGAGGATCGCCGCGATCCAGAGCAAGGTGATGCCGATCTCGGTCGTGTAGGGCAGCACCTTGTCGCCGGCAGGTCCCGCCAGCAGGAAGGCGATGGCGACCATTTGCACGGTGGTCTTCCACTTGGCGATGCGGGTCACCGGCACGCTGACCTTCAGCGCCGCCAGATATTCGCGCAGGCCAGACACCAGGATCTCACGGCAGAGAATGGTGATCGCCGCCCACAGCGACCATCCGGCGATCGTGCCGTCTGCTGCCATCAGTAGCAGGACGGAGGAAACCAGCAGCTTGTCGGCGATCGGGTCCAGCATGCGCCCGATATTGGAGGTCTGGTTCCAGATGCGGGCGAGGTAGCCGTCGAGATAGTCGGTGATCGATGCGGCGATGAACAGCCCAAGCCCCGCCCAGCGGGCAAAATCGGTGCTCTGCAATCGGCCTTCGAGGAAGAAGCACACGACGATCAGCGGTACGGCGAGAATGCGGCCATAGGTGAGCAAGTTGGGGATGTTATAGGCGCGGGAAGCCATGAAGGACCTGTCTGCTTGCGTTTGCCTCTAGTTGAGACTTCGTGACGCGAACGTCAACTATCCATTCGTGTCTTTTTGGAGGAGCCAGGGGAAGTCGCCTGGGGTGTTATTCCGCCCCGCTCTCGTGGAAGTGATTGTAGACAAGCCGCGCGACCGCTTCGGAAATGCCTTCCACCGCCATGAGGTCGCTGACGGCAGCGCGGGAAACGGCCTTGGCCGTACCGAAATGCTGCAGCAGGGCACGCTTGCGGGTCGGACCGATGCCCGCGATCTCGTCGAGCGGGTTCTTGACCATTTCCTTCTTGCGCCGGGCCCGGTGCGAGCCGATGGCGAAGCGGTGCGCCTCGTCGCGCATGCGCTGGATGAAGTAGAGCACAGGATCGCGCGGCGGCAGGCTGAAATCCGGCTGGCCGTCGACGAAGAAGCGCTCGCGGCCGGCCTCGCGGTCGGCGCCCTTGGCGACGCCGATGGCGATCACGCAGTCACGGATGCCGAGTTCATCGAGGATGCCGCGAACCGCCGTCATCTGCCCCTGGCCGCCGTCGATCAGGATCACGTCCGGCCAGGCTGGGAAACCGGCATCAGTTGCGTCCTCGGGAGCGGGTGCGTTCCGGTCCGGCTTGCCTTCCTCCTTCAGGAGGCGCGCGAAACGCCGGGTCATCACCTCGCGCATCATGCCGAAGTCGTCGCCCGGCGTGATGTCGGTCGAGCGGATGTTGAACTTGCGGTACTGGTTCTTGACGAAACCCTCAGGCCCCGCGACCACCATGCCGCCGACCGCGTTCGTGCCCATGATGTGGGAGTTGTCGTAGATCTCGATCCGGCGCGGCACATAGGGGAGCTTGAAGGTCTCGGCGAAGCCGGCGAGCAGTCGTGCCTGCGAGGAGGTCTCCGCAAGTTTGCGGCCATGGGCCTCACGGGCGTTGGCCACGACATGGTCGACGACGTCCTTCTTCTCGCCCCGCTGAGGCACGAGGATATGCACCTTGTGCCCCGCCTTCTCGGTCAGCGCGGCGGCGAGCAGTTCCTGTTCATCGATCGTCTCCGACAGCAAAACCTGCCGGGGGCAGGGCTTGTCGTCATAGAATTGGGCAAGGAACGCGCTCAGCACTTCGGCGCCGGAAAGCTGCGGATCGGCTTTCGGGAAATATGCGCGGTTGCCCCAGTTCTGCCCCGTCCGGAAGAAGAACACCTGAATGCAGGTGAGCCCGCCTTCGTGATGAATGGCGAAGACGTCGGCTTCCTCGATACTCGAAAGGTTGATGCCCTGGTGGCTCTGCACGTGGCTGAGCGCGGCGAGACGGTCGCGATAAACGGCGGCACGCTCGAAATCGAGGTTCTCCGCCGCTTCGTTCATCTGCTCCGCGATGGCTTCCTTCACGTTCTGGCTCTTGCCGGACAGGAAGTCCTTCGCCTCCTGAACGAGTTCGCGATAGGCCTCGTCGCTGATCTCATGGGTGCACGGGCCGGAACAGCGCTTGATCTGGTAGAGCAGGCAGGGGCGGGTGCGGGTTTCGAACACGCTGTCGGTGCAGGTGCGCAGCAGGAAGGCGCGCTGCAGCGAGTTGATGGTGCGACCGACCGCCATGGCCGAGGCGAACGGACCAAAGTAGTCGCCCTTCCGCGCCCGCGCGCCGCGATGCTTGTAGATCGCCGGCGCCCGTCCGTCGCCGGTGATCAGGATATAGGGAAAGCTCTTGTCGTCGCGCAGCAGCACGTTGAAGCGCGGGCGCAGCCGCTTGATGAGATTCGCCTCGAGCAGCAGTGCTTCGATCTCGGTGCGCGTCGTGACGAACTCCATGTGCGTCGTCTCGCGTACCATCCGGCCGATGCGGTTCGAATGTACGCGGCCCTGCGCGTAGTTGCCGACGCGCTTCTTCAGGCTGCGCGCCTTGCCGACATAGAGCACATCGCCGTCGGCGTTCAGCATGCGATAGACGCCAGGGCCGTTCGGCAGCTTCTTGACGAACTCGGCGATCAGTTCGGCGCCCTTCAGGCCGTGAACGGCGGTTCCGCCCTCGTTCCAGTCGATGGCGGGCACGGAAACGGGCGCGGCCGATTCGACGATGACGTCCTCGTCATCGTCTTCGGTCCCGTCGTAGAGAATGCCGCCATCGGCGACCTTTCCACCCGTCATTCCCTGATCTCCGTTTCGCCGGGAAGGCGCCAAATCAGATGCTGCCCGCCGTCCAGGGCAATCATTTGGCCCGTGATCGACGGCGTGTCAAAAAGAAACCGGATCGTTCGGCCGAACTCCTCCAGCGACGGTCCCTGTCCAAGCGGCAGGCTGTCAATTTGGGCCTGGAAATCGGCGTCCTCCTGCCGTTCGCTCTTCACCGTAGGGCCGGGGCCGATGGCGTTCACCCGGATTCGCGGCGCGAACGTCTGCGCCATCGTTTGCGTCATCGTCCAGAGCGTCGATTTGGACAGCGTGTAGCTGAAGAAGCGCGGCGTGAGCGCCAGCACCCGCTGATCGATGATGTTGACGATGAGACCCGGGCTGCTATCCGGCAACTGTTCGGCAAGCGCCGCCCCGAGGATCATCGGCGCCCGTACGTGCAGGTCGAAATGCTTGGCGTAGCTTTCCGGATCGAACCGGCTGGCATCGTCCGGAATGAAGGCGGAGGCGTTGTTGACCAGAATGTCGACCGGGCCGAGCGTTTCCACAGCCCGGCCGACAATGGCCCGGGTTTCGTCGATGTCATGAAGATCGCCGGAAACGGCCACTGCACGGCACCCTTCGGCGCGCAACTGGCCGGCCAGGGCCTCGGCATCGTCGAGCGAGCGGTTTGCATGAATTGCGACACCGTACCCTCCGCGAGCGAGATCGGCGGCGATCGCCCGACCAAGTCGTTTTCCCGCGCCGGTTACCAGCGCATTGACGGTTTTATTGCTCATTTCGTTCGACCCCGCCCGCCAGGACTTCGTTTGCCGCCGGATATAACCTTTAAATCGGCCAGGAAAAGGGGCGGAGAGCATATTGCTGCCGATTCCGGACGTGTGGATTTCGGTGTTCGGAAAGTAATGATCGGGGTTTTGGAAGATTATTTATGTTTACATTTTGTTATGGTTAACAAATTCACTGTCGCATTATAGCAACATCAAATTTTCATCACCTGGTCGCCACAAACATTTCACAATTTTGCTCTTCCGAATCCGCAATTGAAATCCATTTTTCAGTGGAACGGGCAGGGACCACAAAGCGTTCTGATGGCCGGATGATTGTTCGGCCGTGCTGGACTAAAGGAGAATTTTAATGCGTAAACTCGTTCTGACCCTCATGGCATCCGCTGCTGGCGTGATGGCCTTCTCCGCCGCTCAGGCGGCTGATGCTGTCGATCAGGTGCCGGAAGCTCCGGTGGCTGAAACGTTTGCCGCTCCGCCGCAGGGCTGGACGGGCGCCTATATCGGTGGCGGTGTCACCTATGACTGGGGCCGCATGGGCGGTGGTGATCGCGATATCGACGGCGTCGGCGGCACGATCTACGGCGGTTACAACTGGCAGAGCGGCCAGATCGTTTACGGTGGTGAAGCCGATATTTCCTACAATGGCGCCGACGGCGATGCAGGTGGTCCAGGCCTGACCGGCGAGAGCGGTGTCAACGGCTCGATCCGTGGCCGAGTCGGTTACGACATGAACCCGTTCCTGATCTACGGTACCGCCGGTCTTGCCGTCGGCAACCACGAGCTCTCCGACGGTGCGGACTCCGACAGCAAGACGGCCTTCGGTTACACGGTTGGTGCCGGTGTCGAAGCGCTCGTAACCGACAACATCACCGCCCGCGTCGAGTACCGCTATACCGACTACCAGTCGAAGGACTTCGATCTGAGTGGCACGACCTATTCTCGCGGTTTCGACGACCACAGCGTCAAGGTCGGTATCGGCGTCAAGTTCTGATCGACCGATCCTCCCACGAAGAAGCCGGGCTCTGCCCGGCTTTTTTCGTTCAGGCCTGCGGCTTGAGAGCGTGATACTCCGGGAAATACTTTGCGAATTTCGATGGCCAGGCGGTGAGCGCCACGCGTCCATCCTCCCATTGGCCGGGAAAACGCAGCATCAGGTAACCGATCAGTGCAGCCAGCGAGAAATGTCCCCCATGCAGCGACTTGCCGGTCTTCGGCATGTTGGCGTTCAGCCGGTCCAGGCCGCGCGTTACCTTCCGCCACTGCCTGTCGATCTCCGGCTGATGCACCTTCTCCTCCGGGCGATGGCGCCTTTCGTACACGATCGCCAGCAAAGCGTCGGTGATACCGTCGCACAGTGCCTCCATCACCTCCGCCTCGGTCCGTTTCTCGTCCTTGCGGGGATAGAGCTTTCGGCCCGACTTGCGATCGAGGAAATGCATGATCGCCCGGCTGTCGAAAATCGTCGTACCATCGCCGACGACGAGCGTGGGAATCTTGCCGAGCGGGTTGGCGTCGAGCAGGAGCGCCGGCTCATCCGCAGTGGAAACCTTCACCGCCTCCATCTCGATGCCGAGGTGTGATGCGGCCATCCTGACCTTGGCGGAGTAGGGGGAGGCGGACGCGTAGAGAAGCTTCATGAAATCCTCAAATGAGTCGTGAATCGGAAAACGCGCCCGCTACCGTATGGCAGGCACGTCGAGCGTCGAAATCCTGCAGCGGTCATTGTCTACCTCACGGCAGGTCCGGAATTCGAGGTCGGGCGTCAGGCAGATCCGGATTTCGTCGAGGCGGTTGCCCTCGCAGGTCACCGCGATGCCGCCGCGATCCATGCCCGGATTGGCCGCGGTGAACAGTTCCTCGATCTCGTCGGTGCCAAGTTGCCGGGTACGCCGCGCATCCTTCAATACGTCCGGTACGCGGATTTTCTCGAAGGCCTTGCGCGTGGTTCGCAGGTACTGCTCCTGATTCAACCCCGAACACGTGCCGTGTCGGCGCCATTCATGGCCGATCAGGCCCATGCCGGGCATGATGTCGAAGAAACGACGACCAAGGCTTTCGGGGACGCGGTCGGAATGGTTGGTACTGCAGAATTCCGGATAACCGCGCTGATATTGTGGCCATAGTCCATGGACTATCAGGCCGTAGCGTCTCGACAGGCCGCATTGTTGCCGATTGTCCCGGCCTTCGTCGGACAGGCAGTAGGACGGCGACCATGATAGCGACAGCACAAAGAAATCGAACGCACCTGACCGGTTTTCGTCAGCAACTGCCGACGTGGTGGTGAGAATAGCGGCGCCCAGGACAAAAAGCAGGTACCGTACAGGTTGATCGCGCAAGCTCCCAGCCTCTAAACTGAATCGGTGATGCCGCCCCATGCCCCGCCGACTTAACACGCGGAGAGAACAACGAGACGGGATGAGATACAAGAAATATTTCTGGCCTGCCGTCGCCACGGCAACGATAGCTCTCTCTGGTTGGTTACTTTACAAAGAACTGCGGGGACTGTCGTTCGATGAACTGGCCGGAAGTCTGGAGGCTATCTCCGACGCGAACTGGGTGCTGTGCGCTCTCTCCACTCTGGTCGCCTATCTCGCCCTGGCCGGTTACGATCGCATTGCGCTGATGTACCTGAACAGGAAGGTCAACTGGCTTTTCATCACCGTCTGTTCGTTCACCACCTACGCACTGTCGCACAATGTCGGAGCCTCGGTACTCTCAGGGGGGGTGGTGCGCTATCGCGCTTATTCCTCCAAGGGGCTGGGACCCAGCGAGATCGGCATGCTGATTGCGTTCTGCTCCTTCACATTTGCACTCGGGGTGTTGATCCTGGCCGGTCTGGTCCTGATCATCGAGCCTGACATCACCGAGCGGTTTGGCGACGTTCTGACGCTCGGCGCATCGGCCGCTACGGGTTATGGTCTGCTGGCGCTCGTCGGGATTTATGTGTTGGGAAGTTTTCTCAAGCTCCGCACGCTGACCTTCGGCTCGTTGCAGGTGACATATCCGTCACCGCGCGTGGTGCTCTCGCAGGCGATGATCGGTCCGCTCGAGCTCCTCGGGGCGGCCGGCATCATATATTTTGCCTTGCCTGAGGTGGGAAATCCGGGCTTCGTCGTTGTGCTCGGCATCTTTCTGCTGTCGTTCTCGGCGGCGCTCATCAGCCACGTACCCGGGGGGCTCGGCGTTTTCGAACTGGTCTTCATCGTCGGCCTGCCGGACATGGATCCCGCTGACGTGATCGCCGCGCTCCTCGTCTTTCGGCTGTTCTACCTGATCATTCCCTTCATCATGGCGCTGGTCGTGATCGGGTTGTTCGAACATTCCCAGTTTCGTCGAAGGCGATCGGAAAACGGGCAATCGAAACGGTGACGGGTTATTCTCCGCGCAGCCAAAAGCAGCGTTGCGAGGCGAACCGATCCTGCGCCAGGACCGTCTTCAACTCCGGCAGCAGGGCGTGCAGTTCATCCTTCAGCGTGTAGGGCGGATTGACGACGATCAGACCGGAACCGCTGAGCCCGGTAATGTCACGGTCGCTCCTCACCGAAAGTTCGACGCAGAGCATCTTCGGAATGTCGAGCGCCTTCAGCATCTCGTGGAATTCGCCGATCGGCGCGCCTTTCTTGATCGGATACCAGAGGCAGTAGACGCCGTTGGAAAACCGACGGTACGCCTTCGCCAATCCTTCGGCCAGACGTTCGTATTCGTTCTCGACCTCGAATGGCGGGTCGACCAGCACGAGGCCGCGCTTTTCCTTCGGCGGCAAATGCGCCCCGAGCGCCAGCCAGCCGTCGAGTTCGGTCACGCGGACCTGGAAATCGCCTTCGAACTGGCGGGCGAGCACACGGTAGTCCTCCGGATGAAGCTCCATGGCCGACAGCCGGTCCCGCGGGCGAAACAGCATGCGGGCGAGCTTCGGCGAACCGGGATAACGGCGGATCTCGCCATCGGGATTGAGACTGCGGACGGCGTCGAGATAGGGTGCAAGCAGGTCGCGCGCCTGCGGCGAAAGCTCTGCTTCCAGCAGCCGGCCGATGCCGTCGCGCCACTCGCCGGTCTTCTGCGCTTCCTCGGAGGAGAGGTCGTAGAGACCGATGCCGGCATGGGTGTCCAGCACGCGGAACGCCTTGTCCTTCTGTTGCAGATAGACGATCAGCCGCGCCAGCACGGCGTGCTTCAGCACGTCTGCAAAATTGCCCGCATGATAGATGTGGCGGTAGTTCATGACCGTTCCTGATGCATCGGATGATTTGTTCGAATGGGGCTTTTGAGCACACGAGGCATGCCATATACAAAAGGCATGAACATCGCCGCTCCCCCACGCTCCGTTTCCGTCGGTCATACGGTCTGTCCGCACGACTGTCCATCGGCCTGCGCCCTCGATGTCGATATCGGTGCCGACGGGCGTATCGGCCGGGTGCGCGGCAGTGCCGACAACAGCTACACGGCCGGCGTGATCTGCGCCAAGGTCGCCCGCTATGCCGAACGCCTCTATCATCCCGACCGGCTGATGGTGCCGAAGCGCCGCAAGGGTGCCAAGGGCGCTGGCGAATGGCAGGAAATCTCCTGGGAGGCTGCGCTCGACGAAACCGCCGAGGCCTTCCTGAAGGCCGAGCAGCGTCATGGCTCCGAGGCGGTCTGGCCCTACTACTATGCTGGCACCATGGGGCAGGTTCAGCGTGATTCCATCGACCGGCTGCGGCATGCCAAGAAGTATTCCGGCTTTTTCGATTCCATCTGCACCAACCCTGCCTGGACCGGCTACGTGCTCGGCACCGGAGCGCTGCGCGGACCGGACCCGCGTGAAATGGCGGTCGCCGATTGTGTGGTGATCTGGGGCACCAATCCGGTCACCACTCAGGTCAACGTGATGACGCACGCCGTGAAGGCGCGGAAGGATCGCGGAGCGAAGATCGTCGTCATCGACATCTACGACAATCCGACCATGAAGCAGGCCGACATGGCGCTGATCGTGCGACCGGGAACGGACGCGGCGCTGGCCTGCGCCGTCATGCACATCGCCTTCCGCGACGGTCATGCCGATCGGGCGTACATGGAAAAATATGCGGACGATCCGGCGGGGCTGGAGGCGCATATGAAGACGCGCACGCCGGAATGGGCCTCTGCCATCACCGGACTGTCAGTCGGGGAGATCGAGGCTTTCGCCCGGCTGGTCGGCACGACGAAGAAGACCTTCTTCCGTCTCGGTTATGGCTTTACCCGTCAGCGCAACGGCGCGGTCGCCATGCATGCGGCGGTTTCGGTCGCAACAGTGCTCGGTTCCTGGCAATACGAGGGGGGTGGCGCCTTCCACAACAACGGTGCCATCTACCGCCTCGACAAGTCGACGCTGATGGGCACGTCGATGGTCGATCCGGATATCCGCATGCTCGACCAGTCACAGATCGGCCGCGTGCTGACCGGTGATGCCGAGGCGTTGCGTCATCGTGGGCCAGTGACTGCGCTGCTGATCCAGAACACCAATCCGGCGAATATCGCGCCCGAGCAGCGGCTGGTGAAGCGCGGCTTCCTGCGTGACGACCTGTTCACCGTAGTGCACGAGCAGTTCATGACCGACACGGCGGAACTTGCTGACCTCGTGTTGCCGGCGACCATGTTCGTCGAGCATGACGACCTCTACAAGGGCGGCGGCCACAATCACATCCTGCTTGGTCCGAAGCTGGTCGAGCCGCCGCCGACGGTGCGCACCAACCTGTTCGTCATCGAGGAACTGGCGAAGCGCCTCGGCGTCGCCGACCGGCCGGGCTTCGGCCTGACCGAGCGCGAACACATCGACCTGATGCTGAAGCCAAACGGCCTGCCGGGCTATGAGGAACTGAGCGAGGATCGCTGGATCGATTGCCAGCCGCCGTTCCGCGAGGCGCACTATCTCGACGGCTTCGGCCATGCCGACGGAAAATTCCGGTTCCGTCCGGATTGGGTGAACGGCAATGCGCCGAACCGTCCGCCGGAGAAAATGGGTCTGCAGGGACCGGTGGCGTCACTGCCGGAGTTTCCCGATCATGTCGACCTGATCGAGGTCGCGGATGAGGCGCATCCCTTCCGGCTGGCGACCTCGCCGGCGCGCAACTACCTCAATTCCACCTTCTCCGAGACTCCGACCTCGCGCCAGAAGGAAGGCCGTCCCGAAGTCATGGTCAATCCGTCCGATGCCGCGCGTCTCGGTATCGCCGATGGCGATATCGTCCGGATCGGCAATACCCGAGGCAGCCTGCGAATCCACGCCCGGGTGACCGACGCGGTGAAGGCCGGGGTGTTGGTGGCAGAGGGGCTATGGCCTAACCGGGCGCATCTCGACGGCGAGGGCATCAACATCCTGACAGGTGCGGACTCGGTCGCGCCCTTCGGCGGTGCCGCCGTTCACGACAACCGGGTGTGGATCGAGCGGATCTCTGCATGAAGAAGTTCGACCGCACGCGGATCGATATCGTCGAGGACCGGACGGTGTGGAAGGGCTGGAGCCATCTGCGCCGGATCATCTTCGACTACACGTCCGACGCGGGGAAGAAGCACCAGTTGGACTGGGAAGTGTTCGACAGAGGGGAGGCGGTCTGCATTCTCCTTCACGACGAGGCGCGCGACAGCGTCGTGCTCGTACGGCAGTTCCGGCTGCCCGTCCATCTGCGCGGCGAGAAGCCGTTCCTGCTGGAGGTGCCCGCCGGTGGACTGGAGGCCGGAGAGGATCCGGCGGAAGCGGTCCGCCGCGAGGTGCTGGAGGAAACGGGTTACCGGATCGGTGAGCCACGCAGGCTGTATTCTGCCTACACGTCGCCCGGTGCCTACTCCGAAAAGGTCCACTTCTTTTACGCCCCCGTCTCGGCCGACATGAAGGTCGCCGAGGGCGGCGGACTCGACCATGAACACGAGGATATCGAGCTGGTGGAAGTACCGGTTCGGGAGGCGATGGCGATGATCGAGGCGGGCGAGATTGTCGACGCCAAGACCATCATGCTTCTGGAGTGGCTCGCCCTTCGGTAGGCGTCAGGCCGCTTATTCGTAACGGAAGGCGAGGCGCTTGCCGGTCAGCTTGGCGAGTTGCTGGAGCCGTCCATCGAGACGTTCCCCGGCGAAGTCGCGGTAGGCAGCCGGCACGACGAATTCGAGGTCGAGATCCGGCCTTGCGCTGGGGGCGAAGCTGAGGTTGTGCACTATTCCCGGCATCGAGGCCGAGAACAGGTAAATCACCCGGAGCAGTCCGCCGAGCAGCTTGGCTCGTTCCAGAAGCCGTTCCGTTGCGATCGCAGCCAGCGGACCGGTGCGACCGTCGTCGTACAGCCCCTCGAAGCGGTAGTAGTTGGTGAGCGCGATGAAGGCGCGGCCCGCATGGGTGATGCCGATGAACGAGGAATGGGCGATAATGTTCAGCGCCTGCAGTCCGCGGTAGTCGGGATGCGCCCGCCAGCTTATGTCGGCGAGCAGGCAGGCAGCGCGGCGGTAGCGCGCCTCTTCGAGCGTCTCTTCGACGCCGAAGAAAGGCATCATCCGGCCGGTCCAGTCGGCAAGCTCGCGGGCGTGCTCCGGCGAACGGGCCCGGAGGATGGCGAGTTCATCGGCGGCGGCAAGCAACGGATCCTGTGCCTTGTCCTCCTCGGAGAGCAGCGAATAGAGATAGCCCTCGCGCACCCCTTGAGCGGAGAAGGAGACACGGGCGGGTTTCATCGCCGCCAGCACCTCGCGCATGGCGACGGCACCGAATGGCAAGAGCACCCGACGACTCTTCGAAATGCCGGACCATGCAGAAGCCTTGGCATTGGCGCCGGAACTGATCTCATCGAGAAACTTCATGATTTCTTCGTAGGACAGTTCGTAGCCCTGCATCATGTGCAGGGGGTAGTCGCGCATCTCCATGTGCAGCTTGGCGATGTTTCGCCAGGTTCCGCCCACGGCGTAGAAGGTGCGGCCTTCGCCCTTGGCCAGCAGTTTGACATCCTTGATCAGCTTGCGCGCGTGGGAGCGAGCCTTGGAGATAGAACCGCCCACGGTTTCCGACAGGCGCAGGCCGCCGAGCGGCAGGGTGATGCCTTGCCCGATTTCCTTGCCTTTGATGTCGATGAGTTCGAGAGAACCACCGCCAAGGTCTCCGGCTATGCCATCGGGATCGTGAAAGCCGCTGATGACGCCGAGGGCGGAATAGTGCGCCTCCATCTCGCCGCTGAGCACGATGATCTTCTGGCCCAGGATACGCTCGGCCTGTTCTATGAAGGCCGGGCCGTTGCTGGCCTCGCGCGCCGCCGCCGTCGCCAGCACGTAGATTGTCGTCGCCCGTGCCTGCCGGGACAGCGCTGTGAAGCGCGTCAGGGCGGCGAGCGCCCGCGCCACGCCTTCATCGTCCATGCGTCCGGTGCGCGCCAGTCCCTTGCCGAGGCCGCAGAGAACCTTTTCATTGAAGAGGACGGTCGGCGTGCGCGACAGTCCTTCATAGACCACGAGGCGGACCGAGTTGGATCCGATGTCGACAACGGAGACAGGAGCAATTCCGGGAAGGCGCCCCTGAGCTTCAGAACGTGTCATGGAGGTCCAGTTTATCGTTTCCGACCGGAGATCACTCCGGCAATCAGCTTCGGAGCGCTTGATTTCAGGGCTTCACCTCGGCCGGAAAGGCTGGGATTGGTCATGAAATAATGCTGCGCATTGAACGGTTCTTCGCCCGGCCGCACTTCCATCCGGCGGGAGGTCCCATCGGGCAATATCTCGTAGCTTTGTTGGTTGTCAATGAGATTGCCCAGCATGATCTGCGACAGCACTTGCTCATGTACGGTGGGGTTAACCAAGGGTACCAGCGTTTCCACGCGGCGATCCAGATTGCGCGGCATCATGTCGGCCGAGCCGATGTAGACCAGTGCCTTTTCCGAGGGCAGGCCGTGGCCGTTGCCGAAGCAGAAGATGCGGCTGTGCTCGAGGAAGCGGCCGACGATCGATTTGACGCGGATGTTGTCAGACAGCCCCGGAACCTGCGGGCGCAGGCAGCAGATGCCGCGCACGACGAGGTCAACGTCCACACCGGCGCGGCTGGCGCAATAGAGGGCGTCGATGATTTCCGGATCCACGAGCGAGTTCATCTTCATCCAGATTGCCGCCGGACGACCGTTCTGCGCGTGTTCGATCTCTTCCGCGATGTGGCGGAGGATGCGCGGGCGCAGCGTGTAGGGAGAGACGGCGAGCTTCATGCTTTCCTCCGGCTCGCCATAGCCGGTGATGAAGTTGAAGACATTCGCCATGTCATGGGCAATCTTCGGATTGCAGGTGAAGAACGACAGGTCCGTGTAGATCTTCGCGGTGACCGGATGATAGTTGCCGGTGCCGAGGTGACAGTAGGTCCGAAGTTTGCCGTCCTCGCGGCGCACCACCATCGACATCTTGGCGTGGGTCTTCAGCTCGATGAAGCCGAACACCACCTGCACGCCGGCGCGCTCCAGGTCGCGCGCCCAGCGGATGTTGGCCTCCTCGTCGAAGCGGGCCTTCAGCTCGACGAGCGCCGTCACCGATTTGCCGGCCTCGGCGGCGTCGATCAGTGCGCGGACGATCGGGCTGTCGTTCGAGGTGCGGTAGAGGGTCTGCTTGATCGCTAGAACGTCCGGATCGCGCGCCGCCTGCAGCAGGAACTGCACCACGACGTCGAAGCTCTCATAAGGGTGGTGGACGACCATGTCCTTTTCCCGGATCGCCGCCAGGCAGTCTCCGGCATGCTCGCGCACCCTTTCAGGAAAGCGGGCATTGTAAGGCTCGAAACGCAGGTCGTCGCGAGGTGCCTTGGCGATCTCGGAAATGGTGTTCAAGGCGAGCAGGCCGGGCAGGACCGCGACGCGGTTTTCCGGCACGCCGAGTTCATGCACCACGAACTGGCGCAGCGTCGCCGGCATTTCCGAATCGGTCTCGATGCGGATCACCGAACCGCGTCGGCGCCGCTTCAGCGCCGTCTCGAAGAAGCGCACGAGGTCTTCGGCCTCTTCCTCGACCTCGATATCGCTGTCGCGGATGATGCGGAAGGTCCCAAAGCCGGTCACCTCGTAGCCGGGATAGAGCCGGTGGATGAACATGCCGACGGCGTCTTCCAGGGTGATGTAGCGGATCGCGCTCCGGTCGTCGGGCAGGCGGATGAACCGGTCGAGGGTCGGTGGCAGGCGCAGCAGCGCCGTCATCGGCTCGCGCGTACGCTTGCTTTCGAGCTGCAGCCCCATCGAGAAGCCGAGGTTCGGGATGAACGGGAAGGGGTGTGCCGGATCGATCGACAGCGGCGTGAGCACCGGGAAGATCGATTCCTCGAACTCGTTTTCGAGCCACTGACGATCCTCCGGGGATAGCGCCGCCGGGCGGACTATGAGGATGTCTTCCTTGGCCAGGTATTGTTGCAGTACGGCGAGCGAAGCCTGCTGCTCCATCTGCAGGTTGTCGATTTCCTTGAGGATGTCTTCGAGCTGCTCGGCGGGCGTCTTGCCGTCCGGGCTGCGCACCGTGATGCCCTGACGCACCTGGCCTTCGAGGCCTGCGACACGCACCATGAAGAATTCGTCGAGGTTGGTGGCGGAGATCGACAGGAAGCGGACGCGTTCGAGCAGCGGATGGGCGGTATTGAGCGTTTCCTCCAGAACACGGCGGTTGAACTGGAGCCAGGAAAACTCGCGGTTGATGAAGCGCTCCGGGCTGTTCAAGAGGTCGGTTGGATCACTGTCCTTGACCTCGGCCGTGAACTGCTCGTCTCTTGCGCCTGTATCCATACTCCGCCCCTCTTTGAGTTTGTCCGGCCGCACTATAACAAATTCACGACCTTACTGTGACAGCGCATCCTCTTGAGGGGATTGCGCCGCCATCTCCGCGAGCGCGTCGGCGGCAAGGCTGCGCGAAACCTTCGCCCGCCGCGAGAGCGCCAGCCTGTCGATCCGGTCCACGACCTCCTGAGCGGCGCTGAACGAGCGCTCGATCCTCGGAATGATATAGCTGACGATCTTGTCGTCCACATGAAGTTGACGGTCCGCGAAGAGCTTGACGACGAGCTGGGTCAGGTGCTCGTCGTCGGCCTCTCCGATCTCGATCATGGTCGCGGCCCGCAGGCGCGACTTGAGGTCGGCGAGCGAAACAGGCCAGGCGAACGGCCAGTCTCGCGCGGTCATCAAGAGCGCGGTACCGTTCTGCCTCACGCTGTTGATGACATGGAAAAGCTCGGTCTCGCTGTAGTCAGCGCGGTCGGCATCCTCGAGGAGAACCGGGCTTGTGGCGGCAATGAGGGAGGAATTCGACCCCTCGCGCGCGTCGATGTCGACAGCACCACTCATTTCCCGCCAGATCGAGGCAAGATGCGATTTGCCCGAGCCGGCAGGTCCGGTGATGATGACGACGGGAGAGGGCCAGTCGGGCCAGCTGTCCACCAACGCGACCGCCGCCTCCATACGCTTGGAAACGAGCAGGTCGTCGCGTCCGGTCGAGGACGGATAGGCGAGCGCGAGCGGCAACTGCTCGGCTTTCCGCCGCCTGGACGCCACCTTCTTCAATTCACTCATTTACGCCTCGGGAACACGATCGATCACGTCCGCGCTCACAGCCGGCGGCGCGTTGTCGTACAGATCACTTTCAAGATACCGTCGGAGCGCGAAGCGGACAAGGACGCCGACGGCGGCAGCGGCCGGCACGGCGATCAGCACGCCGACAAAGCCGAACAGTGCGCCGAAGGCAAACAGCGCGAACATCAGCCAGACCGGATGCAGCCCGACGCTCGATCCGATCAGCTTCGGCTGCAGGATGTTGCCCTCGATGAACTGGCCGGAGAAGAAGAATGCCACAACGATGACCACCTGCATGTAGTCCGGCCAGAACTGCACCAGCGCCACGCCGACCGCCAGAAGCAGGCCGACCGTCGAGCCGATATAGGGAATGAAGCTGATGAGGCCGGTGAAAAGGCCAATCAGAAGGCCGAAATTCAGGCCGATCAGCGAGAGCCCGAGCGCATAGTAGATCCCCTGGATGATACAGAGCGATCCCTGGCCACGGACGAAGCCGGCGATTGCCGTGTCCATCTCGGTGGCGATCTCGCGCACGTCGGCGACATGACGGCGGGGAATCCAGCTGTCCACGGTGGCGACCATTCGGTCCCAGTCTAGCAGCATGTAGAAGGCGACGACCGGGGTGACGACCAGAAGCGAGGCGATGTCGAGGATCGCCTTGCCGGAATTCCATATCTGCGACAGCAGCGTGCCGATGAAGCCGAGGCCTTCCGAGAGATAGCGCGAGAAGTTCTCCTTGATCGTATCCATCTGGCCATGCAGCCATTCCGGCAGCCAGGAGGCGTTCGACTGCGCGACGAGGTTCTGCAACTGCGTCAAGTATTCCGGCACGTGCTGAATGAAGTCGTTGAGCTGCGAGACCAGCAAAGGAATGATGATCATCAACGACAGAACGAACACGACAACGAAGGCTGCGAGGATGACGATCGTCGCCATCAGGCGGTTGAGGCCCCGCCGCTCCAGCCAGTCGGCGACCGGATCAAGGAAATAGGCAAGAGCCATGCCGGCGACGAACGGCAGCAGGATCGTCCGAAAGACCATCAGGAAGAGAATGAGGATCGCGAGTACGCCGAACCAGAACAAGAGCTGGCGGCGCAGGCCCGAGGCGCTGATGTGTTGGGACATGCCGTTGTCTTCCTTTAGCTCAGTCGCGGTGCCGTCGAGTGCAGCCTTCGACAGCGAGGAATACGGCAGCGCCGCAAACATGGTCAAGTTGAGTGCGCATGCATTAGCGGAAGATACCGGAAGGTTCGCCGAAACGGTGGAAGACGCCACCGGAACCTCGTGAATAAGGCGGAAAACCATAGCTTTTCCGGGCACGGTCTTGCATCCGCGTGCGCGTCATGCAATTGCGAGCCGCAAAATCGCCAGCCATGGAGAGGTGATATGAGCCAGCAAGACCGCAACGGCCTGACCTATAGCGACGCCGGGGTCGATATCGATGCCGGAAACCAGCTGGTGGAGAAGATCAAGCCGGCAGTGCGCTCGACCCGCCGTCCCGGCGCTGACGGCGAGATCGGCGGTTTCGGCGGCCTGTTCGACCTGAAGGCGGCCGGTTTCAAGGACCCGATCCTGGTTGCCGCCAACGATGGCGTGGGCACCAAGCTGAAGATCGCCATCGACGCCAATATTCATGATACCGTCGGTATCGACCTCGTTGCCATGTGCGTCAACGATCTGGTCGTACAGGGCGCGGAACCGTTGCTGTTCCTCGACTATTTCGCCACCGGAAAGCTCGATCCCGATCAGGGGGCCGCGATCGTCAACGGGATCGCCGCCGGCTGCCGCGAGGCGGGCTGTGCGCTGATCGGCGGCGAGACGGCCGAGATGCCGGGCATGTATTCCTCCGGCGACTACGATCTTGCCGGCTTTGCCGTGGGTGCAGCCGAGCGCGGCCAGCTTCTGCCGGCCGGTGACATCGCCGAGGGCGACGTGATCCTCGGACTTTCGTCCTCCGGCGTGCACTCCAACGGCTTCTCGCTGGTGCGCAAGATCGTGGAGCGTTCGGGTCTGAAGTGGGACGCACCGGCTCCCTTCGCTGAAGGAAAGTCGCTCGGCGAAGCACTGCTGACGCCGACCCGCATCTACGTGAAGCCGCTCCTGAAGGCGATCCGCGAGACCGGTGCGTTGAAGGCACTGGCCCACATCACCGGTGGCGGTTTTCCGGAGAACATTCCGCGCGTTCTGCCGAAGCACCTCGCCGCCGAGATTAATCTGTCCGCGATCAAGGTCCCGGCCGTGTTCTCCTGGCTCTCCCGCACCGGCGGTGTCGCCCGTAACGAGATGCTGAGAACCTTCAATTGCGGCGTCGGCATGATCGTCGTGGTTCCGGCGGCCGATGCCGAGCGCGTATCCGCCGTCCTGACGGCCGAAGGGGAGACAGTCTTCCCGCTCGGCCGCATGGTCGCCCGCGCCGAGGGCGCACCCGGCACCGTCTACACCGGTGATCTCGCCCTATGACCACCGGTAAGCGCGTCGTCGTCTTCATCTCGGGCAGCGGCTCCAACATGATGGCGCTGCTGGCGGCGACCCGCGCGCCGGACTATCCGGCCGAGATCGTCGCGGTGATTTCCGACAAACCGGATGCGGGCGGTCTGCAGAAGGCTGGCGTGGAAGGGGTTCCGACCTTCGCCTTCGAACGCAAGGCCTATGCCGGCAAGGCCGAACACGAGGCAGCGATCCTCGCGAAGCTTGACGAGCTGCAGCCGGATTTCCTCTGCCTCGCCGGCTACATGCGCCTCCTGTCCGGGCACTTCATCGGCCGTTACGAAGGCCGGATCCTCAACATTCATCCTTCGCTCCTGCCACTCTTCCCCGGCTTGCACACGCACGAACGGGCAATCGAAGCCGGCATGCGCGTCAGCGGCTGCACCGTACACTTTGTCACGCCAGGCATGGACGAAGGCCCGGTGATCGGCCAGGCGGTCGTGCCAATCCTGCCGGGCGACACGCCGGATGCGCTCGCCGCCCGCGTTCTGACAGTGGAGCACAGGCTCTATCCCGAGGCCCTGCGTAGGGTGGCGACGGGTGACGTTTCCATGACGAAGGATGGAAAGGTTTTCTCGGCAGATGCGGCCTTCGCGCCTGACGGATATCTGATCTCTCTGTGAGCGCCTGTTACTCAGGCAGGCTGACTCCGGTCTCGCGCAGGTAGACTGGATCATAGGCTTCGAACAATTCCCGCGTGTCCTGACACCAGCGGCTCGGATCCTTCGTGCGGGCACGGTCGTTACGCGCGATTTCCGCCTTTACGAGTGCGCGGGCCTTCTCCTCGGTCACGGCCTTGCTCGCCATCGCCGCCTCGACCGCGAGATCGACTGCCGCGGTTCCCTCGATGAAGAAGCTGTAGCAGCGGTCATTGGCGCTGGCGAAACGCGAGAAATCGCTGAACCGTACGTCGGGGGCTGGCAAGCTTGCCATTGCCGATGACAGTTGCAGGATGGTGAGCAGTCCAAGCATGCGGGTTTTCCTGGCTGGCGGTCTTGCCGATGATCTGCGTCTCGATCACCGGTTTTCGGGATTCTATTATGTCAGTTCCTCATTTCGCGTTCTTCATCAGGACTGCCGCTGCCCTTGTCAGAAGCGACCTCGGGAAAAGGCGGGATGAGAATGCGATCAATTTGTTTGTCCAGCCTGGGGTTGCGTTTGGCCTGCCCGAGTAAAGCGCCTGAAGTCCGGACTCGGCGACCGTGTCCGGCTGCATCATTGTGGATGCGACCATGGCGGTGACTTTGTGTCCCGCCCGATCCCAGAACCCGGTTTCGGTCGGGCCGGGACAGATGACGCTGACCGTGACCCTGGAACGGGCGAGCTCCGCGTGCAGCGCGTGCCCAAGCGACAGGACATAGGCCTTGGATGCGGCGTAGACCGCATAACCGGAAATGGGCTGGAAGGCGGCGGTGCTGGCGACCAGCAGGATATGCCCGCCGCCGCGCCTTGCCATATCGGTGGCGAAGACATGCGTCAGTTCCGTCAATGCCCTGACGTTGACGTCGACCATGGCCAGTGCCTGCTCCGCTGGCTTCTGGACAAATCGGCCATGGACACCCAGTCCGGCGTTGTTGATCAGCGTCTCGACAACGATCCCGCGCGTATCGATCGCTGCCTTGAGCGTCGTAACAGCGCCCGGAACGGCGAGGTCGCAACTCTCCGTTGCCACGGCGATGCCATGCGAGGCGACGAGTTCCGCGGCGAGCGCTTCGAGAGCCTTTGTCTTCCGGGCGGTTAAGACGAGATTGTAGCCGCGTTGGGCGAGCCCTTTAGCGAATGCACGGCCGAGGCCGCCGGTTGCGCCCGTGATGAGCGCCCAGTGTCCGGATTTTTCAGCCATGCGCAGTCTCCCGTTCGATGCCGGGGACTGTCGGTGATTCCGCATTGCCGAGGCAAGGGGAGTCATGTCCGGCCGTGACGTTTGCGAGCTTTCGGCGACTGCCCTCAGGCTCTGATCAGCGCCTGCCAGCGGCCGGGCGTCATGCCGTATGCCTGCCGGAAGTGACGGGTGAAATGGGCCTGGTCGGCAAAGCCCGCTGCAAAGGCAGCGTCCGCGAGGCCGGTGCCCTGTCGGATCAATCCACGCGCCGCATCCAGCCGGCGCATCACAAGATAGCGGTGCGGGCTGGTGCCGAAGGCGCGGCGGAACTGGCGGGCGATGGTGTAGCGATCGAGCCCGGCGATCGCCTCCAGCTCGTGCGAGGAAACCTCTCGATACGCATGCGCCGCCAGATGATCGCGGCAGGCGACGATGGCGGATGAGACACCGGCTCCGGAAATCGTGCCGGGATCGTCGCTGTGGCTCCTCAGCCCGTCGGCGATCATCGCGACGATGCCATCCACCGCAAGCTCGGACGGTTCGTCATCGAGCTGGGCCAGCGCCGCGCCGAGCCGCTGCCGGAAAACGCTGTCACTGACGACCGGGTCGGTGACAAAGGGCAGGGCGCCGCGCCGGCCGAGCGCATCGGCGATCTTCTCCGGCGCGATGTAGATCATCCGGTAGATCAGGCCGCTCTCGGTGCCGGCAGCGCCGTCGTGCAACTCGTCAGGATGCAGGACGATGATATTGCCGGGCAGGCTGGCCCGCAGGGCGCCGCGATAGTGAAACGTCTGCACGCCCGACAGCGTGACGCCGATGCCGTAGGTGTCGTGACGATGCGGCGAGAAGCCGTCGCCCTTGAAGGAGGCCTCGATATGTTCGAGGCCGGAAATCCCGCCCAGCACCCGCAGCCGATCCTGCGTGACCGGTCCGCACGATCGTTCAAGACCGCTTTCGCGCGTGCCGGCTATAGGCGCGGCAGTCTCGCCCACATAGCCGCGAAGGGAATTGTCGCTCATGTTCGATACCAAGATCGTCATTGTCCTCAGGGAGGATCTGGCCGGCTGGCAAAAGCTCAACGTCACCGCGTTTCTGACGAGCGGCATCGTTGCTCAACAACCCTCGGTGATCGGCGAACCTTACCGCGATGCTGTCGGCAACGTCTACAATCCCTTGAGCGTCCAGCCGATCGTCGTGCTGGCGGCCGATCAGGAGACGCTGCGGACGATCCATCGGCGTTCGCTCGAGCGCGAGGTCATCAGTTCGCTTTATATCGAGGAAATGTTTGCAACCGGCCACGACGCCGCGAACCGGGCGGTGTTCGCCGAATATTCGCCCGAAACCGCAAAGGTCGTCGGTATTGCGCTGCGCACGGACAAAAAGATTGCCGACAAGATCACCAAGGGTGCCAGGCTGCACCAATGATGCCTGTTACTGGGCCGAGCCGATCGGTAGCAGCCCCAGAATCGCGTTGATCGGGGTCGAGAAGCCGAACAGGAGGAAAACGGTGACGCTGAGGATCAGGTAAATTCCCCAGGAGACCCGTTTTTCGGTCCTCAATCCGGCGAAGGCGACGGCCATGTTGGCGAGTGCCAGAGAAACCGAAAGGGCAAAGGCCGTGGACGTCTCTACGGAGCCGCGCTCGTGGAGTTCGAGGTGAGCAGCGCCAGCGCGGCAATGCCAAGAACGAAGACGAGCAGTCTCTTGGTGGGCAGGATTTCGGACATTCAGGCCTCCAGCGCTGGCAAAGCGGGAAGCATGTATCCCGACTTGTTCGAATATCCCCGCCGCACCTGCGAGGTCGCATCGAGTTCAGCCTGCATCATCGTCGGCACCGTCCACCTCCATTGCGTCGCCCCAGTCGGCGCGGCGTGCCTGCTTGAAAAGCTCGCCGTTGCGTCGGCTGACGGTGATGTCGGCGGCGCTGCCGTCCCTGAGGCAGAGCTTTAGCCGAGCCACCCCGCTCGACAGTCTCGGCGGGGCCAGCACCCGCGCGGCGGGCCGTTGTGCCGCGAAGCGTGATGCAGCAATGAAGATATATTTCTCATCCTCCCATGGCACCTCACCACGTTTGGTGAGGCGGTGAAGGCGCGAACGGGCGACCCGACGGGAGAAATGGCACCAGTCGGGAGGGAGGATCGCGCAATCTGCCGAGTGCGGGCAGGGCGCAACAAGATGGGCGCCGGCGGAGCGCAGCACGTCGCGGGCGGCGAGGATGCGCTTCCAGCCCGCAGGCGTTCCCGGTTCGACGATGACCAGCGTATGGCCGGTCAGTGTCCACAGTCTTTCGACCACGGGGGCGATGGTGCTTTCCGGAAGTTCATCAAGCACGTAGCAGAGTGTTACGAGGTCGGCCGGCTGCAGCGCGGGCGGCGCAAGCGTCACGTCCCCTGCCGTCCAGCGACAGTCGACGGTCGACGCGGAGGAGAGCCGCTCGCCGACAGAACGGATGGCGGCGCTCGCTTCCACCATGGAGGCAGTTTTCAGGGACGGCCAACAATCCGCGGAGGCCCAAAGTGCCGTGCCCGGACCGGCGCCGAAATCGATCAGGCTCGCCGGGGAAAAATCGGGTGCGGCTTCCGACACCAGGTCGAGCGCAGCGCGTACGGCCGCGAACGTGGCCGGGAGGCGGGCGGCGAGGTAGGCCTTGGCGGCAAGCGCGTCATCGATATGGAAGCGTCCGTCCTTCACCTCGCGGCGATACCGGTCCGAAAGCCGCTCACCGGCGCGTGCCAGCTTCTCGACGGATTCCCCTTCGAGCACACGGTCGACGGCCTGGCGAAGAGGGGCGGGAAGCTCCATGGCTAACCTTCAACTCCGGATGATCCGCTCAGTCAGCGAGGCAGGCGTCGGCCGGCCACCGCCCTGAAAGCGACCGTCACCGGTACGGATTACAGTTCCATTGCCTCGACGCGTTTTCCCGCGAAACGGAGCGCGATGTTGCCTTCGATGAGCCTGAGTGCGGCATCGCCGAACAATTCGCGGCGCCAGCCGTGCATGGCCGGCACATCGGCCTGCTCGCCCTCGATGGCGATCTTGTCGAGATCCTCGCTGTTGGCGATCATCTTGGCGGCGACGCCGTGCTTTTCCGAGATCAGCCGCAGCAGCACCTTGAGCAGTTCGACGGCGGAGGCTGCACCATCAGGCGCGTGGCTGTGGCGCGGTACCTGCGGCATCTCCGATTTCGGCAGGGCGAGCGCGGCATTCACCGCCTCGATGATGGCGCCTCCAGCGCTCGACCGTTCCCAGCCCTTCGGAATGGTACGCAACCGGCCCAGTGCCTCGGTGTCCTTCGGCTGCTGCTGGGCGATCTCGAAGATCGCGTCATCCTTCAGCACGCGCTGGCGCGGCACGTTGCGCGAGCGAGCCTCGCGTTCGCGCCAGGCGGTCACATATTTCATCACCGCGAGTTCCTGCGGCTTGCGCAAACGCATCTTCAGCCGCTGCCAGGCATCGTCGGGATGGAGGTCGTAGGTCTCGCGCGATTCCAGGATGGCCATTTCCTCGACCAGCCAGCTGGCCCGGCCCTCGCGTTCCAGCTCTTCCTTCAGCTTAAGATAGACGTCGCGCAGATGTGTCACGTCGGCGAGCGCATATTCGAGCTGCTTGTCCGAAAGTGGCCGGCGGCTCCAGTCGGTGAAACGGGATGACTTGTCGATGTGCACGCCCTTCAGTTTCTGCACCAGCTGATCGTAGGAGACGCTGTCGCCGAAGCCGCAGACCATGGCGGCGACTTGCGTGTCGAAGATCGGATGCGGGATCAGGCCACCGAGATGGAAAATGATTTCGATGTCCTGGCGCGCGGCGTGAAAGACCTTGATCACCGAGGTGTCGGCCATCAGCTCGAAGAACGGCTTGAGATCGATGCCCTTGGCGAGCGGATCGACGATGACTTCGAGATCGGGGCTCGCCATCTGGATCAGGCACAGCTCCGGCCAGAAAGTGGTTTCCCGGAGGAATTCGGTGTCGATCGTGATGAAATCGGATTTGGCAAGAATCCCGCAGGCTTCCGCAAGAGCTTCGGTTGTTTCGATCATTTTAGGCCGACTTGATACAAAAAGTGCATCGTCCTTCCTTTCTCTTTCGATCGCCCATGTCAATATGAACGGTCGACTAGGTTTCGGACTCTGCCGCCTGATCTGCCCATTTCAGCTGTTTTGTTGTGACGATGCTTCAGTCGCGGGCCTTGCGCAGCGAAGCAATATTGTCGCGGTGCACATCCTCGTAGGGCGGGAAATAGAAAATCCGGCCTTTTTCGATCTCGGGAGCCACGAAGGTCGAGAGCGGTTCGGTATCGAGGGTCGGATCGTCGAGGCGGGTGAGCAGCCGTTCGAGATAGATCTTGGTTGCCGTTATGAGTGTCGGTTCGTAGCCACCGGCGGCGATAACCGTCTCCGCGCCGTGGTTGGGCAGGATACGCCTGAAGTGGAGCGCCGCGAGCCGGCCGAGTTCCTCGATGTGCCGGGCGGTGTTCTTCGGTTCGGAGATGTAGGTCACGGTGTCCTCGACGGTGTCGCCTGCAAGCAGGACACCCAGCGACGGGATCATGATGACCGTGCCGTCGGCGCTGTGGATGTCGAAACGACGGAGCTGCAACGGGATGTTGCCGACCGAGAGATCGAGTTCGTCCTCGAAGACGGTCGTCGGCATGACGAGGGGCGCGATCGGCGGCGTGTCGGCAGCAAGTTTCTCGCGGTTGGCGGCCATGGCGTCCCGCGTCAGGCGGTTGGCGATGATGTCGCAGCCGGAAAACACTTCGTTTCCGGCAATGTGGTCGGTGTGCCAGTGGCTCAGCACGACCCGCATGCGCAGAACGCCGAGGCCTTCGAGATGGGTGCGGATGGCGCGGGCATGATCGAGCGACATGTGCGTGTCGTAGACGATAGCCTCGCCCTCCGACACGATCGCGTAACTCGCGATTCCGAGCGAATAGGCGCCGTCGTCGAGCCAGTTCCGTTCTGCCGACCATAGCCGCACGCCCTCGATGCGCCCGTCGTAGTAGGCGTAAAGTCCGGGATAGGGTTCGAGGATTCGCAGTGTCGCCGTGAAGGAGGTCATGTCCAAATCCGGATGATCGTCCGGAGAGACTACACCACCCGGAGATAACTGGTCATGCCCGTCTTCTGATGCTCGATGATATGGCAGTGGAACACCCAGTCGCCGGGATTGTCGGCGACGACGGCGAGTTGCACCTTTTCATCGGGCAGGACGAGGTAGGTGTCGGAAGGAAGCTGCGTGACCTCGCGGGTGGATGATGACACCGGCACGAAGTTCATGCCGTGCAGGTGGATCGGGTGAGCGTGCGGCGTCACGTTTTCCAGATTGAGCAGATAGGTCCGGCCGAGCTTGAGTTCTGCCATCGGCGCGCTCGGATCGGCTGTATCGCCGGGCCAGGGCTTCTTGTTGATCGCCCAGAAGGAATAGCCGAGCGTGCCGCAGATGGAATCGACGGCGGCCTGCTCTGCCGTGGCGCTGAGAACGAGCGGGATTTCCTGTGCCGAATTCAGGTCGAATTCAACCGGCGGATTGGCGCTGAGCGGCGGTACGTCGCCGAGGGCGCGTTTCAGGGAGGCGCCGATGGCCCTGAAGCTCGTGACCGTCTTCGGGGTGGAGGGGCGTACGTCGACGAGACGGGCGAGAGTACCTTCACCGTCAGGCATGCGCACGACGAGGTCGAGCCGCTGCCCCGGCGAGATGGTCACCATGTCGAGTGGTTGCGGCGAGGGGAGTGGCTGGCCGTCGAGCGCAGCGACGAGCGCGTCCGCGCCTTCAAGCCTCAGATTGTAGAGGCGGGTGACGTCGGAGACCACCATCCGGACCCGCACCAGGCCACCCGCCGGCGCGTCATAGGTCGGTTCCACCTGCCAGTTGGCCGTTCGCAGCGTGCCGAACGTGCCTGATTTCGCGGCGTCGCGCGCCTTGAACTGTTCAATGAACTGGCCGTCGCCGCCAAGCCGCCAGTCGCGGAGGTTGAGCGTGATCTCGGCATCGAATTGCGGATCGGCCGGGTCCTCGACGATCAGCACTCCGGTCATCCCGCGCCCGATCTGGGTCAGCGTATTGCAATGCGGATGGTACCAGAACGTGCCGGCATCCGGCGGCGTGAAGGCGTAGTCGAAGCTGTCGCCGGTATAGACATAGGGTTGGGTGAGGAAGGGCACGCCGTCCATGGCGTTTTCGATCCTGAGACCATGCCAGTGGATTGTGGTCGGCTCGTCCAGCCGGTTGATCATGCGGGCGGCGAAGCGCTCGCTGCGCCGCATCCGGATCGTGGGCGGCATCGGGCTTTCCGCCGGGGCACCGGAACGATAGGTCATGACGCCACGCGTCAGGCCCGCTGGCGAAAGGGATGCTTCCGTCGTCGCGGCTTCGATCAGGACCGGATCGGCGCTGGCGAATGCCTTGCCGAGCGGTCCCGACAGGCCAAAGCCGAGTCCATAGGCGCTGGCGACCGCCGCGCCGGAGAGCAGATTGCGTCGCGTGAGCATAGCCATGTCCCTGATCCGGAAGCAGTAATCTCTTCGACGTTTTAAAGCTGACAATCCGGCTCATCAATGGAGGCGCGGCGCGCATCTTGACGCAGCGTCATTCGCCGCGCTTGCGCTTTCCGTTGCCGGTTCCGGCCAGCTTGGCGAAGAAGGTCGAGGTCCTGAGCAGCGAACGGAAGGGCATATCCCGTTCCTCGGTCGGCACGCCTTCGCGCACATTCATGCGCAGGACCGTGTAGACCATGAAGCCGGCCAGAACGACGATCATGTAGAGGAACAGGGCGCGCGGGCCGAAGAGGTCCATCATGACGGAGGCGAACAGCGGTCCGAATACAGCGCCGATCGACCAGAAGAACAGGGTACCGGCCGACACCAGCGCATGCTGGCCGGGCGCAGCGTGATCGTTGGCGTGCGCCGAGCAGAGCGAATAGAGCGGCATGGCGAACGCGCCGAAGGCGAAGATGCCGACATAGTTCAGCCAGGTGTTCTCTCCGGCAACGAAGGAGAGGAACAGGCCGGCAAGGAAGGAGCCGAAGGTTGCGGCCAAGATGACCAGCCGCCGGTCGAGCTTGTCCGAGTAATGCCCGAGCGGGTACTGCAGGACGACGCCTGCAAAGATACCGACGCTCATGAAGGTGGCGATCGAGGTTACCGACATGCCGATGCCGTCGGCATAGATCGGGCCGAGCGAACGGAAACTCGAATTGGTGAAACCGACGACAACACAGCCGACGGTGGCGAGAGGCGATACCTTCCAGAGCACTTTCAGATCGAAGCGCACCTGTTCGGGTGCCTCCGGGCTCGACCTGTCGGTGAGCGAGATCGGCACGAGCGACAGCGTCAGAGCCATCGAAATGATGACGAACAGTTCGAACCCGCCGATGCCAATGGCGGGAATGGCGTATTGCGCCAGCGTCACCGCACCGAGATCGACAAAGCGGTAGAGAGACAGCGTCCTCGCCCGAGTGGCATTGGTAACCTTGGCGTTCAGCCAGCTTTCGACCACCGCGAACAAGCCGGCGAAGCATATGCCTTGCACCAGTCGCATGACGAACCACGAGGTCGGGTCGATGAACAGCAGCATCATGATCGAGGCGGCGGATGCGATGGCGGCAAGCGCCGAGAACGTCCGGATGTGCCCGGTCGCCCGGATGAGCCGTGTGATGTAGATGCAGCCGATCGCGAAGCCGATATTGTAGCCGGTACCGACCACGCCGATCATCGATGGCGAGAAGCCTTCCTGCAAAGCACGCAGCGAAATGAACGTGGCCTGGAGGCCGTTTCCACCGATCAGGATACCGGCAGTGACGAGCAGGGGAACAAGCGGACGGATTGTCGACATTTCGGCGTTTTTCTCGGCAGGCAACCGTGGCGACTCGGTTCCTCCCGGTGCCGCCCGCCATTCTTAGAGCGGTTCGCGCCTTGAATACAGCGGTGCCCGTGAATACAGCGATCACGAAATTCAATGGGTGGAAATATCGTGCGCGGTCAGTGACCGCTTGGCTGCCGGCTGCCGATGGATTAAGGCACTCGGCCTTGACAAATCGGGCTCGCCATGCGCTTGTCCGCGCGATTTAAAGTACCCTCAGAATCCGCGCCTTTGCCGGATCACCATCAAGAACATGCAGGATAAAACCATGCACCGTTACCGCAGCCACACCTGTGCCGCTCTCCGCAAGTCCGATGTCGGCGCCACCGTACGTCTCTCCGGCTGGGTTCATCGCGTCCGCGACCATGGCGGCGTTCTCTTCATCGACCTGCGCGACCACTATGGCATGACCCAGGTCGTTGCCGATCCGGACAGCCCGGCCTTCAAGATTGCCGAAACCGTGCGCGGCGAATGGGTGATCCGCGTTGACGGCGTGGTCAAGGCCCGTACCGACGACACCGTCAACAAGAACATGCCGACCGGCGAGATTGAGCTCTACGCCAAGGAGATCGAGGTCCTCTCGGCCGCCAAGGAACTGCCGCTGCCGGTGTTCGGCGAACCGGATTATCCGGAGGACGTACGCCTCAAGTACCGCTTCCTCGACCTGCGTCGCGAGACCCTGCACCGGAACATCGTCAAGCGCACCCAAATCATCGCCGCCATGCGCTCCGGAATGGCCGATGCCGGCTTCGCCGAATATTCGACGCCGATCCTGACGGCCTCCTCGCCGGAAGGTGCGCGCGACTTTCTCGTTCCTTCGCGCATCCATCAGGGCAAGTTCTTCGCCCTGCCTCAGGCGCCGCAGCAGTACAAGCAGCTCCTGATGGTGGCCGGCTTCGACCGCTATTTCCAGATTGCCCCGTGCTTCCGCGACGAAGACCCGCGCGCCGACCGTCTGCCGGGCGAGTTCTACCAGCTCGACGTCGAGATGAGCTTCGTCACCCAGGAAGACGTCTGGGAGACCATGGAGCCGATGATGACGGCGGTGTTCGAGAAGTTCGCCGACGGCAAGCCGGTGACGAAGAACTGGCCGCGTATCCCCTATGATGAGGCGATCCGCAAGTATGGCTCCGACAAGCCGGACCTGCGCAACCCGATCGTCATGGAAGCCGTGACCGAGCATTTCGCCGGTTCGGGCTTCAAGGTCTTCGCCAACATGATCGCGTCGAATCCGAAGGTCGAGGTCTGGGCCATTCCCGCCAAGACCGGCGGCAGCCGTGCGTTCTGTGACCGTATGAACGCGTGGGCGCAAAGCCAGGGCCAGCCGGGTCTCGGCTATATCTTCTGGCGCAAGGAAGGCGAAAAGCTGGAAGGTGCCGGACCGCTCGCCAAGAATATTGGTGAGGAGCGCACCGAAGCGATCCGGACTCAGCTCGGACTGGAAGACGGCGACGCCTGCTTCTTCGTCGCCGGCGAGCCGTCGAAGTTCTACAAGTTTGCCGGCGAGGCGCGTAACCGCGCCGCTGATGAACTGAACCTCATCGACCGTGACCGCTACGAGTTCTGCTGGATCGTCGACTTCCCGTTCTACGAATGGAACGAGGAGGAGAAGAAGGTCGACTTCTCACACAACCCGTTCTCGATGCCGCAGGGTGGCCTCGACGCGCTGAACAACGAAGACCCGCTGACCATCAAGGCCTTCCAGTATGACGCGGTCTGCAACGGCTTCGAGATCGCCTCCGGCTCGATCCGTAACCAGTCGCCGGAAACCATGGTCAAGGCCTTCGAGATTGTCGGACTGTCCCAGGCGGACGTCGAGGAGCGTTTCGGCGGCATGTACCGTGCCTTCCAGTACGGTGCGCCTCCGCACGGCGGTTGCGCTTTCGGTATCGACCGTATCGTCATGCTGCTGGTGGGCGCCAAGAACCTGCGTGAAGTGACGCTGTTCCCGATGAACCAGCAGGCGCAGGATCTCTTGATGAACGCCCCGTCGGAAGCGACCCCGACGCAGCTTCGCGAGCTTGGGCTGCGCGTGATCCCGCCGCAGAAGAAGGACTGAGCCGGAAACGGCATCGATATGAGAAAAGCCCCGGAAGCGATTGTTTCCGGGGCTTTTTCATTTTTCACCTTCCCTTAAGGAAGAGCGGATCTGAAGGCTCAGCCTTTCGGCAGGCTGTTGTCCAGAAAGAACCACTGATCCAGATGCGCCCGCACCACGGGTTCGATAACGTCGTTCAGCATCTGGACGTCGGCGAGCAACCGGGCACCCGGCTTCTCCTCAGGCGGCAGTTCGACCGGCGGCAGGAACTGGCAGATGAAGCGGAAGCCGTCTGTGCGGAGATTATACCAGGGCTGGATGGTGGCGCCTGTCATGCGAGCGAGCCGGACGGCGACGGCAAGGTTGCCCTCCAGGTGCGGTTTACGTCCGAACAGCGGCCCGCGGATCTTGCCCTGAAAGCCCTCGTCGCAGAACATCGAGATGACGCCGCCTTCCTTCAACACCTTGACGGCAGGGCGGATGCCCTGCGCGCCGGGCGGCAGGAAATTGAGACCGCCCTTGGTCCGGACCCGCTCGGAAATCCATGCCTTGGCGCGGCCGGGTGGCGGCGTGTAGTTGGCATAGGGGCGGAGCCCGATGTCGCGAAGCACCGAAGGACCGATCTCCCAGTTGCCGAGATGCATGCCGACGATGATCACCGGCCCCTTCGCGAGCGCTTCCATCAGGTAGTGCCGGTCGCGAATGTCTATGCGCTCGCGGTGACGGGCCAGCCGGTTGACGACCGAGAATTCGGTCATAAGTCGACCCTGGGTCTTGCAGTTCTCGATGAACAGTTGCTCCTGCTCGGTGGCCGAGAGATTCGGGCAGAGTTTTGCGATTGTTTCGCGCGTGCGCTTCGCCGCCTTCTTGTGGAAACGCGGGATGGCGAACAGGCCGAGCCGAGCGCCGAAGGCGGAGCAGGCGTCCATCGGCAGCAGCCTCAGGCCGTAATGCCCGATGAGATGCAGCGCGTTCCAGATATTGTCGTTGATCCAGTAGCGGTAGAACCGCCGGCGACGCTCGCCGCCGACAAACAGATCGCCGAGGCGAGGGGCCCGTTCCTCCTCGTAGATCCAAGCCTTCCGTCTTGCTGCCTCGGGCTTTGAGGATTTCGTCTCGCCGGTCATGGTCATCCCGTCAGCGCCGGTGCAGGGTGACCGGCAGGCCGCCCTTCGGTCGAAGCGTCAGCCGGCATTGAGGCACCACCTGATGACCCTCCGGCACGCGGACGCGGAAACGCTGCGCCAGGACCGCAAGGCAGAGGATTGCCTCGGTAAGGCCGAACTGCAAGCCCGGACAGACGCGTGGACCGGCAGCGAACGGAACATAGCTGTAGGGCGTCGGCCGGTTGCCGTTGAGGAACCGTTGCGGCATGAAATGGTGCGGGCGCTCGAAGAGTGTGCTCGTGCGATGCAGGATCCACGGCACGATCAGGATCAGCGAGGCCGGCTTGACGTCAATGTCGCCGATGCGGTCGGCTTCCTTTGCCTGGCGCGCCAGGATCGGCACCGGCGGATAGAGCCTCAGTGTCTCCTCGACCACGGCGCGGCACCATTCGAGCTGCGGCACGTCGTCGATCGTCGGCGTGCGGTCGCCGCAAACGCGGGCGATCTCGGCATGTACTTCCTGCTCGACCCAGGTTGCCTTGGAGAGCAGATACCAGGCCCAGGTCAAGGTCGCCGCCGTGGTCTCGTGGCCGGCCATGAAGATCGTCGCCGCCTCGTTGCGCAGCGCGACGAGGTCGAGCCCGAGTTCCGGGTTTTTCTGCTGGCGGCGGACGAGCAGTTCCACCATGGAATTGTGGTCGCCCCGGCCGGCGAGATGGTCTTCCACGACCTTGTCGATGATCTTGTGCAGGCGCTTGACCGAGCGACGCAGCGACGGCGTGCGCCAGACCGGCAGGCCTTCGTCGAAACCGAGGAAATAACCGAGGTTGATGGAGTCGATCAGCGACTGGTAGCTGGAAAAGCTGTCGGTGACGGCGTCGGCGCTCTCCCGGCCGAGATTGTTGCCGAACACGCTGCGCGAGATGATCTCGGCGGTAAGACCCGCCATCTCGTGCAGGACGTTGACACTCGCCCCGTCGCCGAGCGAGGTCCATCGTTCGACCATTTCGCTGGCGGTGCGCTCCATCACCGGGCCGAAGGTCGGTACGCGGTTCTTGTGGACGATATCGCTGACAAGCGAACGGCGTTGCTTCCAGGTTTCGCCGTCCGAAATGAACAGGCCGTCGCCCAGCAGGTATTCGAGCGCACGGCGCATCTGCGGGCTCTTGCGTTCGAAATTCTCGTGCCGCTTGGCAACGACGTAGCGGATCGCCTCGGGCGAATTGACGACGACGAGCTGCCGGCCGAGCAGCTTCATCACGGAAACCTTGTCCTGGTAATCACCCTTACGCCAGACCGACAGGAAGTCGGTGCGGGCCTGCAGGATCAGGTCGAGCGGACGATTGGTCTTGCCCCGGTAATAGGCGGCGTGGGCGGGAATGAAGTTCTTTCCGCGAAGCTTCTCTTCGATCTCGACAGGCCGGTTGAGCCAGGACAGCATAGGTGATCCATTCGGAGGCGATGTACAGGCATCGGGTTTAACGCCTTCGATACGGGCGTCAAGCCGATGATCCGGGCCTTGAGGTCGCAGTCCGCTCCCGAAAACTGGGTACGGGGAGGGGAGCCATACTCAGCAGCGCCGCCGGAGTGCCGGCAACGCTGCTGACGGGATGGCTCATTCCTCGTTGGCGGTCACGGTGAGGCCGAGCAGCTTCGGCAGCGTCTCGGGCGCGCCCATGCCTGCCCCCACGATCATCGGGAAGGGAACCGGCTTTTCCGGCGCCAGGCTTATCGTCAGGTTCTGCGGATCATCGATATAGGTGTTGACTGCCGCCGACACTGTGTTCTGCAGGTCGGCGAGCTTAAACTGGGCGAGCAGCATCGGCACCATGGCCTTCACCATATCACCCATTTCCTTGCCGCTCGTACCCTGCTGCTTGCCGGCGAAGTCGAGGCCGCGTTTGGTGATGCCGTCGTCGTCGAAACTGATCTCGGCGCTGTTGAAGCTCATCTGCTGGGCGAGACCGAGCATGGCGAGGCCCGCGGCCTGTTCTGCCTGTTCATTGTTCGGCTGCGCCTGCATTTCGCGCGTGGTTTCCTGCATCTGCTTGATCAGGTCCATCGTGTAGCCGGAGAGGCTGAAGGCGAGATTCAGTGTGCCGATATTGGCGAATTCGAAGGCATACTCCTCGATATCGATCGTGCCGGAAGAGATTTCCCAGCTTCCCGACATGGTGACCTTGCCGTCGAGCGAGTGGAGGTTCAGCGCGTCGAGGGCTTCCTTGGACTTGGCGTCCTCGACGGTCGAGAGGTCCGCTTTGATCCCCGTTACCTCGCCGACAAACGAGATCGTGTCCTCGTCGTCGCTGACTTCCATGATGCTTTTTGCCTCGGCCATGGAGAAGACCTCCTTGCCGTCGACGCTAACGGAGATCGGACCGCTATGGGCCTCCTCGTAGAGCAGCAAGGAGTTGATGTCGCCGGTCGTCACGTCCCCGGGGACCCAGATACCGGAGAGATAGAGTTCGCTCACCTTGGCATTGGTCTTGTCTTCGGTAACATCGATATCCGGGAATTCGATCAGCCCGATATGATAGGCGCCGCCGTCCTCTTCCGATACGTCCTGAAGGGTGATGTCGCCAAGCTCGGCCGTTTTCGCATCGGGACCGGGCGGCGTGAATGTAACGCCCTTCAGTGTAACGTCGTCGTCATCGACCTCGATCGACTTTGCCGCGATCAGGCCGTTGCCGGCGCCGTAGGCGGCCGCGTTGATCTTGTCGAGCAGGTCCTGACCGTCCAGGGCGTAGGCCTGGGAGCCGATCATGACGAATGCGGTGCCGGCGAGCAACGCGGTGAGTTTTTGGGCGCGGATCATGGGTGTCCTCTGTTGTCCCTTGGCTTCGATTTCTGAGCGTCAGCAATATATCGGCTCGCCGTCGACTTCCACAGCTTTCCGAACGGCAAAAGTTATGCGCTGCGGTTATCGAGCTGTGACGAACGGACACGCTTAATCCACAAGGCGTTTGCCTGATTTTCTTGCCGTTTCGGGGCTTCTCGGATAGGCAGGAGCCATGGGACAGAACCTTAACCCGCCGGGCGAGGGCGGAGACAATATCGAGTCGATCGATCTGCGAGCCGCGCTGGAAGAGCGCTACCTTGCGTACGCCCTGTCGACCATTACCCAGCGCGCGCTCCCGGACGTGCGCGACGGCCTGAAGCCGGTCCATCGTCGCATCATCCATGCCATGAGCGAGATGGGCATTCGCCCGAACTCGGCATTCAAGAAATGCGCCCGTATCGTCGGCGACGTTATCGGTAAGTTCCACCCGCACGGCGACCAGTCGGTCTACGATGCGCTGGTGCGCCTCGCGCAGGATTTCTCGCAGCGTTATCCGGTGGTCGACGGCCAGGGCAATTTCGGCAATATCGACGGCGACGCCGCTGCCGCCTACCGTTACACCGAAGCGCGTATGACCGAGGTCGCGGCGCTGCTGCTTGAAGGCATCGACCAGGACGCTGTCGATTTCCGCCCGACCTATAACGAGGAAGACGACGAGCCTGTCGTGCTTCCCGGGGCCTTCCCGAACCTCTTGGCGAACGGCTCGTCGGGTATCGCGGTTGGCATGGCCACCTCGATCCCGCCGCACAATGTCCACGAAATCTGCGACGCGGCGCTGCATCTGATCAAGAATCCCGATGCGGCGGTCGAGGAACTGCTGTTCGATCCGGCCAATCCGCAGCGAGGCGGCATCGAGGGGCCGGACTTCCCGACCGGCGGTGTGATCATCGAGAGCCGCGAGAGCATGCTGGAGACCTACCGCACCGGCCGCGGCGGCTTCCGTGTCCGTGCCAAGTGGGAAACCGAGGATCTCGGCCGCGGCGGCTACCAGATCGTCGTCACCCAGATTCCCTTCCAGGTTCAGAAGTCGCGCCTGATCGAGAAGATCGCCGAGCTGCTGATCGCCCGCAAGCTGCCGTTGCTCGAGGACATTCGCGACGAGTCGGCCGAGGACGTTCGCATCGTTCTGGTACCGAAGAGCCGCACCGTCGACGCGACGCTGCTGATGGAATCGCTGTTCAGGCTCTCCGAGCTTGAAAGCCGCATTCCACTCAACATGAACGTGCTCTCGCAAGGCAAGGTGCCGAGGGTGATGGGCCTCAAGGAAGTCCTTGTCGAATGGCTCGCCCATCGCAAGGACGTGCTGGTTCGCCGCTCGCGCTTCCGCCTTGCCGCGATCGACCGCCGCCTCGAAATCCTCGGCGGCCTGCTGATAGCCTACCTGAACCTTGACGAGGTGATCCGCATTATCCGCGAGGAGGACGAGCCGAAGCCCGTGCTGATCGAGCGCTTCACGCTGACGGACACCCAGGCCGAAGCCATCCTCAACATGCGGCTGCGCAACTTGCGCAAGCTCGAGGAATTCGAGATCCGCAAGGAACACGAGGACCTGTCTCGGGAAAAGGCCGAGATCGAGGCGTTGCTCGCCTCCGACGCCAAGCAATGGCAGACGATCTCCTGGGAAATCGGCGAGGTGAAGAAGAAATACGCCAAGGCGACCGAACTCGGCCGCCGCCGTACGACCTTCGCTGATGCGCCCGAGGCCGATGTCGAGGCGATCCAGCAGGCGATGATCGAGAAGGAACCGATCACCGTCGTTGTCTCGGAGAAGAACTGGATCCGTGCGCTGAAGGGGCATCTTTCCGACGTATCCAGCCTCACCTTTAAGGAAGGCGATGCGCTGAAGGTGGCGTTCCCGGCGCAGACTACCGACAAGATCATCCTCGTCACCACGGGCGGCAAGGTCTACACGCTTGGCGGCGACAAGCTGCCGGGCGGACGCGGCCACGGCGAGCCGATCCGCATCATGGTCGACATGGAGAACGATCAGGACGTCCTCACTGCCTTCGTCCATGACCCGAATCGCAAGCTGTTGATGGCCTCGACCGCCGGTAATGGCTTCATCGTCCCGGAAAGCGATATCGTTGCCAACACCCGCAAGGGCAAGCAGGTCATGAACGTCGGCATGCCTGACGAGACCAAGCTGGTCGTGCCGGTGTCGGGCGATTACGTTGCCGTGGTTGGCGAGAACCGCAAGATGCTGGTCTTCCCGCTTGCCCAGTTGCCGGAAATGTCGCGCGGCAAGGGCGTGCGCCTGCAGCGTTACAAGGACGGCGGAATTTCCGACGTGAAGTGCTTCTCGATGGCCGATGGCCTCGTCTGGGAAGACAGCGCCGGCCGCACCTTTACCAAGACCAAGGACGAACTGACCGAATGGCTGGGCGATCGCGCCTCGGCCGGTCGTCTCGTGCCAAAGGGTTTCCCCCGCAGCGGTAAGTTCTCCGGATGATCAGGAAAGTGGAATGGCGTGGTCGCGAAGGAATCGCGTCGCGCCTTCTTCGTCGATTTCACCGGCGGCGACTGCCAGGACGAACTCGATGATCTCCGCCTGGCTCGCTTCGATCAGAAAATCATTGATCGCCAGAAACGTATAGGCCGCCAGAAAGGCGGTTCTTTTGTAGCCGTCTGAAAAAGGATGATTGCGAGCGATACCGTAGAGGTAGGCGGCGGCCAGCACCATCAAGTCGGTTTCGCCAGAGGCGAACTTGTTCAGCGGCCGCGCAAGTGCTGCTTCGAGCGCATTCTCGTCCTTGAGGCCCGGCAGGCCGCCGCGCTCGACAAGCTGTTCTGCATGAATGATCTCTATGGCTTTCCGCGCAAGCCATTTCGGCTCGCTCATTTTGCGAGCTCGCGCAGGGCGACGCGGTATTTCGCCATACCCTCGCGCGCCGCCGCGAGTTGTTCTGCCAGGTCCTCGGGCTGGGCGATTAGGCGGATACCGCCATCGGCCTCGACCAACTCGACCGAATCCCCCGCCTTGAGCCCCAAGCGCTGAAGCAGCTCCCTCGGGATTATGATGCCTTCCGAATTGCCGATCTTGCGGATGGTGACGTTCATGCCCGTGTCTTCCAAGTCGGGCTGGTCGCCACGATTTGACCAATGTCATGGTCATGTCTCCGGGCCTATTGGATTGTCGGTGGAGCCACCGGCGCAACGGCAGGAGAGGGCATGCCCACCAGACGAGCGATATTGACGGGTGCCGCGGGAGTGTTGGCCCTCGGCGCCGGCGGCACGGCGCTGTATTCGAGGGGGCAGGCGGATCGATACACGGATTATGCCGCCCGACTTCGCGCGCCACTGGAGAGCGACGCCGGTGTCGCCGGGCTGGTCCGTTACGCCTGTCTCGCTCCGAACAGCCACAACACGCAGGCCTGGCAGTTCGTGATGAACGGCAGTCGCGTCGATATCCTGCCGGACTTTTCCCGCCGTACGCCGGTCGTCGATCCGGACGACCATCATCTTTATGTAAGCCTTGGTTGCGCCCTCGAAAACCTGCTGCTTGCGGCCGAAAACCGGGGCCTGTCCGGCAAGGCAACCCTGATCGAAGAGGGGCGGGGTGGAGTGTCGGTGGTGCTTGCGGTTGATGACGTCGCCGTTGATCCGCTCGAGCAGGCGCTGTTCGACGCCATTCCTAGGCGCCAGTCGACTCGATCGGTCTATTCCGGTGCACCGGTTGCCGCGGACCATCTCGCAACGCTCGGCCGCGTATCGCGGGTGAGCGGCGTGCGGCTATCCATGCTGACCGAGCGGACGATGATCGACCGCATCCGTGACCTTGTCGTGGAGGGGAATGGTCTCCAGATGGACGATCCCGCGTTTCTCCGCGAGCTTCGGGATTGGATCCGTTTCAGCCCGTCCGCCGCGATCGAGACAGGTGACGGACTCTATGCCGCCTCGAGCGGCAACCCATCCCTGCCTGAATGGGTCGGTTCCATTGCTTTTCGGCTCGCCTTCACCAAATCCACCGAGAACGACAAGTATGCCCGCCAGATCGACAGTTCCGCCGGCATTGCCGTCTTTGCAGCCGAACGTTCCGGTCCGGCCGGCTGGATCGCGGCGGGCCGGGCTTGTCAGCGCTTCTGCCTTGCTGCCACCGCTCTCGGCTTGAAGACGGCCTTCGTCAACCAGCCGGTGGAAGTTGAAGCGTTGCGGGCTCCGCTGGCCGAAACGGCGGGCCTTTCGGGGCTTCGGCCGGATATCGTGTTGCGGTTCGGTTATGGAGATCCGCTACCCTATTCGCCGCGCCGACCAGTGGCGGAAGTCATCCGCGCGTGAGGTCGGCGGCAAGCGTTTCGGTGGTGACCGCTTGCCTACGGATGCTTTCCCAGAGGGAATGGGCTGCCAGTGCCGCGACGATGATCGTGCCGCCAATCAGCGTGGCCGCTGCCGGAACATCGCCGAAGATCAGCCACATCCATACCGGCGCCAGCACGGTCTCAAGCAGGTAGAACATGCCGACTACGGCAGCCGGTAGGTAGCGCGGGCCGGTGGCGAGGCACCAGAAGGCGACCGGCATCATCACCGCGCCATCGAGCAGGATCCATCCCGGATTGTCGATCGAAATGCCTTGCGGAACGGCGATAGAGCCGGCGATCATGGCTGGAAAGATGGTGGCGATCAGCGGGGCGAACCCCAGAGGTCTCGGTGTGGCGCGCCCGATCGTGATGGCGGCGGCGAGCATCAGCGCCGCGAAGAAGGCGAGGCTGTCGCCGAGCAGATGCCCACCGGACAGCCCCGGCGCGACGATCAGGGCGACGCCGCCGATCATCGCCACCATCGTTGCGACGGTGGAGGCGGAGGGCCGTTCACCAAGAAAGAGCCAGGCAAGCAGCGCGCATAGCATCGGATTGAAGGCGATGATGAAGACCGAGTTCGCCGCGTCGGTGTGATAGATCGACATCAGGAAGCCGATCGTCGCCGCGCCGTAGCAAAGCCCAGCGCCAAGCCCGGCCCGGCCCGGCATCAGCGGGATGTCGCGCCGCGTGACGAAACGGAGCAGGCTCCAGACAACGATGGTGACGAGAAAGGTTGATATGCTGCGCAGCGCGATTACGGCCCAGGCTTCTCCGTGTCCGAGGCGGACGAGCGGCACGTCGAACGAAAGGATCAGGCCGCCGAACGCCGTCATCGCCAGCCCGATGCGGAACTGGTCGGCTGGTTTTGTGGCATTCATTCGGATTGATCGCTTTCGGCTTCGTTCGTCTGGTCGGGCTGGTAGAGTTCCCATCCGTGCATCGTCAGGTGCTCCTGAGGCAGGAAACGGGTCTTGTAGCCCATCTTGCGCGAACCGTTGACCCAATAGCCGAGATAGACGTGCGGCAGGCCGAGGGCACGGGTGCGCTCGATGTGATCGAGCACCATGTAGGTACCGAGCGATCGCTTGGTGAGGGTGGGATTGAAGAAGGAATAGACCATCGACAGCCCGTCTGCCATCAGGTCGGAGAGCGCGACGGCGATCAGTTCGCCTTTCTGTCCCGCCGGTGCGTCCTTGCCGGGTTGGCGCCGGTATTCGATGATGCGCGTCTGCACGTGGGTATCCTCGACCATGATCGCGTAATCGAGGGCGGACATGTCTGACATGCCGCCGGTCTGGTGGCGGTGGTCGAGATAGCGGCGGAACAGCGAGAATTGCTCGGTCGACGGCTGCGCCGGATAGACAGTGGCCGTCACGTCGCTGTTGGCGGCGAGCACGCGGCGCAAGGAACGGCTCGGTACGAAATCGTCAACGACGATCCTGACGGAGATGCAGGCGCGACAGGATTCGCAGGCCGGTCGATAGGCGATGTTCTGCGACCGGCGGAACCCGCCCTGCGTCAGCAGGTCGTTCATCTCCCCGGCCTTCGGCCCGATCAGGTGGGTGAAGACCTTGCGCTCCATCTTTCCGGGCAGATACGGGCACGGTGCGGGTGCCGTAAGGTAGAACTGCGGAGAAAGCGTGGTCTGTGTATTCATCTGGCTCCGGCCGGCATCGGAAAAACGCGCCTGTCCCTGCATACCATGGCGCAAGAATGAAAAACGTCAACCGAATGATGCCGGAAGCACCCCGTTAGCCCCTGCTAAGATGCCTACGGTTCAATAGGTTCGGGCGACCGCCGTGCCGAGCAGGAGGTCGTGGACGAGGCGCGAACGCTCTATGAACAGGCCGGCCAAGAGAATCAGCGGCGTCAGCACCGAGTTCAGGATCCAGAACAGCGCCAGATGCGCGATCGCGGTGATGAAGTCGATCTTGCGCCCGTCGACCCTGACCATGGCGATACCCATGGCGCGCATGCCCGGTGTCGCCTGGAACGGTCCGGCGAGCGACACGCCGAAATAGAGCCCGGCGACGACGAAGAACAGCACCGGATAGAGCATCCAGCCGAGGCCGAGGGTAAGGATGCCGAGGAAGAACACCACGACGGCGGCGGGTACCCAAAGCAGCGCGACGATCGCGTAGTCAATGACGAAGGCGAAGATCCGCCGCGACAGCACGCCACTATAGGCGCGCCAATCCTGGGGGGCGACATAAGCGGCATTCGGATCGAGGGCCATGGCTATCTCCTTCTGGCTTTGCCGGAATATGGTGATCGGCAAACGCCTGCGCAATGACCCCGTTCCACGCGGCCTTTTTCTACTTTGCCAGCAGTCGGGCCGCGGTGGGGGCGAAGTAGGTGAGGATACCGTCGCAGCCGGCCCGCTTGAAACAGAGCAGCGTTTCCATCATGGCGCGCTCTTCGTCGAGCCAGCCGTTGGCGGCGGCTGCCTTGATCTGGGAGTATTCGCCTGACACCTGATAGGCATAGACCGGCAGGCCGAACGCCTCCTTCAGCCGCCAACAGATATCGAGATAGGGCAGGCCGGGCTTGACCATCAGCATGTCGGCGCCTTCCTCGACGTCGAGCGCCGCGTCACGGACGGCCTCGGTGCCGTTCGCCGGGTCGATGTAGTAGCTTTTCTTGTCGCCCTTCAGCAGTCCGCCAGTCGATATCGCCTCGCGATAAGGGCCATAGAAGCCGGAAGCGAACTTGGTGGCGTAGGACATGATGCCGACCGACTGGTGGCCGGCCGCGTCGAGGCCACGCCGGATCGCACCGATACGGCCGTCCATCATCTCGGACGGCGCGATGATGTCGGAGCCGGCATCGGCCTGAGCGATGGCTGCCTTGACGATCTGATCCACCGTCTCGTCATTGGCGATCTCGTTACCCCGCAGGATGCCGTCGTGACCATGGCTGGTAAACGGATCGAGCGCCACGTCGGTGATGACGCCGATGTTCGGCACGGACTTCTTGATTGCTGCGGTGGCGCGGTTGATCAGGTTGTTGGCTTCGAGGATCTGCGAGCCGGTCTCGTCGCGCAGTTCCATCTCGATGTTCGGAAAGGTGGCGAGTGCCGGAATGCCGAGATCGGCCGCTTCCTTTGCGGCCTCCACAGCTTTATCGACGCTCATGCGGTTGACGCCCGGCATGGCGGGAACCGGGTCGACGATGTTTTCCCCCGGCACGATGAAGATCGGCCAGATCAGGTCGTCGACGGTCAGGCGGTTCTCCTGCGTAAGGCGACGCACCCAGTCGGCCTTGCGATTGCGGCGCATGCGCCGGTGGCCGGTGATCTCGTCGACCAGATGGGTCTTGTCCTGCATGGGGGTATCCTCGGTGTCTTCTTTCCGTGCGCGTGCATATCACGGTGGAGTTTCTTTGCCAAAGACGGAGAGGCCACCTGCGTCCATCTGCCCCTTGACCATCTGGCAAGGCGGAGGCGGCGCGCTTATGTTCTCGTCATGGATGATGATTCTTCGCACCTGCCCAAACGAACACTGACAGAGACGCTCTTCGTGGTGTTCGTCCGCGTCGTGGCCATCACCTGCCTCTGGTTCGGCCTGCAGTACTGGGCCATGCTCGTCGGCTATTCGGCGGGAGGGCAGGGGCGTTTCGATCTTCTCAATCTCCCTTGGCAGATCGCCGGCGCGAGCCTTGCCGTGCTCTTTCCCGTCGCAGCCCTCGGCCTCTGGCTCGCAGGCTCGTGGGGACCGGTCATCTGGGCGATGGCGGCGGGAACGCAGGTACTGATGTACGGCGTCTGGACGGATATCTACGGCACCAATCGGCTGGTGCTCGCCATGCACATCGTCGTCGCCCTCGTATACCTGATATTCCGCGTGGCGATCTGGCTCGAAACCAGGAGCCGTCCGGAGTTGAATAAGGTTTGATTTACTCTGATTTCACAGGCTTTCCTGGTAAGGGCCTGTTAAGCCTAGGTTTTAAATAGAATTTTATAGGCATTCGATAGGGTCCCTCACAAGGCGGGAAGAAAAAACAGCCGCCACAACAAACAGTGAGGCAGACCGATGAACACCAAGATCAAGCCGCAGGCGGCAACGATTGACCCCCAGGAAGAAACGATCCGTTCCCTCTACCTGGAATCCCTTCACCTCGTTGAGCGACTGCACCGTCGCCTGCTCGACGTCATCAAGGACGAGTTCGATCGTCAGGGCCGTTCGGACGTCAATGCCGTCCAGGCGCTGCTGCTCTTCAATATCGGCAATTCGGAGCTGACCGCCGGCGAACTTCGCTCGCGTGGCTACTATCTCGGTTCCAACGTGTCCTACAACGTCAAGAAGCTGGTCGATCTCGGCTTCATCAACCACCAGCGCTCGCGCATCGACCGTCGCTCGGTCCGCATCAGTCTGACCGAGGAAGGCCAGAAGATCGCCGAAACCGTCGCCCGTCTCTACGAGCGTCATATCGGCTCGATCCAGAAGGTCGGCGGCATCGGCCAGAACGAGTTCACCGAGATGAACAAGCTCCTGCAGCGTCTCGACCGTTTCTGGAACGACCAGATTCTCTATCGTCTCTGATTTTTCTACCCTCTGAGGGTGAGACCGGACCGGGCGTGCTTTGCGCGCCCGGTCCTTTCATATTTTCCCGCATGGCGTGACACGCATTCGTGAGCCTCGTCGGGCTGACACGAATTGGCCATATTGCTATGAGAGCCGCAGACATGCCTGTCGCGGGCTCGGGCCTCGTGAATTGCCGGTTCCAAGGTGAACGTTGGCGCGGGCGCTGTTTGTTAACCATGCTGTCGTATGGCATGAATCGTTGCACTGCTCGGGAAACGGTAGGAAAGATGTCGCAAAAGTTCGAACCCGTCGCTCTGTCGCGCCGCTCGCTGCTCCGCGGAGCCGCAACTGCGGCCCTGACCGCCGTTGCCGGCACGGCCATGGCGCAGACGGCGATCGACGAGGTCATCAACGCGCCGCGCCGTGGCAACTGGGATGACCAGTTCGACGCCAAGGCCTCGCGTGTGACGCCCACCATGGTTTCCAACACGCCGATGCTGAGCCCGAACAACCAGTTCAACCTGCTGCAGGCGATCGGCGACTATCAGGCGATCGTCTCCAATGGCGGTTGGCCGCAGGTCAACCCGGGCGTCAAGCTCAAGCTCGGCGTCGTGGATCCGTCGGTGCGGGTATTGCGCCAGCGCCTGATGATCTCGGGCGACCTGCCGCGTTCGGCCGGTGTGTCAGACAGCTTCGATTCCTATGTTGATGGTGCGGTCAAGCGTTTCCAGGCTCGTCATGGCCTGCCGGAGGATGGAGTGCTCGGTGAGTTCACGCTGAAGGCGCTGAACGTTTCGGCCGATGTCCGCCTGATGCAGCTTAACACCAACCTGAAGCGTCTTCAGGAAATGCCGACGGAACTCGGTCGCCGTTATGTCACCGTCAATATTCCGGCCGCCTATATCGAGGCGGTGGAGAATGACCGCGTGGCGCTGCGTACCAATGCCGTCGTCGGGCGCAAAGACCGTCCGACGCATGCCATCAGCTCGAAAATCTATGAAGTCATCCTCAACCCCTATTGGACGGCTCCCCGCTCGATCGTGGAAAAGGATATCGTGCCGCTCATGCGCAAGGACCCGACGTACCTGACGCGCAACAGCATCCGCCTCTTCGACGGCAAGGGTAACGAGGTCGCACCGGAAACCGTTGACTGGCACGCCGAGAAGGCGCCGAACCTGATGTTCCGGCAGGACCCGGGCAAGATCAACGCCATGGCCTCGACGAAGATCAACTTCCACAATCCGAACAACGAGTACATGCACGACACGCCTCAGCAGGGCCTGTTCAACAAGCTGATGCGTTTCGAATCCTCGGGTTGCATGCGCGTCCAGAACGTCCGTGACCTCACGACCTGGCTGCTTAAGGAGACGCCCGGCTGGGATCGCCAGCGCATGGAGCAGGTCATCGCGAGCCGCGTCAACACCCCGATCACCCTGGCAGAGGAAGTGCCGGTCCACATCGTCTACATATCCGCCTGGTCCGCCAAGGACCGCGTTGTGCAGTTCCGCGACGACATCTACGAGATGGACGGCGCCACGGAACTTGCCCTCCAGACCAACTACGTCGTGGAGCCGTCGTCAGGCTCGATCGAAAGCGACCTGCTGCCGCAATGATCGTGGACGCATGAGACGAAAATGGCGGCGCCTTCGGGCGCCGCTTTTCGTTCTCCCCCGCTTTCCCGATTGCGACACCGCTCTTTGAGCCGCAAATGTCGCGTCCCGTATTGCCCTTGCCCGAGCGGAACGCTAAGACCCCTCAGCATCAAATCCTTGAGGAGCCTGCTGCCATGTCGAATACCGAAGCCTTCTTCTCCAGTCCGCTGGCCGAAACCGATCCGGAAATCTTCGGCGCGATCGAGAAGGAACTGGGGCGCCAGCGGCATGAGATCGAACTGATCGCTTCGGAAAACATCGTCTCCCGCGCCGTTCTCGAGGCGCAGGGCTCGATCATGACCAACAAGTATGCCGAAGGCTATCCGGGCAAGCGCTACTACGGTGGCTGCCAGTTCGTCGACATTGCGGAAGAGCTGGCCATCGAGCGCGCCAAGAAGCTGTTCGGCGTCAACTTCGCCAACGTCCAGCCGAACTCCGGTTCGCAGATGAACCAGGCCGTGTTCCTTGCTCTCCTGCAGCCGGGCGATACCTTCATGGGTCTCGACCTGAACTCGGGTGGTCACCTGACCCACGGTTCTCCGGTCAATATGTCCGGCAAGTGGTTCAACGTCGTCTCCTACGGCGTGCGCGAGGAAGACCACCTGGTCGACATGGATGACGTCGCCAGGAAAGCGCGCGAGCACAAGCCGAAGCTCATCATCGCCGGCGGCACCGCCTATTCGCGCATCTGGGACTGGAAGCGCTTCCGCGAGATCGCTGACGAGGTCGGCGCCTATCTCATGGTCGACATGGCCCATATCGCCGGTCTCGTCGCCGGTGGCCAGCATCCGTCGCCGTTCCCGCATTGCCACGTCGCCACCACGACCACGCACAAGTCACTGCGCGGCCCGCGCGGCGGCATGATCCTCACCAATGACGAGGATATCGCGAAGAAGATCAACTCGGCTGTTTTCCCGGGTCTCCAGGGCGGCCCGTTGATGCACGTCATCGCCGCCAAGGCAGTTGCGCTGGGTGAGGCGCTGAAGCCGGAGTTCAAGGATTACGCAGCCCAGATCGTCAAGAACGCCAAGACGCTCGCCGAAACGCTGAAGGCCGGTGGTCTAGACATCGTCTCCGGCGGCACCGACAACCACCTGATGCTGGTCGACCTGCGCAAGAAGAACGCCACCGGCAAGCGCGCCGAGGCTGCTCTGGGGCGCGCCTACATCACCTGCAACAAGAACGGCATTCCGTTCGACCCCGAAAAGCCGTTCGTAACCTCTGGCGTCCGTCTCGGTACGCCGGCCGGCACGACCCGCGGCTTCAAGGAGGCTGAGTTCAAGGAAATCGGTAACCTGATCGTCGAAGTGCTCGACGGCCTGAAGGTCGCCAATTCCGACGAAGGCAATGCTGCTGTCGAAGCCGCTGTTCGCGAAAAGGTCGTCAAGCTGACCGACCGTTTCCCGATGTACCCCTACATGTGAGGTTCTGAGGCCCGATGCGCTGCCCTTTCTGCGGCTCCGACGATACGCAAGTGAAGGATTCCCGCCCGGCGGAGGATAACACCTCCATCCGCCGGCGGCGCATCTGCCCGGACTGCGGCGGGCGCTTCACCACCTTCGAGCGCGTGCAATTGCGCGAGCTTCTGGTGCTCAAGAAGACCGGCCGCAAGGTTCCGTTCGACCGCAACAAGCTGGTTCGCTCGTTCCAGATCGCGCTCAGGAAGCGTCCGGTCGACAACGAGCGCATCGAGCGGGCTGTCTCCGGCATCGTCCGGCGGCTGGAAAGCTCCGGCGAGACGGAGATCTCCTCCGAGGAGATCGGGCTGCAGGTGCTCGAGGCGCTGAAGAGCCTCGATGACGTAGGCTTCGTCCGCTATGCCTCGGTCTATCGCGATTTCTCCCATGCCGAAGACTTCGAGAACCTGATCAAGGAGATCAGTGCCAAGATCTCCCGTGACAGCGGGATAGAGTAAACCGTGGCCGTCCTCCCGGACGACGAGCGCTACATGGCGGAGGCAATCCGCCTATCTCTCCTGCATCTTGGCCGGACCTCCACCAATCCGTCGGTTGGCTGCGTCGTCGTCAATGACGGTGAGGTCGTCGGTCGCGCTGTCACCGCAATCGGCGGGCGGCCGCATGCCGAGCCGCAGGCGCT